>Ga0163144_10013689_pt1 | contig 16903 bp, 14 predicted proteins | sample OliLak19BULKMAT1_FD_123175 | JGI IMG/M metagenome (GOLD analysis project Ga0163144, IMG submission 123175) | Freshwater microbial mat bacterial communities from Lake Vanda, McMurdo Dry Valleys, Antarctica - Oligotrophic Lake LV.19.BULKMAT1 | ecosystem: Environmental > Aquatic > Freshwater >... | reverse complement strand
CACGAGCGGTTCTATGATGTTCTTCAAGATTGGGCGTTGAACTTTGAACGCGATTGGGAGTGCGCGCGCAAGATCCCCCAGGCGATCGACCAAGATTGGGATCAGCTATCTGCGTGGCGGCTGAGGGACGAGAACTGAGCGGCGCATCGGGCGTAGAAGGTTCAGACGACTCCGTGCGATGCACAGCGTTGTAGGCGCCTGCCGCGAGCGTGGAGGCCGTCGTCACGCGCGAGAGTTGCGGGAGGGGCTCACGGGAGATTTTTCGTCGCTAGGGCTGCGGGGAGGCCTCCGGGAGGAAAACTCGCGATCTGGGGGCCTCCCCTCAGCCCCCCCTCAGCCCCCCTCAGCCCGGGGGGGCGGGGGGGAAGCGTGACGGCCACACGGAAGCGAGCGCTCAGCCTGGCCCCATATCCGTGACGAAGACCCACGCCGACTTTGTGTGTGCGCTGTAGACGAGCGCCACGTTCACGCGGCGCGGCGTCATACGGAAGTCGAACCGGTACGGAAAGACGGCGTGCAGCGACTGCCGCGCGACCCCTTCGCGGAAGCGGCCTGCAAACGCTTTTACGTTCGTGCACGGTGCGACCTCGGTAAAGAAGTTCTTCCCGATGACCTGTCGCTTGTCGCGGCCGGAGATCTTCGCCTCCGTGTCGTTGTATGCGAGGATGACCCCTTGCACGTCGAGTTGGATCGCGCCGAAGGCGAGCGCGTCGAACTGCCCGGGGCTCATCGCCTCGATCTCTGAAAGCTCTTGCCAGGGATCGTCGGAGAACATGGCGCGGTCCGTTTTGCTGGTTTTAGGCGCTCGACGTCGGCGCGGGACCTGGGGATGGCGGCGGAGAGCGCCGCTGCGGCGGGAGAGTGACGGCGATGTCGTCTTCAATACGGATGCCGCGGACGACGCTGAAGGTGCGACGGCCCCTGCGCAACTCCTACCGGACGCTCGCGGCGCGGAGGGTGAGGGCGGTGGGCGCGCAGACGCGATTCATTGACTCGGCGGATTGGTCCCACCAGAGTAGGACCATGAGCTCGACGAGCCGCCCTACGAAGTCGCGATCGCGCGCGACCACCAGCAACACGCGCGGCAGTGTGCGTGCGCGTCCAGACAAGCTGAGCATCTCCCTGGGCGTCGATGACGTGCAGTGGATCACGCGCCGTGCGAAGCGACTCGGTACGAGCGCCTCGGCGGTGATCGCAGGCGCGCTCGCGGAGCAGCGTCGCGCCGAAGCGCGCGGTGCGCTGCTGCGCGCCCTCGGTGAAAAGGACATCACCGACGCCGACCTGGCCGCCGCGCGGCGTGAAGCGTTCGGACCGTGAGCCCTGGCTTCACGTTCGACACGGGAGCGCTCATCGCCCTCGAGCGCGGCGACCACCGGATGCGGGTCGTCATGCGCCTCGCGCGCGCCGACGCGGTCCGCATCGTGGTACCGACAGTGGTCCTCGGCGAATGGTGGCGCGGCCGCAGCCGAGTGCGCGATGCCATCGTCGCATCCGTGGAGATCGAGCCACTCACGACGACGCTGGCCAAGGTCGCAGGCGAGGGCATCGCCAATGTGCGGCGAGCGACCTTCGTCGACGCCGTCGTGATGGCCTCCGCCGCACAGCGCGGGGACGTCGTGTACACGTCGGATCAGGGCGATCTGGATCGCCTCTGGTCCCACTTCACCGGCGTACGCCGCCTGCTCGCAGCAACGTAGCCGCGCACAGACGTCGCGGGCCGAGGACGACGCGGCGCCCGTCGTGCTTCTCCGTCGAGGCGCCTCGACAAGCAACGCACGCGAGGCTCCGCATGAGCCGCGCGCCGAGTCGTGCTAGACCGCTGCCGCGCTTCTCGCGCCGGCACGTCGCGGGCGGAGGCGCGCAGATCGCACCACGCTCCCGTAGCTCAGGGGATAGAGCAGCGGTTTCCTAAACCGTTGGCCGCACGTTCGATTCGTGCCGGGAGCGCCACATGTCGAAGGCCTTCGTCTCTGAGGACAGCGCGGTCGCGGAGGAGCTGGAGCTCCCTTCGCGGCCCGATGAGCCGCTGCCAATCACGGCCGCCGGTCATGCGCGGCTGCTCGCGGAGCGGGCGTTGCTCGCGCGCGACGACGAGGGCACGCGGCATCGCGCGCGGGTGCTCGAACGCGTGCTGGCGACGGTGGTCGTAACGGCGCCGATGTTGGTCGAGGGAGGCGCTGGCTTCGGCTGCGTCGTCGAGGTCGCGGACGAGCGCGGGGTGAAGCGCACGTATACGTTCGTCGGGCCGGACGAGGTGGAGCCGGCGAGCGGACGCATCAGCTTGGAGTCGCCGATTGGCCGCGCGATCCGCGGGCGTCGCGCGGGGGATATCGCGGAGCTCGAGCGCGCAGGTGAAGAGGTGGAACTGCGCGTGTTGTCGGTGCGACTCGGCGACTGAACATCAGGGTTCATCGCGCTACGGCGCTTCGCGCAGCACTTGCGTCGCCGCGCATCGCGCTCAGACGAGCTCGCGCAACATCTTGATCGCCGGCGCGAAGCGAACGCCGTCCGGTGTGCGCGCCTCTTTGGTCCCGCGCAGCGAGAGCTGCCACGCGGGCACGCCGGGAAAGCGCTCGACGAGGTAGCGCAGCCCGGAGTCGAGCGGCGCGTCGTCGACTTTGCACTCGACGAAGAGCACGGGCTTGCGGCCCTCGACGACGACGAAGTCGACCTCGCGTCCGTCGATGTCGCGAAAGTAGCGCAGCTCGAGGTCGCGGCCCTCGACGTCTTGCTCGCGCTCGACCCACTTGAGCAAATGGCCGGCGACGAGGTTCTCGAAGCGCGCTGGCTCGCTCGGCACGACCGACCAATCCATGTGGTAGTGCTTCTGCGCTTTGCGCACCGCGCGCAGCTTCGGTGTGCCAAACGGCGGAACGCGATAGACCGCATAGAGGCGCTCGAGGATGCCGATCCACGCCTCGACCGTCTTGTGCGCGAGCTGCAAATCCTCACGCAGCGCGTTGACGGAGAGCGGTGAGCCGACCAGCTCCGGCAGCCGCGTCACGAGCAGCTCGAGCTTGCCGAGATCGCTCACGCGCTCGAGGTCGCGCACGTCTTCGCGGATGAGGCGCGTGCGATAGTCCCGCGACCAGCGGCGCGCGTGGCGCAGAGAGCCAGACGAATACGGCTCGGGGAACGGCCCGAGAGACATCAGCGCGCCGAGCTCTTCACGGGTGCGCAGGCCGAGCTCCGCCACCGAAAACGGATGCAGCCGCAAGAAGTGGTAGCGCCCCTGGAGCGAGTCGCCGCCGTGGCGGTAGAGGTCGAGCCGCGCGCTGCCCGTGATCAAGATGCGCTGGCTCTTCACGCGCTTGTCGAACAGCCCCTTCACCAGGCCGCGCCACGCGCGGTGCTTGTGGATCTCGTCGAGCACCCACAGATCCGAGTCGGGCAGTTCACGCGCCAAGATCCGCGCGCGGTCCGCAGGATCGTCCCAGCTGAGATAGCCATCGGCCCCGCCAGGAAGGGCCTTCGCGAGCGTCGTCTTGCCGACCTGTCGGGGCCCGCCGAGAAAGACCATCTTGCGCCCGAGGTCTTCCTCCACCGCCGGGACGAGGTAGCGATCGCCTGCCTTGCTCACTCCATGAGGCTGCGAGTAATTTCGCCTACAGGCAAGAAAACTCGCGAGTATTTTTGCCTGCGGGCGAAAACACTCGTGCGGTGCGCGCTATCAACCGCCGTCGCCGTCGCCGTCGCCGCCATCTACGCCGCCGCCATCATCTACGCCCGCGTCACCGACGCCATCGACGCCGCCGCCGTCCTCCATCGGCCCAGCGACGACGTGCACGCGCTGCTCGACGACGGTGAACGCGCCGTCGCGCGTCTCGACGCGTGCGCGCACGAGGATGTCCTCGTCGAGGACGTCCGCGCCACTCAACGCTTCGGGGCGTAGGCCGTAGATCTCTTGGTGCTCGGTGCCGGGGACGCGATCGAAGCTGACGCGCACGCGAAATGGATACGAGACGATCATCCCATCGCGGACGCGCTCGTATTCGATCTCGACGAGCGGCGACATGGTGGTCGCTGGGTTCTGCGCGCGCAGCGATGTCCACACGTGAAAGCCGCCCTGGGGCCCGGCGATCAGCTCAGCTAGCGCCGGCTCGGCATAGGGGACGAACTGGTCGAAGCCGGTGCCGACTTCGAGCCAGGTTGCGGGCAGCGGCATATCGATTGGCGCGCTGGCGTCGACGCCGCCTTCGTCCGGATCGCAGCCTGCGCCGCCGGGGAGACAGACGAGCATCGCGACGGCGAGCGCGACGCGCGCATGCGCCGCCGTGTTCACTGGACGCGCTCGAGCAGCGCGACGAAGTCTTCAGGCGGCACGAACTGCTTCACGCGCGCGACCTCGACGCCGTCGGCGCCGTGCAGGACGACGAGCGGCAGGCCGCGCTCGCTGTAGGAGCGGAGCACCGCGCGCTTTGCGGGCGTGTCGGTGTTCGGGCTGAGGTCGACGCGCACTGGGACGAAGCCGCGCGCCGCGGCGACGACGCGCGGATCGCTGAAGGTGTCGCGATCGAGCTCGCCGCACGCGCCGCACCACGACGCGCCGAAGTCGACGAGCAGCGGCTTGTGCTCGCGTCGCGCGAGTGACTGCGCGGCGGCGTAGTCGTCCATCCACGCGATGCGCGCGCCCGGCGGCAGTGGCGGCAGCGCGATGAGCCAGCCGACGAACGCCGACAGGCCGACCGACGCGAGCGTGACGCCGACGCCCTTGCGAATGCGCACCGGCCAGCCGTCGTGAAAGCTCAGGTGCACTGCGCCGACGAGCAGGCCAACGAGCACCAGGCCGAGCGAGACGAGCAGCCAAGTGGTCGTCTTCTGCGCGATCTCGCCGAGGCCGATCAGATCGCGCAGGTAGTAGACGGCGGCGACGATCATCGCGATGCCGAACACGCTCTTGGTCCACTCGACCCAGGAGCCGGACTTCGGCAGAGAGATCGCGAAGGTGCCGACGCACCACGTGAGCGTGCCGAGGCCGAGCGCGTAGACGAACATCGCGAGCCCGCCGAACGCGACACTGCGCGAGGTGCCGATCCACGAGAGCAGCGCGCCGACCACCGGCCCAGTGCACGGCGCGGCAATGATCGAGCTGACGAGGCCGAAGAGAAACGCGCCGAGCGTGCCGACGCCGCCGACCGACGACAGCTTGTTCTGCAGCGCCGGCGGCAGGTTCAGCTCGAACGCTCCGAACATCGACGCCGCGAGCGCGAGGAAGAGGATCGCCAGCGGCACCAGCACCCACGCGCTCGCGAGCGCCGCGCCGAAGAGATCGCCCGACAGACCAGCGATCACGCCGAGCGGCGTGAACAGCGTCGCGATGCCGAGCACGAACGAGGTGGAGAGCTTCGCGCCCTCGAGCTTGGTCTTCGCTTGGCGCGCGCCGAACACGCTGACCGTGATCGCGATCATCGGGAACACGCACGGCGTCAGCGAGGTCGCGAGCCCCGCCAAGAAGATGAGGCCGAGCGAGAGGCCCCAATTTCCGCTCGCGAGAGCGCGCTCGAACGTCGTCGCGAGATCGCTGATGAAGTCGGCGCGCGCAATGTTGGGCATCGCGAGCGAGAGCAACAGTGCAGAGAGCGTGATCGTAGACGCGGTGGCGGTGGCGGACGCGAAGGAGCGGCGTGTCAGCGTGCGCATGAGTCCGGCGAATCTAGCAGCCCGCCGAACAATGGCCCACCGCGCGTCCCAGCCTCGGTCTCGGTTCCAGCGTTGGGGTGCGCGCCCCCCGCCCGCGCGGCTCGCAGGGGGAAGCGCCCCCCGTCTTGCGCCGCTCACAACGATCCAGATCGCTGAAATCATTGTGTAATGCGCCAGCGTTGCGCTGGTCTCTCGCTTGCATTTCACCTGCTCGGCGGACCCCTTTACCGCTGGGAGGCGACGATGAAGCTAAGAACCCTTTCGGTCGTGCTCGCGCTAGCCGGTATCGCGGCTACGTCGATCACCACCGGCTGCTCGAGCGGTGACCCGGAGCCGGTAGTGCCGGGCGTAAGCGCGCTGCTGTTCGTGAAGCGCGCGTTCATCACTGCAGATGGCGTAACGCAGAACGTAGCGGGCGGCGCAGGCCAGGTATTCGACTACACCCGCTATCAGCCGGGCGGTGGTCTCTTCATGCTCACGCCGCCCACTCCGGACGGCACGCTGACGAACCTGACCGCGGAGTTCACCGACGTCGACGTCAACGGAATCGACCTCAGCTTCGACGCGAAGCAGGTCGTCTTCTCGATGCGTCACGGCGGCGACGACAAGTACCACATCTATCTCGCGAACCTCGACGGCTCGGCGCCGATCCGCCAGCTCACGATGAGCCCGTCGGATGACGTCACGCCGATCTTCGTGCCAGGTGGCCGCATCGCCTTCGTGACCAACCAGTCCTACACGGACATGGGCACGCGCGCTGACGAGTACAACCACTCGCGCGTCGTCGCGCAGCTCGCGACGATCTCGCTGACGACTGGCGACGCTGACCGTCGCGTCTGCAGCCAGAACCTCTCGCACAACGCGAACCCGTTCCTGATGAGCGATGGCTCCATCGGGTACTCGCGCTGGGAGCATCTCGGCCCCGTCAACGACGTCAAGCTCTTCCGCATGAACCCGGATTGCACCCAGATGGTCGCGGTCGCGGGCCAGCACGGCAAGCCGTTCAACTCGATCGTCCAGGCGACCGAGATCAACCCCGGCGTCTTCGTCGGCATCGGCACCTCGCGCAGCCGCACCATTCAGGCCGGCGCGCTCGTTCAGATCGATGCCCGCGCCGAGGGCGGCGTCGGCGAGATCAAGCTCGACGAGCAGGCGGCTCGCTTCGACATCCTCACCCCCGCGGTTCCGCGCAGCTCGGCGGATCCCGCGAGCGGCGTCGGCCGCTACCGCTCGCCACACGCGCTGCCGGGCACCAACAAGCTGCTCGTCTCGTGGTCGGACGGCGAAGTCAACGACCGCAACGAGCTCGCCGAGACCGCGCCGCGCTTCGGCATCTACCTCTGGGACCCGGCGACGCGTGAGCGCACGCTCGTCTATGACGACCAGAACTTCTGGAACCTCTACGCGACGCCGGTGACGACGCGTCCGATCCCGGAAGTGCGCACGAGCGTCACCCCCGGCACGTACGAGCCGTACATGGCGGCGACCATCGGCTCCATCGACATCACGCAGACCTCGCTCGACGAGTCGGTCGGCGGCTACGGCGAGCCGGCGCTCGCGGGCCTCCCGCTCGGCGCGGCGCTCGCGCAGGCGACTTCGGTCCGCGTCATCGAGGGCTTCTCCTCGGAGATCGGCCCCGTCGGTCAGTTCGGTCTGACCATGCACGAGGGTGCCGCCATCCTCGACGAAGTGCCGGTTCAAGCCGACGGCTCGTGGCTCGCGAGCGTGCCGCCGTATCTCCCGTACCACCTGCAGCCGCTCGACCAGTTCGGTCTCGCCATCCGCAACCAGATGCTCTGGGTGCAGGCGATGCCGGGCGAAGATCGCCGCTGCGGCGGCTGCCACGAGGGTCGCTCGGAGACCATCCTCCCGCGCATGGGTGCGACGACCATCGCTCAGCAGATCGGGCCCTCCGATCTCATGAAGCCCATCGCGGAGCGCCTCGAGCTTCCGTGGTTCGGCGCGGCCGAGGCCGGCACCAACGTTCAGGATCTCCTCACGGCCAAGTGCGCATCCTGCCACTCGGGCGGCACGAACGACCCGTTCGCGGGCCAGTTCTACGAGGTCACCGTCGACGCGATGGAAGCGGGCACGACCGCGCCGCTCGTCTTCCAGATCCCCGTCCTCGACCTGTCGGACCGCGTCATCCAGACGTACTTCGAGATGGAAGTCGTCAGCTACCCCGCGTCGTACGTGACGCTCCTCTTCCCGTCGGCGATGATGGGCGAGACGGAGATCACTGGCGGCAACGCAGAGCCGATCGAGTGGGTGTCCCCCGGACACGCACGTGGCTCGCGCATGATCGCGAAGGTCAACGCAGTGTCGTCCATCGATCCCTCGCAGCATGCGTGGGCGACCGGACTGCACCCGGAGAACGTCGGCGGCCCCGCGCTCACGCGTGAAGAACGCCTCCTCCTCATCCGCTCCATCGACCTCGGTGGACAGTACTACTCCCGTCGCAACGTCGAGGGCGCCGAAGCCTGGTCCTCGATGACGATGTACCCGTGAGCCCCGCCATGAACACAAGGAATGTCACCATGACAAAGCTCCACAAGGTCACCGTCGCTGCCCTGCTCCTCGCGAGCGCTGGCATCACCGTCCCCGCCGCGGCCCAAGGGGCTCCCGTCTACTGGGACCGCGCGCGAGGCGAGCTCTCCGAAGGCGCCGGGGCGCCGGATCAGACGTCGATGCTCTCGGCGATCAACACCGGCTCCACCACGCAGCTGTTCTCGGTCCTCGAGTACGGCGAGCGCGTCGAGTGCCGCGCGTGTGTGCCTCTCCTCGAGGAGAAGCTGCTCACGTCGGACGACGCGAAGGTCCGCGAGATCTCGGCGTGGTGGCTGCGCCGTCGCGTCTTCGCATCGCACATCGTCATGCGTCACATGAAGAACGTGCTCGCGACCGACACCGATGCCGTGCGCCGCTCGCGCGCTGCAGAGGCCATCGGTGAGTTCATGGACATCAACGGTCTCCCGGCGCTCGCGTCCGCGGTGGCTGCTGACGTCGATGCGCGGGTTCGTGAGGCGTCGGTGCGCGGCATCGCGCGCATCAACGCACCCTCGGGCAACGCGCTCATCGCGACCGCGCTCGGCGACACGGACGTCAACGTCCGCCGCGCCGCAGTCTCGGCTGTCCTCCGCGTGAACTTCTTCCGCAACGTCGACGCGCTGGTTCCGCTCCTCGCGGACACCGACGCGACCGTTCGTCGCAACACGGCGCGCGCTATCGGCGAGCTCCGTGTGGCGGGCGCGGAAGCGACGCTCGCGGGCCTGCTCCGCGGCGACTCGGATCGCCTCGTGCGCCAGGCGGCGGCGTGGGCACTTGGTCGGCTCCGCACTGCGGCGGCCATCACCGCGCTGACGGAAGCGACGACCGAGACCGACTCGCTCGTACAGGACGCGATCGACATCGCGCGCGTCATGCGCTGAGCGAACGCGCGGTGCTCGGTCGAGTGGAACGAGTCCACTGACAGAACGCCGCGCGGCAGCTTCGCACTGACGGAACGCCGCACTCTCGCGGCCCACTAGAAAAGCCCATCTGCTCTCATGCAGGTGGGCTTTTCGTCGTTTGATCTCGGCGATCCGTGGCACTATCCGATGTCGTGAGAGGGAATCCGATGCTGACGTTCCAACGCCGCTTGTTCCTCGCCGTGACGGCGCTCGCCGCGACGCTTTCGACCACTGCCTGTGAGTCGACGCCTGAGCCGGCGTATTCGTATTACGAGGATCAGATCGCGCCCGTCGTGCGCATCGGCTGCGCGCAGCAGACGACCGGCTGTCACATCGCTTCGCCCGAGGGCACCGCGGCCGGTAACCTCGATCTGACGAGCTACGACTCGCTGATGCGGCGCAAGGATCTACTGAGCGCCTTCGGTCCGTACCCGGTCGGGCTGATGCTGATGAAGGGCGGCGATCCAGTCGAGATTCGCGTCGACACCTTCGACGCGCCGATGGGTGAGCCCGCGGAGAATCGCTTCGTCACGGTGACGACGGACATTCGCCACGCGGCGGGCTCTGGCGTGCAGCTCGACTCGAACGGCTACGCGCGGCTGAAGCAGTGGATCGCCGCGGGGCACACGCGCACCGGCATCCCGCCAGCGATCACCGCCGCGGCGTCGGAGGGCTGTCGCACCGGCGCGGGCACCGACACTGGCTTCGACGTCTCGATGCCGCCGGCAGACACCACGGGCTACGACGCATTCAAGGCGGATGTGTGGCCGGTCATGCGCGCGCGCTGCGCAGGAGGCGCGTGCCACGCGTCGCCGATCGCCGTGCTCTACCTCGCGTGCGGTGACACCGAAGACGAGCTGCGCTGGAACTTCCACATCACGACGCGCCACCTCAATCGGCCGGCGGTTCAGTCGGATATTCTGCGTCGACCGCTCGCGTCGATCGCTGGTGGTGTGTTCCACGAGGGTGGGCCGGTCTTCCCGAACACCGACGACGGCGACTACCAGACGCTGCGCACCTGGGCGACGGACATGATCACGCGCAATCCGACGCTTGGCGATGCGGGCGCAGCGGACGAAGGGCTGCGCTTCTTTGCGAATCGCGTGCAGCCGACGCTGGTGCGCAAGGGCTGCATCTTCCTCAATTGTCACTCTCCCGCGATGTTCCACGATCTGCGCCTGCGCGGCGGCTCGCAAGGCACGTTCAACCGCATCGCGAGCGAGCGTAACTACGAGATGTCGCGCGCGATGCTGGCGATCGAGTCGCCCGATCCGAACGCGGGCCGCCTCATCGCGAAGAACCTGTTCCCGCCCAACCAAGTGCCAGGTGGGACCGGGCTCATTCATCGCGGCGGCTCGCTGTTCGAGGACTTCGCTCCGGTCGGCGGCGCGGCGAATCCTGCAACCCTCGATGACTGCGCGGGAGTCGATGCCGACAACGGCGACCTCAACGAGATCCCCGCGTATTGCGTGCTCGCGCGCTGGCATCAGATCGAGCGCGATGCGGCCGCAGCGAGCGGCGAGATCGAGCCGCTCGCAGCGCCTGCCCAGGGCATCGTCTGGGTGTCGCGTCCGCTCGACGTCGGCAATCCCACCGACTTCGACACGTACCGCCCGGGCGCCGATCTCGTCTTCGCGGATGCGAGCGTTGCAGCAGACGGCAGCTGGTCCATCGGCGCCGAGCGCAGCTTGCTCGGCGGCTGTGGGCTCACCGTCGCGAGCGCCGATGTGCGCGGGCCGGCCGTGTCGTGGGATGGCGCGCGCATCGCGTTTGCGGCGCGCTCTTCCGCGGCGACGCCGTATCGCGTCTACTGGGTGAACGCCGATGGCAGCGCTTGCGAGCGCGTCCCGGAGATCGCGACGGCGACCGACACCGACGCGGCGAGCGGCCTGCTGCTGCATGACTTCGATCCGGCATTCGCGCCTGACGGACGTCTCGTCTTCGCGTCGACGCGGGGCAACATCGACTGCGAAGAGGGGCTCAACTCTTGTGGCCCGACGCGCACGCCGGCGGCGATGCAGCCGAACTCGAACCTCTACATCTACGAGCCCGCGGCTCCGGTGAAGGTCCGTCAGCTGACCTTCCTGCTCAACCAAGAGATGATGCCGAGCTTCATGCTCGACGGTCGCGTGATCTTCACCGCCGAGAAGCGCGAGCCTGATTTTCATCAGCTCGCCGGGCGCCGACTCAACCTCGACGGCGGCGATTATCACCCGCTGCTCGCGCAGCGCGGGGAGATCGGCTTCGAGTCGGCGACGGAGATCGGCGAGAGCGCGAACCGCAACTTCTTCCTGGTCGCTTCGCGCCTCGACGCGACGCACGGAGCTGGCGCAATCGCGGTGATGAATCGCTCGCTCGGGCCGGACCAGTCGGACCGCGATCCGGGCGACCGTGCGTACCTCAGCTCGCTCACGGTGGTCGCCGGCGCGGCGCTCTTGGGTCGCACTGGCGGCGTCGGCGGTGCGTTCCGATCGCCCGCACCGCTACCGAATGGCCGGCTCCTCGCGTCGTGTGATCTCGGCGCGACGACGCACAACGCGCCGAGCTACGACTTCGAGCTGTGCGAGTTGGATCCGGCGTCACGCACCGCGCGGCGCATCGGCGGTCGCGCGGGTGCTGCCGACATCGAGGCCGTCGCCGTCTACGCGCGCGCGCAGCACGGCGTGTTCACGTCGCGCCCCGACGAGGCGAATGGGCACACCGCCGTGGTGCCGGGAGCGCGCGACGCGACCGTGCAGGTGCAGGACTTCGTGCTGCTCGGAACGCTGCTTTTCTCGAACACGCGCGTCGGTCGACGGATCGATCTGCGCGTCGGCGGGCTCGACGTGCTCGCCGCTGCGCCTCCGCCCGCCAGCGCGCGTTCTTTCGCGGATCTCGGTGCGGCGGTGCGCAGCGATGCGTTCGGCTCCGTCTACGTGAACTACACGCCGCTCGGCAACGTGCCGCTCAACGCCGATGGCTCGGCGCACATTCAGTTCCGTGGCGGTACGCCGATCGTGCTCCGCGCGACGGACGAGAGCGGAGCACCTCTCACGTTCGGAGCAGACGCTCCGTTCGCTGGCGAGGTCATCCAGCGCGAACAGATGCAGTTCTATCCTGGCGAGCGCTCCAATCAGGCCCTGCCGCGGCGCTTCTTCAACGGCCTCTGCGGCGGCTGCCACGGCTCGATCAGCGGCCGCGAGCTCGACGTCGCCGTCGACGTCGACATCCTCACCGGCGCCTCGCGCACGACGGCGTACGACGCTCCGCCGACTGATCTCCGCTAACGCAGTTCTCCCGATCGGCGGGCGCGCCGTGATACGCTGCCGGCGCCTTGCCGATTCCGACGCTGTTCCTGCTCGCATTCGCCTGTGGCGTCGCCGCAGCCATCGCTTCCCGCAAGGAGCTCAAGGTGAGCCCGCGGCCGGCGCTGCTCTCGCGTGGGTTCGGCGCGCTCGCGCTGTTCCTCGGCCTCGTGCTGGTGCCGGTCTCGGTCTACTTCTACGTGTTTCACGGCGACTGGTCGCTGCTCTATCTCGTCGACGTGCGCGCCATCCCGTCCGCCGTCGCGCTGGTCGGCTTCGTGTTCGAGGGGTTGATCGGCACCGCGGGCTTTTTGACCGGCTCCGTGCTCGTCCGCGCCCAGCGCGAGTCGGTCGCCGGTGTCGTCGCCGGCGGGGTCGTCCTCCTCGCCGCAGGGCTGGTCTTCGCGGTGCGCGATCGCCTCGCGGTCGTCGGCAGCTTCGCGCAATACCGCGGCGGCTTCGGCCTACAGCCGTTCGCCGACGGACCCGTGCTCCTCGGCGGGGTCGCAATGGGCGCGATCTTCGCTGTCGGCTTGGCCTACCTGCTGGTCCGGCTGGCGTTCAGCAGCCGTCGCAGCGGCTGACCGCGTAGGTCTCAGTTGACGGATCAGCGCCGCGCGAGTTAGCGTCGCGGCGATTCCCCACGCTTTGTCGCGATATCCCGTCGCGGCAGCCGTCGGAGACGCCTCTTGAACTCTGCGATGCGCGAACACCTCTCCCTCCGGCTCGTCATCGCCCTCGGCGCACTCGCTGCGTTCACCGCCGGGTGCAATCCAATCCTCTACACCATGCACGTCGGCTCGGCGTCGCACAGTGTCGAAGAGGCGCGCCTCGCGGACGCGCCGGACCACGCGCCGTATGAGTATTATCTGGCCGATGCGTACCTCGACAAGTCGCGCGAAGAGGCGGCCGAAGGTCAGTACCAAGACGCGCGCAGGTTCGCGAGCGTCGCAGAAGAGAACGGCGTCAAGGGACGCGACATCGCTCGCCGCCACATGCGTGAGACGGGGCGCTGATGCGGCCGACGTTCGCTCTCTCGCCGCGGTCTGCGGCCCAGTGGATCGCGATGGCGCTGCTGCTCGCGAGCTGCGGGCAGGGCGCGATTCTCTCGGGACGCATCGATGGCATGCGCGAGATCGTCGATCAGGCGGAGCGCAACGGCGCGTATCGCTGCGCTCCGCGTGAGCTCGCGCTCGCCAAGGCGAACCTCGACTTCGCCGAGACGGAGCTCGGCCAGGGCAACGCGGGCCGCGCGCTCGATCACATCAGCGTCGCCGAGCCGAACGCACGCGCTGCGTTTCGCCTGAGCCCGGCGGCGCGCTGTGCTCCGCGTGGCGTCGGCGTCGTGCGTCGCGCCCCACGTCCGCCGCCGCAGCCGGGTGATCGCGACGGCGACGGCATCCTCGACAACGTCGACGAGTGCCCGGACGATCCGGAAGACTTCGACGGATTCGAAGACGAGAACGGCTGCCCGGACGACCAGGACACCGACGGCGACGGCATCCCGGACTCGCGCGATGCGTGCGTCGCGGAGCCCGAAGACGTCGATGGCTACATGGACACGGACGGCTGCCCGGAGCCCGACAACGACGTCGACGGCGTGCTCGACGGCGCCGATCGCTGCGGCAACGATCCCGAAGATCCCGACGGCTTCCAAGACGCCGACGGCTGCCCGGACCGCGACAACGACACCGATGGCGTGCCGGATGTCGGCGATCGCTGCCCGAACGAGCCGGGCCCCGAGGCCGAGCAGGGCTGCCCGCGCGTCTACCAAGACGTGCAGATCACCGGCAACGCGATCCGCATCACGCAGATGATCCACTTCGAGTTCAACCGCGCCGTGATTCGTCCCGAGTCGTTCGGCATCTTGAACACCGTCGCGCAGGTCCTCCGCGACTTCCCGACGATGGCGATCGAGGTGCAGGGCCACACCGACAGCCGCGGCAACGACGCCTTCAACATGCGTCTGTCCGGCGAGCGCGCCGAGGCGGTGCGCACTTACCTCATCGGACAAGGCACCGCCGCCGCGCGCCTGACCTCGCGCGGCTACGGCGAGACCACACCGATCGAGTCGAATCGCTCGTCCACTGGCCGCGCCGCCAACCGTCGCGTCGAGTTCGTTCGTACGGACCCAGGCGCGACTGCCGCCCCTTAGGGCAAGAGTTTAGAGGGAAGAGTGAGATCATGAACGTGCGTCACATCGTCGCCCTCCTGCTCGCGGTCGCTTCGCTCGGACTCGCGTCGAGCGTCGCCGCGCAGCGTCCTCTGCAGCAAGTGCTCGACCTGAACCGTCAGGGCATGGAGGCGTACAACAACCTCGAGATCGACACCGCGGTGGCGAAGCTCGAAGAGGCGCTTCGCGTCGCGGAGCGCGGCAACGTCGCCGGCGCGCCGCTCGCGCGCACGCACCTCAACATGGGCATCGTCCAGGTGGGCGGGCTCAGCGACAACGCAGCCGGCCTGCAGTCGTTCACCCGAGCGCTGCAGATCGACGCGAACATCCAGCTCGATCCGCTGACCAGCACGCCGGACATCCAGACGGTGTTCAACCTCGCGCGGCAGCGTGCGGGCGCTGGTGGTCGACCCACGGGCGGCGGAACCACCGGCGGCGGAACCACGGGCGGCGGCACGACGGGCGGCGGCACGACGGGTGGCGGAACAACGGGTGGCGGCACAACGGGCGGCGGTCGCACTCCACCGGTCGAGGCCGGCGGCGACATCCCGCACACGCCGGTGCCTGAGCAGCTCTCGCAGACGGCGGTGCCGATCTTCCTCGAAGTGCCCGCCGAGGCGGCCGAGATCGGCCAGGTGTTCGCTTATTACAAGTCGCAAGGCATGCGCGAGTTCCGCCGCGCGGAGATGGCGCGGATGGAAGGCGGCTACGGCTTCGAGGTGCCTTGCACCGACGTGTTCGAGCCGGAGGTCGCGTATTACATCGTCGTGTTCTCGCCCGACGGCTCGCCGGTCGGATCCGCCGGCACGCAGCGCCAGCCGGTGCGGGTGCCGATCGTCACGACGCGCACGCATCCGGAGCCTTCGCTGCCCGGACGTCCCGCGCCGCAGCAGTGCTCCGCCGACGAAGAGTGCCCGCCCGGAATGGCCGGCTGCACCTCGCGTGGTAGCGCGGGCATGGGCGACACCTGTGCCAACGACAGCGCGTGCGGCGAAGGCCTGATCTGCGACGACGACCTCTGCACGGCGGGCAGCCGCGGCGACGACGGCGATGACGGTCCGTCGGCTCCGGATGGCGACCAAGCGCGCTTCTTCATCGACGTCGGCATGACGATGGGCTTCGGCTACGTTTCGGGAGGAGCCGCCGACCAGGGGCCGGCGCTCGACTTCGGTGCGGATCTCGACCTCAGCACAGATGATGTCGACCCGCTAACAGGTGCGCCCCCGGTCGCCGGCGCGGGTTCGCTCACTCCGTTCCAGGATTGTGAGGCCGACGATCAGGGCTTCTTCCCCGACCCAACCGGCACGCGCGCGACTGGCTGCAACGTGCGCGTCGAGACGCCCGGTTTCCTCAGCGCAATCGCAATTCGATTCGGCGTCGGCTACTACGTGATCCCGCGGCTCGCGATCTCGGCGCAGCTGCGCTTTCAGGTCGTCACGATCGACGGTGCTGGCGGGTTCGGAGCCGGCGGTGGTGCAGGCACGCTCGCGAATCTGCTCATCGGGCTGCGCGCGCAATATCTCGTGACCGATCCGAACGCGACCAAGGGGCTCTTTCTCGCCCCGTTCGTCGGCACCAGCGTCGGCCAGATCCAGCTACGGCCGGGCCAGGCGGGCCAAGCGGAGCCGTTCGTGCGCTCGGGCCTCAATGGCGTGCAGCTCGGATCTGTCGTCGGCTTCCACATCATGAAGAACTTCGGGATTATCGCGGTTCCCGAGGTACACATCCTCTTCCCCGATTTCGTGTTCAACTTCGACGTCACGATCGGCGCGCAGGTCTCGTTCTAAGGCAGCGACGCAGGCTGCGCTTACAGGAGCGAGGCGCGCGCGCGTCGTAGTACCCGCGAGGTGGCGAACTGGAACAGCGCCTTGCAGCACTCGAACGAGCTCATGCGCGTCTCTTCGACGACCTCGCGCACGGTCCGCTTGCCGTCGACGTTGGCGAGCACCGCGCGCTCCTCGCGTGACAGCGCGTCGAGATCGATGCTGGCGATGACGTCGGCGTTGCGCTCGAAGACCACCTCGAAGTCGTGGATCTGCTCTTCGATGAGCCGCCACTCGTCGACGCGCCGCAGGCCCTCCATCAGCACCGACGCGATCGGCAGACCGAGCCGCGCAGACTCCGCCTCTGGGCGCGTCGCATAACGCGCGAAGCGATAGCGGCCGTCGCGCCAGCGCAGCAGCTCGTAGACGATCTCGCTGGTCTGCCGCACCAGCGTACGGCGCAGATCCTCGGCGGTGATGTAGCCGAGCTTCACCAGCTGGTCGCCGAGCAGCTTGCGCGTCCCGCCGCCGGTCGCGTTTGGATCGACGCGGCTGCGCAGCAGATGCTCGAGGTCTTCGCGCTCGAGCAGCTCT
>Ga0163144_10013688_pt1 | contig 16904 bp, 13 predicted proteins | sample OliLak19BULKMAT1_FD_123175 | JGI IMG/M metagenome (GOLD analysis project Ga0163144, IMG submission 123175) | Freshwater microbial mat bacterial communities from Lake Vanda, McMurdo Dry Valleys, Antarctica - Oligotrophic Lake LV.19.BULKMAT1 | ecosystem: Environmental > Aquatic > Freshwater >... | reverse complement strand
GTAGTCCTCTTTCCATTTCTCGGCGGCGCGGTCGCTGCCGGGAGCAAACAGGCGATGCAACACGGTGAGGAAGATGGCCCGCTCGACAGGGAACTCAAAGCGACGGTCTTTCAGCAAAGAGTGTAGGACCTTGTCGATCGAGCAAGCTTGCCAAAGACGTTGGAAGATCAGGGGTGGGCCGATCCGGGTACTTCGCGTGGTGATGCTCTCGCCGCGAGAATGCGCGCCGAGAATCGAAAACTTCTCCGAGAACCTTCCCAATGACTGCAGGAGCGCGTCGAGCCGGCCGCTGGCCAGAAGCTCGTCCAAACGGCCGAGGCGAAGCAGGACGCGCTGCTTCACCTTGCCGTCGACCCATTCGTTATCAACGATCAGGAGATAGGTTCGGGAACCGTTGGTCTGAGTGCGAACGAACAGAGTGGCTCTCCTATGTCACCATCATGTTTGATTTACATTCCAAAAACAATAGCTATTTTCACACTATCACAACTCGGCGTGCCACTAGGATTCACTCGTGGACGACGTCGCGCCGTTAAGAATCAAGCACTTGTGGCCGCCTTGCGGCGATAACTGTCGAAGATGAGCCTGATTTCGAGGTGGTCAACTCTATCCAAGCAGAAGTGGTCAATTTCCCATGAGCGCCGAAGAATGAAGCCCGAATTGCCGAACTGACCTGCCACCCTGCGAACATCCGGCAGAAACGTTTCGGTGTTCAACCAGCGGCGCAATATCCTCATGGCCGCAGTCGAGCGAAGGCGCAAAGTCGAACGCTTTTCGCGATGCGGCTTTGAGCACAACCGGGTAGCGGGCGAAGCCAATATTCGTCAGGGAACTGGCAAGGGAAAAACGGAATCGATAGGTCAATCGTACCGAGGTGTTCCCGTCGAGCGAGCGTCGGAGAAAATCAGGGCAGTATGTTGACGATCAGTCCTGGCTGTGTGGTTCGGCTGCCGATTGAAATCTCGATCGGTTGCGGTCCTAACGGGCAGGCGAGCGGGACCTGGATATCGACGAAGAGAAACGGCGGCGATCCGACGTACTGGGTGGTTTTCAGGATCGTCGCCGGTAACCGGCAGAGGCGGGCACTCATGACCGGCAGTGGACTTCCACTGCCAATTCCATTCAACACAACCTGAATAGTACCGTCGGGACGCTTGAACCCAAACGGAATTAGATTCGAAGTTCCGAGACGAATCGGTAGCGATGGTTTCGCCGAGGCCGTCGGGATCTCAATTGAGTGGATCGTGTTCCCGCTTCGCTGGACAGCGATGGTGTTGGTGCCGTCGGGAAGAGTGGGCGGGGAGACGGCCACAATCTGATTTCGACCGGCATAGTAGACTGCCGTCGACGCCACGCCATTGATTAACACCCTAAGATCGGCGTTCGCCGGCGGCTCGTTCGGAAGTGAAATGCTATCGGTGCCGAAGATGGTGAATACGGTATTGGGGGCCAAGGCACCGGTCAGAAAGCTCGTGCTATCCACGATGCCGACCGCCGTGAACGGTACCGGGCGAGTGAGTAAGTAGGCGACAACGCCATCGTGGTCGGTCAACCGCGCAGTCGATGGGCTGTCGGCGTTGCCTCGGCCAAAGTAGATGCGGCTCAAAAGGGGCAGGGAAGCGTTGTTGAGAACGATGTGATCGAGCGTTTGCGTCTGGCCGTCGAAGACGTAGGAGTAGTTCTCCGCGGCCGGTAGACGAGTGGTCAGATTGGTGAAGCCAGGGATGGTGACCTCTTCGGCGAAGGAGTTCCAATCCCCGGCGGCGAGCACCGGAATATTACTCGGCAATTTCTCCAGTTCCTCCCGAACAGAGCGGAACTGGGCTTGGCGTTTGGCGGTTACCCGGGGGTCCCCGAGGTTAATCCGCGAACGCATGTGAACGCCGAGCAGAGCAAAGGACTGATTGCCGACGCGGGCGCGGAGCAGGATCGGCGGGCGATCGTGCGTCAGTTGACCCGGCTCAAACTGATCGTCGTTACCGAGTTGCGCCACCGAGTCGACCGCGACGCGCGAGGCGCGGACGAGAAAGCCGGTTGTGATGCCGCCCGGGTCATTAGAAGGAGCCGTGAAGGCGAGGTAGTCAGAGCCGATCGCGTCCGCCGCCCGCTCGAGCACCGAAAGGCTTTCGACCTCTTGGATGACTAACACGTCGGGGAGGCCAAGCTGACGCTGCACGTAGTTGCGGAGCAAAACCAGTCGCTCGGGCAGCCCGGCTTCATTGAACAGACGCTGCACGTTCAAGGTGCCGATGGTGAACTCGTAGTCGGTTCGTCTCGGAGCGGCCGCATTGGTCGGTTGCCCCGAGATCGAACCGGCGAGCGGATCAGCGTAAATCGTATACGTCCGCGAGCCAAAATCGAGCGGGCCGGTTACGGTCTCAAGGGTAAGCCCCGCCGCCAGCGGGGCACTCGTGATGATCCGAATCAGGTTCGGCCAAGGAGCTTCATCAGTGCGGCGAAAGGGCCGCGGGGCGTCGATCGTGCCCCAGGCGGTTGTCCCGTTCGTCGGCGCTACGATGTTCAGCCGGCTGCGGACCAGCATTCCCTCATAGCGCTCGAAGTCCCGATCCGCCGCCAGTTGAACCGGCGACGGAAGGGTTTGATTTTGAGCGCGGAGAGTTAGGGTCGGGTTGGTGAGTTCGGTGAGCGGAGCGCTCTGCGGATCAGCGGCCGGTCGAAACTCCACCACGTCCGCTTCCACTTCGAGGGCCGCGCCCGGTTGGGCCGCCGCGGGCGGGAGCGATTGGGTGAACACGAGGATGCCAGATGACGCGTTCGGATCCGCCACCGGCATCTGGAGGTAGAATCCGTTCGTGCGTCGCGCTGTAACGATGCCCGTAGTGATCACGCGCCGGCCGGCGAACGGGCTTTCCGCGCCGGGGCCCTGGATCTCGGAGATAGTCAGGCGGAGCGTCTCTTGCGGAGCGGCGCAGTTGACGGCCGCGGTCGAGCGATTGCGCGGAGCCGGCGCTGCGATGGCGAAATCCGTGCTGTTGTCGTCGGTATCCTGGCAACCGTTGCGAGCACGGATGGCGGCCGTCGTGTTTGATAGATCGCGGGTAGGGGCACCTTCGAACTCGTTGGCGGCCAGGCCGTAGCCGACCCGGTCAACGGCGTCGTTGGCCGCGTTGCGCAGGACGACCTTGCCGGCAGAGGACGACATTGCCGCAGTTCCGGTGGCATCCGCGGCGGGGAGATTGACCGTTCCACCCGCACCAGCCGATTGCTGGATCAGATAATACTGGCCCGGTTGCAGCGTGCCGGTAAGCAGAGTCGACTGAAAGGCGGTGGCGGTGGCGCCCGCGTATTGAATCGTCCAACCGTCAAGCGCCTGGGTCTGGGCGCCGCGGTTGAACAGCTCGATGAAGTCATTGCGAAACGTCGCCCCGGTGTTGCCGCCTCCCCCATAAACTTGACTGATGACCACTTGCGCCCGGAGGGCGCTAGCCAGGAGAAGGACGAGAAGATAAGAGCGCATCTCTACCGATTGTACTGGGGCGTTATGCCGCGCAAATTTGCCCAAACTTGGTTGATTGCGGCGAGGACGTCAGCGGGAAGCGGTCCGTCGTTGGCCGCGGCGAGATTGGCGTCGAGTTGGCTTTGCTTGCTGGCGCCCAGGATGATGCCGGTGATAGGCGTATGGTGTAAAAGCCAATTTAAACTTAAGCTAATCAGGCTCCGCCCAGCCGCGTTCGCAATCTGCTTCAACTCCGCGACGGCGGCGAATTGGGCCGGGTGCCAGTAGCGATCAAGGTACATCTGGTTGCCATCGAAGCGGGTGCCGGGCAGCGGAGCTTCCGCGAGTTGTTTGCCGGTGAGGAGGCCGCCCGCCAGCGGGTTATAGATGTGGGTTTCGACGCCATACCGCGCGCACATCGGCAAGAATTCGGGTTCGATGCCGCGGGCGAGCAGGTTATACATGGGCTGAGAAATCTTCATCGGATGCCTGCACTGGGTCTGCATCTCCGTCACCTGCCAAGCGGGGTAGTTCGAACAAGCCAACTGCCGGACCTTGCCCGCATCAACCAACCTCGCCATCGCTTCGAGCGTTTCTTCGATCGGCGTCGCGGGGTCCGGCATGTGGAGATAGTACACGTCGACGTAGTCGGTTTCGAGGCGCGTGAGAGACGCGTCAATCTGCTTCGCGATGGCTTTGGCGGAGAGGCCAATGTCGTCTGGCCCGTCGCCCATTTTGCCGCGAACTTTGGTAGCGAGCCGAATCTTGTCTCGACGGCCCTTTAGCGCCTTCGCCACAATTCGTTCGCTCACGCCTAGGTTATAGACATTGGCCGTGTCGAGAAAGGTAATCCCCTGATCAAGCGCCGAGTCGATCAGTTGGAGCGAATCGGCTTCGTTGAGTTGCGAACCGAACGTCATGGTGCCGAGAACGAAGCGGGAAGTCATTGGGCGAGCACCTTGATCACTTGCTGGGCGAGGGCTTGGTAGCCAGCCGGGGTGTAATGAACGTTGGCCGGGAGTTGGCCGGACTGATCAGCGGAGAAAAGATCATTAATCGTAATCTTTTCGAGTTGCATCATGCGAGCCGCAACGGCGTTGTATTTCGGAACGTCCGCCGGCTCGCGCAAGGGGGAGATTTTGCCGGCGGGAACCGGAGTGGTCGACGCCCAAATCAACCTAGCCTTGGTTTGCTTGAGACGCTGAACAATGGAATGGAGGTTTTCGGCGTACTCTTCTAGCGGTACTTGATGATTGCCGTCCTCCATCTTCTTGAGATCGTGAAGACCGAAGTTAAAGTGAATGACGTCCCACTTCGTGTCGCCTAGCCACTCGTCGATTTTGGCCAAGCCGTTACGGCTGTGGGCGGCGTTTCCCTCGTTGTGCACGACGGTCGCTTTGCCCTTCAGGGCGGCGGTGACAAACGGCGTGTAGCCGATCGAGATCGAGTCGCCGATCACGAGAATCTTCAGTTCCTGGGCCCAGACGGGCAGGGCGAGAGCGAGCAAGAGGAGTGAGCGCATCAGACTCGATGATAGTTGAAATCGACGTTCGCTATTGTCTCGCTGCTATCGTGCCGCTGCTATCTCGCCGATGAGGCTCGCTTGGATGTTTTCCGTTGGGCCAACTTGGCGGCTGGCGCTTTCGGCGGCGCGGGCTTTGGGGCGGCCACCGGCGGAGGGTCCGGATAAGTGATCGCCGCCGCTTTACCCTCGTAGAGCTGTTTATAAACGGCAGCGTTGCGGAGTACCGCCTGGACGTAGCCGCGGGTCTCGTCAAAAGGAATGGTCTCGATGAATTCAGCCGGCTCCCGGTAGGACGCGAAAGTTCGCCACTTAATCACGCGGGTGCGCCCACCGTTATAGGCCGCCAGCGCTTCATGCCAGTTACCCTCAAGTGAATTGAGTAGATGCCGAATATAGTAGGTACCGAGGTGAATATTCACCGTCGGGTCGAACAGCATGTTCGGGCTAAAGGTGGCCATCCCAACCCGGCGAGATAGATCACGGCCGGTGGAAGGAAGAATCTGCGTCAGGCCATAGGCGTTGGACCGGGAGACGACCGTCGCGTTAAACTCCGATTCCTGCCGGATCAGCCCCGCGACCACGTAGGGGTCAATCTCGGCCTTCCGAGCGAACTTTTCGAGCGAAGCCCGATAAGGAATCGGGAACGCCAATTGCCAAAACTTCTCGCTCACGGCGGTCGCCGGGAAACTCAGATATCCCGGCAGCATCCCCTTAATTGTTCTCACTCCCCGGTCGACTTGCCCCGCTTTCTGCAGGGTGCTGGCCAATTCCATCGCCAGATGAATGGGAACCTTCTCGCCCCGGGCGCCGAAGCGGAGTTCGTTTTCGGCCAAGCTGTCCAGCCCGGCAGCGACGAGCAGGCGCGCCCGCTCAATCCGCATCTGGGTGGCCTGGCTTTCCTGCGCTGGAATGCTCGGCTCCGCCGCGAAGCGAAGCTTACTGAGCCATCCGTCCGGCAGGCCCACCGCGGGGTTCTCTTTCAGCCGGTCCGCGGAGATTAAAGAGTAATAAGTGTTAGGGAAACGCTCTACGACCGTCCTGTAGTAAGTAGAATTCTTGGTCAGGCGCCCGAGAAAGTATATGGCCGAGTTTACTTTATCGGAATCCGGGTATATTTCCGCGTGTTCGCGGAGTAACTCGGCCGCGTTCGGCCGGCGGCGGATGTAACTGGACCAAGTCAATTTCCAATGGCAGAAGGCGGCCTTGGGGTCATTCGGGAAGTTGGCCACGCAGGCTTGGTATAGCGGCTCATAACTCGCATATTCGTTCTCCGTCAAGTGTCGATAGGCTTCCGCCAGAATGGCTTCTAAGTACCACGGCGAGTGCGAGTGGTGGTCGGCCAGGCGGGCAAATGCGGATCGGCGCAGCGTGTCCTGGTCGGCTCGTCTTGCCGTTTGGTAAAGATAGTAGGCACGCTCGGCATCCACCTCCGCAGATTCTGGGCGAATCGCCTGCAGCGCATTCAATGCCGCGGGATACTGGCGGGCAAAGTAGTCGGCGGCCGCTAGCCGGACTTGAGCGAGTTCTCCCGGGACGCCGCGCAGGTCCATTTTCGCCCGGCCCGGAAAAACCGGAAGAAGCTTTGAGACCCGGGCCATAATGTTCTCGGGAATATTATCTGGCATGCCAAGTGCTCGCCACGCCGGTTCCGCCGTCGCGGCCTCGGCCGAAAGAGGATAGTAAAAGTAGACTCGGGCGAACGTGGCCGCGGCCAAGTCTAGCCGCGCCGAAGTTTGGTAGGCTTGCGCCAACGCTAAGTCTGCTGCTGGCTGCTGCAGTTGGGGGCGAAACCGCTCCAGCAGCGCCGCTGCGGCGCGTGGTTCGCTGACAGATGCGGCAAGCAGCACGGCGCGGTTTAGCAGAGGGGTGCTCGTGCCGGAGGCTAGCAGCAGTGGTGCTAAGTCGGCTAGCGTCGCTGCTTGGTCATGGAGGCCGAAGTGGGCTTGCGCCGCGTAGAACGCCAAATAGTCCTCCAAGGCTGCAAACTTCAAGCCCTTAAGGTGACGAAGGGCACCCGCAAAGTCGTTGCCCTCGACCGCTGCAACCGCCAAGGCAAAACGGGCGGTAGACGCATTGGAGCGCGAAGCGCACGCCTCCAACACAGCGCGAACACCGGGCTTAGAGGGTGTCGCGCGCAGTGCCCTCGCTTCGCTCTCGCACGGAGCTACTCCATGAAGGGGACAGGCCGTTAGAATAAGGAGGATAGCGGTGCGCATGCCGTTCACACTATTCTGACGCGTTCCGGACGAAATTAGTTGGATGATTCGAACGAGTACCCATTCGGGTATAGTTCAATGCGTTAGGTCTTATTCCCCTGCCTTTTAGCCACGGTGCTGCTGAGGCAGGAGTGGGCAGAGCCATGGTCGAGAAAGTTTCGTCGGCCGGGTTCCGATGGCTTTGCTCCCATGACGGGTAGCGCCCGCTATCGCGGGTAGGCTTCCCGGCGGCTTTAGCCGCGCCCGGCGACTTTCAGTCGCAACTCAACCCCGCCGCCTTTCCGCGGTGGTTGTTTAGTCGGCGCGTGTTGCTAGACGAGTGGCTTGGCTATGGGCCAAGCCGCTCGCGAGCCGTTCGTTAAGGCCCGATTCGGCGAACTCTGCAGCTACTCGAATAGCGTTCTTGATCGCATTTGCATTCGAACGGCCATGGCAAATAATCGTACAACCCTTCACGCCCAGAAGCGGTGCCCCGCCGAACTCGGAGTAATCGACGCGCTTCTTGAAGTTGGCAAACGCCGACCGGGAGAGTAGATATCCAATCTTTCCAGACAAACTCGCTTTGAGCGATTCCTGCAAAAGATGTTTCACCACATCAACCAACCCCTCACTCACTTTCAACGCGACGTTGCCGGTGAATCCATCACAAACGATCACGTCCGCGTGGCCCGTAAACAGATCTCGCCCTTCGACGTTGCCAATAAAATGGAGAGGAAGTTTCTTAAGTAGCGGCGTGGCCGATTTGGTCAACTCATTGCCCTTGTGCTCTTCTTCGCCAATCGAGAGCAAGCCGACTCGCGGCTTTTCCGTGTGGAAAATGAGACGGGAATAGAGTTCTCCCATCATGGCAAACTGGGCCAGCATTTCGCCGGAAACGTCGACATTGGCGCCGACATCAAGCATTACCGCTGGCTTGCCCTTGACTGTCGGAAAAACCGAGGCGAGCGCAGGGCGGTCCACACCAGACACCATGCCGCAAACGGTCTTAGCTAGGGCCATTACAGCGCCTGTGTTGCCGGCACTGACCACGCCTTGAGCTTGGCCATCACGAGCCAGCCGAAGGGCAACACGAATAGAGCTATCCTTTTTATTACGCAGGGCTTTGCCCGCGCTATCCTCCATTGTAACCACCTCACTAGCGTGGTGAATAGAGATCGGCAGTTTTTCCCAGCCGGGGTGGGCAGACAGTTCACTCCGTAAGACCGAGTCCTGTCCGACCAAAAGCACAGATACAGGAAGATGGCGAACGGCACGAATCGCGCCTTCGACTTCAGCTTTTGGAGCGTGGTCCCCACCCATCGCATCTACGGCGATTGTCACCATAGCTATGAAATGGCACCTTTAACTGAACTTACTGTTCAGCAACTTCGATAACCGCGCGACCCTTGTAAAAGCCGCAGCTCGGACAAAGGCGATGAGGAAGTTTCACAGCGTGGCAGTTGGGGCACTCCGAGTGGATCGGGCGAACCAGAAAGTCATGCGCGCGGCGGGAGGAGGTGCGGCGCTTGGAGTGACGTCGTTTGGGATTAGGCATGGCTAGGTCTCTAACCGATCAGTATAGCGAATATTTATCGAATCCGCTACAACTTGCTCAACGCAGCCCACCTCTCGTCAGGGATTGTGGTCGTACAGCAGCAGGTCTGTTCGTTTCGGTTGATGCCGCAGACGAAACACAGGCCCTTGCATTCCGCGGTGCAAAGCAAACTCGACGGCAGTAGGAGCAGAACCTGTTCCCGCAGCACGTCATTCAGTTCCATCCCGTCCCCATCGTAAAATCCGAGATCAATATCCCCCGGATGGAGTTCTACCTCCTGGCCAGGAAGTGATTCCGGAAGCGGCTCGTAAAGCAAATCGAAATCATTCTCGATTGGGATCTCTACCGAGGTCAAACATCGATGGCAATCGACCTGCAACGAAACCGCCAGGTGCCCGACGAAGTGGATCTCCTGCGTCATCTCGTCCAAGCTTGCTTCGCCGTGGGCAACTAAGGGAGACGCCTGATTGGTCCCAGGGTCCCATTCAATCGTACCCGGCAGGATCGATTCGGCGAAAGTGATTTTGGCGTGGTCAAGAGCGCGAACGGAAACGAACATATCCTTATTCTGACAGAGTTAACGAAGAAAGCGCCGGAAGCCGAAATCGTAGACGCCCGCCCCGATGATCCCTCCGAGGAGTGGAGCAATCAGCGGAACCCAAAAAATCCCACTGCCGTCGGTTATGCCGTTGTTGCGAAACCCAGCCAAAACGGTAAAGAGTCGTGGCCCAAAATCGCGTGCCGGGTTGATAGCGTAACCATGCATCGATCCGAAGCTCATGCCGATAGCGACTACGATCAGTCCGACGAACAAAGGTGCGAGCCCAGCCGGAGGCGGAGCGTTTTCGTCGTCGGTAATGGCCAAAACAAGGAAAAGCAGCAGGGCTGTTCCGATGACTTGATCGACAAACCCTGCCATCGGGGCAGCCGGGAACGCCGGAAACGTCGCAAAAACTCCGGCGGACTTCTCCAGACCCGGATCAAATTTCAGGAAAGCCTCCCGATAATTCAGATACACAAGGGCAGCGCCAGTAAAGGCACCTGCCAACTGTGCCAATACGTAGGGCACCACTTTGGCCCACGAGAATCCGCGAAAGATGGCAAGAGCAAGCGTCACCGCCGGATTCAAGTGCGCTCCGCTTGTTTTGCCAGCAACGAAAACGCCGAACATAACCGCCAACCCCCACGCCAAATTGATGTTCGTCGTGCCGCCGTTGACGATCTCACCTTGGGTTCCAGTGCTGAAGAGCACGACGGAGGCCACCACCCCCGTTCCTAAGATCAGGATGACGAGTGTTCCAAAAAATTCAGCAATGAGTTCAGCCGTAAGGCGGGAAGGCAGCATGACCGACGATTCTACACTACTTCTTAAAATGGATAGAACGACGCTCGCTCCCAAGTGCGGCGCGCCAACACAGAGTCGCTAGGGCTTGCTTTGGTAGGGAATTTCCAGCGTGCCCGTATCGAGCCCTTCGATCCGGACCCGGAGTGGGGGCGGCGGCTTCGGCGCAATCGGCAGAGGCTCCGCCGGTTTCCGCCGTAACGTCGCAACTTCCGTGAGTTCAAGAGCGGGCTTCGGTGCTGAAGGTTTAATCGGCAGACCGAGTACAGCCGCTAGGGCAGGGAATTCCTCCAGGACTTCGATTTGACTGAGTTGGCCCGATAGGACAAGTCCGTTCGATTGGCGCACCGTCGCTAGTCTCGGAAGCCAGGGTGACAGCGCGTAGACACCGGAACGCGTCCCAAACCGTTCGGTCTCGATCGCCCTTATCGCCTCGTCAAGCACGGCGGCTTCTTCGATATGGAAGCCGACTGCCAAACCAGCATTCGCCCCTACTTTTAGAACCAGTTCGAGTCCGGCGGACTGCGTGCCACTTACCCCATCCCAAGCGGTCGGTGCGAACCCGGCCGGAAGATCGTCGGTCAGCACCCAAACTTCGGCTTCTGTCGCTAGCTCCAACGCTCGCCCAAACAACGAACTGCGTCGTCCCAGCGCACCCGCCGGAGCCTTACTTCGGTCAATCGCCGCCGTCACGGCCGACCGGGTCCCCAGCAATGCCGTTTGGGCATCCACGATAGCGAAGTGCACTTCACCCGGAGAACCACTCGGAGGCAGGATCACTTCGATCCCTTTATACGCCTTGATCAGTGCGTGGCCTCGATCGGCCATCTGTTTGATTCGTCCCGCATCCAGCGGACCGGATAAGACCAGTACAGAGTCCGCGCTTCCGTCGACTCCAAACGCCGTCGAGACCAACAAACGCTGAACATGACGCGAGAGTTCCGGACCCATCGCGGCCAAAAACTGCTGACGCAACTTTTCTCCGAGCGAATTCTGACCAAGGCGGAAAAGGTCGGCGCCTGCGAGAATCTGAGCATCGGCATGTGCAAAACGCCACGCCGAAGGTTCCGGCCTCGCCTCGAATCCGGGCGCCGCTCCCAAAAGCATTGGAAAAATTGGATACGCCAGCGCGACAAGTAGAGATTTCATTAGGATCCCGTGTCTATTCAATAGGCAAGATGGCCGTATTCGAGCTTCGACCGTTCACCACTGCGGTGATCACAACTTCGCGGCCAGTCGCCACTTGCTCCCCAATGAATAGCTTTACCGCCACCAACCCGACCTGTCCAGGGCTTGCGATCGCACTGAGCGGAGTAAGCAAGTTCTCCCCAACTCTGAGCTCGACCGGGTCTGCGACCGGATTGGCGGGAGTCAACGGAACCGGGAACCCGTCGAATACCGGGCGGACGTAAGGTCCAAAACCAGTGCCTAGCAGCGTGATTGTTTCTCCCCGGCGAGCCGGACTGTCAGGCGAAATGACGCTGCCGTCTTCGTGCGTCGCTGCCAAATAGAATTTGCTGTCCAAGGTAAAGCCGAACAAACCGGGCGCGTTACGCACAATTTGCACTTTCCCCTGGATTTCCGGTTGATTTCCCGTCCGAACGGCCAGTACCTGCTCTCCCTCGGCCAAGTCAAACGGGAGTTGGGCGTTGATTTGTTCAGGCGAGACGAACAGTAGCGGTAACAACCGATTGCCCCAGCGAACCGTTGTACCCGCGAGAACTTGGGATAGCGGACCGGTCGGGCCGGCTGCGTAGTCAGGCGCAAGTTGTCGACCGAAGACCGAAATTACGCTGCCCGGAGCCACCACCAAGTCCGGCGTTTCACCGGCGGCATTCCGGATTCCCGCCGACGGGATCACCGGAATCCGATCGAGTAGCGCTCGAACCAGACGCGGACTGCGTAGAGAAACTACCCCGGAATCAGACGATCCGTCCAGATCTCCTGCCCAGCGGCGGAATCGGAACCCTTCCAGTGAGTTCACCGTCACCCTCACGGCGGCGGTCTCCGGATAAAATCCGTCAGCCGAAGGTGGCTCAAAAGTAAAGGTCGCGCCCTCGACTGGATCAGCCACAGCGCGAAGCGTATTCGCCATGCGATAGCTGAGACTCACGCGCCGCTCGTCTCCGGCAAACGCCAGCGTGCGGATCCTTTCTCCACTATCGTTCCAGGACGCGAACTCGGCCCGGGAGTCGGCCCCGAAAGCGATTGTCGCCGTCGCTTCCAACGCAACCGTCGAGCCATTGGGCCGGTCCAGTACACAGGGCATCTCACAAGCCTGCCCGTCGATCAAGATTCGAGACGCCGGCTGATTGGTCGTTATCGTCACTCTCGGCAAAAGTTCGTAGTTGGCCGTCAGCCGCAATCCTCCCTGGGTTGTATCGGCCGGCGTCGTAATGTCTTGCGTCGCGGGTCCTCCGTTAGACCAATTCAGAAATCGATACTTGCGCCCCCGGCGATCGGTAGTGATCGCGGGTGCGGTCACCGTATTGGCGCTTCCGACCGCCCAGACGAAATTGAGCGACGGCCAAGTATCCCTACCGTTCACCGACAGCTTGAGCCCGCTCGGTTGAGTGAGAAACGAAACAGTGGCACCGCGCACAAAACGGGCCGTTACCGTTTGCATCACATTCACATTCGTTACTTCGTAAACCCCACCCGGGCCGAGGGAAACGTCGTAGGAATCAAAAACCCACACGCGGCCCTGCAGATCCTGTTGGGGGCTCGGCGCACTCAGCAGATGTCGAGCTCCTCCGGCAAATTCCCTCAGACCAGGATTGGAACGGCCAACATCTTCAAAACGGCCGGCCGTGTTAAACGGAGTTCGGTCGACCGAAACCTGCAGACTCTCCGGGTCGGTGTAGAAAAGGACTCGTTTGGCTGGCGCAAAAATAGGGGTCACAAGGGCAGGACTTCTTACCGTGTAGGTTCGCAAGGAGGAATCGCTTGGCGGATTGCCATTCACCAGCCAGCCCGTGAAGATGAATCCAGTGTTGGGAACAGCTTGCATCGATAGCTCTTGACCAACCGCATAGTAGGCCGAGAACGACGTCTGATAACACTGGTTGTTTACGAAAACTTGGCCGGGAAATGCACTTGACGTCGAGCACGGAGCGCCGCTCGCTATTCCCGGTGCCGAATAAAAAATGAATTGGATTCGGAATTCCTTGTTGTACAGGACTTCATAGGAGGTTATCGCTGGGTTGGCTGTGACGGTTTGAAAGCGGTTCGCCCCGTTCCCTATCAGTCCGCGATTGTCCTTCCAAGCTGAAAACGTCCACCTCGTGTCGACTCCCCCGGTCTGGTTCTCCAGGTCAGCTTCCAGAAAATGCTTGCTTCCCGTCGGCCAAACAAAAGTCTGGGAACCCCGATACTGAATGCCGTCAACGAGGAATGTTCCGTCGGGGGGGACAGAATAAACCCGCACCTGGGATGACGGCTGGGCACTGCTGATTCCTGCAGCCAAAGTCGCGAGCAGAACCAGAGAGAAGAGACGAGAATCGGCGTTTGAAGTCATTACACGTTGTCCTAAGAGGTCTTTCGACCGTTCCTGGTACTTCCTGCATAAGGAAAACACCTTAAAACCAAAAGAACGCATCGCCCCGACAATCTCTTATCGACGGTTTAAAGTAGATAGAGTAGTCCTATGCCTGAACAAACCCCTCTTTCTGTCCCCACTCGCCTACCAGCCGTCCCGTTGACCATTGAGGGTGCCTGGGTGCTGCACCAGATGTACAGGATCGACCGTTCGCGATGGAACGGATTGGAAACCCTGCGGCGTCGGCAGATGCTTCGTGATTTCGCGGCAGACTTGCGCTTCATGCAAGAGAACGCCGACGGACAGACTGCCGCGTTTGCGATGGTCGGCAAAGGCGATCTGATGATGGTCTATTTTCGCTCGACCCTGGCGGAATTGCAGCAGGTACAGCGCGACTTCGGCAATCTGGATCTGGCCGCTTATCTGCAGCCGGTCGGGGACTATACCTCCGTCGTGGAACTTGGGCTCTACGAGTCCTCGGTCAAAACGTTTCGCTCGTTAACTGAAAAGGGCCTCGCTCCTCACACCGAAGAGTGGGATGCGGCGATCAAGGAAACCCTCGCTCGTCAAGCGGAAGCGATGGCACCGCGCCTTTATCCCCAAATCCCTGACCGCAAGTACATCTGCTTCTACCCGATGGACCGACTTCGCGGCGAAGACAAAAACTGGTATACGGTGCCGATCGAGGAGCGCGCTCGCATGATGCACGAGCACGGCATGGTGGGCCGGCGGTACGCCGACAGCGTCAAGCAGATCATTACGGGCTCGATCGGCCTGGACGACTGGGAATGGGGCGTCGACCTTTTCGCCGACGACCCGACCGTATTCAAACGCTTAATCTACGAGATGCGCTTCGACGAAGTCAGCGCCGTCTACGCCAAATTCGGCAAGTTTTACGTTGGCGTGCAATGCAAGCCCGAAGACGTCGAAAAATCCCTTTTCTGCTAAGCCGCTCGAAGCGATTCATCGAACTGGTATACTTCGCCTGATGCTGGAGTCAATTTTTCAACTACCCCGAATTGTTAGGGTGAGACAGAACTTTCCGAGCCGCGCGCTTCCTGATGTTCGTGGAGCCGTCACCGGCGCTTTGCAATCGGCCGCCATCGATTCGCGCCTCGCTCGTGGGTCGCGGGTCGCGATCGGCGTGGGAAGCCGCGGAATCACCAATATCGACCAAATCGCCAGGGCGGTCGTCGATTACTGGATTGCTGCCGGTTGCTCTCCCTTCATCTTCCCCGCGATGGGAAGTCACGGTGCCGCCACCGCCGAAGGCCAAGCGGATGTGCTGGCTCATTATGGGATCACGGAAGCCACCATGGGGTGCCCCATCATCAGCAATCTTGAGGTCGTCTCGCTCGGACGCGACGCCAACGGAATTGAGTCCTTTCTCGATAAGCAGGCCTTCGAAGCCGACGGGGTCATGTTAGTTGGCCGCGTAAAATGGCATACCGATTTCGCCGGCGAAATCGAAAGTGGCTTGTTTAAGATGATGGCGATCGGTCTCGGTAAGTTCGCCGGCGCTCAACGCTATCACACCTATGCGTACAAGTTAGGCTTGCACCATGTAATTCGCAGCGTCGGACGGCAAGTCCTCAGTTCCGGCAAAATCCTCGGCGGCCTGGCGATTCTAGAAGACGCTTATCACCAAACTGCTCATGTCGAGGCCGTCCCCGTCGAAAACATGGAAAAGCGCGAAGAAGAACTGCTCGCTCTGGCTAAATCCTGGATGGGGCGCGTCCCGTTCGACCTGGATATTCTGATGCTCGATGAGATCGGCAAGAACATCTCCGGCGCGGGCATGGACACCAAGGTCGTTAACCGTAGCGTCAACGGGGAAGCCAATCCCTGGCCCGGCCCCCGTTTCGAAAGGGTTTTCCTCCGCGACCTTTCCAGCAAAAGCTACGGCAACGCCGTTGGCTTGGGGATGGCCGACATCATCCACGATCGCCTCCTCGCCAAAGTCAACTGGACGCCCACCCGCATCAATTCTTTGACCGCTTCCACACCCGGTGCCATTCGCACCCCCATCCACTTTGGCAGCGACTTCGAATGCCTACGGACCATGTGGCCGACCGTCGGCAAGCTGGATGAGAAAGAAGTGACCCTCGGCTGGATCAAGAACTCTTTGGAACTCACCCCCTGCGCCTTTAGCGAGAACTTACTCCCGGAGATCGCAAAAACCCCGACGCTCGAAGTCTTGGGCGATCCGGAAACGATCGAAATGGATCCGCAGGGTAATTTCTTGACTTCGCTCTTCACGGCCGAAGACCTGGCTGCCGCGCACCATTAATCGCATGTTACTCCGCGCCGGTTTAGCACTGGCAGTCGGCCTAATTTGGGCCCTTATTCTGGGGCAGTGGGGCGATATGCCTCACGCCACGGAATACCAGGATGACGGCATCTACTTCATCGCTGCTCAGTCGATCGCTACCGGACAAGGATACAAGATCCTTAGCCTGCCGGGTGAGCCCCCTCAGACGAAGTATCCGCCCGGCTTTCCTGCCTGGTTATCGATTGCGTGGCGGCTCGGAGGCGATTTCCCGCAAAACTTGCGTTGGGCCACCGCGCTCTGTGTCGTTTGGCTACCGGCATTGGGCGCGTTGTTCTGGCTCTGGCTGGGTCGGGTTGGCATTCGAGGCCACGGACGCGATTGGTTAACTGCCCTCTTGATGCTGAACCCCTACATGGTGCTCTTCAGTCTCAGCATGTTCACCGAAATCTCCTTCACCGCTTTGGTCCTGGCCTCCTGGCTCCTCCTCGAACGAGGCCATCCCAAAACAGCGGGTGCCTTAGGGGCATTGGCATATCTCTGGCGAACCGCGGGCATTGCCCTTTTGCCCGCCGGCATCCTCTGGATGCTGTGGCGGCGGGACCGGCGTAGCGCCCTGCTTTTCGGCGCGACGCTCTTTCCTGTCATCGTTGCCTGGATGGTCTGGTCACGGACTCACACCCCGCCGGGCCAGGATATCGTAACGCTTTACTACACGAACTACCTCGGCTATCACCTCCTTAACTTCAATCTCGCCGACGCCCACTTGTTTCTCTGGAAAAACCTTGACGGTCTGTTCCAAGGTCTCGGATCTCTCCTCGTGCCGAAACTCGACGGGGCGCTCTGGGAGAAGATTCTTGCGCAAACCATGTGCGTCGCCGGGATCAGCGGCGTAGTGCGGTTGATTCGCGCCGGCAATGAAACAGTCCGCGGATACGCCTGGTTCGGAGCCTTCTACGCCGCCCAGTTGATCGTCTGGCACTTCGCTCCCAATGAGCGCTTCGTCTTGCCCTTGTTTCCCCT
>Ga0163144_10013687_pt1 | contig 16904 bp, 19 predicted proteins | sample OliLak19BULKMAT1_FD_123175 | JGI IMG/M metagenome (GOLD analysis project Ga0163144, IMG submission 123175) | Freshwater microbial mat bacterial communities from Lake Vanda, McMurdo Dry Valleys, Antarctica - Oligotrophic Lake LV.19.BULKMAT1 | ecosystem: Environmental > Aquatic > Freshwater >... | reverse complement strand
GGCTCTATCACCATGGAGCCGATGCCCCCAGCCGAACGCCGCCTCATTCACCTCGCCTTCGCCGATGACGCGGACCTCGAAACCAACAGCATCGGCGACGGCGACAACCGCAAGGTCGTCATCAGCGCCCGGCGGTAGCGCCAGGAGGAAGGGGGACACCACGCACATCGTCATCGCTGGTAACGTCGCGGAAGACCGCGTCCCCCGGGGCTGGAGTCCCGGTGGCCCCTCTCTCTATTCAGCGCTCATGGCAAGATCGCTCGGCGCGCAAGTCACGCTCGTGACGCGGCTCGCGCCATCGTTTGACCGCCGTGTTCTTGCTGATATCGATCTCCAGGCCCATCCTGCCGAACGTATGCCGCGCTTCGACAACACGTATGACGACGAGGGAAATCGCACGCAGCTCCTGCTCGATCCAGGAGAGCCTCTCGAACCGGCGATGCTGGAGTGCGATGGTCCCGCCGACGCGTTCATCCTCGCCCCGGCGTTCCACGAAGTCACGGTCTGGCCCTTCCCCTGCGCCCGCGTCCGCGCCGTAGCGCTCCAGGGTCTTTTGCGGGAGGTGGACAGTGGCCAACGCGTCCACCCGCGAAGGGACGCCTTTGAAGCGGTGATGCCGTTCGTGCACAAAGGCGTCATCGCCTTCTTTAGCGAAGAAGACACGTGGGGACCAGAATCCCTGGCACGGGAAATCGCGTCCGTTCCCGGCGCAATGGCCATCCTCACTCGCGGTTATCGCGGCGCCGTCGTCTTCGAGGGCACGCGCCGCACGGAATACGCCGCCAACGCCGCCGAGGCCATCGACCCCACGGGCGCGGGCGATTGTTTCTCGACCGCCTACATCGTTCGCTTGGCCGAAACGCGCGACCATGCCACGGCGATGCGGTTCGCCCTCGCGGCCGGTTCACTCTCTGTCGAAGCGCCCGGCATGGCGGGCATACCCACGCGAGCCGCGATTGAACGCCGGCTGGAAATGGTGGCCGTCTGATGGCTGCGCGAATCGTCTCGTTGGTGAATCAAAAAGGAGGCGTGGGCAAGACGACCTCCGCAGTTTCGCTGGCTTCTGGACTTTCGCGGCGTGGCCAGAAAGTTCTGCTGGTGGACCTGGATGCGCAGGCGAATGCCACCAGCGCCCTTGGCATGGATTCGCGCAACCAGGTGGGCGTCTACGAAGCCCTCTTCCAGGACTCCCTCGCCCGGGATGCGATCGTGAGCGTCCCGGATGAGACGTTTAGCCTCCTCCCGGCGAGTTCCGCGCTTTCCGGCGCCGAAGTCGAACTCGTCCCCGTCATGGCCCGCGAACGCAGGCTCTCCGTGGCGTTGGAACCTCTTCGGGGACAATTCGACTGGATCCTGATCGATTGTCCCCCATCGCTCGGGCTGCTCACGATCAATGCGCTCACGGCCAGCGATAGCGTCATCATCCCCGTGCAGTGCGAATACATGGCCCTCGAAGGCCTCACCCGCCTGATGGAAACGCTCGACCTCGTGCGGCGAAACCTCAATCCCGGTCTCACCGTCCTCGGCGTCCTGCTGACGATGTTCGATGGCCGCACGCGCCTCGCCCAACAGGTTGTGGACGAAGTCCGCACCCACTTCCCGCAGACGTTCACCACCGTCATCCCCCGTGCCGTCCGGCTCAGCGAAGCGCCGAGCCACGGCGCCAGCATCTTCAACTACGAACCCGGTGGGCGCCCGGCCAATGCGTATGAGGCGCTTGCCAACGAACTGCTGGAACGCGTGGAGGTAGCAGCATGACTCAACCACGACGAGGCCTCGGCCGCGGGCTCGACGCTCTCTTCGGCGGCGCCACCACCGCGCCGCCGCCGCCACCACCGCCACGAGAAGCGCAGCCCGAAACGCCCCCACCGCCACCGGTCGCCGAAACTCCGCCCTCGCCGCCGGTCGTGCTGCCGCCCGTGGAAGAAGCGCCGACAGCCCCGCCTCACGTCGCTCCGCCCGAGCCGGTTGTGGCAGAGGCTGCTCCAGCCGTTGAGCCACCGGCGCCCGTGATTGCTTCAGCGCCCGTCGAGCCCGCGCCCGCGCCTATTGCGCCGGTGTATCAGACGCCCCCCGTCCTGGCGCCCGAACCCGTCGCGCGTTACGAACCACCTGCCCCGCCCATCGAGGCGCCCGCGCCCACACCAGCTCCCGTGGCTCCGCCCGTGTACCAGGCGCCGCCGCCTGCGCCGGTCGTCGCACCACGGGTCACGGCGGTTGAACCAACGCCTGTCGCGCGCGGCAGCGGAAGTCACGAGGTCGATATCGACCTCATTTCCCCGAACCCGGAGCAGCCGCGAACGAACTTCGAACCGGAGAAGCTTCGCGAACTCTCGAATTCCATCATTGAACATGGAATCATCCAGCCGCTGGTCGTGAGCCGCGACCCCGAGGGAGGTTTCCGGCTCATCGCGGGGGAACGCCGCCTCCAGGCCGCGCGCCTCGCCGGGCTCAACACCGTCCCCGTCGTCATCCGCGACGCCGTTGACGCGGACCTCCTCGAACTTGCCCTCATCGAGAACATCCAGCGCGCCGACCTCAACGCCATCGAAGAGGCGATGGCCTACCGTCGCCTCACGGAGGAGTACGGTCTCACGCAGGAAGAAGCCGCTCGCCGCGTCGGCAAGAGCCGCGCCGCCGTTGCCAACGCGCTCCGGCTGCTTCAGCTCGAACCCGAGATCCGGCGCAGCCTCGTCGCCGGGGAGATCACCGAGGGCCACGCGCGCGCCCTTCTCGGCCTCAGCGACAACAAGGGGCGCATGAACGCCTGGCGCGAAGTCGTGAAGCGCGCCCTCTCCGTGCGCGATACCGAAGGCCTCGTGCGCCGCGCCCTCAACGCCGAGCCCGCCACCCAGGACACGGCCGGCGCCGCCACTGCCCGACGCGACGCGGGCATGGCCGATATCGAATCACGCCTGCGCCGCGCCCTGAGCACACGCGTCTCCGTCGTGCCCCAGCGCCGGGGCGCCCGCATCACGATCGATTGCTTCTCCGCCGAGGAGTTCGAACACGTCATCGAATACATCCTGCGAGACGAAGATGAGCGCTGAGACCCGCCTGGTTGAACTCGGCATCGTCCTGCCGACGCCGCCGACCCCCGCGGGGCTGTATGCCCTCGCCGTCCAGACAGGCCCGCTGCTCTACGTTTCCGGGCAGATCCCCTCGCAGGACGGCGTGCCTTTGCGCCATGGGAAGTGCGGCGAATCCGTCTCCATCGACGAAGCGGCCGCGCTCGCCCGCATCTGCGCGATCAACGCCCTCGCCATCGTCCGCCAGGAGCTCGGCAGCCTGGACCGCGTGAGCAAGGTCGTGCGCGTCGCGGGCTATGTCGCCAGCGGCAAGGACTTCGTCGAACACCCCCGCGTCATCAACGGCGCATCCCAGCTGCTCATCGATGTCTTCGGCGAAGCGGGCCGCCACGCCCGCATCGCGATCGGCGTGTTCGACCTCCCCTTCGGCGTCCCCGTCGAAGTCGAATTCCTCTTCGAGACGCTCGGCCCGCGGTAGAGCTGCGAACGCCCGTGGGCGAAACGGGCCACGCATTTGCCAGAAGTCTAACAATGTATAGCCATGTATAGCCGAAAGTCGCTATACATGGCTATACTTTGATAGACACGCGCCGAGGAGTCCAATCACCATCGACCCAATTAAGAACCCATTTTCGCCAGGCGCAGGCGCACCACCGCCGGAACTGGTCGGACGCGAAGGCATTCTTGAGCAAGCACGAGTGTTGCTTGGGCGCGTAAAGCAGGGGCGGCCGGAGAAGAGCATGCTGCTCACCGGACTTCGCGGTGTGGGAAAAACGGTCCTCCTCAACGAAATCGAGCGCCAGGCGCGGGCGGCTGGCTACTTGACGATGACGATCGAAGCACACGAAGACAAGCCCCTCGCGCCGCTGATCGCAACGCATCTCCGAAGTCTGCTGTTCGAACTCGATCGCATGGCTGGCGCGGGATTCAAGGCCAAACGCGGCCTCCAGGTCCTTCGCAGCTTCGTCGGTAGCCTGAAATTGGCCTATGGAGACTTCTCAATCGGCCTGGGTATCGATCCAGAGGTGGGGACCGCCGACAGCGGGGACCTTGAGATCGACCTTCCCAACCTGTTCGTCGCCGTGGCCGAGGCTGCCGAAGAGCGGAACGCGGCGGTCGCTCTTTTTATCGATGAGCTTCAGTACTTCAACCACAAAGAGCTCGCGGCGCTGATCATGGCAATGCATCGAATGCAACAGCGGCAGCTCCCCGTGGTGCTCCTCGGGGCGGGACTGCCCACATTGCCCGGGCTCGCAGGGGAGTCCAAATCGTACGCGGAACGGCTCTTCAGCTTCCCTCTTGTCGGAGCCCTCTCCGAAGATGACAGCATGAGAGCGTTGCGCGAACCCGCCTTGGCAGCGGGCGTCGCATTTGCCGATGACGCGTTGGCCGAAATATTCCGATTGACAAGGGGCTACCCGTACTTCCTCCAGGAATGGGGGTACCAGTCGTGGAACCTCGCCACCAAGAGCCCAATTGCGCTTCAGGATGTGCGGAACGCGACGGCCGTGGTCATCCCGAGACTCGACGAGAGCTTCTTTCGTGTCCGATACGACCGTCTCACTTCAGGTGAAAAGACCTTCCTCCGGGCGATGGCAAGCCTCGGCGCAGGCGCTCGGCGGACCTCCGAGATCGCTGCCGCTATGAGAGTAAAGCCCAGCAGTCTTGGGCCTGTACGTGACAAGCTGATCAAAAAGGGGATGGTGTACAGTCCCGCTCACGGCGATCTGGCGTTCACGGTCCCGCTCTTCGACGAATTCATGATTCGCACCATGCCTGAATTCATTGTGACGTGACCAGACTTCTCCATCCGTTGAGCAGTCCGGCATCTCGTGCTCCCCGTCGCGCTACAGACCGGCGCGAGGCCCGCCCTCCCCCACTTGCGCGCCTCCCCCTCCATCCCCTACGATTGTTGACAACATCACTCAACTTTATCAGGAGTTCCGAAAGCGCTGGTGGCGAGGGACCACGAAGTCCTTAGTCCTCAGTCCTTTCACCTCGAAGATGCGCGTTTCCACTCGCAGCGACTATGGCCTTCGTGCCCTCATTGAACTCGCCGGACACCACGGCGAGGGGCCGCTGCAATCCTCCGAGATCGCCCTGCGCCGGCACATCCCGGAGCAATACCTGGACCAGCTGTTGACGACACTCCGCAAGGCGGGATACATCCGCTCGCTGCGCGGACCCTCCGGCGGGCACGAACTCGTGCGCGACCCCCAGGAAATCACCGTGCGCGAGGTGATCGAATCGCTCGAAGGCAGCCTCGCGCCGGTCGCTTGGCTCGATGAACCCGCCGACCACACCGATCACCCACACGAATGCGGCCAGCGCGAAATCTGGGAGCGCGTACGCAAGTCGAATCAGGAGATCCTGGAGTCCTATTCCGTTGCAGACCTTCTCGAACGGGAACCGCAGGCCGCGACCGGCAGGTACGTCATATGAGCCGCCCAGGCATCGTCGAATCCGCCCTCGACCTCATCGGTGGCACGCCGCTCGTGCGCCTGAACCGCATCGCCACGCCGGAGACTGCATCGATCCTCGGCAAGCTCGAAAGCATGAACCCCGGCGGCAGCGTCAAGGACCGCATCGCCCTCTCGATGATTGTGACGGCCGAAGAGGACGGCAGCCTGAAGCCGGGCACGACGATCGTCGAACCGACCTCCGGCAACACGGGCATCGGCCTCGCCCTCGTCTGCGCGGTGAAAGGTTACCGCCTCATCCTCACCATGCCGGAAGACATGTCCGTCGAACGTCGGCGCCTGCTCGAGCGGTTCGGCGCGGAGCTTCATCTCACGCCCGCGATCGAAGGGATGACGGGCGCCGTCTTCGCCGCCCAACAACTGGTGAAGAAGAACCCGGCCTACTTCATGCCCCAGCAGTTCGAAAACCCCGCCAACCCGGCGATCCATGAAGCCACCACGGGCCCCGAAATCCTCGAAGCGACGGGCGGGAAACTCGATGCCTTCGTCGCGGGAGTGGGCACGGGCGGGACGATCACCGGTGTGGGCCACGTGCTCCAGAAGGCGCTCGGCGAGAAGGTCCTGCTCGTCGCCGTCGAACCGGCGCGCTCACCCGTCCTCAGCGGCGGCCGTGCGGGGATGCATGCGATCCAGGGCATCGGCGCCAGCTTCGTCCCCGGCGTGTTGGACCGCTCCGTTTATAGCGAAGTCATGCGCATCGAAGACAGGGATGCGGTGGCGATGACCAAACGCCTGGCGCGCGAAGAGGGGCTGCTCGTGGGCATTTCCGCGGGCGCTAACGTCTTCGCGGCCCGCAAAGTTGCCGAGCGGCTCGGTCCCGGCAAGACTGTGGTTACCATGCTCTGCGATACGGGGGAGAGGTATCTCAGCGTCAACATGTAGATGACCGCGCTCATCTCTCGCCCAATCCTGTCGCCATCCATTTGCCAGTCTGAAGGAGGCTCAATGTCCATCAACGTCTATATCCCCACCCCCTTTCGCCACCTCGTGGGCAATCGCTCCTCCGTGAAGGCGAACGGCGCCAACGTGACCGAAGTCCTCGGCGACCTCGACCTGCAGTTCCCGGGCTTCCGCGCCCAGCTGCTGGACCCCGAAGGCAAGATCGCCCAGCACATCAACGTCTATGTGAACCAGGTCGAGATCCACACGCTCCAGGGCGAGCTGACGGCGATGAAGAGCGGCGATGAGCTCGCCGTGATCCCGGCCCTCGCGGGGGGCGCGCCCACCGTGATGACGCCGGAGATGGTGGAACGCTATAGCCGCCACCTGATCATGCCCCAGGTCGGCAGCGTCGGTCAGCGCGCGATCATCGAGGCGAAGGTGCTGATCATCGGCGCGGGTGGGCTTGGCTCGCCGGTCGCACTCTATCTCGCGCTCGCCGGTGTGGGCACCGTCGGCATCATCGATTTCGACATCGTCGATCGTTCGAACCTGCAACGCCAGATCCTCCACCAGACAGCGGACATCGGCAAGCGCAAGGTCGTCTCCGCGCGCGAAACCCTCAACGCCCACAACCCGAACGTTGATGTCATCACGCACGAGGCGCCGATCGACTCTTCGAACGCCTTCGAGATCATTTCCCAGTACGACATCGTCGTGAACGGCGCGGACAACTTCGCGACGCGGTATCTCGTGAACGATGCCTGCTACCTGCTCAAGAAGCCCCTCGTCGATGGCTCCATCCTCATGTTCGATGGCCAGGCGACGACCTACATTCCCGGCAAGGGCTGCTATCGCTGCCTCTATCCGTCCCCCCCGCCGCCCGGACTCGTGCCAAGCTGCGCCGAAGCCGGTGTGCTCGGCGCCATGTGCGCGACGATCGGCAGCATCCAGGCCACGGAAGTGCTCAAGCTCATCCTCCAGATCGGCGAGCCGCTCGTGAATCGCCTGCTGCTCTACGACGCCCTCTCCCTCGAAACGCGTATCGTCAAGGTGCGTCGCGACCCCGAATGCCCGCTCTGCGGCGATAACCCCACCGTCACGGAGCTGATTGACTACGAGCAGTTCTGCGGCTCGCCGATCCCCCACGCGTAACCTTAGCCCGCGCCCGGCCACAGCCCACGCGAACCGTAGCCCGCGCGTAAGCAAGGGTTCCGGCCAGACCTCGAACCATCCTTAAGCCCACGACCCCCAACCCGGAGAAGACATGACGACAGCACCCACCATCCAGGTCCGCGTGACGGCCGTGCTCCAGAAGTTCACTGGCGGCAAAAAGGTCGTCGAGGCGACCGGCGCCAACGTCACCGCGATCTTCGACGATATGGAAGCGCATTTCCCGGGCTTCAGGAAGCAGATGTATGGCGAGGACGGCAAACTCCATCGCTTCGTGAACGTCTACCTGAACGACGAGGATATCCGCTACACGGGTGGCCCCGAGACCGCCGTCAAGCCGGGCGATGTTCTTGATGTCTTGCCCGCGCTGGCGGGGGGCTGAACATGACTCCGTCCGCCTTGAGTCGTCGATGGCCTTTGGCCGCAACCAGTGAAACGTCATTTTCAGAGGCTGGCGAAGCCGGGCCGGTGCCCAATCGCCCGTTCGTGCTGAGCTTGTCGAAGCATGGGCGGGCAACGCGACAATGGGCGGACGGCATGCTCATCCTTCGACAGGCTCAGGGCGAGCGGTGTTTCGGCGATTTTCAGAGCAGCCTGTCGAAAGGCCCGATGCCCTCGGAACGATGGTCGAGCGCGTGCTCAGGCTTCGACAGGCTCAGCCCGAACGGTTCCTTCGAAATTCACGCGGGCATCCCGAGACCAGCCGGACAGTCGGCATTCGGCACCACGAAGCACCGCAATAGATCGCCTCTTACTCCCCTCGCCCGCGAAGTCGGCAGAGGGGTTGGGGGTGAGGGCGGGATGCCAGGCGGCGAACGTTGTGTTGCGACCGATTGTCACTTTGGCCATTTTCAAGAGGCTGATCCAGGAGTGATTGCCTAGATGGCACTCTATTCGTCCATCCTCGATCTGATTGGCAACACCCCCCTGGTGGAGTTAGGCTCCTTCGCGCCGCGTCCCGATGTCCACATCTACGCCAAGCTCGAAGGACAGAATCCGACCGGTTCGGTGAAGGACCGCATCGCCAAGTTCATGATCGAAGCTGGCGAACGCTCCGGCGAGCTCAAGCCGGGTGCCACCATCCTCGAGCCGACCTCGGGAAACACGGGCATCAGCCTCGCCATGATCGGCCGCGTGAAGGGCTATAAGGTCGTCTGCGTCATGCCCGCGAACGTCAGCGCGGAACGGACCCAGATGCTCAAAGCGTTTGGCGCGGAGATCATCGAGACGCCAGGCGATCTCGGTTCGAACGGCTCGATTGCACGGGCGAAGGAGATAGTCGCCGCGAACCCCGGAAAGTACTTCTTCCCGTACCAGTATGGAAACGAAGCGAACCCCGGCGCCCACTACGCCACCACCGGGCCGGAGATCCTTCGAGATCTCCCCCAGACGACGGTCTTTGTGGCGGGCCTGGGCACCGGCGGTACGCTCACCGGGACCGGGCGCTACCTCAAGGAACACAAGCCGGGCGTCCGCATCATCGCCGCCGCCCCCCACCCCGGCGACGCCGTCCAGGGTCTGCGCGCGCTCGAAGATGGCTTCATCCCGCCCGTCCTTGACGAGAGTGTCCTGGACGGGAAGATCGTCGTCGATAGCAAGTCCAGCTTCGCCATGTCCAAGGAACTCACCCAGCGCGAAGGCCTGTTCGTGGGCGTGAGCTGCGGGAGCGTCGTGCGTGCCGGGCTCAAAGCGGCAGAGCGACTCGAAGGCGAACAGCACATCGTCTGCCTGCTCGCCGATGGCGGCTGGAAATACCTCTCCAGCAACCTCTGGACCACCGAATGGGAAGACCAGCCCGAAGACGTCGAGAGCAAGATCTGGTGGTAGCGCAGCCCCGCCGAGACGCCTGACGTTCTGCCGCCTCAATCAGTGTCAAATGGCCGCGATCCTTTCTACCGTATCCGGGAAACGACGGACGAGGCTAATCAAGAGGGCCGCCTGCGCATTTGGCTTCGCTCGTCCCTGCTCCCAGTTTTCGAGCGTGCGAACATTGGCCCGCAGGTAGTTGGCGAACACCGCGCGCGAAAGGTGCAGGTCTTCGCGAAGCCGGAGCAACTCGTCTGGGGTGACCGTCGGCGCTGGCTTCTCTTCGACCCTGTGCGTGCGAAGGGTTCGTTTTCCCTCTCGCGCTTCGGCAAGCGCGGCCACCCCCTCGCCGAGCTCCAAGAACAGGTCGCGCTCCACGGGGTGCGTCTTTTTTGCTTTGGCGCTCGGTTTCAAGGGCCACTCCTAGCTTGCAGCTCCGCCTGGAGCAGGGATCGTAATGCAACTCGCTGTGCCGGCGTGAGATCTGCCATTTCGTCTTTGTCGAACAACGTAAAGAACCAGAACTGCAATCCCGCAGGCCACCAGTCGTGGATGATCCGGAGGCCGCCGCGCTTTCCCTTCCCACGCCGAGCGTCGGAGAAGCGCAGCTTGCGCAGACCACCCGCTCCTGGCATGCGGGCGCCGACCACGGGATTCTTCATGAGCAGAGCCTGTAGAGTGCGAAACGCCTCCTCGTCGAGGTACTCCGCTCGGTAGCGTTCGAAGGCGGGCAATTCAACGCACTCGGCCTTCATCGCTCCAGTATACGCAAGTTGCGTACTATCACAAGGTTGGTAGTGCCGCTTTAGGGCGCGTTGGAATGGCGGGTCTCGCGCCAGGATCGGCTATTGGCCGCCGGCCATGACGACAGGTTTGCCTTCGATCTCGCTCGGTGGAGTGGGCGAACGGAGGCCCGGTGGCACGATCCCGGAGGGGCGGCGGTGGGGTTCGGCCTCCTTCATCGCCCTGCGCACAACGTCGTCGATGCCACGCAGGGTGGGCGAAACGAGATAGGCGATGCCGATCAGCGCGGCCGCGACGAGCGACGCGCCCCCGACCGCGATCGGCGCTCCCCAGGCCTGGGCGGCGGCGGCAATGGGCACCGACCCGAGGGGTGTCAGCCCGAAGGTCATCATGCCGAGGCTCATGACTCGCCCGCGCACGTGGTCCGGCACGAGGAGCTGAATGATCGTGGAGTTCGACGTCTGGAACATGCTCGCGAAGACATCGGCCGCGAACACGAAGGGGATGGCGAGCAAGAACCAGGGGCTGGCGGCGAACAACAACAGACAGGCCGCGAAACCGAGGACGCCGCCGATCATCAGGCGCAGCTTGCGCTCTGTTTCGCCCCAAAAGGCGATGGCGAAGGCGCCCGCAACGCCGCCCAACCCGGCCGCCGCCTGGAGCACGCCCAGCCCCCACGTATCGACATGCCAGACGTCCTCCGTGAAGACGACGATCAATGACTGGAAGGGCATGGCGAAAAGCGGCGGGATGAGGCCCACGAGCATGAGCGTGCGCAGGGGTGGGGAGTTCTTCACGAAGCGGAAGCCTTCGGCCATATCGCCGAACACGGAGGCTTTGTTCGTGCGCGCAGTGGGCGGCGATTGGCTGACGCGCATCATCGTGGCGAGGCCAACGAGATACAGCACGATCGCGACGATATAGGCGCCCTTCACATCGACGGCGAAGATAAGGAACCCGGCGAGCGCGGGCCCCACCACGCGCGCCGCGTTCATACCGCCCATCTGGAGGGCCATGGCGTTTTGGATGCCCTCGCGGCCGACGATGTTCATAACGATCGCCTGCCGGGCTGGCATGATGACGGGGAAGATGCAACCCATCACGAAGACGAACGCCATCAGGTGCCAGAACTCGAGTACGCCCCCGAGCAGGAGCGCGAAGACCACGAACTCACTCGTGAGCAGCACTGCCTGCCCACCAATAATCAGCCGGCGTTTCTCCACGCGGTCGGCGATGACACCGCCAAACGGGGAGACGAGGAGCATGGGCACGGCCATCGCGAGGTTGACGAGGCCCAGCGCGAGGGCGCTATCGGTGAGTTTGAAGGCGAGATAGGAGCGCACAATCATTTGCCCCTGCATCGCGAAGAAGAACGCCATGTTGCTCGCATAGAGCCAGCGAAATTGGGGATATTGCATCGAGCGAAACGCCGAGCGCGTCGGCGCCTCCACCATCGCTGTGTCGCTCAACGGGAGATCGTTAGCCATACGCTAAGCATAGCGGATCGTGATGAGGGTCGTTATTGGGAGGGTGTCGTGCAAAGTTTTGCGCGGAACACGGAAGTGCTAAACGCGCGCTTCCTGCTCGGCCATCCATTCGCGCGCTTCTCGACGCGCGGCCGTCGTGTTGGACGCGAGGTGTCCGCGGGACCGGAGATCGATTGCCGGGGCGATATCCTCATCGCTTCGGCCACGTCCCTTCCAGAAGGCGCGCATCGCCTCGACGTCCCCCGCGAACGCAGGGATCCAACCGTTCGTCTGGTCGAACGCGGGGTACGTATCGCACGTTCCCACCTGGTTGAGACGGTCCATATACATGAGCGCCGCCGGGGCCTCGCCCTCCCAGATGAAGATGCGCTTATCCGACATGAGGTTGTAGACGTGCAGGATCTTGAGCGAAGCGGGCGCCTGTCCCTGCCAGATCGTCGCCCAAAGTTCCGGGTCACGGTTGCGGTCGGAAGTGAAGATGGAAACGTAAAGCATGACGCGGCCTCCGTGAGGATTCGTAGCGCCAAGTCTACGCTGTTCGGGTCCCCGTCGCGTCGCCTTGGGCAGGGAAACGTGTTGTATAATGGTGGTATGGCATTCGCGCTGACCGATTTCGACGCGTTCATTGAGGCGATCAACGCTGATCCGCAGCTGCGCGAGCGTGTCGTAAAAGCCATCCTCCACGAGGACTTCCTCGCACTGCCTTCGATCGTTGCCCGACTTGGCGACCGTTTAGACCAGGTCGCCGAACAGTTGGCCGCCCTAACCGTGCGCATGGACGCCCTAACCGTGCGCATGGACGCCCTAACCGTGCACATGGACGCCCTAACCGAGCGCATGGACGCGATGACGTTGCGGATGGACGAACTCATCCGCCTGATGAACAAACTCGACGGACGCACGGGCAACCTTGAAGGATGGCGCTTCGAGGCAGAATACCGCGACCGCCTCGCCAGCCACCTCGCCCGGCGCTATCGGGGAGTGCGGCCACTCGTCCTTGGAAACGTCCAGGCCTTGCTCGAAGCCCTCGACGACGGCCGCATCGCTGATCCGGAATGGGACGACATCATCCGCCTCGACGCCGCCGCCCACGCGCGTCCCCGGGCCGGGGGCGACGACCTCGTTGTCGTCATGGAGCTATCGAAGACGGTCGGGATCGACGACGTGGAGCGTGTTGCCCGCCGCGCCGACATCATCCGCCGCGCCGGGTTCGTGGTGGATGCCTGCGTGGATGGGGAACAGATCGATCTGCTCGCGCAACGCCGGCTCGCGGGCCTCGGCGTGATTTCGTTCGTGGATAAGCTCGCTGAACCGGCCTGAGGTCCTTTGCGACGCGTTTCAGGCGATCCCCAGCGCCCGCTCCGTCTCCGTCAACGCCGCGTCGATGCGTGCGGCGAGGTCGTCGCATTCCGCTTCCGTGATCACGAGGGGTGGGGCGATGCTGAGAATGTTGCCAGCGCGACAGATCACGCCGTTGCGCACAAGCGCCGCCGTGAGCTTGCCGGGCAGGTCGTCCGCCTCAGGGAACAGCTCCTTCGTCACGGGGTCCTTCACGATCTCCATCGCCAGCAACAGCCCCCGGCCCCGCACTTCGCCCACCGTGGGGTGGTTCTCCTTGAGCGAGTTCAGCTTCGAATGCAGGTAAGCGCCGTTGCGGGCTGCGTTCTCCACCAGCCCTTCGCGTTCGATGATCTTGATGTTCGCCAGCGCGACCGCACAGGAGACGGGGTGTGTGCCGAACGTGATGCCGCCGCCGAAAGTGCGCGACTTGTCGCCTTCGAACTCGCGGGCCACCTTGTCGCTCACGCCCACGGCTGCGATGGGGAGGTAGCCGGAGGAGAGGCCCTTCGCCATCGTCATCAGGTCTGGTTCGAAGTTGAAGAGCTCGCTCGCGAACCAGCGGCCCGTGCGCCCGAAGCCGTTGATCACCTCGTCCGCGATCAGGAGGATGCCGTACTTATCGCAGAGGCGGCGGATCGTCGGCCAGTAGTCCTCGGGCGGAGGATAGCCCGCGTTCGCCGCGGAGAGCGGCTCGGCGATGAAGGCGGCGATCGTCTCCGGGCGCTCCGCCTGGATCGTCCGTTCGATCGTGCGCGCGCAGAAGGTGTCACAGGCGGGGTAGGTCTTTTCGAACGGGCAACGATAGCAGTTCACGTTCTCCACGAAGACGACGCCCGGCAGCAGCGGTTCCCAGGGGGCCTTGTTCAGCGCCGCCGAGCCGTTCACGGAGAGCGCTCCCGCCGTCACGCCGTGATACGAACCGCGCCGCGCGATCACCTTGTAGCGCTTCTTTTCGCCGATGTTGTACTGGTAGTGCTTGGCCATGCGCAGGGCCGTCTCCACCGCCTCCGAGCCGGAGTTCACGAAGTAGAGCTTGTTCAGCGATGGTGGCAGGAGGCTCGCGAGCTTCGTCGCGAGGTCCACGGCGGGCTTGCTCGTGTAGGCGAACGTGTTGACGTAGGCCATCTCGCGCATCTGGCGCGCCGCCACTTCCGCCAGCTCCGTGCGCCCGTGCCCCGCGTTCACGACCCAGAGCCCGGACATCGCGTCGATGAACTTGCGCCCCTTGATGTCCCAGAGGTGGATGCCCTCACCGCGTTCGAAGACCTTGAGCCCGTCCTCCTTTGCGAGGTCCGTGACCTGCTGCGTGTGCACCCAAAGGTGCTCCAGCCCGCGCTGGACGTAGTCGGCGATCTCCTCGGATTCGACATCGGTGGGCGACAGTTCGGCGATGGACATGGTGGTACTCCTCGCGCGCAGTATAACGGCTGGGTTAGCCCACCTGACAGCGCCGCTCCTACGCCCGCACGAGCCGCGACTCCAGCGTCCACAGCTCTTCGACCAGCGCTTCGGCGTCGCGGATGACGGCGTCCTGGTGGGGTTGTAGTTCCTGGCCACCGGCGGTGGCGGCGCGCTCGGCGAGGGCGTCGACCACCTCCGTACGCACGCCGCTGAGCTCTTCCATGACGGCGAGGCCGCAGAAGGGCACGTATGTTGGCGCGTAGCCGCCTTCGTGGCTGAGGACGAGACGCCCGCCGCAGAGTTCGTGGGCCGCCTCCATCAGCCTGCGCGTCATCAACCGGTAGGTTTCGCTGTAGGCCATCATTCGGCCGAGGGGGTCGTAGATGCTGCCATCGAATCCCGAGGGGACCATGATCAGCTCGGGCTTGAAGGCGCGAAGGGCGGGAAGGACGATGCGTTCGAACGTCGCCAGGTAGGCGCCGTGCCCCGAGCCCGGCGGGAGGGGCACATTGATATTGTACCCGTGGCCGCTCCCCTCGCCCCGCTCCTCCATCGCGCCGGAATCGCGCGGGTACCAGTTGTCCTGGTGGACGGAGATCGTGAGCGTGTTGGGGTCCGAATAGAACGCCTTCTGAGTGCCGTTGCCGTGGTGCACGTCCCAATCCACGGTGGCGATGCGAGCGACGCCGCGGGCCGCGCGGGCATGCATCGCGCCGATGACGACGTTGCCGAAGATGCAAAACCCGCGCCCGATGTTCGCCTCCGCATGGTGTCCCGGCGGGCGCACGAGCGCGTAGGCGTTCCGCACGCGGCCATCGAGCACAGCGTCGATGGCGGTGATCGTGCCGCCCGCGGCAAGCAGCGCAATCTCGTAGGCCCCCTGGGCGAAGGGCGTGCCGTCGCCCGCGTTCCCGCCCCGGCCCGCGCTCTGTTCGATGATCGACTCGACATACGCGGGTGTGTGGAAGCGCAGCACTTCGTCGATCGTGACCCGGCGCGGCTTCAGTGAGACGAGGTCATCGAACAGACCCGCGACTTCGACGAGGTTTCGAAAGCGGCGCTTGGCCTCGGGGTTTTCGTAGTGCTCCCACGCTTGCATCCAGCGTCCGTCGGGGCCGGTCGACCGGGAGCGGCCGGTATCGTGCCACATGTAGAGTTCGTCATAGACCCAGCCGGTCGTCATAGTCGTGCCTCCGAGAGTCGAGCGTATCGCGAAGGGTACAGCTCGCGGGCGGTGCCCTTCAATTGCGGTGTTTTCAGCGAACCGCACATAAGTGAGTTTCCATCTGCTTTACCTATCGCTATCCTTCGCCGGACGCTCGGTAAAGGTGCGATCGGAGGCGAAGGTACATGAGTGACATGCGCAAATTCGCAGGTTTGGCGGGCATCGCAACCGTAGTGGTACTGGTTGTCAGCTTTTTGCTTCCCGGTGAGCCACTAATGATCGACGATCCCGACGCAGATATTCTCGCCTTTTTCGTCGACAACCGGGGCAGGATCCTCCTGGCGCAGTGGCTGACGTTCGTGAGCGTTATCCCGGCGATTCTTTTTTCAGCTACGTCGTCCTCCGACTACGTGCTTCCGAGCGGGAGAATCCCGTGCTTACAGTGGCGTCGTTGATTTCCATTACCGCGGTGGCCGTGGTTGTAATCGTCGTGTCCGCCATCTTGGCGGCGGGGGCGTTCGAAGCGAGTCACGGGTTGGATGAGACATCAGCTCGCCTCTATTTCGACCTCGCTGCGATCGCAGTCAACGGGCCGCTGATCACTTTTGGCGCGTTCGGCCTCTTCTCTGGATGGTGCATCGTCGCGCGGGGCGCTTTCCCGAAATGGTGTGGATGGCTGGGAATCCTTGCCGGGGTCCTTGGTGTCGCGGGCTCCGCCATGTTGGGTTCCGAAGGCACCTTCGCACTGGTTTCGCCACTTGTGATCTTGCCCACCCTGGCATTCCTTGTGTACACGCTGGCCCTCTCGGTCATGACACTGCGGTCACCGAACGCCAATTCATGAGCGGTTAGTGGTCCGTAGCGCGAACGGGAGTGAGCGCGGGGATGTCCGGCCTGCGTTGAGACTTCAGGCCTGTGGCCTTAGCGCACCAGCCCGGCTGACAGCTAACGGCTTTGCTTGAACAGCTCGGGCTCCCGGATCAACAGGCGGCCGACCACGGCTGCCACCATGAGCACGATCCCAATGATCACGTAGACGGCCTTGATCCCGAACACCCCCGCGACGAACCCGCCGCCCAGGGGGCCGACTAACAGTGCGAGCGATTGCATGCTCGCGGCGAGACCGAAGGCGCTGCCCTGCTTGCCCTCCGGGACGCTCGCCGCGATCAGGGCGTTCGTCCTCGGCACCATCGCCCCCTGGAAGAGCCCGACCGCGCCGAAGAACAAGAGGAACGCCGTGAACGTCCCCGCCAACGCCACGGGGATGTAGAGGAGACCGGTCATCATCGCGGCAAACGTCACGCAGTTGCGGTAGCCCAGGCGCTGGCCAACCCGCGAAACCACGAGCGCCGCGATCGTGCTCGTGAGGCCGATGATGCCGAAGACGAGGCCCGTGGCG
>Ga0163144_10013686_pt1 | contig 16904 bp, 11 predicted proteins | sample OliLak19BULKMAT1_FD_123175 | JGI IMG/M metagenome (GOLD analysis project Ga0163144, IMG submission 123175) | Freshwater microbial mat bacterial communities from Lake Vanda, McMurdo Dry Valleys, Antarctica - Oligotrophic Lake LV.19.BULKMAT1 | ecosystem: Environmental > Aquatic > Freshwater >... | reverse complement strand
TTCCAGACAAAGCCCTAATACATCGAAGCCACAAGATAAGTTGGCGATGGTGGCGGGACAAAAAAGCTTAACCATAATTAATGTGATAATTGAGAGGAATGTGATAATTCGATAATGGCGTTTCGGCTTGGCAATGGTGAAAAGGAATGTGATAATTCGATAATTTGATAATGGCTCGCGTTGGCTTGGCAATGGTGGATAGCCGAAGCGGTGCTTCCTGACAACAGCTGCCCCTTTCCTTGACTAAATGAATGCCACCTATAAATCCTCTGTGAATACCGCTGTGAAACGCTGTGTACCTCTGTGGTGAACCTATAAATCGTCTGTGAATACCGCTGTGAAACCCTGTGCAACTCTGCGGTGATGAATTTGCTACACATTCCCCATTCGAATCACATCCGCAAAAATCCCGGAAGCCGTCACCGAAGCCCCGGCCCCGGCACCCTTAATGAGCAGCGGCTGGTCTACATAGCGGTCGGTATAAAAAAGCACGATGTTGTCCTTGCCCTCCAGGTTGTAGAACGGGTGTTCCGGGCTGATCTCCTGCAAGCCGACTGAGGCATTCCCATCTTTAAAAGTCGCCACATACTTCAGCTTGCAGTTGCTTTGCACGGCCTTGTCGACCAATGCTTTGAAATGCTTTTCCTGTGCTTCCAAAGATTCGAAAAACGCCTCCACCGTTTTCGTTTTCAGGCAAACTTCCGGCAAAAAAGACTTATTTTCAATATCGCCCAATTCCATGACGTAGCCACTCTCCCGTACCAGGATCAGGATTTTGCGCATCACATCCACGCCGCTCAAATCAATTTTCGGATCAGGCTCAGTATAGCCCTCCACACCAGCCTGCCGCACCACCGCTGCAAAGCCGTTGTTGCCATCGTAGTTGTTGAAAATAAAGTTCAGGCTGCCCGACAGCACTGCCTGAATTTCATGCACCTTATCACCAGAAGCGACCAGGTTTTTCAGCGTGTCAATAATGGGCAGTCCTGCGCCGACATTGGTTTCAAACAAAAAAGGCGCGTTGTATTTCCGGGATAAATTTTTAAGGTTTCGGTAGCTGCCATATTCGGCGGCGCAGGCAATTTTATTACAAGTAACGACGGCGATGTTGTGCTGCAAAAACTGCGCGTACAAGCCTGCTACGATATCGCTGGCCGTAATGTCGACAAAAATGCTGTTGCGCAGGTTGTATGTTTTTACGGTTTCAATAAAGGCGGCATTTCCCAAATCCGATGCTGCTGGCAGTTTTTCCTGCCATGTATCCAAATTAATGCCCTCCTGATCGAAGTACATTTTCTTGGAGTTTGACATCCCGATGACGCGGATATTGAGCTTGTAATGCTCGAGCAGGTAGGCTTGTTGTTGTTTCAATTGATCGAGGAACTTCTTGCCGACGTTGCCCACGCCCATCACGAACAGGTTGAGCTGCTTGCTATTATCTTCAAAAAACTTTTCGTGCAAGGTATTGAGCGCCTTGTGCACGTCTTTTTTATCAATGACGATAGAAATATTCCGTTCCGAAGCGCCCTGTGCGATGGCCCTGATATTGACGTTGTTGTACCCCAGGGCGCTGAACATTTTGCCGCTGATGCCTTGGTGGTTTTTCATTTGCTCGCCCACCACCGCCACGATGCACAGGCCATTTTCTACGATACAGGGAGTTACTTTTTCCTGCGCAATTTCAATTTCAAAAGCCTTGTCGATCGCAGGTTTTGCTTTCAGGGCATCTTCCTCCAACACGCCGATGCAAATGGAGTGTTCCGAAGAGGCTTGGGTGATAAAAATAACGTTTACGTGAATTTGAGACAGCACCTCAAACAGCCGTTTCGAAGAGCCCGCCACACCAATCATCCCGGATCCCTCCAAGGTAATGAGGGCGATTTTATCAATATGGCTAATGCCTTTGATGGGGTTATCGCTTTTGGTGGACACATTGGAAATGAACGTGCCGATAGCCTCCGGTTCGAAGGTGTTTTTGATCCAAATCGGGATATTTTTACTCATAACAGGCTGAATCGTGGGCGGGTACAGCACTTTTGCACCAAAGTGCGATAATTCCATCGCCTCCTCGTACGTGATCTTTTCGATCGGTTTTGCCTGCTTTACGATTTTGGGATTGGCGGTAAACATACCGTTCACATCGGTCCATATTTCCAATTCCTGTGCATGTAGGGCGGCGGCGAAAATGGCCGCTGTATAGTCGGAGCCGCCGCGCCCGAGGGTAGTAGTTTGTCCATCCTGGGTGGCACCAATAAAGCCTGGCACAATGGTCACCCGGTGCTGGTGTTTGTTGAAATGTGCCCGAATGGTTTTGTTGGTTTGCTCAAAATCGACGGCAGCGTGGCCAAAGTTGTTGTTGGTCGTCAGCAGTTCGCGGCTATCTTTAAACGTACTATTCGGAATTTCCTTTTCAAGTGCTTTGGCGACGATGTAGGACGACAATAGTTCTCCAAAGCTGACAATGCTGTCGCTGGTTCTTGGGGTGATTTCACCGAGTAGAAAGCAGCCTTCCAGCAAGGTTTCCAGCGCATTTAAGCTGCGTTTGGCATGGCTCAGGATGCTGTTTTGATCCATTATAGGGATAAGCTCTTTTATGGCTTCGACGTGTTTTTTTTCAATTTCGGCCAATACAGCTCTAAAGCCTTCATCCTTTGAAGCAGCCAAATGGCCCGCTTTCAACAGCAAATCGGTGACACCGCTCAAGGCAGAAACTGCGACAACCAATTGATGTTGTTGCGCTTTTTGTTGAATTACCTGAATGGTGCGGCGAATGTTGGTGGCGTTGCCAACGGAGGTGCCGCCAAATTTTAAAACAAGCATGAGTTATGGTGGACGGTAGACGGTGGACGGTGGACGGTGGACGGGTGCCCGATAGGGGCTTAGTGCAGAAGACTGTATGGAATAGGTTAATAAAGCGCAAAATTACCAAAAACTGATCCAATCCTCCGATTCCCGATAAACATGTATTATTTCACACCCCCTCTTTCTCCACTCTAAGCCCTGAAAGGGCGGAATAAATAACATTGGGCATCGCCCGATGAATTCCCCGCCCCCCCTTTCTCCACTCTAAGCCCTGAAAGGGCGGAATAATTAGCATCGGGCACCGCCCGATGAATGAATCGGGCACCGCCCGATGAATGAATCGGGCACCGCCCGATGAATGAATAGGGTCATCACCCCATGAATTTAGAAGGGGCCTCCTACGCCTCAAAAGCGAAAGAAGCCCCCTCCTAAAAAGGATAACAGCAGCTAAAAATAAGCGGCAAAAATATTTTCCTTTAATTCAGCTTATCCATATCCCGGATCAAAATGGTATTTCGATTGAAATGAATCAGGTTGGATTTGCGTAATTCGTTGAGAATGGCGGTAACAGTTTGCCGACTTGCGCCGACCAGATTAGCGATGTCTTGTTGGGTAAGGCCGTGTTTCACCAAGGTTTCGAAGCCGACCTGGCGGCCCCTTTCTCCTGCACTTTCTTTTAAAAACTCTACAATTCTAGAGCGCACATCTTTCAGGATAAGGGATTCCCAATGCCTTTCAGCTTTGCGGAGTCTTTCGCCCAAATTGAGCATGACGCCTTGTGAAAGGCGAAAATTTTGCTGCATAAGATGTTTGAAATCAGTCACCTTAATCTGAAAAAAGTCCACATCCCGGCCCATGGCAGCGGCAAATTCGGAGCGACGGAGCTCACCGCTAAGGCCCAGTTCGCCAAATACGGTAAAAGGGTGCTGGATACTCTTGATGATTTCTCGGCCATCAGGGGAGTAAATGCCGATTTTTACTGAACCGTTTAGCAGCAAACAAATGTATTCGCTGGGTTCATCGGCTAAATAAATAAGGGTGTGTTTGAGTGCAGTTTTCCGTTCGGCCATAGTTGCGAGCCGCTGAAGCTCGGGCTCAGAAAGGGAAGCTAATAGCGGGAAATTGTGGAACGCAGCATGTGTAGATTGTCCGTTCATTCGGGATGCCTGTTTGGATTTGACGATTACAAAGGGGGAGGCAAAAGAAATTGGAGCCAAAATTGTGCCAAGGATTGATATTCCGGGAAAACAAGGTTTTTTCTTTTGCAAAAAATGCTTGCCTATCTTTAGCCGAAGTTCTGTTCGCTGATAAATCATAAGTTATTCATGGTCAAGCCTTTTTCTCTTCTCACCGATTTCGACATTGCGCTTTTTAAAAGCGGGAAGCATTTTCGCTTATATGAAAAAATGGGCAGCCACCTCGTAGAGCTTGACGGCCAAAAGGGCGTCGCTTTTTCCGTCTGGGCACCGAATGCCAAAAGTGTTAGCGTAACAGGAGATTTTAACCGCTGGAATCCAGATAGCCATCCGCTGAAACCTCGTTGGGACAGCAGTGGTATTTGGGAGGGTTTTATTCCTGGCCTTGGCAAAGGCACGGTGTATAAATATCACATTGAAACGCAGTTGGGTGTTGCCCTGGATAAAGGTGATCCTTATGCCTTGCTTTGGGAAACACCACCACAAACGGCTTCGGTCGTATGGGAGTTCGACCATGTTTGGAAAGACCAAAAATGGTTAAAAAACAGGCGGGAACTGGCGGGCAAACCCCAGCCTTGGTCTGTGTACGAAGTGCATCCAGGGTCCTGGAAAAAGATCGCAAAGGATGGCAACCGATCCTTAAGCTATCGTGAATTGGCCGAAGACCTGGTGCCTTATGTGAAAGAAATGGGTTTTACCCACGTGGAATTGATGCCCATCATGGAGCATCCCTACTTTCCATCCTGGGGCTACCAAATCACCGGCTTTTTTGCGCCCACCAGTCGCTCCGGCAAACCAGAGGACATGATGTACCTGATCGAAAAGTTTCACGAAGCAGGCATTGGTGTCATCCTCGACTGGGTACCCTCGCACTTTCCCAGCGATATTCACGGATTGTACTTTTTCGATGGCACACATTTATATGAATATGCGGACATGCGGCGTGGCTACCACCCGGATTGGAACAGCTATGTCTTCGATTATGGGCGCAATGAAGTGCGCAGTTTCTTGATTTCCAACGCTTTGTTTTGGCTCGACAAGTACCATATTGATGGGTTGCGGGTAGATGCGGTGGCCTCAATGCTGTACCATGACTACTCGCGCAAGGAAGGCGAATGGCTGCCCAACATCCACGGTGGCCGGGAAAACCTGGAAGCCATCAGTTTTTTCAAGGATTTCAACGAGGCCGCCTATGGTAGTTTCCCTGGTATTGAAACGATTGCGGAAGAAAGCACGGCCTTCCCTCAAGTGACACATCCAACGTTCAACGGTGGACTTGGTTTTGGTCAAAAATGGATGATGGGCTGGATGCATGACTCGCTAAGCTATTTCAAAAGGGAGATGATCTACAGGCCTTTCCACCAAAATGAAATCACCTTTTCGATAGACTACGCCTTTTCAGAGCGTTTTATGTTGCCGCTCAGCCACGACGAGGTGGTACACATGAAAGCTTCACTATTGTATAAAATGCCTGGGGATGAATGGCAGAAATTTGCCAACCTGCGGGCCTTATACGGACATCAATGGATGCACCCAGGCACTCAGATATTGTTCATGGGCGCTGAAATTGGCCAAACAACGGAATGGAGCCACGACCTCGGGGTGCCCTGGCAGTTGCTTCAATACGATTTTCACCGCGCGGTGCAGGATTGGGTAAAGGCGCTCAACCAGCTTTATGTCAGCCGGCCTGCCCTGTGGAAAAACGCCTTTTCTCCGGATGGTTTCGAATGGATTTCAGGTGCCGACACTGAAAATTCGGTGATTTGCTACCTTCGAAAAGGGGATGACGATGACCCTGTGCTGCTTGTGGTATGCCATTTCAACCTGAGTTTGATGGAAGCATACTCCGTTGGTGTGCCCTATCCGGGCAAGTGGACAGAGGTGCTGAACAGCGACGACAAAAAATTTGGTGGTAATGGACTGCTCAATGGCGTACTGACCTCGAAAAAAGAACCCATGCACGGACAGGAACAGTCGGTGACTTTTAAGCTCCCGCCGCTGTGCGTGATGGTTTTTGAAGGGGAGAAGCCGCCGAAGAAGAAGGTAAAACCGACCAAAGTGGAAGTAGCGCCATCAAAAAAGAGTGTAGCACCGCCTAAGGTGTCGGCAGCGCTGCCTTCAGGCGGCCCGGCAAAAAGCCTTAATGCTCCTGCGAAAAAAACAAAAAAGTAGCACGGAAATATTCAACGGACTAATTCTGAGTGAGCAAGTGCATCAATTTGCTCACTCAGTTCCAAACTACCTTTACAGGATAATGCCTAAACCTGTTATCATGGGTAATGATTTCTATGTGTCGATCAGGCACCTCATTTTGCAGGCATATAATCTTCAAATCCAACAGGGGTTTCATCAAAATCCTGTGCTACATTAAGGAAAAAATCCTTTCTTCAACCAGGTTTTCTGGTAGAAGGTGGGGTAACATCCATTGCTTTTTTGATGCAATACAATTTGTGCAGCGTCCTTTTATCGGTCAGCGCTCCAATCCAGCGTATGCGTTCCAATTTTAAACGTTCAGCGCTCATTGCTCTAAATTTTCATACAAAGGTGCTACTTCTTCTGCCAGCCCCCCAAAATAGCGCCCAACAAAACAAAAACTACCAAAGAGTAGGAGCCATCCACCATTGACAGGCTTGCTGGGTTCATGGCAAACATATTACCAATATACACGCCAAGGGCCATTATCAGGCCTATTGCGCCGCCAACTTTAACGCCGTCCATCCAATTGGCCGCGCGGGTAAGGCCAAGCAGCCAGTTCATGAGCAAGGCATACACGACCATTGTACCGGTGTTGAAAATCATAGGGGTACTCGACATGGGTATTTCTACTCCGTCCTTGAGCATTTTATCCCCTTCCATCGTAAAGCCGTTGCCCGCCATCCAAGTAGCGTTAAACAACATGCCATACCAGAGGAAGCCAATGAGCATGGTGACTACTACTGCCACAACTACTGCGAGCCAGTTCGTTTTCCTTTCCATAATAAAGTTAGTTTAGTGAAACAAATAAGGTTAAAAGATACGCAATATTACAAAGACAAAACTATTTGTTTTTAAAAAAGTAAATTATTTTTTAAAATTTTTTTCATAAGCCTCCACCCACTCCTCGATCGTGATCTTTTGCATCAATTCCGCAATCAAGTTGAAGGGTATATTTTCCACTTTTTTGAAACGGATACAGCTTTTTCCCAAGTCTAATTTCGCTTTCACATGCTTTGGGTATTCCCCGACAAACCATTCCAACAGGTTTGGATTGGCGTAAATGCCCATGTGGTACAGCACAATGAAGTTCTTTTGAGCTGCAATGCTCACAAACGGCAGCGGCAATTTTGGGTCGCAGTGGTAGCCGGCTGGATATGCCGTAAAGGGCACCACATAGCCGATCATGCCGTAGCTCATTGCCTCCTGAAACCCATCGGGGATGTTTTCCTGGATGGTTTCCCGCAGCTTTAAAAAAGCGGCACGTAGGGCTTCATCAACGGCGTTGACGTATTCGGAGGGCGTAGTGGCTTGGTATTGCATGTGTCGTATATTTAAGTGCAGGAGATGTGCAATTGACGGCAAGCAAAAATGGTGATTGCCAAAGATATTACGAAAAAGTGGTAAAAACCATTGAAACGGATGAAAAATCGCTACCGTGTATATTCTTCCACATAGCGCACATAGTTCGCATAGCCGATTAAACGTACACCATGTATATTTTTACCACATAGTTCACATAGCCGACTAAACGTACACAGTACGTGGATTTGACTTGTATTTTTTACCACAGTGGGTGCACATAGATTTGTGTGCGTTTAGTCGGCTATGTGAACTATGTGCGCTATGTGGTAAAATAAAAATGTGGTAGAATACATATAGTGTTCCTCACGAAATACGGCTCCAAACCTTCGCATCCTTCCCTTCCGATGCCAAATGCGCCCGCAATCGTCCATGTTCCACCGCCTCAAGGCCCGGATCTTTTTCTAAAATTTGGGTAGCAATTTCCCGCGCTGCCGCCAAAATCTGCCCGTCCCGCGCCAGGTCGGCGAGTAAGAAGCGCAACATGCCGCTTTGCTGGGTGCCTTCAATGTTGCCGGGGCCGCGCAGCTTGAGGTCGACCTCCGAAATTTCGAAGCCGTCGTTGGTGCGCACCATGGTTTGGATACGCTCGCGGCCATCGCTGCTGAGCTTGAAACTGGTGACCAACAGGCAATAACTTTGATCGGCGCCCCGGCCAACGCGGCCGCGCAACTGGTGCAATTGCGACAGCCCGAAGCGTTCGGAATTTTCAATAACCATCACGGAGGCATTGGGGATGTTTACCCCCACTTCTATTACGGTGGTTGCCACCATGATCTGTGTTTCGCCGCGCACAAAACGCTGCATTTCAAATTCTTTGTCGGCTGCTTTCATTTTACCGTGCACAATGGAAATACGGTATTGCGGTGGCGGAAAATCGCGGCTCAAAGCTTCAAAACCACTCATTAGATCCTGTAGGTCCATCTTTTCCGTTTCCTCAATCATCGGGTACACCACATATACTTGCCGCCCCTTGGCGATTTCTTCCTTCATGAAACCCTGCACCCGCAAGCGATGATGCTCGTTGAAATGTTTCGTTTCGATGGGTTTGCGGCCTGGAGGCAATTCGTCAATCACCGAAATATCGAGGTCGCCGTACAAGGTCATGGCCAGGGTGCGCGGGATGGGCGTGGCGGTCATCACCAGCACGTGCGGCGGGCCGTCGGGGTTTTTGCGCCAGAGTTTGGCGCGTTGTTCCACACCAAATCGGTGCTGCTCGTCGATGATGCTGATGCCCAGGTTTTTGAATTGCACCCAGTCTTCAATCAGGGCATGGGTACCAATGAGGATGTGTATTTCGCCGCTGGCGAGTTTTTGGAGAATGACTTCGCGTTTTTTGCCTTTGATGGAACCGGAAAGGAAGCCCACGTTCACGCCAATATCGCCCACCAGCTCCGTAAGACTGGCAAAATGTTGCTGGGCCAATATTTCAGTGGGTGCCATCAGGCAAGCCTGGTAGCGTTCCCCATCGGATGGCCGCCCGTTGTCGAGGGCCATGAGCATGGTCATCAGGGCCACAACGGTTTTGCCGGAGCCGACATCGCCTTGCACCAGCCGGTTCATCTGTTTGCCAACGGCCAGGTCGCCCCGGATTTCTTTGACTACCCGTTTTTGCGCGCCAGTGAGCTCAAAAGGCAGTTTATCCTGGTAAAAATTGTTAAAAAAGTCGCCAATTTTTTCAAAAACAAAGCCTCGAATGGCGTCTTTGCGGCGGGTGCGAAGTTGCAGGATGCGTAGTTGCAGGAACAGCAGTTCTTCGAACTTTAGCCTGCGGGTGGCAGCATCCAGGTCTGCCTGATTTTCAGGAAAATGAATGTTAGCAATGGCGCTCCATTTGCCCACAAGCCTGAATTGCGCCAATAAATAATCGGGCAAGGTTTCGGGCATCTCGGCTGGGGATATGCCATCCAGCAGGCTGCGCAAGAGTTTGCGGATACCCTTGGCGTCCAAACCTTTCTGGGTCAGTTTGTCGGTGCTGGGGTACACGGGGTCGAAGGTGCGGGCAGGAGCCATGCCTTCCGCGGCGGCTTCCTCCATCTCCGGGTGCGTGATGTTGAAACGCCCGTTAAACTCATTGACGCGGCCATACACAACGTATTCCTTCCCTACTTGTAGCGATTTTTCCAGCCAATGGATGCTTTGAAACCAGACGAGTTCCATCATCCCAGTCTCGTCGCGCAGGCTGCCGACCAGGCGTTTGGCGCGGCCTTCACCCAGGGTTTCGAGGCGGCGCAGGATGCCGCGGAATTGAACGGTTTCGCCTTCGTTGTGCACATCCCGGATCTTGTGGAACTTGGTGCGGTCCACATACCGGAAAGGGAAATGGTACAGCAGGTCACGGCAGGTAAAGATGCCCAATTCGGACTTGAGTGTTTCGGCGCGTTGCGGGCCGACACCTTTGAGGAATTCTATGTTGGAGTCGAGGGTGGGCAAGGTTCGTTGTTTGTTGATAGTTGTTCGTTGTTTGTAGTGTGCCCGCCATACCTTTAGCGTAGGAGGGTTCGTTCGCGTTGTACTTAGGCTAGTGCCGAGTCCACCAGTTGGCGTATGAATCTGGCGACCATATTTCCCGTTCATCTTCGTTGCTCGTCGGTTCATCCCGAACGCTTTCGGGATCGCCCTCCTCGCGCCTCAATGAGTGAAAAATCTGCCTTCGCATATTCATACGCCATCTGGTGGACTCGGCACTAGTGAACTGGTAGCACTGCTTTCAAAAACCTGGTGGTACTAATATGCGTCACCCCTTATTTTTTTCTAAAGCAATAGGGGAGATAAAGCTGAATAAATTTAGGCATTATTTTATATTTATTGGGCGGAGGATGAAAAATCGTCAGACCAAATGACCCTCGGGGTTGTTTCAAAAGTCCTGCCAGTGAAAATGTTGCCAAACTTTATTTCGAATTTCTTGGCGAAGACCTTCCAGGTTTTTAAAATCTGGAAGGTCTAACACTCGAATAGAATTAAATTTTGTTGACTATCCCGACCTAAAGCAGGGAAAATCAAGACAGGGCAACAAAAAGCTATAAAGAACGTGTGTTCGTTAATGTTTTAAGCACTCGCATTGTCCCCTCTTCGAGACAAAAGTAACATAACTTGTTTTAAAATACCCTCATTGGTGCTTTTTTTATGTTCCAATTATCCAATCGTTAACCCTACATTTGTACAAAACCCATCCCTGCCCCAATATTTTTTCCACCTTTCTTTCATCTCCGCTTTGCCATTTCACAGCTTATCTCTACTTTTGCCGCCCGTTTTGAAAAACAGCCGAAGACAATGAACCCATTTTTTGCATACTCCATTCCCGTACAGGGCTTGAATTTGGGGTCGCACGAGTTCAAATTCACCATAGACAGCGCTTTTTTCGCGCTTTTTGAGGATTCTCCTGTAGAAACGGGACAGTTTGATTTTGAGGTGGTGCTGGACAAACGCAAGGATATGTTGCTGTTTGATTTTGATTTGTCGGGGCATGTGGGGTCAATTTGTGATCGATGTACGGCGGAAATTAATTTGCCGATCGAAGATTCGAGGAGTTTGATTGCAAAATACACCGAGGATGATGTGGAGGAACAAGAAGAGGTCGTGTTTATCCATCGGGAAGCGGCACATTTTAATGTCGCGCAGTATTTGTACGAATTTGTTGTGCTGGCTTTGCCGATCACCAATGTGTACGATTGCCAGGATGAGCCGAATCCGCCCTGTAATTTTGAAGTGTTGGAGCACCTAGGCCATGAAGATGGTGATGATGATGAACCCTCAGTTTGGGACGAGCTCAAAAATTTGAAAGATTAATAAGTGAATCATAAGGGGTTGTATTAAAAAATGCAGCCGCAACGAAAATAAGTTATGCCAAATCCAAAATGGCGGCACTCGAAGCGTCGCAAACGCGCTCGCCGCACGCACTACGTGACAGAAGCTCCAACACTCGGAACTTGTAAAACAACGGGTGAAACACACCGCCTACACCGCGCTTACGCCGTAGATGGTGACCTCTACTACCGTGGACAGGTACTTGTGCCAGCCCGGAATACAGGGGTGATAGGGGAAGCAGCCTAGGCTATTCTTCTATTAAAATATTGAGGAGGCTCCGGTACTGTTTTACAGGTACTATGGGGCTTTTTCTGTTTTACCCGCCGTAGTTTTAGTGTCGGCGCTCTAGTAGTGAAAGTGTTTCAGCTCAAGGTTAATAATTCTATTGTAAACAACCTATGAACAACAATCAAAAGTCAATCATCAACACCCCTACGGCACCAATGCCCATCGGCCCTTACAATCAGGCCAATGCGTTCAATGGCATGTTGTTCGTCTCCGGCCAAATCGCCATTGACCCTGCCACGGGCGAGCTCGTATTGGACAACATCGAAGCGGAAACCCATCGGGTGCTGCAAAATGTAAGCGCCATCCTCGAAGCAGCGGGCAGCAGCCTGGAACAGGTGCTGAAAGCCAGCGTTTTTGTGAAAGATATGAACATGTTTGGCCGCATCAACGCTGTTTATGGGGAATATTTCAAGCCTGAATTTGCGCCAGCACGCGAATTGGTGCAGGTGTCAGAATTGCCCAAATTTGTCAACATTGAAATTTCCGTCATCGCGACGGTATAAACTACGCATAATGAAAAACGTACTCTCTTGCATCCAGCCTACAGGCGATCTACACCTTGGTAACTACTTTGGCGCGGTGCAGAATTGGGTGCGCCTTCAAACTGACTATAAGTGTTATTACGGTGTGGTTGATTACCACTGCATGACCATGCCATACGACCCCATCAAATTGCGGGAAAATACCTGGAAAATGGTGCTTTACCTGTTGGCCTGTGGGGTAAAAGCAGAGAACCTGTTTATTCAAAGCCTGGTGCCGGAACATACCGAGTTGTCCTGGATATTGAGCTGTACCACCAGCTACGGCGAACTGACGCGCATGACGCAGTTTAAAGACAAGGTGGATCAGTTGCACGATACCGACAAGGACGCTTTTGTAAGCGCTGGCCTATTCGCCTATCCCGTGCTCCAAGCTGCAGATATTTTGATTTATCACGCAGATTATGTGCCCATTGGAAAAGACCAGGAGCAACACCTGGAGCTTTCGCGCAACATCGCACAGCGTTTCAACTTCCAGTTCGGCAAGGAGTATTTTATTCACCCGGAGCCATTGTACACCGAAACTCCGAAGATTCTTTCGCCCGCTGACCCTAACCGGAAAATGAGCAAAAGCCTCGGCGAGAAGCACTATATCAACCTTTTCGGTGAAGAAGACCGCGTGCGCAAACAAATCAAATCGGCGGTGACGGATACAGGTGAGGCTGTTGTCGGAGAAATGAGCGCAGGGGTGAAAAACCTGTTCGAGCTGCTGCGCGCCTGCGAAGCCATGTCAGCCCACAATTCATTGATGGACGACTATACTACCGGCGCACTCAAGTATTCCGACTTAAAGGCAGCAGTTGCCGATGCGGTTGTTGGGCTGATAAACCCATTCCGGGAGCGATTTATAGAGCTTCAGGCCGATAAAAAGACGGTGAAAAGCATGATTCAGGAATCCAGTGCAGAAACGCGGAAGCGGGCGCAGCAGACGTTAAGGGAGGTGCGGGAGATTACTGGGTTGGGTTCGTAGAAGGGATAAATTGAGACTTGATTTCGGTTCTCTAGCGTTTGTAGACAAGTTAAAACCTAGCTAGAATCAATTGGCAAAGCAGTTGCTCCTATTTTATTTCCATATTGAATACCAAGCAGATTTGTCATTCTGAGAGAGTCTTCCTGTTGCTACTCTTGATCTGGGTCATTATGACTAAAATCAGCCTTTTTCAACTTTATTAATTCATTGTAGAAAATCCAAAAGACCACTTCAGGTTGCTGAACATCGGGCTAATGGCTTCTTGGCTGTGTATATGGAACCAACACGGACTGATAGATTTTACCAAATTCGAAAAGAAAAATATTCTTTGCGCTGATGATCACTGGGGAATTTCAATAAGATTAAAGGATGGGAACAGGTTTGAGAGAAGGACTACTCTCAAATTTTAGTGCGGGGAAACAAATGTGCATCACGGCCTTTATTTATACTTATTGGTCAGACGATGAAAAATCGAGACCAATTGGCCCTCAGGGCTGCGGCAAAATGCTTGGCAACAAAAAAACGAACATATTATAATTTCCTTCGAATGTTAACCCTCGTAGGTTTTAAAAATATACGAAATTTTAGTCAAGAAAAACGAAATAAAATTTGGCCATATTTTTAATGCCGACACTTTTGAGACAACCCCAAATAAGTAAAAACAAATGCAGCCTTTCGGCATCAGTCAATGAATACTCTGTTTTCCAATCTCAAGAGGAAGTTTTCGCTGTCTCCACCAACGCAACGCAAAGCCCAGCAACAGAACTAATCCAAGCAACCAAATCCAATTCCCCATTCCCGGCGTCACCACCCGATCATCACCCACCATCACCATGCCCGCCCAAAAATAAGGCGATTGCATGGTAGACCGCAGCTCAGTATCGCCAATATAGGCCAATTTCGTTGCCCGTAATGCCTGCCCGACGCTGCTGCCGCTTTCCAAGTTCCGATAAAATCCCGCCAGCAATCTACTGGTGCTCTGGTCATTCACCGACCAAAGGCTCGACACGACACAGGCCGCGCCTGCCTGTGCAAAGGCGCGCGCCAGGCTCATGACCCCTTCTCCCGACTGCAACTGGCCCAAGCCTGTTTGGCAAGCGCTCAGGGTCACCAAATCGGCCTGCAAGGGCAGCGCGTAAATGCTGGGCAAGTACAATGCCTGATCGAAGAGTTCCAGCCGGGGAAGCTGGCCGTCTTCCTGTGTCGCAAAAGCATGGGTCGATAAATGCAGCACCCGGTATAGGCCTGCTTCCCGGGTAAAATGCTCCACGTCAGCGCTTGCATTCAACAATACCTTGCTGTTGGATGGCCGCTCCGTGGCAGGGGAATTTAAAGGGGCCAACCCTCGTGCTCCTTTGGCAAAGCCGGGTGCCAGGCAAAGGGCATAATTCGCTGCGTTTGATGTCAGTTTTTTTTGCTGCCCCAACACACTCAGCGACCAGGCGTAGCGAACCTGGTGCCGTCGTATCAAATAGGCTGCATTGCGCAAGGAAGTGCTGGCTTCAGGTGGTGATGTCACCAAGGCATCAAAGGGAATAAAATTTAAAAAGCCATCCGGTATAATATTGATGATTTGCGCACTTGCCAGTTCCGCCGGCAAGAGTTTTTGCCAAAGCAAATAAGCGGCATTCAAATAGCCCTGGGGATCGTTCAGTATCGCATTCTGGTTTTCAAAATAGGCCAAATACTGTCCAACCAATGCCTGCAAAGCCGCTGAGTTTTCAAAAGAAAACCAACTTGCTGCTTTGTTTTGCTGAAAAATAAATACTTCTATATAGGCCGGCCCCACAAAATATTCCAGCAAAGCCTCGCCTTCCTGGAGACTGTTTTGTGCATCCAATGCCGTTGCCAATTGCTGCTCGGCAAGTTGTGGGTAATCATCGCTGAGCGCTGATTCCTGGGCATTAATGCGCACCGAAAGCGCATCAGCTTCGCTGCGCCATTGTGGGAGTAGTTTGTCGTCAGGGTGCAGCAGTATCTGCTTTTCGAACGCAGAAAAATGCTGGCGCAAGGTGTTGAGTTCTGAAAAACGACGGTCGCTTTCCGCCAGGCGCTGCCGCACGAGATTGTCCTGCATGGCGTCGCTGAGCAGCGAAGCTTTGCTGCGTTCGGCAATCGAGAATGCTTTGTCAAGGTATTTCGACGCTCCTGTTTTTTCAAAAAGCAGCCGTGCCACCCGCATGGCCGACAGCTCCCGTTCGCGACTGCTGCGTTGCAAATTCAGTTTTGAGCTGCTGTACTGAAATGTTTTTCGCTGTTGGGTTTCCGCTTTCCAGGCGAGGTCGTGGCAGTCGAGGGCCAACGTAAGCCAGCCGGAGTTGCCGCTTTTTGTATATGCTTGTTGCGCGGCTGCGGCCTTTACCGCAAGCGCTTCGAAAATCACATTTTCTTCGTAAAAACTGGCAATCCTGGGGTTCTCTTCCGGCCTGATTGGTTGAAAACCTTGCAGCACAGCACTTAATGCGCGGTTGGCGGCATCCATCGCTAGCCGGGTATTAACACGCAATAAATACAATTCAGCCAGGGCAATATAGATTTTGCCCAGTTCGCGGGACTGCGCGCCAAAAACCTGTTCAGCATCGCTGCGGGCTCCCTGAAGCAATAGCAGGGCTTCGGATAATTTTCCCAACCGCAGCTTGGCTATTCCTGCCGTTCGCTGGGAATAGCTGCGGTATTCCAGGGCTAGTCCTTTAGAACTTCTCGATGCCAGCAGTTTCAAGGATTCATCGGCACTGCGGGCGGCTTGTTGCAGCTGTCCTTTATCGAGCATTACTTGTGCGAGCGCACCCAGCAACAAGGCTCGTTTGAGTTTCGAGACATCCTGAAAGCCCAAGCCCTGCCGCTGGTATTTCTCTGCCGCCTCGTAATCGCCTTTATTCCAATAGGCGATGCCAATGTTGCAATACACGCCGGCCATGGTTTCATTGTCACCCGGGAGCATCAGCGTTTTAAAGAACACTGCTAAGGCTTTGTCGTCGTCGCCAAGTCGGGTGAAGCAGTTGCCCAGCGGCTTGTATATGAATTCAATGGCATCAAAATCCTCGAATCGGAAGCGCTCGTACATGCTGGCAGCATCCTGGAATGCGGCAATGGCTTGCATCATTTTGCCGGCCTGCACCAGATCGGTTCCACGATTTGATTGAACGTAGCAGCAAAGGCTCCATTCTTCTTCGCTCCGTGGCTCCCGCCATTTTCCGGCCCAAGTTTCATCGAGGTAGCGGGACGCAGCCTGGTATTGATCGGTTTCGTAGAAAAAATCGGACACATCCATCCGGGTAGTAAGCCAAACACCCAAGTTGTTTTGCCTGCGGGCCAAATCCGCTTTGGCTTCTGAATAAAACAAAAAGCTGTCTGCGGGACCATAAACATAATAGTGCTCGATGGGGATGTCGTATTGAGCGGGATCAGCGTAGGGCTGGGCCAGCAAGAAGCAGGGGGCAACAAGTAAAAAGATCAGGAAGATTTGAACGCGAAAAGGAGGCATTTGCCCTGGATTTTAAGGGGCAAAATAGGGCACTTTCCTGGGATTCTTCACGCATAGCCCTGAAAGGGCGAAATCTCTAACATGGGGCAGCGCCCTATGTGGGTGCCGGGTGTGGGTACCCGGGTGTGTGGGTGCCGGGTGTGGGTACCCGGGTGTGTGGGTGCCGGGTGTGGGTGCCGGGTGTGGGTACCCGGGTGTGGGTACCCGGGTGTGTGGGTACCCGGGTGTGGGTACCCGGGTGTGGGTACCCGGGTGTGTGGGTA
>Ga0163144_10013685_pt1 | contig 16905 bp, 9 predicted proteins | sample OliLak19BULKMAT1_FD_123175 | JGI IMG/M metagenome (GOLD analysis project Ga0163144, IMG submission 123175) | Freshwater microbial mat bacterial communities from Lake Vanda, McMurdo Dry Valleys, Antarctica - Oligotrophic Lake LV.19.BULKMAT1 | ecosystem: Environmental > Aquatic > Freshwater > Lake... | reverse complement strand
ATCGAACCCAAGTTCAACTCACCACGCCCCTTTAGATCATCTTTATCCCTTTTCAGCTATCAAAAATCTTCTGTTGCCGAATAGCGACTAATACAAAGGAATACGAAAGTAATTTTGCTTGTAACGAAATAAAATTTGAGTTTATGAAGCAAAGTTACATGAGTAGGGCTATTGTTGAATTGAGATCAATTATTGCCTCATTGATATTTTTATCTTTTTTAATTGGAAAAATAAATGCGCAAACGTTTCCAGCTGGATTTAGCCAGGTTCGGGCTGTGACTATTGACAACGCTGCGGCAATGGCTTTTGCACCAGATGGCAGATTATTTATTTGTCAGAAGAGTGGCGTAGTAAAAATATTTAAGAATGGTGCTTTGCTCTCTACTCCATTTTTAAGTTTAACTGTTGATGTGAACGGAGAAAGAGGAATAAGCGGGATTACGTTTGATCCGAATTTTAGTACGAACCATTATATTTATATTTATTATACTGCTACTACGCCTACTATTCACAATAGGCTTAGTCGGTTTACAGCCAACGGCGATGTTGTTATGTCTTCAAGTGAATTGGCTTTGCTGGACGCTGAAACTGTTAATTCTGTTTATCACAATGGCGGTGGTTTGGGTTTTGGTACCGATGGTAAATTATATTTAGCTATGGGAGAGGATAATTCTCCCAACAATGCGCAAAGTCTCACTACGTATAAAGGGAAATTATTGAGATTAAATTCTGATGGAAGTGCGCCCTCGGATAATCCATATTATAATTCTCCATCTCAAGTAACAAAAAAAATCTGGGATATTGGTCTTAGAAATCCTTATACAATGGCGTTTCAGCCTAGTACAGGAAAATTGTATATTAATAATGTTGGTGCAGAAGCGTATGAGGAAATACATGACGGTACGCCTTCCGGTAAAAATTTCGGATGGCCTGTAGTTGAAGGGAATAGTTCTGATCCGACTTATACCAACCCGGTTTTTGCATACCCGCATGAGGGAACAGGACAGCACGGTTGTGCAATAACCGGTGGTGCATTTTTTAATACTACTACAACAAATTATCCAAATACCTATTTTGGAAAATATTTTTACATGGAATTCTGTAACGGCTGGATGTACTATATTACTCCCGGTACTACTGTGAATAATACTTTTTTCTCAAGTGGAATGGGTACGCAGAACCTGGCCTTACAGGTTGGTCCAGATGGCAATCTTTATTATATCAATCGTAAGGGTACTGGCGCAGGGGTTTATAAAATAATATACACCAATAATAATTCTCTGGTAATTACTTCTCATCCTACAAGCCTTACCGTAACAGCAGGGCAGCCGGCTTCATTCCAGGTATCGGCAACAGGCGCACCAACGCTAATGTATCAATGGAAAAAGAATGGTTCAAATATTTCGGGGGCTAATTCTTCTGCATATAGTATTCCAAATACTACTACTGTTAATGCAGGACAGTATTCAGTTGTCGTTACTAACTCATATGGCACCACCACAAGTAACGCCGCCACACTTACGGTGCTTCCATACAATGCTCGGCCGGCGGCAACAATAATTACTCCAGCAGGCGGAACACATTTCCGTGCCGGTGATACCATTTATTTTTCTGGAAATGCAACAGATCCTGAAGATGGGACATTGCCCGCATCAGCATTTGACTGGGAAGTAGAATTTCATCATAATAACAATCACTTTCATCCGGGAACGGTTATACCTCATGGTATAAAAACAGGATCTTTTGTAACATCCAATACCGATCATACTTCTGCAAATGTTTTTTACAGACTTGAGCTTGAGGTGACAGATTCAGATGGATTGACTGATACCGCATATGTGGATGTTTTACCAATAACATCAACAATCAGTATGAATACTCAGCCGACAGGGCTGCAAATTACTTTTGATAGCCAACCATTCGCTTCTCCGTTTTCGACATTAACCGTTGAAGGTTTGTATATCCATATTGGTACAATTGCTTCTCAGAATATGAATGGACATAATTATATTTTTGATCATTGGCAGGGTGGAAATACGAATTTAAATAGGATAATTAAAGTTGGCTCTGCTGATAGTACATATACGGCCATATTCACAGATAATGGAGCTGCAAGCTGTACAGCTTCTGGAACCATTCTGAGAGAATACTGGGCAAACGTAAATGGATACTCGGTGGCTGATGTTCCGGTGAACAGTACACCAACAAGTACAAGCCAGTTAAATATTTTTGAAGGGCCTTCAAACGTTGCGGACAATTATGGAAGTCGTATTAGAGGGTATATATGCCCACCGACAACAGGTAACTATACTTTCTGGATCGCCAGCGATAACAATAGTGAATTGTGGTTAAGCACAAACGATCTTCCGGCAAATAAAGTAAAAATTGCTTCAGTGACTGGCTGGACAGGATCGCGGGAGTGGACAAAATATCCTAGTCAACAGTCAGCTGCTATAACTCTTTCTGAAGGAGCAAGGTATTATATTGAAGCGATTCACAAGGAGGGAAATCAGGGAGATCATGTTGCCGTTGGTTGGCAATTGCCAGGTAGTACAATGGAAAGACCAATACCAGGTTCGCGGCTTTCACCATTCAGTGGTGAAGGATCAACACCTATGCAATTAATTTCTGCTGGGGAAAGCTGGAAGTATCTAGATAACGGAACTAATCAAGGGACTAACTGGAGAAGTGCTTCTTTTAATGATAGCTCATGGCTAGTGGGTAATGCAGAGTTAGGTTATGGTGATGGGAGTGAAGCAACTGTGGTGAGTTATGGACCTTCATCCAACAATAAATACATTACTACCTATTTCAGAAAAAAAATTAATCTCGCAAGTATCTCTAATATTACTGGTCTTGAATTGAGCCTGATAAGAGATGACGGTGCTGTTGTTTACCTGAATGGAGTAGAGGTATACAGAAATAATTTACCATCAGGTACGATTAACTACAATACATTTGCATCAACATATATTGATGGAAACAACGAATCAACATATCTCGTTACCAATATCAGCTCTTCTGCATTGGTTGTTGGGGACAATGTAATTGCGGTAGAAATTCACCAGAACAGTGTTACCAGTTCGGATATCAGTTTCAATTTAAAGTTAAAAGCGCTCACTTCTTCAGGAGGTGGTGGTGCACCGGCAGTGGTAATCACTTCTCCTGCAAATAACACAACTTATTCATCGCCAACTAATATTACAATTAATGCTGATGCCACATCCAATGGAAGCGGTATTCACGAAGTTGAATTTTACCAGGGCAATACTAAAATTGGTGATGATCCTACTGCTCCATATAGTTTTACCTGGATGAATGTAACAACCGGGAACTATGCGTTAAAAGCTATAGCTATCAGCGAAGATAGTCAGCAGGGAACTTCGCCAATCGTAAATGTTTCAGTTGCGGGATGTGTAACACCCATTATTACTGCCATGGGTCCAACAACATTCTGTAGTGGTTCAGTTGTGTTAAAAACAACTTATGTTTCAGGGAATAGCTACCAATGGAAAAAAGATGGGAATAATGTATCAGGCGCCACCAGTTATTCATATACTGCAACAGGATCGGGCGATTACCAGGTAAAAGTTATTCAGGGTTCATGTATTTCGTGGTCGGCACCAACAATAGTGAGAGAGGAAGATGGGTTGAGTGCATCTATTACTCTTGGTGGACCAACATCATTTTGTTCAGGTGGAAATGTAAAACTTTACGCAAATACCTGCGCCGGGTATACTTATCAATGGAAAAAGGATGGTTCTTATATAGGAGGGGCAAATGCATCTATCTATACCGCTACAAGTGCCGGAAGCTATCAGGTGCAAATCACACTGAACGGAAATAATGCATGGTCATCATTAGTGCCGGTTACTGTAAACGGTTGTAAGACGGAAGAAGAGCAGGAAGAAGAAATTCCTGTTCCTTCAGGAGTTAAAGAGAATGATTCATTGAATGCATTCCAGATGAAAGTATTCCCAAATCCGAATACCGGATTATTTACTATAACGCTCAATATGGCAACAGCAAACAGGGAAAAAATAAAAATGACAATAGTGAATTTGCTGGGGCAGGTTGTGTATAGTAAGGAATACGAAGAAGGTGGTACACTGATTACAGAAACAATTGAGCTGGATAAATCGTTGCCTGTTGGAGTATATACGTTGCAGGTTACTATTGGAAATAAGGTTGAAAATACCAGTGTAGTTTTATCAAAGTAGAATATGAAAAAATATATATTCATAAGTGTTTGTCTTGCCATTGTTTTGAACGTAGGTTTTGCGCAAAATATTCTGTGGTCAAAAAAAATAAAGCAACCATATAGAAGTGCCAGCAAAGATTTGTTGACGGACAAAAACAATATTGTATATTCTTATGGTTCCGGTTCTCCATCATCTTTAACAGACACAACGGGAAGTTTTTTACAAGGCTACTCCGGTAATGGTAATTTACTTTTTTCAAAACGATGGAGAATTCCATTTGCAATCAATAAAATGGTTTATGATGGAGATAAAAATTTTTATTTCACCGCTTCATTCATGGGAACACAGAATATAGATGGAATTACAATTGTAAGTAAAGGACTTATTGATGCAGTTGCCGGAAGAATGGATTTAACCGGCCGTGTTATCTGGATGAAAACTTTTGGTGGTAACAGGCTCGATGAAGGTAATGGTATCTGTTTTAATCCTTCCGATAGTAGCATATATGTAACGGGAAGTGTCAGGGATTCTTTGTTTTTAAACAATGTATTTCAATCCAAAAATCAGCAGTCAGCAATTGTGCTTCATTATTCCTCCTCGGGGAATTTGGTTAACTATAAATTGTATGATTTTATTCCACAGAGGGAGTTGGGTAATTTTAATTCTGGCATAGAGATCTTACGCAATTCATCAGGCAATCTTTTTTTGTTGATGGATCGTGATGGTCATGATTGGAATGGGCCGGATACGGTGCCATGGCCGATGATGGGAAGATATCTTTTTAAACTGACGTCAAATTTAGATACACTTTGGTCAACATATATAAATGGCCCTTCATGTTATTATGGTTGGAATACGAATAGTTTAAATATTTCTGCAAATGGAGACATATACCTCGCGAGTTTTTGTAGTGCTAAATATGGAGGAGAAGGAGAGTTGTTGCGAATTAATGGAACCTCAGGACAAATAAGCTGGAGTTATAAGAACACAGATGGAGCGTATACAGATATATTTCTTGATGGCAATACCGTTTTCCTTATTGGTAATGAAGGCGCCAAAGGTTGTCCCTGCCCTGAAGATAATGGAGGATATTATGTGGTAAAAAAAATTGATGAAAATAATGCACTTCTTGGAGAAACAAGATTTTCTGATGTGGACCTAACTAATATCACCAAAGATGGCTCAGGAAATATTTATGTGGTTGGATTTTTCTGGAAAGACTATGTGGTAATTGGAGCCGATACAATTTATGGAGATAGTGTAATTAATCCATATCCCACATTTTATGCGAGGTTTTTAACTAAGCTTAGTGATATTAATTGTGTGGCTCCTGCAATTTCTGTTTCCGTTCCCAGCTATTATGGACATTACTATCCTATGTGCTCCGGTGATACAGCAACCCTAACTGTAAATTTAAACCAGGGAACTTTTAACTGGTCGAATGGTGCTACCGGAGCCCAAACGAATGTTTATGCTACTGGTTTATATCGCGTACTGAATATTCAGGCCAGTGGTTGTACCGCGTATTCGCTGCCGGTTGATATAAGAGTTAGTGGCGCGACACCCGGATCAATTTATGGAAATACCCTCGCATGTGGAGGAAGTTCGCAAACTTATAGTGTTGCGCCCGTTCCAGGAGCGTCATCCTATAGCTGGACACTTCCTTCTGGTTGGACAGGTTCTTCTGCAACTAATGTAATCCATACGACGGCAGGCTCATCAGGAGGAAACATTAACGTTTCTGTAAATGGATCTTGTGGCACATCGGCCCCTCGGTCAATTTTTGTTGATGTCGACAATGCATCACCTTCTTTTCCGGGTTCAATTTACGGGAACAGCTTAGTTTGTTCGCAGAGCTTAAACACATATAGTATTGCTGCTGTACCGAATACAAGATTTTACACCTGGGTTATTCCGACGGCCTGGACAGGAATATCAACAACTAATTCTATAAATGTTAATGTAGGTGCAACAAGTGGGAATATTTCTGTAAAAGCCATTAATGCATGTGGTTCATCAGCTACACAAACTAAAAGTATAACAGTGTCTAATATTGATAACGCGGTTACTCAAGTCGGGTTTACGCTGACCGCAAATATGTCAGGAGCAAATTATCAATGGCTCGATTGTACAAATAATTATACGGCAATCGCAGGTGAAACGAACCAAAGCTATACTCCTGCATCTTCAGGTAATTATGCTGTTATTATTACAAAAAATAATTGTGCCGATACGTCTTCCTGTTTCAATGTGATCATTACCGGTATTCCGGATAATTCTGAAACTACTAACCTTTCCATTTATCCTAATCCAATAAATAATTTTGTATATGTAAAATATAAGAGTAACGAAACAGCCGGAAATTTCACATTAGAAATAAGGAATATATTGGGTCAAACTGTTTATACTTCAACTGTTACTTCTTTTCAAGGTGAATATGAAAAGACAATTGATTTGAGCAAAGTAAAGCCTGGTGATTATTTCATTCGGATAGTTACAGAGAAAAAGGAAATAGTAAAAAAAATAAATGTGTATTAAGAAGAACGAGGCTTTTCGGAATGTTGTTTTTTAATAATTAATAAGAATGATACTAATTGCTGATAGCGGCTCTACTAAAACAGACTGGGTGCTTTCTGATGGAAGCAAAAATAAAACCCATTTTAATACGGTTGGCTATAATCCCTATTTTATGAGTTCGGATAGCATTTATAGTTCTCTCTGTTTGGAGTTGATTCCGAAACTCGATCCTGGATCAGTTAGAATAGTTTTTTTTTATGGAGCAGGATGTTCGACTCCGCAAAAGTCCTCAATCGTTTATTTAGCATTATCAAGGTGTTTTTCTAAATCGGAAATTTTTGTAAAACACGATATGTTGGGAGCGGCCCGGTCGCTATTAGGAAATGAATATGGTTTTGCGGCAATTCTTGGGACAGGATCAAACACTTGCATCTATAATGGAAGCGAAATTGAAAATAACATTGATTCACTCGGGTACTTGTTGGGTGATGAAGGCAGTGGTAGTTATATAGGAAAAAAGATCGTTGTTGACTTTATGAGAGGTTATTTACCACGAGATTTAGAAAAGAAATTTAACGCTACATATAATTATAGTCATGAGCAGATTTTTGATTTCATTTATAACAAATTATCTCCGAATCGCTTTCTGGCCGGCTTTTGTAGGTTTGCAGATGCGAATAAGCATCATGAATATATAAAAGGGATTGTAAAAGAGTCGTTCGATGATTTTTTTAGAAGGTTGGTCAGTCGATACCCGGGATATGAAAAATATAAATTTAACTGCGTTGGCTCGGTTGGTTTTATTTTCAAAGATATTTTGGCAAGAGTTGCAAATTCTTACAACATGGAAATTGGGAGAGTTATATCAACACCCATTGAAGATTTGGTTAATTATCATTTGAATTACCATTGGCATACAAAATTAGAGTAATTATGAAAAATGGTGAGGATGAAAAAACAAAAAATATTTCTTTTTTTCTTTTTGTTAAATCTAACAAAACTGCTGGGTCAAATTGAAAATACTACTTTTTCAATTGCAGAAGCATTATTGGCAAATGAAAAGTATGCCGAAGCTTTGCCATATTATCAGAGATTATTGAAGAGCGATTCTGCCAATGCAAATCTTAATTTCAGGATCGGAATATGTTATCTGAATTCAAGATCTCAAAAGATTAAATCACTTAAATACCTGGAGAAAGCATTACGTCCTACTTACTCTTATTATAATGAAGGAAAAAAAATGGTTTCCGATACGCCTATGATCGCGTATAAATTTTTGGGGCCTTACCATTTAGTTTATGACACTAAACAAGCCATCGAAACATACGAAAAATTTAAAAAAGTAGTTTTTGAAAGTGCCAATAAAAATTTATCACTTTCAGAGGTAATGAATTTAAAAATTGGGATAAACAAGATAGAGGAAGAGTTGAAAAAATTGTCATCCTCCCCTGTGAGATTAGAACTGGAAATTCTTAAGAGGGGTAAGGGTTTTTCAAGTATTGATTATTCTTTTGCGTTTACTCCTGAAAAACCGGCACTTAAATTTGTTTATGAAATCCCGGTTGGCGGCGAAGACAAATTTAAGAGTATGGATCATTATTATGAAATGGATACTTTGTCAAAAAAATTTACGAAGATAGATGTTGATATCCTGTCAGAGGCTTCATATGTAAAAAGAAAGGATACATTAAATTTGAATGAGGCGACTGTTGCAGCTTCGGATGATGGTCAGGTTGTTTTAACTTATAGGGATAATCACGGTGACTGTGCTTTATATTTTTCGAAGTTAAATGTGAATAAGTGGTCATCGCCTGAAGAATTAAATAAACCGGTTAATACGGGTGGGTGGGAGGTTAATGAATGCCTTTCTGCAGACGGGGATTGGCTGTATTTCACGAGCGATAGGGAGGGTGGTTTTGGGGGAAAAGATATTTATAGGTGCAAAAAAATGTCGAATGGAGAATGGTCTTTGGCGCATAATCTAGGACCAATTGTTAATACTCCTTATGATGATCAGGCGCCATTTATTTTTCCGGATGGCAATACGCTATATTTTAGTTCAAATGGAATTAAGTCAGATAATACCTTTAACGTATTCTCAACATCATTGACTGATAGTGGGGAATGGACAAAACCGGTATGCATCGGTTATCCGAATAATGCAAATGAAGATGGATCTTTTGTACAGACAGCATTAAATACTAATAGTGGTCCCCTTCAGGCTTTCGAGAAAACAACTGTGCGAAGACCGGCCGCTGTTGTTGAATCTCAAAATGACAATTACACGGTTGTTTTTATGAAAGAGGCCGGACAGTCTTTTATACTTTTAAAACGAAAAGTATTGAGTACTGAAGGAAAAGCGCTTGACAAATTAGAGGTAAATGTAAAGGATAACGAATCAGAACAAGTAATTGCTTGCTATAATTCTGGGCTGGAAACCGGAAAATATTCAATCCTATTGCCTCCGGATAAAAATAATAACATCATTTATAAAGCAAATGGATATATTTTTCAATCGGAGAATATAAACTTATCTCAAAGAAAAATTGACAAAGTACAGGGTGAAAGTATACGAATGGCTCCCATCTCCAGGGGTTCAAAAATAATCCTGAATAATGTTTTTTTTGAACCGAATAGGTCAGCACTTCTTCCATCATCTAATATCGAATTGAATAATATTTTTGATTTGCTTATCTCAAATCCTGATTTGGTCATTGAAATTTCTGATCGCATTATTTCTGAAGGAGATATTAAATTGAATACGGATCTGGCGAAAAAAAGGGCGCTATCAATTAAAGAATATTTAGTTGCAAAGGGTGTGAATAAAAAATGTATCCGTTTAAGAGGATCTGCAGGATTGAAATCCGATAAACGAGTTAAAGAAGCAGGTAATATTGTCGAAATGAAGGTGGTAAAAATTGAATCTCAAAATGCAAGGATAGTGAGGCGTTAATTTTTAGCGCAGCGATTGTATATTGGTATTTGGCAGTATTAAATACGTCTTTAACGAATAGTAATGATTATGTTAAAGAAGTAAAAGTATCTTGAAGTCATTAAAATCGAATTGAAGGAAATGAATCGTATACTTAATTTAATTTACAAGTTTGATAATTGGTTCACCAGGAATTTTTCCTGGTTCTTTACCAATGGCAATAAGTGTATTTATCGACCTCGAAATGCTGAAAGTGACTTTACGATCAAAAAATAAAAAGGGTTTGCCGCCGGTACTTAAATTTATTTGAAGAAATTATTGTTTGTGGTAATTAAACCGTAATAGGGTTGGTTTTTTATCTTGTCCTTCGTTTGTCACTAACATGTCTCCATTTTCCAAAAACGTAATTCCTTCAGCTTTATTAAATAAAATTGGATTAAGTAATTCCATATGATCAATATCTCCATTTGGTTTGAATATAAAGAGCATATGGTCTGACGAAGAGAGTAAATAAAGATTACCTGTTATAGGATGTAAGGTTATTGCAGAAGTGGTGAAGCGTAACATGGGTTCGATGCTTTGTCCTTTTTTTTTGCTTTTTGTGGGGAGGCTTATTTGTTTGTAGGCGGCAAACATTTTAATTTTTTGGACATCGAATTCAAATGCCGGCTCTTCCTGAAGTTGCTTTTCTTTTAAATCAAAAGTGTAAATTACCCTTTTGTTTTTATATTCAGGGCCTGTTCCTGTTTTTCCTTTACTGGCAATTAGAAGTCTATTATTAATTTTATCATAACATAAACCTTCATTATTGTGAGAAGGGATATTCGTTTCATAAGACTTGACTTTAATATTTTCAGTTTCGTAATCAGATATCTCATACAAGTTTCCATCACTTCTTAGGATATATGTTAATTTTCCAACACGGCATATTCCTTCGTAATCACCGTCAATATTAAAAACATATTGTTTTTTTATTTTATTTTTAATAAGATCGTAAATGAAAAGAATGCCATTTTCGTCCTGTATACAAGCGAAAGAGGTCGAGTCAATGGTTGTGAGTCCGGATATTTCACGAAGTGTATCGGGTAGAATAAAGATTTGGTTGGGAGATGTTAAATCATATCCTGTTATATTGCTGTTATTTATAAAAGGGTCTGCGCAATTTGATAAATAGACGGATATGGAAATAATTAGCACCAACATGAAAAAGCTTTTCATTAAGTCTGTTTAATGAAAGAGCATAATTTTTTTACTTAAAAACTTATTTGTTCCATCTGATGAGGAGCATTGTACAAAATATAATCCCGATTGAAATGTAGAAACATCGATAATTAATTTTCCGGTAAAATTGTTTTTATAGACGGTTTGTCCAATTGAGTTCAGGATTATTAATTCCTGATTTAAGTTAGTATTAACTGCAATTTTTAAATTATTGTTTGCTGGATTGGGAAATATAATCATTTCAATATTATTGACGGTTTCTACTATGGAAGTTAAATTGTTGTTTGCATTATAGGTAGAATTTTGCACAATGAAATTCCCATATCCATTTGGAACTCGGGCATAACTTCTATCTGGGGATATTTGAAATGTCCAGCTTGTTGAATCAACCAGTTTGCCGCTAAGGTCAAGTAGGAAAAGTTCTTCTCCGGTAGCGGATAATTTAAAATTAGCATGTAATGGTCCCTGGCTTCCATCTTCATCTGCCCAGACTATTAAATATCCGTTGGCAGGTATTTTCGAATTGGTTGGGAATGTCCATTTATGAAGGTTGGTAGCATTATCGGTAAGAATATAGCCGCTAATATCGACTTGTTGTGATGATTTATTAAAAAGCTCTATCCAGTCATCGTATTGTCCTGCGTTGTCCATTACGGTTGAGATATTTGCCGGCATAATTTCATTTATTACAATTGATGTGTCCGATGACGTAAATGGACTTACCCTGTAAGCATAAACATTATGTTCAGCACCGGGTGGATCATATGAAGCGGATTTTGCGGAATTATTCGCGATAGCTTCAACATAAAAACGTATCCAGATACCTGCTGTTTGGCCGGGGATTGTTGCACCATAAATCCCGTCGTTTATTCCGAGATCATCGTGTGATCCATCGTCGAACATTTGAACCTTTGTGAAATTTCCTACCAATGTGTTCGAGTAATACATGTTCATTTGATTTATTCCTGATGATGAGGATACTTTTGATCTCACTGTTGTACTTTGCAATGAAGCCGGTACTGCCCATTGATTTCCATTTGTATAAAAGGCTGTAGTTGAAAATGTTGGTGCAACTTCTGCAACTTCAGGATTAGAATTTAAATAATTTCTCCTGGAAGAAATGAAATTCTTTAATATGGGAATTTCGGTCTGAAACTGTGTGTAAGTGTATATTTTTTTAGGATCACCCTGCACAGACGTATCTATCTGGGTTTTATAATTATCTATTATTGTATTGGCAATTGCTGGAGTAAAATATTCATCGATAAGAGTTCTGAAGTGTGCAAGATATCTTTGACGGTATTCCGGAACTGCAAAAAGTTTATTCATCAAGGGATAATTGACACTGTCCTGGTGATAGAAGGGACTCCAGTTTTGATAACTAGGGTTCATAACCGTATTGCCATCGTATTCTTGCGGTGTAATACGTCCGGTTTCTTTTTCCCAATAAACAAAATAATCCATGCGACCTTTTTGTACATAACTGTCGTCATCTGAAAAAAGTATCTCACTGGCAAGAAACCATAATGAACGATCAATATCTAATTCACTTGGAAGGAGTGAGGGCAAAAGAGCGAGTGATGTGTTATTTAAAACATCACATGTATTAATCAGATCAAGCCAGGGTTGTGTTTGTTCGGTTGATTTAAGCGTGTATTGTGTCTGGTAAAGTGTTGTATCGATTCCCAGATAATTTAACCCGCCTGTCCCGTCTCCATATGGCGTTACTTGTCCGCCGGGTCGGTCTGCACGCCAATTGGTTCCTTTATTACTCAGAAACCATTCTCGATAAAAATCTTTGTTAAGTTGTTGTACGTTTGGATATATGCCCCAGTCCTGGCCATTAATGTATAATCGTGTATATGTGGATTTAGCTGCAGGGATATGGTGCTTGATTTGATTCTGATAAAAAATTTCTCTTATAAAAGATTCGTCATCGTAACAATTATTTAGATTGATCTTATTGTATCCCATTAAATTCTGGTTTGGACGAATATAGTCCGTTGAAATGCCAAAAGGTTTTTTTTGAGAGTTGGGTATTTGCTGAAATGATGATTGTCCTCTGAAACGCACACCGACACTGTCATATGTTATACCATCAACAATCATTGTAGCGGGGATTTCCTGTTGAGTCCATGCCCAATAATTGCTATCCAATTTTGCCCAGTAATTTGGCTGGGAAAAATTCAGGTAGATTTTTTTAATCTGAGACTGATCATAAAGTCCCTTGTTTGGAAGGTCTCCTAATAATAGCATATGACTTCCTGCCGAAAAGTGCATCTCTGAAGGAAGAGTTTGCGCTTTTGTTAAACTTATCGTAAGAAGTAAAAAAAGATGGAGTACATTTTTCATATACGAGTTTTTACTGGTTTGAAAAATTGCCCCTCCATATAATTCTATTTTTGAATTATAATTTTATCACGAAACTTTCCATATTCGTTTTGTATTTCAATAAAATAGAAGCCGTTGGGGAAAGACGAGAGATCAATATTTACCTTAGACTCTGATAAGTTTGTGACACTTTTGACTTCTTGAGCCAGGCCATTGAATATTCTTATTTCTCCTGATTGATTAGTTAGTTGAGATAGGTCAATGGTTAAATTTCCATTTCCCGGATTAGGATAAATTTTGATTTTGTTGTCGGTGTTAATTTTTGCGACTCCATTAGGAGGTAAAGTCGAAAAGTTCCAGGTTGTAGTATCAGAAATTCCTGAATAGTTATTGTTTGCCATATCTTTAAATGCACCGGCAGCAATTTCAATATTTACCATTGTTGCATTCGAGAAATCGGCAGGATTAATTGTAACTATATTGCCGACGACTGTAACACTTAAACTGCTTACCGGAATTGTTTGAGTAGTTGTTCCGGATTCTTTGATAATAATATTACCTGTTCCTTTTTGTATTGGTTCATTGAAAGTTAAAACAAGGTTTGAATTAATTGCAACACCAATACTATTATCTGTAGGATTAAAGCCAACAGCAGTCGGCGAAACCGTATCGGCCCCTATAGAAATTTTAGAAATAAAAATATCTGTTCTACCATGTTCTCCGAAAGATGTGCTTCCAAAAACTCCGCCATCTAATATAGATCCGGTTGCATAAACACTTCCTGTTGCATCTGCACAAATCGCGGAGCCGGATTCATACCCAAGAGTTTCCAGAGAATCCGCAACTCCACCAACAGCAATGGACCATAAAAATGTACCACTATTACTTATTGCAGCCATAAAAACTTCCGAGCTATCTACTCCACTTACGGCAGAGGAGCCAAAAGACGCTGTCATCCCAAATTGTCCTGTTATATAAATGTTCGTACCGTCAGATCCGATTCCTCTTGCACGGTCAACTAAAGGACCTCCACCTTGTTTCGCCCATTGCACTGTACCTGTTGTATCGTAGCATGAGACGAAGATATCCGCACTTCCTCCGGTTGTTAATGGTATTGCATCGAAAAGTGCATATGCATTGAATTCTCCCGTTATATAGATTTTGTTTGCATTATCTATTGTCAATCCCCATGCAACATCATCATACGCTCCTCCCGCATTTTTTACCCATTTCAAAGTTCCATCAGTAGCGTATTTTGCAATGAAAGCATCGTAATACCCTGCAGAGCAAGAAAGTGTTTGTGATCCGAAGGTTGCGCCATTAGAATATAGCCCACATATATAAACGTTACCGTCTGGGTCACACTTAATAGATTTTGCTTCATCCCTTTCTGTGCTTCCCGCTTTTTGCATCCATTGAAAATTTCCATTCATATCATATTTAGCAACAAATATGTCATTCTTGCCATAACCCGTTACAAGACTTGAATTGAAAGAAGTTGTGTCATTGTAAAAGCCACATATAAAAACATTGCCATCTTTGTCATTGGTTATTCCTAACGCTTTTTCATTATGCCACCATCCTTCTTGTTTGGCCCAGATTAGGTTTCCATTTAAATCATATTTTGCAAAAAAGATATCGTTGAATCCAATTGATGTGAGTGTTGTGGAAGTTCCTACGAAAGTTATTGGTACTCCGAAGCCTTCTATTTCTCCTGCGACATAAAGGAAACTATCTCCATCACAAGCGATGCTTGTAGCATAATCGCCCAATATGCCACCGGCAGTCCTTATCCAGTTGAGTGAACCTGTGGGGCTATATCGAGCAACATAAATATCATGGTTGCCCTGGCACGGTATCAGTGTACCGCTGAAGTTTGCATTTACTTCTTCATACTTTCCTCCCACATAAACATTTCCGGCATTATCTGTTGTAATTCCATAGCCATAGTCGTATGCCCAAAGCCCTTCTCTTTGTGCCCAACTGAAATTTTGGGCGTGAAGATTAATGATTAATAAATTAAACGACAATAGAAAGTAAATTTTTTTCATAAAGATTTTATTTTAGAACTATTCTTTTAAAAAGAAAATGATTGGAATACTGATTAGCTCTTAACAACCACAAGATATTTTGATGTACTCCAGAATTTTTCCGGATTTGTGATGGTCAAATTTTTCACCGTCTTTTTGTCTTTTGAATCTTCTTCCAATGTATAAGAGTCTGAAGGGTGTGATGTAATTATTTTGATACCATCGCCGTTTATCGATATTGTTTCAACTTTCGTATAGTCAATACGGGTAAATTTACTTTTGTCAAAATCTTTACTTAAAGTAGACGTTTTACCAATGCCAAGTAGCCCGCCTTCTCTGTCAATGATTTTTGAAACTTGCAGTTCTTTTGATTTTCCGACTAAGTAATATGCGGTGTGAAGTTCTGCCGTTTTTTCAGAAATATTTTTTGATTGTGCGAGATGTTGAACATTGAGCGTATCTACTGACAGCTGTAATTGTGCTACTTGAGTATTTAATGCGTTTAGTCTTTCATTCAGATTCATTAACTCAAGTTCCTTTTGAGCTAGTTTTTCATTCAATAAGAGGACAGTTTTTTCAAACTTGGAATTTCTGGCAGTTGAGGTTCTTAATTTTTTATTGAGTTCTGCAATCGTTTTCCTGTTCGTCTCCATCAAGTCATTAATTGCCTTTACCTGGGAGTTTATTCGTTCCTTTTGATCAAGTACAAGTTCACCTTTTTTGTTTGCGTTTAAGAGGATTATGTTTTGTCTTAAGGCAACGGAATCGAGGTTGCTTTCTACTTCATTGAAAGAAGTGATAAATTCATTTACGGTTGACTCCCGTTCATCAGCAATGGTCATTAAAGAATCGATATCTGACTTTGCTTTATCAAGCTCTGTTCGTAATTTGTCTTTTTCATTTAAATTGCATGCCCACATTAATAATGAAGCAATAGCTACTAATAAATAATTTTTCATTTTTTTCATTTAATTGTTTTGTTCCTATATTTTCCATACATTTTTTTCAACATCTTCTCTCAAAAGCTCCTTCACCATACAACAATGACCAAGAGCGAATACGAAACTTTTATGTGCTTTTTCATGTTTACCTTCTTCGTGATATTTCGCAGCCTTATTGTAATATTTTTCAACTTCTTTGAGATGTGTTAAAACATTCTTATAGTTCCTGATTTCTATTTGATTTTCTGAAGAACTCTTTTCTTCATTTTTTAATGCTATTTTCTCTCTTGTTTTTAGCATTTTGTTGTATTTAAATAGTCGTCTGGTCCTATGATCAATATCAAAGATATTCCTGGAAAGTTTTTTGTATTGTCTTTTTTCGGTAGGAAGGGAAATTGAATAGCTGAAGCAGAAATAAAATCGGTGGGGAATTTTAATTGTAAATCAAAGAGCTATTTGAAGAGGCTTGGATATTATCGTCGTGAACATTATCAGACCTTATCCATTTGGAGTGCTTTTTTAACGCAACTTGAAAGTTCATTCAAATCAATAGGTTTTATTAGAAAAAATGATGCTCCTAATCCAAGTGAGTTAGAAATGATGTCGCCTTTGTTAAGAGAAGAGATAAGGATAACCGGGATTTTATCGAAGTAAAAATTTTTCAACAAACTTAAGAACGATAGTCCGGACACATTTGGCATCATAATATCACTAATGATTAAATCTGTTTT
>Ga0163144_10013682_pt1 | contig 16908 bp, 9 predicted proteins | sample OliLak19BULKMAT1_FD_123175 | JGI IMG/M metagenome (GOLD analysis project Ga0163144, IMG submission 123175) | Freshwater microbial mat bacterial communities from Lake Vanda, McMurdo Dry Valleys, Antarctica - Oligotrophic Lake LV.19.BULKMAT1 | ecosystem: Environmental > Aquatic > Freshwater > Lake... | reverse complement strand
GGCGGTGGGTGCCGAGGAATCCACGCGCATCATCGTAACAAAGGAGTCGGTTGAACCGTCGGAGTTAGCGACCCGCAGCCGCACGAAATAATCACCGCTTACGATCGCTGAGGTATCCCACACCGCCAAAGTGCCACTTACGACGGGTGCGGGGCTTGTTACGATTGTATTCCACGGGCCTGCGGGGCTCGCGCTATATTCGACGGTGTAGCCGAGAAAGCCGCCACTTGCGGTCGCGGTGCCGGTGATGTTGATCGGGCTGCAGGCGCAACTGAAGGGGCTGGGTCCGGTGATGATGGCTGTGGGAATGCTGTTGCCGGGCTGGGCGGTGGCCAGCGCTACTGATTCGCCGCTTGTAAGTCTAATCACCGTGAGACCGTTGTTATTAAACGAGGTCGCATCGGTTAAGATGCCAACCGGGCGATTTACAACGTTGGAGAAGATGCCGGGGTTGTATAGGAGTGAGATTAATCCGCCCGGTGCGCCGGACCGGCTTGCAAGGCTGGGTGCTACCGTGCCGCCGCCGGTGGGATCAAAGAAGAGCTTGGTGCTGCGACCCGCAAAGTTAATTCTTTCAAACTTGTTGATGATGCCGTTGAGGCCGGGTTGCGTATCGCGAACATAACTATAGAAAATCAGTTTGCCTGCGCCATCGCGGGTTACTCGGTTGCGAAAGTTGGCCCGGTAAAGGAGCGCGCCCGTGCCACTGCGGATGTCGAACGGAATCACCTCATCAAGAATAATCGCCGCGGGGAGGTTCGCGGCGGGGGGCACCACCGAGCTACCTGGGGTAAGGTCCACCTGTGCGGTAGCTGTGAAAGTTGCCGCGGCGACGAGACAAGCGGCGGTTACCACGGATCTCAAGGGATGATTCATAAGTATTCCTTTCGTTCAAACATAAATGAAGCCCGGAGTGGCTCACCGGTGCGCGGGAGATGCTGACGTACAGGGCGATTTCAGCGGCAGCCCTGACGCCCGGTTGCGCGTTGCCAGACCCACTATCAAACGCGATCGGACGGGTGCTCTCTTAAGTCTCTTGACTTGCCGGAACAGCCCGCCGCGTCCGCCCTGCACAGACGTATGCGGTGGCGTTGGGCAGTTCTTGCTGATCACTAAGAAGAATTCCTAATACCTTTTTGGCCCGAAGCGGGAATTCCCAAATGACTAACCGCAGTTGCGGGGGGCACGAAAAAGCCCCGCATCCTTCGCGATTTTTCGCGGAAGATGCGGGGCTTAAGTTCAAATCGGCTTTGGGCCGAGGGAGTTCAGATTACGTTAAAGCAACGTGTTGGTAGCGGCGAGCGGCGTCGCCGCGGGGAGGGCCATCGGCACCGGATCGTCGGCCATTTCGGCTTCGGCCAATGCTTCCTCTTCTTCGGGAAGAGCGACCAACGGCTTAACCCTAATTTCCTGATAGGGGCGGAAACCGCTACCAGCAGGAATAAGGTGGCCGAGCAGAACGTTCTCCTTCAGACCAACCAACGTATCCATTGCTCCACGCAGCGAAGCTTCGGTGAGCACCTTCGTGCTCTCCTGGAACGATGCACCTGACAGGAACGAATCGCTGGAAAGTGCGGCCTTGGTGATGCCCAAGAGAAGCGTTCGGCCCGATGCCGGACGGCAACGCTTGGCCTTTGCCCCTTCCTTGCCTGCGGCCTCTGCCTTGGCGTTGGCTTCCTTGATCGCGGCCTTGTGGACCATCTCACCGACCTTGAAGTCGGTGCCACCCACCTCGGTGACGCGGACGTAGTTTTCAACTTCGCGATTCTTCGCCTTGAAGTTATACTTATCAACCACTTCCTGAGGCAGCAGATCTGTATCGCCGGGTGACTCGACCTTTACCTTGCGGAGCATCTGGCTCAAGATAAGCTCGATATGCTTATCATTGATACCTACACCCTGGGCACGGTACACGTTCTGCACTTCATCGAGCATGTAAGCCCACAGCGATTCTTCGCCCTTGATGCGGAGAATATCGTGCGGAACCATCGGACCTTCGGTGAGCGCATCACCGGCGGTGATGTTATCGCCGGTGTGGACAAGCAGCTGCTTATCCGTGCTTACGTGATGGTCCTTCTCAATACCCGCTTCGCTTACGATGCGGATCGTCATCTTGCCCTTGCGCTTGTCGGAGAAGATCTCGACACGCCCCGAGATTTCGGCCATTACGGCCGGGTCACGCGGCTTGCGTGCCTCGAAAATCTCGGTCACGCGGGGGAGACCGCCCACGATGTCCTGCGAGCCCGCCGCGGAACGCGGCTGGCGGGCGAGCATGTGCCCGGGCTTGATCTGCTGACCATCTTCAACTTCCAGACGTGCCCGGGCGGGCAGGTAATGGTGGTCCAAGATGCCGCCGGCTGCATCGACAACTGTAATTGCCGGATGCAGGTCGCCCTTGTGCTCGACAATGACGCGTGCCTTCTTGCCGCCGCCAGCATCCTCGAAGCGGAAGGTTTCTTTGTCAACGATATCGACGTACTGGACTTTACCTTCCTTCTCGGCGAGGATGGGGACGCGGTGAGGATCCCACTTGAGGACCGTCTGCCCCTTCTTCACTTCGCTCTTGTCGGGAACGTAAATATAAGCACCGTAGGGAACCTTGAACTTATCAAGCTCACGGCCCTTGCCGTCCAAGATCGCGATTTCGGCGTTGCGTTTAAGAACGATAAATGCATCGTGGCCGTCGTCGTCCTTACCGATCACGGCGTTACAATCGCGCAGTTCAAGGAAGCCCGCGGCGGCCGCGTCGTACTTGGTATTCTCTGCCGTACGCTGACCGATACCACCCGTGTGGAACGTACGCATCGTAAGCTGAGTTCCGGGCTCGCCGATGGACTGCGCGGCGATGATCCCCACGGCCATGCCCGGCTCCACCAGTTTACCGGTGGACATATCCATACCGTAATCGAGCACCGAACAGCCGGTCTTGCTCTCGCTGGTGAGCGGTGAGCGAACCATGACGGAGTCGATGCCCAACTCCTCAATCTTTGCGGCCATTGCGGGCGAGATCACCTGATTCTCGCGGACGATCACTTCGTCGGTCACGGGGTTGGTGATTGTGTTGACGCTGACGCGGCCGATCACCTGATCACGCAGCGGCACATCAACCTGTTCACCCTTGTAGATGGCTCGCTTCACTATACCGCGGCGTGAGCCGCAATCAACTTCGCCAATGATTACACTCTGAGCGATATCACATAACTTACGTGTGAGGTACCCTGAGTCCGCGGTTTTCAGCGCGGTATCGGCCAGACCCTTACGCGCACCATGCGTAGAGGAGAAGTACTCGAGGATGTTCAGACCCTCACGGAAGTTGGCGCGGATGGGGGTTTCGATGATCTCGCCGCTAGGCTTGGCCATCAGACCACGCATGCCCGCCAACTGCTGCATCTGACTAATGTTACCACGGGCACCGGAGTCAACCATCAGGTACACGGGATTAAGGTAAGCCTTTGAGTCCTTCGCATCGGGGGCCATTTCCTTGCCCGCCTCATCGCGACGATCGTTCTTCAGCACCGTAACGAGCTTCTTCTGAACTTCTTCGCGGCAGTGCGACCAGATATCGAGCAACTGGTTGTACCGCTCGCGAGCGGTGATGATACCGCGATCGTAATTCTTCTCGATACGATCGACCTTCTTCTGCGCCTCATCGAGCAGTGCTTGTTTCTCGGGGGGAATGCGCAGATCGGTGATCGCGAACGAAAGACCTGCGAGGGTGGCCTGCTTGAAGCCCATTTCCTTGAGCCTGTCCAGCAGATCGATGGTCGCGGCACGACCCTTGATGACGTAAGCATCATCGATCACGCGGGCGCACCCCTTCTTGCCCAGAGCGCAGTTGTAGAAGGGCATCCCATCGGCGAGTACGTCGGCGAAGAGCGCGCGGCCGGGGGTTGTTACGATGCGGCGATTATCCGGGAGCGGCTTGATCGCGCCGCTCTGGTTGTCGACGTATTTGTCAAAGCCATCCACACGCAGCAGGATGCGGTCGTGTGGTCCGACGATGCGGCAGTCCATCGCGAGGATCGCTTCTTTGCGGTCCTTGAACTTGGGCAACTTCTCAAAGGGCACTTCATCGGGCGTCATGTAGGTGATGAAGTAGACACCCATCACGATATCCTGGCTGGCCGAGATAATCGGCTTGCCATTGGCGGGGGAGAAGATGTTGTGCGTGCTTAACATCAGCACGTGGGCCTCGGCCTGCGCCTCGATAGAGAGGGGCAAGTGGACGGCCATCTGATCGCCGTCGAAGTCGGCGTTGAAGCCGGTGCAGACGAGCGGGTGCAGACGGATAGCATTACCTTCGACCAGCACCGGCTCGAAAGCCTGGATGCCCATTCGATGGAGCGTGGGGGCACGGTTGAGCAGCACCGGGTGCTGATAAATTACTTCTTCGAGGATGTCCCACACCGCCGCGTCGCGCCGCTCGAGCATGCGTTTGGCGCTCTTGATGGTGTCGGCCAGGCCGTGCTCTTTGAGCTTGCGGATGATGAACGGCTGGTAGAGTTCAAGCGCGATCTTCTTAGGAAGGCCGCACTGATGCAACTTAAGTTCCGGACCAACGACGATCACCGATCGCGCCGAATAATCGACTCGCTTACCCAGCAAGTTCTCGCGGAAGCGGCCCTGCTTGCCCTTGATCATGTCCGTGAGCGACTTGAGGGGGCGGTTGCTGCTACCCAGAACTGGGCGGCGGCAACGGTTATTATCAAAGAGCGCATCCACGGCCTGCTGCAACATCCGCTTTTCGTTGCGGATAATTACTTCGGGCGCGTTAAGGTCCATCAGCTTCTTCAGCCGGTTGTTGCGGTTGATGATGCGACGGTAGAGATCGTTCAAATCGCTGGTGGCGAAGTTACCGCTCTCAAGGAGCACTAGAGGACGCAGGTCCGGCGGGATGACGGGGACCACATCCATCACGAGCCAGGTGGGGTCGTTCTGGCTGCCGCGGATCTGCTCGATGAGCTTCAGACGCTTGGCGAGGTCCTTGATCTTCTGTTTGCTTTTGGTCTGATTCAGTTCAAGGCGGATATCTGCCGCGATGGAGGGGAGATCGGTGCGCTCGATGAGCTCGCGGATTGAGTCGGCGCCCATGTTGGCGCGAAAAGATGTGCCGTGCTTTTCAACGGCGATGCGGTGCTCGTCTTCAGTCAATACCTGCTTAAACTTAAGTTCGGTATCGCCCCCGTCGATGACAACGTAATCCTGGTAATAGATGATCTTTTCGAGATCGCTGGTCTTCATCCCGAGCAGGGTGCCGAGGCGGCTGGGCATGCTCTTGAAGAACCAGATGTGAACAATGGGGCTGGCGAGGTTGATGTGGCCCATGCGCTTGCGGCGCACGCGGCTGTGGGTCACCTTGACGCCGCAGCGGTCGCAGATGATGCCCTTGTATTTGGTGCCGCGGTACTTACCACATGCACATTCGTAATCACGCTCAGGCCCGAAGATGCGCTCGCAGAAGAGGCCGTCCTTCTCGGGGCGGTAGGTGCGGTAGTTGATAGTCTCGGGCTTCTTTACTTCACCGTAAGACCAGCCGCGGATATCGTTGGGAGACGCCAACGTAACCTTAACAGCGGAGAAGTCATTAACACGATCGTACACGGTTTCAGCCATGTTGGTTCCTCATTATCCGGCACTAGGCGCCGGGTTTGATTGCCAGCACTCTCACCAACTTAACGCACCAACTCACGCCGCGCCAAGGCCACTAAACTTCGAATCACCGCAGCCACCGCCTTGCGCGTCTTCCGATGTGGTAGCCCTCGCTAGCCGCATCGGCATGATATTTACATTATGACCTCCGCGAGCAATCAGGCCAGCCAAAGTTAACTAACTTTGGCCGACTTGGTCGCGGCTCACCCAGGCCCTGACGACTTACAGCAGACTACCGCCTTCGGTCTTCTTCTTTTCCAGGGAGATGTTCAGGCCCAAGCCCTTGAGTTCATTGCAGAGCACATCGAAGGCGACGGGCATGCCCGCTTCGAGCTTGTTCTGCCCCTTGACCATGCTCTCATAGATCTTGGTGCGGCCTTCAACGTCATCGGACTTGACGGTAAGAAGTTCTTGGAGAATGTAAGCAGCTCCGTACGCTTCCAACGCCCACACTTCCATTTCGCCGAAGCGCTGACCACCGGTACGCGCCTTGCCCCCCAAGGGCTGCTGAGTGATCAGCGAGTACGGGCCGGTTGCACGGGCGTGGATCTTGTCGTCAACGAGATGATGTAACTTCATCAGATACATGAAGCCGATGGTCGTGCGCTGCGTGAACGCCTCGCCGGTGCGGCCGTCATACAACTGCATCTTCAGGTTCCTGGGCATCTTTGCCAGCAGCTCGCGCGGCTGAGGATGAGTCCCTACACGCTCATAATAAGCAAACCGATCATCAACGTGCTTATTAGCTTCTTCGATGCAGACGTGAATTTCTTCTTCGCGGGCGCCATCAAAGACCGGGGTTACGGCTTGGAATCCAAGGACTCGCGCCGCCCAACCTAAGTGCGTCTCGAGAATCTGACCGACGTTCATACGGCTAGGCACGCCCAGAGGATTAAGCAACACATCAACCGGTGTGCCGTCTTCCATGAAGGGCATTTCTTCCTCGGGAACGATTCGGGCAATTACACCCTTGTTCCCGTGGCGACCGGCCATCTTATCGCCCACGCTCAACGTGCGTTTGGTGGCCAGGTAGACCTTGACCATTTCGAGTACGCCCGTGGGCAGTTCGTCGCCGCGTTTCATGTGCGCGACTTTGCGGGCCTTCTCAGCGCCGATCGCGGTGATGCGCGGCCAGAACTGTTTGTAGAGGGTGTCGGCCTCAGCCTTCACTTCTTTGCTGCCCTTAATCCACTTGTTATCGAAGTTACGGACCTGTTCCAAGATAACTTCGGGAATGTCACTGGCACCCACCTTCTGGCGGGTGTTGGGATCGATCATCGCCGTGCCCACCACGTCGTTGACGGAGTTGGTCATCTGTTTGAAGAGCTCAATGGCCTTGTCGTCCATCAGCTTTTCGTAATCGGTGATTTCCTTCTTGAGGGCTTTCTTCTGCTCCTCGTTCATGTGCAAACGACGCGAGAACTTGCGCGCTCCGATGACGATGCCTTCGACGCCTGCGGGCACTTCCAACGAATCGTTCTTCACGTCTTCGCCCGCGCGACCGAAGATCGCGTGAAGCAACTTTTCTTCCGGGGTTAGCTCAGTCTTGCTCTTGGGGCTTACCTTGCCCACGAGAATATCGCCGGGGCCAACACGAGCTCCGAGCCTGATCACCCCGTACTCATCGAGGTTACGAAGCATCTTCTCGCTTACGTTGGGGATATCCCGCGTAAACTCTTCGCGACCGAGCTTGGTTTCCCGGATTTCCACATCGAACGCATCGATGTGGATGCTGGTGAAGACATCGTCTTTTACCAGGCGCTCGTTCATCACGATCGCATCTTCAAAGTTATAACCATCGAACGTGTTGAACGCTACCAGCACGTTCTTGCCGATGGCAAGCTCGCCCTGCTTGGTGCTTGCGCCGTCGGCCAGCACCTGGTTCTTCTCAACCTGTTGACCGATCTTAACAATCGGCTTCTGGTTGAGGCACGTACGTTCGTTCAGCCCTACGAACTTGCGGAGGACATACTCGTCGGCGTTGTCAATGATGATTCGTTCGCTATCTACGAACGTAACCAAACCGGCGTTCTTGGCCTTGACCACCATGCCCGAGTTACGCCCGACCGGAAGCTCGATACCCGTTGCAACGCAAGGGGGATCAACCTTCACAAGCGGCACGCCCTGGCGCTGCATGTTCGAGCCCATCAATGCACGGTTGGCATCGTCATGCTCAAGGAACGGGATCAACGCGGCGGAGATGCCGATAATCTGCTTGGCGCTGATATCCAAATAATGAACGTTGGCAGAATCAACTTCGGCGAGTTCGCCGTTGACCCGCGCGAGAATCATGCCCTTCTTTAGCTTGCCGCCCTCTTCGAGAGAGTCGGAAGGGGCCAAAACGGCTTTCATCTCTTCGTCGGCGCGAAGCTGAATGATCTTGCCGGTTGCCTTTCCGTCCTTGATCTCACGATAAGGCGTACGAAGGAAGCCGTACTCATCGATGCTAGAGTAAATTCCCAACGAGGCGATGAGGCCGATGTTCGTACCTTCGGGCGTTTCGATAGGGCAGATACGGCCGTAGTGCGAGATGTGAACGTCGCGAACTTCAAAGCCCGCTCGCTTACGATTCAAACCGCCAGGCCCGAGGGCCGAAAGCCGACGCTCATGCACCAGACTGGAGAGCGGGTTGGTCTGATCGACAACCTGACTTAACTCGCTTCGACCGAAGAAGAAATCAATTGCGGACGAAATGCTCTTCGTATTGACCAAGTCCGCGATCTTAACCATTTCTTCGGGGTCCTTCACGCTCATGCGTTCCTGGACCGTGCGCTTGAGTTTCAAGAAGCCCTTGCGCAGTTCATCCACAGCAAGCTCATCGAGCGTGCGGAGGCGGCGGTTACCCAAGTGATCGATATCATCGACAATCGCGGCGGGGCCGCCGGACTCAGGATCAACTCGACCGCTGCGCAGATCCAACAGGTAACGGATCACCTGGAGGAAATCCATGCTGCGGATGAACATCATGTCTTCCGGGGTATCAAGCTCAAACTTACGATTGATACGGAAGCGACCGACGCGCCCGAGGCGGTAGCGGTTTTCATCAAAGAACTTTTCAATGAAGAGCTGCTTGGCTTTTTCAACCTGGGGCGGGTTGCCGGGGCGGAGCTTGCTGTAGACCTTCAGCATCGCGCGGTTGTAGGTCGAATCGGCCTCGAACTGCTCAAGCTTTTCTTCCGCGACGGTGTTCAGGATCAACACATCGCTGGGATTTTCAATGACGCGCACCTTGCGGAGGGTGCTGTTCATAATCGCAGAGTGGGCATCACCGATCTGGCGGCCCACGTGTACAAGCTCTTCGCCGGTGCTGGTATCGATAATGCTTTCAGCGGCCCAGTGCTCGGGCTTAAGGTTCTCAACCTTAATTTCGCTTACTTCGTAGAAGAGGCTGAGCAACGCGCTGGTTTCGGCGACGCTCTCATCGAGACAGCGCAGGAAAGTGGTCGCGGCGAGCTTTGTGCTCTGGTCGATCCGCATCGCCAGAACGTCCTTCTTGGTGACTTCAAGCTCGATCCAAGACCCGCGCTCGGGGATGATGCGGGCACTGTGAAGCGGACGGTCACCTTCGCTCGAGACTACTTGGAAGTCTACACCGGGGGAACGGTGCAACTGGCTGACGATCACGCGCTCGGCACCGTTCACGATGAACTCGCCGCCGCCCATCATTATCGGAAACTCGCCAAGATAAATCTGCTCTTCGGGCAACTCTGGCTTGCCTTCACGCTTTAGGGTCAAACCCACGCGGAAAGGTCGGCCGAAGGTGAGGCGCAGCTCGCGGCACTCATCGGGGGTGTACCGGGGCTCCTCGAGCATGTACGTCGTGTACTCAAGGTTCATGGTTTCGTCATAACTCTTGATCGGGAAGACTTCGCGCAGCAAAGCCTCCAGACCTAGAGTTTTATTACGTTCCTCGGGCGCAATGCTCAACTGCAGAAAGCGTTCGTACGCATCTGTTTGAACTTCGCACAGATCGCCCACCGGCATGGCATCGCCACGCTTGGAGAAATCGCGAGTGACTTTGACGTGCTGGTCATCAAGTGCCAGAAAGCCAGAGTTATCAGAACCGTTATTATTAGACGTAGCCATCGATTCCATCGATGCCCTCGCAATGGAGAATGCGATACCAGTTTGATGAATGTTTGCAGCCGAAAATCACGTTTCGCGGTTGCTGAAAGATCAAACTGAGCAAACTCAAACTTGTTAAAGGTGCCGGCTCATCGTGAGCCTGCCAGGCGTGCAACGTAAAGTCTCAAACATCGAAGTTCCAAACTTCAAACGTTGCGCGCAAAGCCGAACCTATGAGTATACACACCGGACATGCCTATAGCAAGCACGATGCCACTCATTTTACGTGAAATTTTCTCGAAACTTTAGCGGCACCGTCGCAAGTGCTCCCCGCAGCACCGACGACGCCGCGGACTTCAACCTCGAAAAACGCATACGCTTCACGCTGGATAAGACGATGACGACCCGCCGCGAGTTCACGGCGGGTCGTTTGAATTATTTTACCAGCTAAAAACGCCCGCGCTGCGCGCCCGTGGCACAAGTGCCGTTGAAGCTATTCTCAGCAGCCAGAGGGACGGCCGAGCGATGCAAACAGAGGGCGCGCCGCCTGCTATCAGGCGAGTTCGACGGTGGCGCCGTTCTCTTCGAGCATCTTCTTGAGCTTTTCGGCTTCGGCCTTGTCTAGGCCTTGCTTTACAGCCTTGCCGGGATTATCGACGAAAGCCTTGGCTTCGGCGAGACCCAGACCCGTGGCTTCGCGAACAGCCTTGATGACCTGAATCTTCTTATCACCTGCAGCCTTGAGAATGACATCGAAGGAAGTCTTCTCTTCAACCTTAGGGGCGGCGGCCGCACCGGCGGCAGCCATCATCATTCCACCGCCAGCGGCGGCTTCGATGCCGTGAGCATCTTTAAGATATTTACCGAGTTCCACGGCTTGTTTGAGAGTGAGGCCAGCGAGCTTGTCGCCCAGTTCTTTGATTGACGATTCAACTGTTGTATCGGACATGTTGCAAAAACCTTTCGTTGCCAGAGGCGGGCATAAAGACCCGCGACCGACACCTTGCTCACACCAGAGGAGCCGAAACACTCGGCTTTTAATCCACGGTTGCTGGACCAGTGGCGTGCAGAAGACTGATTAAAAATTGACACCCAACCCGGCAGCTTGCGTCGCCGTATCAGGCAACCTTGGCGACCTCTTCGCCCTTTTCCAACTTGGTTTCGATGGCTTTGATGATGCCCGCGATATTGGAACCGGGGCCCTTGATCTGTCCGGCCAACTTCTGAGCGGGGCTGAGAACCAAGGTGATAACGCGGCCGATGGCCTCGTCTTTGGTGGGATACTTGCTTAGTTCTTCGACGCCAGCCTTGCCCTTGAAGACGATGCCATCGAGAACGGCACCCTTCAGCTCGATGCCGGGCATCTTTGTGATGGCACCGACGATCTCGCGGGCGACTTCAACGACCGATTCGCCGCCGTAGGCGAGCGCACTTGACCCCGTGAGAAGGTCCTTGAGCGCTTCCAGGCGAGTGCCCTCGAAGGCCTTGCGTGCCAGAGCGTTCTGGATCACGGTGATCTTGATGCCCTTCTTCGCAAGGACGTGGCGGAGCTTGGTGGTTTCAATCGCTTTTACGCCGCGGATGCTGATAACCATCGCATCAGGCCACTCCTGGGCATCCTTGGCGATGCGGGACTTATAGTCGCGCATAATCAGGCTTTTCACTGTCTTTGACATCGTACGTTCCTTTACTTATGACTGGTTGAAAAGTCCGGGAGGATTATTCCGCGACAATTGCGGCCGAGTACTTCACGCGAACGCCGGGAGTCATTGCGCCGCTCACGGTAATGCTCTTTATGTACTGACCCTTGACGGTTGACGGGCGAATTTTTTCGATCGCGGCGATGAAATGATCGAGGTTTTCGGTGAGTGCGGCCTCAGCAAAAGACATCTTTCCGATGATTGCGTGAACGTTGCCGCCGGTGTCTGTACGGTACTCAACCTTACCTGCGGAATATTCCTTGACTGCCATGGGAATATCAGAGGTTACGGTACCGGCCTTGGGGCTGGGCATCAGGCCTTTAGGCCCGAGCAACTTACCGAGCTTAGAGACGACTCGCATCATGTCTGGGCTGGCGACGGCGACGTCAAAATCCATGAAGCCTTTTTCGATTTCGGAGACGAGTTCTTCGCCGCCTGCCTTCATCGCACCCGCGGCGAGGGCTTTGGGTGCAACGTCGCTCTGGCAGAAAGCGATGACGCGCTTGCTCTTGCCAATGCCTTGGGGAAGACTGATTGCCCCGCGAAGGTTTTGCTCGCTTTGCTTGGTGTCAACGTTGAGGTGAAGAACGACGTTGACGGTTTGATCGAATTTGGGACCCTTGAACTTCTTGAGCGTGGCGACTGCCTGCGCTGGTTCGAGGGCATCAACGACCTTATGGCCTTCGTTTACCTTAGCTCTTTTTGTAAGTCGGACCGGCATCTGATGTATCCTTTTCGAGCGTGTCGAATTTGATTCTGGGTGAGTGAGTGGTGCTAACCAACCGCTTTTAGCCGAGGCGACCCAAGTGAAGCGAACCAGATGAAGCGATTTGGTGCTGGCTCTTCGGGGTGGGCTCTTGCGAACCCGGCAGGGCTGAGGGGCTTGGCTAACTAAAGCGATGACCAAAGAGGAAGAGAGCGATAGGGACTAGTTTGGCCCTGATCACGCGGAGATCGTGACGCCCATCGAACGAGCTGTTCCTTCGATAACGCGCATCGCGCTCTCGATGGAGTGGCTGTTCAAGTCGGCCATCTTGGCTTCGGCGATCTTCTTTACCTGTTCCTTGGTGATCTTGCCCACTAGGTTCTTGTTAGGAACACCGGAACCCTTGGGCACCCCCGCTGCTTCAGCGATGAGGACCGAAGCGGGGCTGCTCTTGATTTCAAGCTCGAACGAACGGTCGGAATAGACCGTTACGATGCAGCCGACGACCTTGCCTTTTACATGCTGGGTCGCGGCGTTGAACTTTTGGATGAACTGGCCAGGGTTGACACCCTTGCTGCCCAGAACTGGGCCGATCGGTGGGGCCGGAGTGGCCTGGCCACCGGGCGCCATGATCTTGAATACGTTGGTTACTTCTTTTTTACCCATTACTTTAAACCTCCCACCGGCCTTTGAGCATAGCTCAACGCAACGACTGAAGATCAGACGCAGCAGGCGCGGTAGTACAACCGGCTTGGGATGTCACCCATGAGCGTCGGCCCATGACGTGTCCAAGGTCGGGATGATAGGCGATAAGGGGGTTAAGGTCCAGCGGGTGATGGCGCGGGTGTAGGGTATTGAGTTGGAGTTTTGCCAGTTTCGGACGGGGTAACCCGAGGATACTCGGGGATGTGAGTAGTTTAACTCATCATCGAGTGGACCGGTTGGAATTGGGCCGCAGCGAGGGGAGGGTCTGGGCCGAAGCACAAAGAGCGTCCTCGTGCTGCGGTTGGCCCTCGCCCTTGCCAAACGACGTGGAGCCGATGTGAGCGAGTGAAAAAGCAGCGCGGCCCTCGACAAAGTGGAAACTGGGGCCGGCGGGAGGGAGCTTCCATTTAACTTCGTGCCGAGCGGATACTAACCGAGCATATTAAGTTTTTCACGTGTCTTGGCGCGTGGTTTAGTCTTGGGCCGCAGTCTTTACGAGATCTTGACAATCCGAGCGGCGCTTGCCCTCGATAGACAAGCGCAGCACTGCATCGTGCAGCGGAACACTCTCAGTGAAAGAAAGCCTTATGAATAGATTTTCATCGTCGTTTTATACGTTTGTTACTTCGGCCGCTTGCCTCCTCGCAGCGCAAGCCGGTGCGGTTGATGTCGTAGTACCCGCCGCGCAGGCGACAGCGCCAGGCAACGGCCAGAGCACCCTGCCCCTTCGTAACTATGGAACGGGCGGTTCCCGGTTTCAGCAGTTGCATGATGCCTCAACGCTCACTGGGTTCGCCGGACCTCACACGATCACCAGGATCGCGTTTCGTGCACGGCAGACACCGTTTCTCAGCTTCATCGGTAACCGGGTTTCGGTCTCCAACATCCGTGTTCAACTCTCGACGACAAGCCGCGTGAGTGACACTACGGCTGCCAACGGGCTCAGTGGTCAGTTCGCGGATAACATCGGATCAGACGTAGTTACGGTATACTCCGGCCAGCTCACACTTATGACCGCGTTCACTGGGTCGCCCACGCCGGGGCCGTTCGATTACAGCATCACACTTCAGACTCCGTTCACCTATAACCCGGCTGAAGGTAACTTGCTGGTAGACTTTCTCATCCCCGACACGGCGACAGTTACGGGCAATGGCTCGATCGGCTTCGCTCAGTTTGATACGTTCACTGATGCGTTCCCAAGCGCGGACGGCCTTGCTTCCGCGGCGGGCGCCACTGGGTCGGCCACGATCGGCGCAAACTCGACACGGGGGGTCGTGATTCAGTTTCGCGGCGAGCCGGCAGGATGCGGATGCCCGGCGGATTATAACCAAAGCGGTGGTACTGATGGCACTGATGTCGATGCGTTCTTCGTTGACTGGTCCGCTGCGGTCGGCTGCGCAGACATTAACCTTGACGGCGGCATTGACGGCGCGGACGTCGATGAGTTCTTCCAGATCTGGGTTGCGGGCGGTTGCTAAATGAGGGGAGTATTCACGCTAGTAATCGCTACGCGGAACATTTCCTGGCAGAGCTCCTTGTAGTTGAGAACCACCCCGGATGAGCGGTCATCCGGGGTGGTTGTGTTGGTTACTTCGGATGATCAGCTTCATGCCTTAGTTGTTGAGAGGGCTGCGGGAAACCCCAGCACAGGGGCGTTTCACTCTCGCCGAGTGAATGGTTACACTTCGACGATCATCGCTACGCTGTTACCACCGCCAAGGCAGAGCGCGGCTAAGCCGCGCTTGCCACCGGTGCGGTGCAGTTGATGGATCAGCGTGGTAAGCACCCGCGCGCCGCTGGCACCGATGGGGTGACCCAAGGCAATGCCACCGCCGCAGATATTTACTTTGTCTTCCGCTATGCCCAGGGCGACAATATTGCACAGAGCCTGCGCGGCGAAGGCCTCGTTCAGTTCGAAGAGGTCTATGTCTGCAACTGACATCTTCGCCTTAGCCAACACGCCCTGCACTCCGGTGATAGGGGCGGCAAAGATATCCTTTGGCGCAACGCCGCTAGTGTAATAGGCGAGGATCCTTGCGATCGGCTTGACGCCTAGCTTTTCGGCCATTGCGGGGCTGGCCACGAGCAAAGCGGCCGCGCCATCGCTGATCTGGCTTGCGTTGGCCGCGGTGATAGTCTCATGGCCGGGGAGCGCCCTGAGTTTACTTACACTCTCCAGCGATGTCTCAGCGCGAATACCCTCATCAGCGGAGACACCGGGGGACTTTTTATCCATGCATCGCTCGCCGCTGATAGCGACGATTTCGGTATTAAAGTAACCGGCTTTTGCTGCGTTCGCGGCCCGCTGGTGGCTTTGGACGCTAAAGCGGTCCTGCTCGGCGCGGGTAATGTTATATTTCTTGGCGATGTGGTCCGCGCCGCTGGTCATGGCCCAGCACTCGAACGCGCACCGAAGGCCATCGTAAGCCATCACGTCTTCCATTGGTGCGGGGCCGAACTTAACGCCCTCGCGGATACGGGCGAAGTGCGGGGCGGCGGTCATATTCTCAAACCCGCCCGCCACAACGAGATTGTTGTCGCCGGCCTTGATGCTCTGCGCCGCTTGCATCACAGCCTGCAGACCAGAGCCGCAGACCTTGTTGACCGTCACCGCGTTTAGCGTGTCGGGCAAGCCCGCTTTCAACCCGGCCTGACGAGCGGGGTTCTGGCCCAAGCCAGCTTGAAGGACACAGCCCATAATACATTCATCAATGAAATCCATCGCGCCGGGCACCGCTTCCAGTACTGCGGAGATCGCGTAGGAACCCAGCAGCGGCGAGGGCACTTTCGAAAAACCGCCGAAAAACTTGCCGATGGGCGTGCGTTTGGCGGCCAAGATAACTGCTTGAGACATAAATAATAATCCTTCAGACAATGTCGATCCGCGGGGGATTGCGATGGGAACGGCCCACACTTGCATGAGCTTTTCTTGGATGGTTGGTCTCACCACCCTGGGCAGCTTAGAGAGCCAGTTTAGAGATCTAATTTATAGAGCTAGGCGAGAGAAAGCTATAAAGTCAGTGCTGGCTCGTTGCCCACCGCATTGGCTTACAAGTCGCGCGATCTGGCCGCGATGGTAAGATTCGTGGTCAAATACGTGAATAAGAACGTCCTCAATAGAGCTTCGGTAGACGCGCCCTTCGGAGCTTGCGTAATCGACCAACTTGGCGAGGTGAACGTCCTTGAGTTGATCAAGGTAACCCGCCCACTCTTTGTCGTTTTGTGCGCAGACTTGACGGGTCTCTTCAACGGTCCACGCGGGGAACCAGTCTTTGGGCAACGCGATTGGGCTGGCGCGGATGCGGGCGAGCCAGGCGCCTCGTGCCAACTGGTTATGAGGTACAAGCTGTCGGGCGCGAATGTAATCGGGCGAAGAGTGCGCTGTGAGAGGGATCGATTCGATGGAGGTGAGGACCAAGTCGTTGGCCCACGCCTGGGCATCTAGTTGTTTGCGGAAGCGGGCAACACCCGGGTTGTTGAACGCATCCACGCCCCAGGTGGATGTAAGGTCACGGGCTCCGGGAGTGCTCATTGGGTTACCTCGGTAATCTTAAGTATTTTGGAGTTGGGCTGCATCGCGGCGACCTCGATGGTTCGCTTCATCTCACGAACTGCGGAGTTCATGCCAGCGTGTATAGCGCGGCTTACGATCGCGTGACCGATATGCAGCTCTGAGAGTCCTGGGAGCGCGGCGAGTGCGGACACATTATGATAGTTGAGCGCGTGCCCCGCATTGAAACGCATTCCGGTCTGCTGGATCAGCAGTCCGGCTTCCCTCACACGCTCAAACTCGCCCGCCAAGCCGCCCTCCAGGAAATCGCCGCCCGCTGCGGAGAACCGCTCCGCGTACGGGCCGGTGTGAACCTCGCAGACATGGAAGCCCGCTTCGTACGCCGCGGCGATCTGCCGTTCCTGCGCGTCGATAAACGCGGAAACTACGCAGTTTGCATCGGAGAGGCGGGCGACTGTTTGCTTGAGTCGAGCGAGCTGGCCCGCGACGTCGAGCCCGCCCTCGGTAGTTACTTCATCGCGGCCCTCGGGAACCAGCATCGCGGAATGAGGTCGAGTGTGAACGGCGAATGC
>Ga0163144_10013681_pt1 | contig 16910 bp, 16 predicted proteins | sample OliLak19BULKMAT1_FD_123175 | JGI IMG/M metagenome (GOLD analysis project Ga0163144, IMG submission 123175) | Freshwater microbial mat bacterial communities from Lake Vanda, McMurdo Dry Valleys, Antarctica - Oligotrophic Lake LV.19.BULKMAT1 | ecosystem: Environmental > Aquatic > Freshwater >... | reverse complement strand
TGCAAAGTGCGGCCGAGCCGACGAGGTCGGCTTCATTTTCGCGGTAGGGATCATCCGCGACGATGACGAGGCGTCCGGCGGCGATTTCTGCGATGATTTCTGGAATAGGGCTGAAAATAAGAGCTTCGTCAGACATGATGGGAGAGTTGAAAATGGTTAGTTCAGCGATGGATCGTCGGGGGCTTCTGCGAGGATCCGATGAAGTGGGGAGACGGTGCGCAGGAGTTCCGCCCAGAGTCTTTGATCGTGTTGATGACCGAGTAGATCAGGCTTGGGACGCGCAGGGATCCATGAACTGCGGCGCAGTTCACCTTCCAACTGCCCAGCAGTCCAGCCTGAGTAACCGAGGAAGGCCCGGACGATGCGGCCTGGACGGCGTGAGTGGTTGACCGCATCTGCGGCGGAGATTCGCAAGGCCCAGCGCAGTCCGAGCTTCCGGCTCCACCAGAATGAGGTGAACGTCAGTTCGTCCTGCGCGACTGGTCCGCCGTCATGAACCGGAAGATGCTGGAGTGGCCCGAATTCCTTGCCGGTGAGCAGTTCTCCTACGGTTTTTCCGGTGGGGTGATTGAGGATCAACCCGTAGGCTCCATGGGCGGGTTGGTGTTCTGCGAGTAAAATCACGGAGCGGTAAAACGTGCCTTCCCGCAACGAGGGGTCCGCCAGAAGCAATTGCCCCTGCAACTGGATCGGGAGATCAGGCGCTGATGGATCGGTGGCCATGCACGAAGTCTAATGCCCTGACCCGCGTTCGCCAACAGTCGATTGTGGAAGATTTGCAGCAAGCTCACAGGCGAGGTGGATGGCTGCAATCATGGAGGCTGGGCTGGCGATTCCCATGCCCGCGATAGCAAAGGCGGTGCCGTGATCCGGGCTGGTTCTCGGTTTGGGTAGGCCGAGGGTGACGTTTACCGCGGAGTCGAAGTCGAGCAGTTTGAGCGGGATGAGGCCTTGGTCATGATACATCGCCAGCACGGCATGGTAGCGCCCTTGTGCGGCATCGCGGAAAATGGCGTCTGGCACGGCGGGTCCGAAAAAATGAGCCACGCCGGCTGCGTTCAACTGGGCAATGGCGGGGCGAATCACCTTGGTTTCCTCATTTCCGAAAGCGCCATTTTCCCCTGCGTGAGGGTTCAACCCTGCGACGGCGATCTGCGGTTGCGCGATGCCGCGGCGGTGGAGGAAATCCGCCATCAACAGGCCGATGCGCACGATGCGCTCTTGGGTCAGGAGGCCGGGAATCTTGGCAATCGGCTCGTGGATGGTTGCGAGTCCCACCGTGAGCGTTTCGCCAGTGAGCAGCATCCCATAATCCTTCACGCCGAAGGCATCGGCAAAATATTCAGTCTGCCCGGGGTGGGGGAATCCGAGGGCTTGCAGAGCTTCCTTGGAGACGGGGCCGGTGACGACCCCATCGGCCAGGCCATTTTTCAGTTGGCGGACGGCTTCCTCGAGCGCAGCTATGGCGGCTGCGGCAGAGCGGGCGTCGGGCTGGCCGGGAGTCCCCGCGTGGCGATCTCCGAGCACTTCGATCTCGAATCCACGGGGAATTTCAGCGGAAGCGAGGGCACGCTCGATGACTTCCGGCCCGATCCCGGCTGGATCTCCCAAGGTGATGATGATTCTCGGCATGGCAGCAGCATCCGTCGCCCGGGGGCATCTGCCAAGAGGGGAAAATGGTCAATTAAGATCGTTCATTCGGTTTTCCGCGCTTGCGAGGGGCGATTGATCGTCGATAGTCTTCTGCCGATGGCCAAAGTAACAAACCTGATTTTAGTCGCAGCGTCCTGTTTTCTGCTGGTTCAATGTTCGTCCACGATGGGATCGGGAAATCTGGGCGGTCCTACGGTCGAGGAGCGGAATGCAAAAATCGCCAGCGAGCCGACGGGTGACTTTTTTTATGGTCGCCGGTATTACGTCGACAAGACCCGCTTTTGGGGCTATGTGAGACAGCCGCGGCAATCATGGAATCGAGCCAAGCTGGTGATTTTCCGGGAAGACCGGAAACACAACCCGGACCGGCTTTCCGAAGATGGTCCCGAGGGCCAGCGCTATGGTTTCGACAACAATTTCGAGTATCGGCTGCGTGGATCTTACACCGGCCAACAAGCGTATGATCCTAACAGCAATCAATTTTTACCCGAGTTCATGCTAACGGGTTACGAGGTGGTGGACCGTCAACCCGGGTGGGTTTTTCGGCCGGATGACCGCTACGATTTTGCTCGAATCACCTTGGTGCCTCGCTAAGCCTCCGATTTTATGAAAGCCAGCGATTTCAGACGCTCTGTTCAAAACCCACAACATGATCGGGCACCGGGAGATGCTCCGAGCTTGGGACGCGTGGCGCGGATGCCTGGCACGGGCTTGCCCACGCCATCCCGAGGCAAGCGCAGAAGCAGTGAGTTGGGCCGCAGGAACAAGCTGTCGGAACATCACCGAAAGCTGCTGAAAATTCGAGTTTTATTAGTGTGCGTATTCCCTTTAATTCTGTTGGGTCTGGGCATTTTGTTTTGGATTAGAGAAGATCCGTCAACCGATAACGACGCCAATGGGCTGACTCAGGCCGAGATCGACAACCAAGTCCGCGTGGTTTCAAAGTTTCCATCGCCGTCCAAAGATGCCGCGTTGGAGCTCGTGAAAAAAGGGCTTGCCGTGCGCAAACCCGAGCAGGTCGGACAATTCTTCAGGACCATGGAAAATCGTGATCAGGAAGTTGTGGATTTTCTCAGCGGAATGGCCGCTGGTGACGGCATGATCACCGATTATCAGTGGCTGAGTAGCATTGATGCCAATCGGCTGTCGCTGGACGGCATCAACGTGATTTTCAAGGGCAAGGATCGAATTGGAAATCGCCTTGCAATTCTAACACCAGATCAATCCGGGAACTGGAAAATTGATTTCGATGCCTTTGCCCGGACCGTCAAACCAAGTTGGAAAGAGATTCTGGATCCAGCAACCCAGGTGGCGGTGGTTCGGGTTTTTATTGCCAAGGACAGCTATTTCAACGGTCCTTTCCGGGACGAGAAGCAGTGGAGTTGTTTTGGGATGGCATCGGCGGATACCGAGGGTGTCATCCTGGGCTACAGCAAGGTGGACTCCCCTCAGGAGGCGGCGTTGCAGGCCATCATGGCGCGCGGGGAAAAATTAAAGCGGGTGACGATCGAAATTCGAAGGGTGGCCTCTGGAGATGCCCGGCAGTTTGAAATTTCTCAGGTAATTGCCGAAGACTGGGTGGTCTCGGCCTCGATCTTTCAGGCTAACTTCGCAGATGCTCAATTGCGGCTTCCAGATCCGATGCGGTGATGGTGTCGATGACCTTCGCATTGCCAAGGCTCTCTAACACGATGAAGCGGATCGCGCCTGAGACGAACTTCTTATCACGCGCCAGCTTTTCCATGATCGTCTGAGTCTTGATCCGCGCGGGGAGAACCCACGGCAGGTGGAATTTTTCCAACAAGCGCACGACTTGCAGACTGTCAGCCGGGGAAAGGCCTGCATGTTTCCCGGAAAGAAACAGGGCGGCCCGGATTCCTAATGAAATTGCCTCACCGTGCAGCATTTCACCATAGGGCAGTGATGCCTCGATGCCATGCCCGATCGTGTGGCCGAAGTTCAACAGGGCGCGGAGATCGCGGGTCTCATGTTCATCCGCCTCAACAATCCGCGCTTTGATGGCGATGTTCCGGGCGATGAGTTCCGCAGGAACATCGCGGGTGTTCGGATCCAAGGCTGCCAGGGAGTCAAGCATCGAGCCATCGCGGATGGCCGCGTGTTTGATCGCCTCCGCGAAGCCCTCGCGGAATTCCCGGTCAGGTAGAGTCCGCAAAGTTTCCGGATCCACGATCACCAGACAAGGTTGGTGGAAAGTACCTAGCAGATTTTTCCCCTCGCCGACGTTCACGCCGGTTTTTCCGCCGACCGATGAGTCCACCTGGGCCACGATGGTGGTGGGGATCTGGACGAAAGGAATGCCCCGATAGAAAATGGAAGCGATAAATCCCGCCAAGTCACCCACGACTCCTCCTCCCAGCGCGACCACCATGGATTTCCGGTCATGACCCGCGCGGATCATTTCACGGGAAATCGTCTCGGCATGACCCATCGATTTGGAAGCCTCGCCCGCAGGCACCGTATGCAGGGTGGGGCGAAACCCGGAGTTTTCCAACGACTCGATCAGGGCGCGACCATGAAATCCAGCGACCGTTTCATCGCTGATGATCGCGGCACGAAGGAGCGGGATCCCAGCTTGTTTGATGGAATCTCCAGCCTGGGCCAATAAGCCCGCTGCGACGAGGACCGGATACGAGCGCTCTGCGAGATCAACATGGACGGATGGCATGGCGCGGAGCATGAAACAACCGCAGCGCATGTCCAGATCATCTCCCGGTTGGCCAAGTTTCCCTCTGTGGTCGCGGATGGGTTGCGCGGCACGCGGTTTGCTGTCTAGGGTCTGCGCGTGGCGGATTTCTCCTTAACATTTCTCGGAACGGGTACCTCGGTGGGGGTGCCGGTGATTGGCTGCAGTTGTGCGGTTTGTCGCTCGGATGACCCAAGAAACAAGCGGTTCCGCTCCTCCGTGGTGGTTAGAGCAGGGGTTCACACGCTGCTGGTGGATTCCGGGCCCGACTTGCGGATGCAGGCGCTGCGTGAGGGATTGACCGAGATCGATGCGGTGATTTACACCCACGGTCACTTGGATCATGTCGCAGGATTTGATGAATTAAGGGCGTTTTGTTGGCACAAACATGAGCCGCTGCCACTGCACGCCACCAAGGGCTGTATGGAGACGCTGGAGGAAATGTTCCGGTGGGCATTTTTCCCGGAGAAAGTGATCGGCGGCTATGTCAGACCAGGGCCGCAACTCATTGAGGGTCCGTTTTTTTATGGCGATCTCAAAGTGACACCCCTTCCGGTTGAGCATGCTGCGGTGGAGACCATCGGGTTTCTTTTTCAATATCCAGACGCAGGGAGCATCGCCTATCTGCCAGACGTCAAACGGATCCCAAGCGAGACGATGGCGCTGCTGCAGGGCGCGGATGTATTGATTGTAGATGCCCTGCGACATGCGGAGCATCCGACGCATTTTACCCTCGCTGAGGCACTCGCAACGGCTTGCGAAATCGGTGCCCGCGAGACGTGGTTGACCCACCTGAGTCACGAGTATGTCATGGAGTCGGTGGTTCATGAACTTCCAGCCGGGGTGCGCATGGCGTGGGATGGTTTGCGGATTTCGCTTTAAACGGTGCTGGTTCTTGCATCATTTCGCCAACCAGGCATGCTTTCCCGCGATGAGAACATTCGTGTGCTTGCTGATGATACTTGCGGGATTTTCGGTGAAATTGTACGCGGCGATTTCTCCAGAAGCGGTCGCCATTTTCTACAATTCCGCCGTTCCAGAGTCGCGTAAACTGGCTGATATCTATCGGATCGCCCGAGACATTCCGCCGGAAAATCTCATCGCATTGGACATGCCCACCACGGCGGACATTTCGCGGGTGGACTATGAGAACCGGATCCTCGCGCCCTTGCGCAGCGAGTTCGAAAGCCGCGGCTGGTGGGAGCGCCAGGTGGACAAGGGTGGAGTCATCGTCCCCACGGTGAACCGCATTCAAGTCCTCGTGGTGATGCGCGGGGTGCCTCTCCGGATCAAAGCGAAACCTCTCCCGGAAGGAACCACGGCACCACCCATGGACCCGCAAAATCCTGTGGCGGGGCATGATGAGGCATCCGTCGATTCGGAATTGGCCATGTTTGGCGTCGAGAATCTGCCGACCGAGGGCATTCTAAAAAACAAATTTTTTCAAAGTGCGGTATCGTTTCCAGAGGCGAAAATGCCGTTTCTCGTTCTAACTGCCAGAATCGATGCTCCAACTTACGCCACCTGTGAGCGCATGATCCGCGATGCGGTGGAAGTCGAAAAAACCGGACTCTGGGGCCGCGCTTATGTGGACATTGCCAACAAGTTTCCACAGGGAGATCAATGGCTCGACACGGTCGCCCAGACCACCAGTAATTCAGGCATTCCGACGGTGGTCGATTCATTCAACGACACCTTGCCGAAAAACTATCCCATGACCGATGCCGCGCTCTACTACGGTTGGTATGATTGGAATGTCAGCGGCCCGTTTTTGAATCCGCGATTCCAGTTTCGCAAAGGTGCCGTCGCGATCCACCTCCATTCGTTCAGTGCGGAACAACTCACTGATGGAACAAAAAACTGGTGCGGCCCCCTGTTGGAAAAAGGTGCGGCGGTCACTGCCGGAAATGTCTTCGAGCCATACCTCCATCTCACCCATGATTTTGGAATCCTCAATCAGAAACTGCTGGATGGATTTACCTGGGTGGAAGCCTGTTGGAGCGCGATGCCGGTCACCTCCTGGCAAGGCGTGGTTCTGGGGGATCCGCTTTATCGACCTTACAAGCGCTTCGACGGCACCGGCGTGAAACAGGAGCAGGACATCGAGTTTCGCGCCCTGCGAGCGGCGGTTCTTGAGTGGAAACTTGACAATCAGGTGCGGCAAAATCAGTTGGAAAAAGCGGCCGAACGCATGAAAAGCGGAGTCATCGCAGAAGCGGTGGCTCTTGAGGGATTAAAACGAAAAGACTTCGGCGGCGCAGCGACATGGTTCAGAACGGCCAAGACCTACTATCCAAAAATCGACGATAAGCTCCGCCAGGATTTTCAAATCATCAGCATCGACCGCGCGGGGAATCGCAAGGATCTTGCAGTGCGTGGTTTGCGGGACGCGCAGACTCTTTACGGCGCAATCCCGGAGGCGGACGCCTTGAAGGGCTGGCTCGATATCCTTGATCCTCCGCCGCCACCCGCGGCGGATCCGACGAAAGTGCCGGCTGTCAAGCAACCCTGAAGCGAGTAAAAATCAAAATGACCTACGGATTTTTGTTAGAATCAATCTGGCATCCGCCACTGGCCTTTGCGGAGACATCTGCCGATTCCTTGCCGTCTGAGTTGGAGTTACAAGCGCTTTGGTTTGCGGGCGCATTTGGCAGGGATTTCCGCACCACCACGGGCAAGACGGTGAAAATCGTGCAGTTCGGTGAGTGGAACCGGGGTGCGGGTCCGGATTTTATCCAAACCGCTGTTGAAATCGAAGGCGAGTTGCGAACTGGCCCCCTTGAGTTGGATCCTGAAGCGGGAGATTGGGAAGCCCACGGGCATGGCACCAATCCCGCCTTCCGCGAGGTGGTGCTGCATGTGGTCTTTCGCGCGGATGCCCGGCGCACGTTCACGAGAACATCGGATCACGGCGAAGTTCCACAAGTCGTGATCACGGAAGTCCTGCTGTCCGACGCGTTGAGCCGCCCTCAGCGCGAGGTGGCCATCGCCCATCCGGGCCGTTGCGTTGCTCCGCTCAAAAGTCTGCCGCCGGGAGCTGTCGGGCGTTTGTTAGCCGAGGCTGCCGTCTATCGGGCCGGCATCAAGGCTGCGCGCTGGTTGCGCACGGCGGAAGCCCATAGCCGCGATGCCGCTCTATTCCAAGCCACCGCCGAGACGCTGGGATATCGTGGCAATGCGCTGCCGATGCGGCTGTTAGCCCAGCGGGCACCGCTTTCATTGCTCAAGGCGGAGGGCGATGCTGCGGAGGCACTGCTCTTTGGCACCGCAGGATTGCTCTCGGCGGATTTGCATGAACTGGCCCCGCCAGATACCCGCGACTATTTGAGAGGTTTGTGGGACGAGTGGTGGAAAAACCGGGCACGCTGCGAGGCGATCGGCAGCCGGGCGATTCCTTGGAAAACCCACGGCCAACGTCCCGCGAACCACCCGCATCGCCGAGTTGGCGCGCTGGTGGAGTTGGTGAAAGTATGGCCCCAATATCGTCGGCTGGCCTTGGCGCGGCCATTCGCCGCAAAGCCCCTGATTGATTTTCTCCAGACGCTGGAGCATCCGTTTTGGAGCCATCGCCACACGTTGACTTCCGCCGCTGCCACCGCGAAGGTCGCTTTGTTCGGGCGGGCGCAGGCCTTGGAACTCGTGGCAAATCATCTCGCGCCCCTAGCCATGCATGAGGATGGCATGACCTTCTCCGCCTACCACAAGCTGCGGAATTCTGCGGCTAATGATAAAGTCAAACGCTGTGGCATCAGGCTGTTCGGCTCGATCCAAGCCGCAAAACCGTGGATGCGGCGGATTTCCCACCATCAAGCACTGTTGCAGATCTATCAGGACTTCTGCCTTGAAGACTTTTCGGATTGCGACAAGTGCCCGTTTCCAGAACAACTCGCGCAGTGGCGTTAGTGAGGCCAGATCATGAATATTCGACTTAATGGCAACCCATACGAAATTGAAACCGAGATGTCGGTTTTGGACTTTTTGGACCGCATCGGCTTCGGCGGAAAGCCGTGCGTGGTGGAGCTCAATCAAGAGGCGGTTTTCCCCCGTGACTACGCGACCTGCCTGATTCAAGAGGGCGCGGGCGTGGAAATCGTCACGTTGGCGGCGGGTGGTTAGGGTCATGCCCACGGTCAAAAGTCACTCTACCGCCCGCCTTTTTTGACCCATGAATCCCGGAGGGCGACGGTGCGGTTGAAGACGGGTTGAGTGCCGGGTTGGTGGTCGGTGGCGTCGGCGATGAAGTAGCCGATGCGGTCGAACTGGCAGGAAAACCCGCTGGTTGCGGTGGCAAGCGCGGGTTCGATCCTGGCGGTGACGGTTGTGAGCGAATCCGGGTTGATCACGCTGAGGAATCCTCCTGGAGCAGCGTTTGGATCTTCGACGGTGAAAAGGCGGTCGTAGAGGCGGACTTGGGCATCCATGCCGGTGGCGACGTCCACCCAATGGATGGCAGCCTTGCACTCGATGCCGGGTGGCGAGTCTGCGCCAACCGTGCCGGGAAGGATTTGTGCGCGGATGAGAGTGATGATTCCTGAGGCGTCCTTTTCAAATCCCGTACACCGGATGATATGCCCGCCCTTGAGCCGGACATGGCGGTCGGGACCTAGCCGATAGAATTTTTTCTCAGGCATCTCCATGAAGTCGTCACGTTCGATCCAGACTTCGTTGGAAATTAAAATTTGACGGTCTCCCATTTCCGGATTCTGCGGGTGATTGGGAACCTCGACCCGGGTGAGCGGCTCGGTGGCCCAGTTTTCCAGCACCACTTTGACCGGGTCTAACACCGCCATCCGGCGTGGGGCGGAGTGATTGAGGAAGTCCCTCACGTCGAACTCGAGCAACGCGACATCAGTGGTGCCGCTGAACTTGGTGATACCGACGCGTTTGCAGAAATGCACGACCGCTTCCGGCGGGTAGCCCCGGCGGCGGAGGCCCGAAATGGTCGGAAGGCGCGGGTCGTTCCAACCGCTGACGTGGCCACCTTGTACAAGATCTAACAGCTTGCGCTTGCTCATGATGGTGTAGGTCAGATTGAGGCGGGCGAACTCGATCTGCCGTGGCTTGGACGGCACGGGACAATGCTCGATGAACCAATCGTAAAGCGGACGGTGGTTCTCAAACTCCAGCGTGCAAAGCGAATGGGTGATGTGCTCGAGCGCGTCTTCCAGCGGGTGGGCGAAGTCGTAGAGCGGATAGATGCACCACTCGCTGCCGGTGTTGTGGTGGTGGGCGTGCATGATCCGGTAGAGCACGGGATCCCGCAGATTCATGTTCGCTGAGGCAAGGTCGATCTTGGCGCGGAGCACGCACTCGCCTTCCTTGAATTCACCGGCTTTCATCCGGGCGAAGAGGTCGAGATTTTCTGCGAGCGGGCGGTCACGGAAAGGGGAGGGGGTTCCAGGAGTGGTGAGGTTGCCGCGGTTGGCCCGCATTTCCTCGGCGCTTTGTTGTTCTACGTAGGCCTTGCCCTCCTTGATGAGGTGGACGGCGCAGTCGTGGAAGAAGTCGAAGTAATCGCTGGCGAAATAAAGGTCTTTTCCCCAGTCGAAGCCGAGCCATTGGACATCCGCCTTGATGCTTTCGACATACTCGGATTCTTCTTTCTCGGGGTTGGTATCGTCGAAACGGAGGTGGCATTTTCCGCCGCCGGTTTGGTTTTCCAACGCGATGCCGAAGTTCAGGCAAATCGCCTTGGCGTGGCCGATGTGGAGGTAGCCGTTCGGTTCGGGCGGGAAGCGGGTGATGGTGGTGGCGTGTTTGCCGGTGGCGAGGTCATCGGCGATGATCTCGCGGATGAAGTCGAGTTTGGCGGGTGCGGAATCGGACATGAATTTGGAGGGTTACTTCGCCAGCTCGAGCAGGAGGGCCTGGTTCAAGCGGATGCCGGATTCGAAGTTTGCGACCGGGAAGTTTTCGTTGGGGGCGTGGATTTGTGCGTCTGATAGCGCGAGGCCTAACAGCAAGGTGTCCGAGCCGAGGATGTCGCGGAAGGTTTGCACGATGGGGATGCTGCCACCTTCGCGGATGAGCACGGGTTCCGCATCGAAGGCGGCGCGGAGGGCGTTCTGGGCGGCGAGGCCGAATTTGGAATTCGGGTCAGTGGCGTAGGGTTTACCATCGTGACCTACACGGACTTCGATGTTCACGCCGGGCGGGCAATGCCATTCGAGGTGGTTTTTGACCTTTTCCATGATGTCCTTGGGAGTTTGGTCGGGGACCAGACGGAAGGACAGCTTGGCAAAGGCCTCGGCGGGTAGAACGGTTTTTGATCCCTCGCCCTGATAGCCGCTGCCGATGCCGTTGACTTCGGCAGTCGGGCGCGCCCAGGTGCGTTCCGCAGAGGTGTAACCCGGTTCGCCAAACAAGCCGGGTGATCCCGTGACTGTTAGGAAATCGGCATCACTGACACCGGGGACGTGCGCCCACATTTCGCGTTCCCATGGCTCTAACTGACGAACCTGGTCGTAGAAACCCTCGATGGCGACCTTGCCATTGATGGAATGAATGCTGGAGATCAGGCGTGCCATTGCGGAGCCCGGATTGGCGACGGCGCCGCCGAAGAGGCCCGAGTGGAGATCGCCCTTCGGCCCACGGAGGATGACTTCACAGCAGGCGATGCCACGCAGGCCGTAACCAAGAGTGGGAACGCCGGGAGCAACCATGCCGGTGTCAGAGATGGCAATCACGTCGCATTTCAACTCTTCGCAATGGTGAACCAAAAAGGAGGCGAGATTCGGGCTGCCGATTTCTTCTTCGCCTTCAAACAGGAAGATTAAATTGACGGGTAAATCTTGGTTTTCCCGGAGAGTTTTTTCAACGCCCAAGACATGGGCGAGCATTTGGCCTTTGTTGTCGGCGGCTCCGCGTGCCCAGATTTTTCCTCCGCGGATGACGGGCTGGAAAGGATCGCTTGTCCACAATTCGAGCGGGTCAACCGGCTGGACGTCGTAGTGCCCATAGATCAGCACGGTGCGGCGTCCGGCGAGATGGTCATTTTTTGCGACGACGACCGGGTGCTTGGGTGTTTCATGAAGTTGGGTATTCAGGCCCATGCCTGCGAGTTTGGCGACCAACCATCCGGCACAGGCTCGGACGTCACCCGCGTGGCTGGAGTCGGTGGAAATGCTTGGGAAGCGGAGAAATGAAAATAGGTCCTCGAGTTGGAGTGTCACGGCGGGGATGCTTGCCGCCGGAAAGGCATATCGGCAAGCGGAATTCGCCATTCCTGGCTCGGTAGCATCCGCGTTCACTCATCTCCATCCGGATGGAGCAGGTGGTATTTGATGGCTTCCACGGCGATGGCGGCGGCGGTGCCGAAGATGGTTTCCACGCTGGCGGTGCGGGGGACCTGGGCAGCGGGGCGGGAAAGTCCGAGGATGAGTTGACCGTAATTTTGAGCCCCGGCGACGTGCTGGAGAAGCTTCAGAGAAATATGGGCAGCGTCGAGATTGGGGAAAACCAACACGTCGGCGGAAGGGCGGGCCGCAGCACCGGGGAGCTTGATTTCCGCAGCCTCGGGATCGAGTGCAACGTCGGCCTGGAGCTCGCCTTCAATGCTGATTTCGAGGAACTGCTTCATGACTTCCGCTTGGGCCATCGCGGCGGCGGCGGCCATGCGGCGGGCGTCTGGAGTGTTGGCGGATCCCTTGGTGGAATGGCTGAGCATGGCGACGGTGGCTTTTCGACCCAGGAAATGGTGGGCCAGCTTGCCGGTCTCGATGGCGATGGCGGACAATTCGGCCACATCGGGATTCGGATTGAGTCCGCAATCGGCGAGAAACAAAATTTCACTGCCGCCCATGTTTTTCAAATGAGGACCGGTCAAAATGGTAACGCCGAAGATTTTGGGGACATTTGGCAGCGGTTTGATGGTGTGGAGCAGCGCGCGGAAGTAGGCGGCTGGGAGGGCTTGATTTCCGCCTACGAGAGCGTCCGCTTGGCCATATTGGACCATCAGCGCGCCGTAGTAGTGGGGGCGGGCGACAATTTCCGCCGCATTGCCAAGTTGCAAGGTGCGGTAGCGGGCCATGTTTTCCACCCGCTGGCAGAAAAGTCCAAAGTCGGAGGAAAGGGGTGGATCGATGATGTGAACAAATTTCAGCGAGACCGAGTGTTTGGCGGCCAAGGCGCGGATGCGTTCACGATTTCCTAACAAGATGGGTGCCACTGCTTCTTCGGCGACCAAGCGCGCGGCGGCTTGGATCACCCGGAGGTCCTCTCCTTCGGTGAAAACCACCCGTTTTGGATGGCGGCGCAGTTGTTCGAGCAGGTAGCGGGTGACGGTGTTTCCTGCGGACGGGTTGGGAGAATTTTCGGACATTGGAAGTCTGGTGCTTGCAGCGTGCGAGGAGTCTAGTATGGCTTTTGTCATTCGTTCAATGCGATTCATCCTTAAATCATCAAGTGCCTGCTGACTACCACACTCACACACCGCTCTGCCGCCATGCCGAGGGGGAACCGGAGGCTTACATGGATGCCGCTTTGCTTGCGGGCGTCACGGAGTATGGGATTTCCGATCATGCGCCGCAGATTCCCGAACCATTTGATGATTGGCGGATGTCAGTCGCGGAGTTGCCTGCCTATTTCGAGTGGATCGAGCGGGCGCGACTGCGTGCGGGCGGGCGGATCCCGGTGCGCGCGGGGCTGGAATGTGACTGGCTGAACGGCTGCGAAGACTGGATCGCGGATCTCGCGGGCACGCACGAGTGGGATTATTTGATTGGTGCCGTGCATTATCTTGGCGATTGGGATTTCGACAATCCGGTCTGGTTGGGGCGCTGGGTGAAGAGTGATGTGGATGCCGTGTGGAAACACTACTGGGAAACGTATGCTAAAATGGCCGACAGCGGACTTTTCGACATTTTGGCCCACCCGGATCTGGTGAAAAAATTTTCGTATGTTCCATCGGGCGACCTCGACCGCTTTTACGAACCCGTGATCGATGCGATCGCCGGATCTGGCAGCGTGATTGAGATCAACACGGCGGGTTGGTACAAGCCTTGTGGGGAAGCGTATTCCACGCCGCGGTTTCTTGAGCTGGCATGTTCGGCGGGCATCGGCTTGGTCATTTCTTCCGATGCCCATGCGCCTGGCGAGGTGGGGCGGGATTTCGCGAGGGCCATCGAGCTGGCAAAAGCGGCGGGCTATCGGGAGACGGTGCTTTTTGAAAAGCGCCAGCGGCGGGTTGAGATGTTGGTCTAACGTTCAGCCAAATGAACCGGCCGATGAAACGCAGAGTGCTTGGGGCACATCCTGCGCTCACATCGGCCGGTTGTTTTTGGGGGGGGAGTGTTAGAAATCGAGCCGGGCTTCAATTGGAGAAGTTCACCTGCATGGCATTGACGGTCATGGTTTTGCCAATAGAGATGGTGATGGGATCAGCAAGCAACATGGTATCAAAGACCGTTTCACTGATGAGTGCCACGGTATAGGTTCCATCCTTGGTAATCATGGTGTTGAGTTCATCGGAGGTGATGGTGATCGTCTGGGATCGATCCGAGTCCCAAGGGTAGGATTTGACGACGATCCCCGAGGCGCTGTTGACTTGGGTTCCCGGATAGACCATCAACTGGGTGTTGCTGCGGGGGTAGAGATCCTTGAGGTTGAGCGTGAGGGTGGGAATGACACCGCGATAGAGCATTCCTGGAGTGAGTCCGGAAATGATGCCCGATGCGATAGGCCAGACTTGGACTTTGGCGGAGGCGATTTGGCTCTGGGTGAAGGTTCCATCGGAGAGGGCGTGGATGATGAAATGTTCTTCGCCAATGGCTTTCGTGGGATCGGTTGCTTTCAAGCTGGATAGCACCGGGCTGAGAAGAGTGAGTCCATTCTGAGAGATGAAACGCGTGGTGATGGGAGTCGTGGATGCGACAGTGGTAGGATTGAGCGAAACTTGTCCATTGGTGTAGCTTTGGATGTGTTGCGCTAGCAGAACTCGTGTTGCCGCATCGGGCAGGCCAGTGCCTGAGAGAAGATCCGAGACTTGGATTTCCACCCTGAAGGGTTTATCGATCCTTGTGCGGGTGATCGGACCGTAGGGGTCGAGCGTGATGATCTTGATGTCGGCTTTGGGCAGATAGGCACCGACGAGTTTTTGATCAAGGAGGTAGTTGGCCGCAGTGGACTTGTGGATGGTCCAGAGCTGGAAGAGGGCGCCTCGAGTTTCTAACGCCAGGGCGGACGAGGCTTTACCCATTGGGGCGACATCCTGCATGTCCCAAACCACACCAGTTCCCTGCTGCGTCTGCCGGACGAAGTTGCTGTAGTTGGTAGCCTGGCCAAGAGCGTGGCCTGTAGAAATTGCGAGTAGCAAGGTGAGGAGTTTCATCGTTGTGAAATGGCTTGGTTGGGAGCCGCGATTTTTACGGATATCGGGCCCATTTGGTGAGTGGCAATGACGACCTTGTCCTGCCTGGCCCAGAATGCGACCCGCTCGGCAGCGAGAGGAACGACGCCGGCGGCTTGGTCGAAGGAAACCTCGTTGGTGGTGACCCACGAGCGGTTCTTAGCGAGAAAGTCATTCCAGGAGAGGAGGGTTCCCACGGGTTTGACGTCCACTCGGCTTTGCAATGCGGTGGGAAGGAAGATGACGGCGCCTTTCGGGACGAGTGTCCAATTGACGCCGTCGTGAAGGATGGCGGATTGCTTGATGATGGATTGTTCGTTAGGCTGCACGATTTTCGCTTGATCCTTCGCAGGCTCCTGAAGTTTTGCCAAAGGTGTGGCCTGCTGGCGGGCCGCAAGATCCTGTGGCGTAACCCTGACGAGAATGGGCTTTGTGGCAAACGTGGCGCTCGTGAGAGCACAGAGGATGAAGACGGTTTTCATCGAGTTAAGGTGCGGTTACGGTTTCAAAGCTCACGAGCACAACGAGGTCTTGCATGTCAAAAAAGGTGGTGCCGGGTGCTGCGGTGGAACCTTCCCAGAGGATGATGAGGTCTTGCTCGCCGATCTTGATTTTTCCGGTGGAGTCGATGTAGGCGGAAAGGAAGCTTTTCACGGTGCCTTGGTTATAAGCGGGGGCGTAACTCGGTGGCGTATCGCCATTTTTCAAGACGACCGCATAGGGGTCGTTGTTGTTGGTTTCGTGCCACGCATACCAAGAGGTGCTATTGGCGTTGCTGGCTCCACAGGCACGGAACCTGATGGTATCACCGGCCTCGATCGTGCGATCAACGAGGACTTGGGTCGGGGCGACGGTGGGTGCCTTGCCGTTGAAGAACGTCGCCCAGGCGGTGTTGTTGATTTTCCATTGGCCCTGAAACGCGAGGAGCGTGCTGCCAGATTGAAAAGCAACGCCCAGAGTGCGGACTCGCATTTTCACTTTCACTTTTGGTTTGAGGTCAGGACCGACAGGCGGTGTTGGATACTGGATGGTCCAGTCGAGTTGGGAGCGGGCTCCGACGCGGACCAAGGTGCGGTCAACATCGAGCTTCCCGGTTGGGATCTGAGCGGTGGCAATAGTGGACACGATCGGCAGCAGACCTAGAAATAGGCCAGCGACCGAAAACCGTCCACCACGGGGGGGGTGTGGATGTTTCATTATTTGGGGGGGATGGGGGGAGTCAGCACTTGCGAACTGACGCCGTCATTAAATGCCCGAATCTGGAGAAAATCAAGGTGTCCAGCGTAATCTACGTGATCATGTGGGAATATTACCACGCCGTTTTTTCGAGAATGTTAGATCTTAACATCCTAATCATTAGGAGTTTATGGCAAAAATAAAAAACCCTGTTTCGTCCGGTTAGGATAAAACAGGGCGGGGTGAATTAGTTAATGAATCCTAACTAATCTGATTTCAGGCGATTATTTACGATCTAAAATCGAGTTCCAATGTTCCAGATTGTCCTTTTGGGATTCAAAAAGAGCGGTGGTGTCCTCGTGGATGGTGATGGAAGTGATTTTATCGCCTTTCGCAATTTTGTTGACCACGTCCTGGCCGACAATGACTTCGCCAAATACGGCGTGTTTTCCATCGAGATGCGGGGTGGCAAGATGGGTGATGAAGAATTGGCTGCCGTTGGTGTTTGGACCAGCGTTGGCCATCGAAAAAATACCTGGCTTGGTGTGCTTGAGCGAGCTGTCGATCTCGTCGGCGAACTTGTAACCCGGGCCACCGGAGCCGGTGCCTGTCGGGTCACCGCCTTGGATCATGAAGTTGGCGATGACCCGGTGGAAGGCGACGCCGTCGTAGTAGCCGCGTTTGGCGAGGTTCAGGAAATTGGAACTCGTGACCGGGACTTGTGAGGCAAAGAGTCTCGCGTTGATGTCGCCTACGGTGGTGTGAATGGTGATTTTAATGTCAGACATGGGAGCGAGGAAACACGGGTTACGGGCATCTGCAACTGATACTCTTTCTCAATGAGATCGACCATCAAGATGATCTCATTGAATAGTCATGGTACCTACAATCGCCGTGAGATCGAGGGAATTCCTGAGTTTGATTTGAAAAATTGCAAGTTCTTTCGATGTGGCTGGTTGACAATCGTGGGGGGGCTTGACCAAACTTCCCAAATCATCGCAACGGCAACTCGGCTGATTGCCTGGTTTTAGA
>Ga0163144_10013680_pt1 | contig 16910 bp, 17 predicted proteins | sample OliLak19BULKMAT1_FD_123175 | JGI IMG/M metagenome (GOLD analysis project Ga0163144, IMG submission 123175) | Freshwater microbial mat bacterial communities from Lake Vanda, McMurdo Dry Valleys, Antarctica - Oligotrophic Lake LV.19.BULKMAT1 | ecosystem: Environmental > Aquatic > Freshwater >... | reverse complement strand
GTTGAAATTAATGAGACATTTATTAACAACCCTGGATCTGGAAGACTTCCGAAGAAGCACTATTATCCGGCCACCATCCCTTTTGCCGACTCTTTGATCATATCTCCTACTGGCTGGGCTCATAACTAAAGATTTCTATAAAATATATCTAAACTAGCATTGCTACAAAATAGCCCATTACGCCCAAGCTAAGTGGACAAATAAAAAAAAGCCACAAATCTTCAGTGGCAAATGTATTGGCCCGAAATTTAGTGTAATCGTACCAAGTTTTAAGTTTCAGCTTTAGGCAATAATATTTAACACCAGTGCTGCAGTTAGAATTACTAGGCCAATCAAGTAAGTATAAAGAAAGTTCATGCCGTTATTATGCCGTATTACCTTAGCCAAAAAACGCTCTAGATGCATATGTGCTGTTATGTAAGCGAACAGATAGGTACAATATAGGTAATGCATGAATTTGAACTAGCTTACAAAAAGCTTAACGATGAACAAAAACGAGCGGTGGATAAAACCGATGGTCCAGTAATGGTTATTGCCGGACCGGGTACCGGTAAAACGCAGTTACTTGCAACTCGTGCCGCAAATATACTCCGTAAGGATTCAACTTTACTACCGACAAACATCCTCTGTCTTACATTTACCGAGAACGGGCAAGCAGCAATGCAAAAACGTCTTATAGAAATCATGGGAGACGCTGGTGCCCATGTGGCAGTGCATACTTTTCATAGTTTTGGCGCAGAAATAATCAGTCGTTATCCGAAGTATTTTTATAAAGGATTAGCTTATCAACCTAGCGATGCACTTACAAGCCATGAAATCCTACTGGATATATTTGATAAATTACCCCATGATAGTTTGCTTGCAACTACCCAACAAGGAGAATATGTTTTTCTTAAACATACAAAGAACCGTTTACAAGAGCTAAAAAAAGCTGCCATAAGTCCCGACGAGCTTCGTAAGCTAACAGTAGATGGCCTAGCTTTCTCTGAATACATTGGACCCTACATAGTCAAACTATTCGATGTGCCGCGTTTTGTCAGCACCGAGGATATCAATAGAGCAGGGGCTGTACTTGATATTGCAACTACGTACCGTCAAAAACCAATTACACTACCTACGTTTGAGCCCTTAAGCAGCATATTTATGGAAACATTTAGTGCAGCTTTAGATGCAGCTAAAGCCAGTGGCAAGGCTAAGCCGCTTAACGATTGGAAAAAACCTTGGTACGGCAAAAATAGTGATAAAAAATCCATATGCAAACAAATAACACTTCATCAAAAACTTTTGGCTTTTGCAGATATATACGAACAGTACCAACTAATACTAGACGAACGACGTTTATTTGATTTTGATGACATGATAGGGCGAGTAGTCCACGCACTCGAGACTAACGGAGAGTTAGCTTATGAACTGCAGGAACAATATCAGTATTTTTTAGTAGACGAGTTCCAAGACACCAATGCCGGCCAACTTCGTTTGCTTACAGCCCTCGCTAATCACCCGGTTAACGAAAGCAAACCTAATGTAATGGTTGTAGGAGATGACGATCAGGCGATCTTTGCTTTTCAAGGTGCAGAACTATCAAATATTCTCAGCTTTGAAACATCTTATGCTGACGTTGAAACTATATCTCTAGTTAAAAATTACCGTAGCAAAGCAGAAATCCTAGCAACTGCTCGTAACCTAATAACTCAAGGCCAAGACCGTTTAGAAACTAGACTTGCCGGCTTATCTAAAGAACTTAGTGTACACGGCGATGTAAAAGGCGACGTCAGAGTAGTTCGAGAGCTATTTAACAGCCAAAACGAAGAGTTCTATTGGCTAGCCGTTGAAGTAAAAGAACTACTAGAAAAGGGCCATATACCTAGCGAGATTGCGGTAATTTGCCGTGAACATAAATACCTTGAAGCCCTTATGCCTTACCTGCTTAAACAATCAATACCAGTGTGGTACGAGCGCAAACAGAATGCCCTCAACAACACTGAAATAAAAGCACTCATACTACTTGCTCGTACCGTAAATGCTATAGCAATTGGAAATCCAGATGTATATGAGCCATTTTTACCAGAGCTATTAAGCGCAGCTTACTGGCAGTTATCAACTGAGGCTATCTGGCGACTTGGTCTAGCCTCAGAGCGGTCCTACCACGACAGTGGTAGCTTCAAGGGTTGGCTCGAAATCATGCAAGAAAGTCCAATAGATTCAAAGCTCCATAGTATAAGTAGGTTTTTACTTGAGGCTAGCCGTCTAGCACAAACGAGCTCGCTCGAAACAGTACTAGATATATTACTTGGCAATACAGAAACCGCTATGGCGGACGAAGGCAGCGAAGAGAATGAAACTGAAAGTCACAACTTAAAGCTAATATCGCCTTTTAAACAGTTTTACTTTTCTAACCAAATACTTGTAGATGACCCAGGTAGCTATATTCAACTCCTTGGTGCTCTTACGGCTCTTAGAAATGAGGTACGTGCTCACCATAATGATGAACAAAGTAATCTTGGCGACTTTATTACATTCATAGATCTTTGCATTAGCTCAAAAACCTCTATTAACGTAGTGCCGCTTACTGGTTCAGCCAAAAACTCTGTACAGCTCATGAGTGCACATGGCAGTAAAGGCCTAGAGTTTGAAACTGTTTTTGTTCTTTCGGCTCAGAAAGACGTATGGGATACTCCCGGAAAAGCTCAACTAATTGGCTTAGCACCGAACATGCTCCAAATCGCTCATTCCGGAAACCAAGATGACAATTTACGTATTTTTTATGTAGCAATTACCCGTGCAAAACGTCAGCTCGTCCTAACAAATCACGTTCAAAAAACTCCAACCAGCAAATCATCCGTACCGTTTGCTGCATTAGAACATGAAGACGTGCGTAAATTCTTACCTTCGCCGTCTAGTCCGCGTGAGCTTATTAAATCTGCATCAGACGAGTTAGAACTTATAGAAACAGCTTGGCAAGACCGTCACTATATGACTCCTGCAAAATCATTAGAAGACCTACTGAGTAAAAGGCTCGAGTCTTACACTCTCAGTGCCACACACTTAAATAACTTTCTAGATATTACCAATGGCGGTCCCCAATCTTTCTTGCTAGGTAATCTACTACGTTTTCCAAGTGCGATGAGCCCAAGCTCAGCATATGGCGATGCGGTACATAAAACACTAGAGCAAATACACGGGCTATTAATAGACACCGGGTCTTTACCAAATCAACGGGTAATTGAAAACCATTTTAAAATACAACTCAAGCACAAACATTTAGTCACAAAAGATTATGACCGATTTCTTAAGCGCGGTATTGATGCGCTAAACGCGTTCATGAAAGTACGCGGAAAATATATAACTACCAACCAACTTCCCGAACAAAACTTTAACCGTCAGGGCGTAGTTATTGACGGAGCTCGTTTAACGGGTAAACTCGATGTGCTCGATATACGGGGTACAAATGCAATCGTTATAGACTACAAGACTGACAAAACTCCTTTTAAAGATTGGTCAGATGTTGGCAAATCAGCGTATGAAAAGATTAAACAACACAAGTATGCCCAACAGTTATATTTCTATAAGTTATTAGTAGACGGTTCAAGGAGCTGGGGCGGCAAAGGAATACGTGCAAACCAAGGCTTAATAATGTTTGTGGAACCTAAAAATAACGAAGTTATTGAGCTTAGTCTCTTGCTAGATAATAATGACGAGCTTGATCGTTTAAGGGCCCTAATAGAAAAAGTTTGGCAGCATATACAAAACTTAAACTTTCCAGATACCAATAACTACAAGGATGATATTACTGGTATTAAAGCCTTCGAAGACGATCTTCTAGGAGATAAGATTTAAGTGACAACAGATATTACAACGTTGCCAGTTTTCTGACCCTTCTCAACGTATTTATAAGCTTCAACAATTTGGTCTAGCGTATATGTCCTGTCAATTACAGGGTTGAATTTACCCTCAGCAATGAGTTTTTTAATAAATACTATATCTTCTTGTTTGCTAAGCGGTATAGGAAATAGTACTCTATGTTTACCAAAAAATTTGGTCCATAATGCCAACAAAGGATTTTGCCCGTAACGCCCAAGCTCACTAGATATGTAAATACCGCCGGGCTTCAGTATTGGCTTACAGTCTTTAAATGAGCTTTTTCCAACCGCATCAAGAACAATATCAAACTTTTCATTAAGTAGCGTAAAATCTTCAATATTACGATCAATGACTTTGTCAGCACCTAGATTTTTTATAAGTTTCATATTATTAGTGTCGCTAATGGCCGTTACATGTGCTCCATAATATTTGGCTAATTGTACGGCCGCCGAGCCGATACCACCAGTAGCCCCGTTTATAATTAATCTACTATTCTTACCAACCTTTGCCGCACGCATAAAATACAAAGCATAATGTGAACCTTCAGTACTTACAGCTGCTTCTTTGTATGTCTGAGTATCTATCATTGTAGTCATTGATGCTTTTTCAGGCATAACAGCATACTCACCATGACCCCCAAAGCTACTGTCATTAAAGCCAAATACTTTATCGTTGATTTTATATAGTGATACGTTTCTACCTATTGCCACTACTTTTCCAGCAAACTCACAGCCAAGTATTGTGTTCTTTGGTCTAGTAAGTCCGCTAAACAACCTAACAATTGATGGTTTGGCCCGTAAAAAACCACAATCAGTACGATTTACGCTTGAAGCGTAAACTTTAATAAGTACTTCGCTTCGTTTTAGACTTGGTTTAGCAGTTCCCTCAACCTTGATAACTTTTTCCGGTGCACCATAGGATCTATTAATTGCTGCTTTCATCCTTTAACTATAACAAATACAATTTTAGTATTGCCGATAATACTTTACTACCCATTGATTCAAAATAAAGTTAAAAGGTCCCGGAGAGTAAAGTACAAGCGAATGCTTGAAACTATGCTCTCCGGGACCGGTAGGTCGCAGACTAGGTCATACGAATGTTTTTACGAGAACCCTTTTGGGGCCCTCATGGGTTCAAGAAGTCGGAGATCGAATAGTTGACGATCAAACGAGCACCAGTGAAACCGACGCTACCGTCACCGCTCACAGAAGGAACGTTGGCAGCGAAGTTGGATGGTGTCAGGTTGAATTTGGATATGCCGCCACGGTTGATGTGGTTGGTGAGATCACCAATCATTCTGACCGTGCAGCCAGTGGTGTTACCGAATCTGCTGAAAGCAGCCGGTGCCGATGTCGTAATCGAAGAACCCGCAACCCAGGCATTGACGTTGTGAGTGACGTAGTTCGCCGGACGCGCCTCGATGAAGAAGGAGTTCGGTGACCAATCGTATGCGTAATCCAGCTCGATGTAAACCGAGGTGATCGTTCGCCATGCCGGGATTTGTCTGGTGTCGAACTCGAGGTTTGTCTGCCAAACTTGGTAAACATGGCCGAGGTCGAATGGGTCATACCCGTAAGCCTGTCCAACACTGAAAAAGGGCAGGTTGTCGGGCAAACCAGCAAACGTGTAAGCCTGCATTGAACCACCGCCGGCACGAACAATCTCGTAGCTGGTTTCTGCGTAGTTCACAGGACCCGAATAAATCTGTCCGGAGTTTTCGGCGTTGGCACCTACAACCCTGTTGCGTGGAATGAGGTTGGTTGATTGTTGGGTGGGCGACGGACAGCTCGCAGAAGCTGTAACCGGTGACACCGTTGTTCCGGTGATGAGTGTGACAATCAACAGCATGATCGCTGTCAGGGCAACCTTAAGGCTTTTCATGTGTATTGCTATCTCCAATCTTCTTGTAAAGGTACATGGGTCAGGATCGACAAATGCTTTATAAATTAACATAATATTTTATATCTGTAAAGTTTATATTAATAAAAAAATAAGCCCTTACCAAGGGCTTATTTTTCAATAAAGTATCTTTATTATTTACGCTTACGTGCAACGGGCTTCTTAACAGTAGCCTTTTTAGTAGCAGGCTTACGAGTAGTAGCTGTCTTTTTTACAGGAGCAGTTACTACAGCAGCCGGTTTTGTGCTTTTAAAGCGTCTCGGTAAGCCAAGTGAGCTTATTGGAGCAAACAGCAGAACATATAAGTTCATACCTATAAGCGCACCAATAATTGGACCGGTAGCATATGCCCATGACCAACTTTGGTTACCGAGAGCTATGGCTGGGTTTAGTAACGCATTTGAGCCTAGTGAAGCTACAAATACACCCACTGTTAGGCCACCACCAATAAGTGCGGCAGCCTTAGCGCCCTCATATCGTTGGAATACAGCTGAAGCAACTAGGAAAGTGAATACTAGTGTACCAACAACTTCGGCTACTAAGATCTTCCATTCAAAGTCAACGTTAGCAACGCTTTGTATTTCAGAACCGGCAAAGTAGTTTGCAAGCTGCCATGCAGCCAAACCACCAAGCATTTGTGCAGCTACAAAGGCAATAGCCTGTAGGGTCTTAATCTTACGAATAGTCCATAGACCAATCGTAACTGCGGGGTTGAAATGTCCACCAGAAACTGACCCTAAACTCAAAACTAAAAGTCCGAGCGTAAGACCGACGCCAATGGCTACAAAATAGCCAATTCCAATTTGTGAACGCGATATGTTAATTGCAACAGTTGCGAGTACAGCGGTACCCAAAAACTCTGCTGATAACATCGCGATCTTTGATCGCACTGTCATACAGGGAAACCCTCCATTAATTTATGTTTATACAATACAGATACGTGTGTGTAAATGCAAGCAAGCGAACAGATTAGAAGTCATTAGTGCACTGATTAAAAACTGCCATACCATTCAAAATAGTCGTCGTTTGTAGCCAGTAATCTTCATTTTAAAGCAAGAAAATATAGCCCGTATTTAAAAAATAATAAGCCTAAATCAAGCGCCAAGAATATTAAACCTTAACATTATTACTTACTGGCTGGTGCAAGTTTTTTTATTAGTGGTGGTGCACTAAAAGTCGTAATTATAACTACCAACACAATTACTGAAAAAATCTCATCTGTTAACACTCCAACCGCTTTACCGGTTGCCGCAAAAATTAGACCAACTTCACCACGAGGTACCATTGAAACGCCGACTAACAATTTCTCTTTAAAATCACCTTTAGCTGCAAAACCAGCTAATACCTTACCGGCTACAGCGAAGACTGCTATTACAAATGCTATTAAATAAAGCTTTGGCTGAAGTAGGGAGCCAAACTCAATTTGTAGTCCAGTATAAACGAAGAAGACTGGCACAAAAATAAGACTAATAGTAGCAATAAGATCTTCAACATGCATGTCTTTATGTTTACTGATGATGCCCATAACAGCGTCACGGTCTTTCTTGGCTTTGAAATCTAGTTCTTTGAGATCATGGACAATTTCAGGATCAGCAAAAGCTCTAAAGTGTACTTGGTCTAAAAGTAGTCCAGCCGCGAACGCACCTATTATAGGCTCAAGACCAAATAGTTCAGCTAGATAACCCAACACTAGAGCAAAACCAAGAACAAATGTAAGCTTCATTGCAATGCCACTACTAATCTTACTCAGTAAACGCGATAATTGTTTGGCTAGTAGACTACCTATTAATAAGGCGACTGCCAGAAATCCGAAGGATTTTGCAGCTATAGCTAAAACCGATAAAGCAGTAACAGTACCACCGGTTGCTAGAGCCGATACAACTGCAAGTACTATTAGACCAAGTACATCATCAATGACAGCTGCACCAAGAACTGTCTGAGCAGCTCTGGTACGTATTATATTAAGTGAACGAAATATAGAAGCGGTGATTCCAACACTCGTAGCTACTAAGGCCGCGCCTAAGAATAGCTTTGCACTAGTACTAGCATCTGGGTAAAAAATAGGCGCTAATACATAAGCGCCTAATACAAATGGAACGAACACTCCAATTAATGCTACCATCAATGCATTTACACCGACTCGTTTCATCTCGTTCAAATTGGACTCAAGACCAATAGAAAATAAAAGTAATAGGGCGCCAAAACTAGCTATAAAGGCTATGGTAGTATTTGAAGTAATTTCACCTATAAAACCCCAACCGAAATAGCCTAAGGCCGATAGCACAATACCGGCTAGTAACTCACCAATTACAGCAGGCTGACCGTAACGCTCAACAAAATTACCGATTTTACCGACAACCAGAATGAGAGCAAACATAGCGAAAATAACGCCGAAATGGACGACATGACTTTCGCTAGACTCTGGTGTCGCTGCATATGCAGTCGATGATAAAAGCAGGGGTAACCCAAGTATACCCGCGCCAAGTGTAATAATTTTTTTAATAATATTCCTTATATTTGAGCCAGGGGTAAATAGATTTAGTTTTTAGACCCAACGGCAATCATACGCCCATATGTTTTGTGATAAAAGTCACATTGTTTAAAATACAATGATTATTAACGACGTTGACGACGCTTCATGCCAGCAACTTGCAGGCGCACAGCTGAGCGGTCTATCAGGCTTTGTGCTTGATCAAGAGAAACACGGTCTTTTGCGGTTTCTTTGAGTTTCTGAGCACGTTCCATAGCTAGCTTAGCTTCTTCTTCAGAAATATCATCAGAGTTATCAGCCTCATCAACGAGAACACGTAATTTATCGCCGGATACCTCAATTGCACCACCAGATATTGCATAAACTTCTCGCATATCATCACGATCAATTTGATTGCGACGTACTAAAATAACTCCAGCCTTGGCAACACTAATCAGCGGCATATGTTTAGGTAAAACGCCTATTGCACCAGCCATAGTTGGCAGTGTAACTTCATAAACTTCTTCACTAAATTTTATACCGTCAAGGCTAATTAGCTCAAATTGAATCATAGGACAGGATCGTCTCCTATTGATAGGTTGTTATGTTTATCGTCGATAGCGGAATGCACTACATCTTCAGTATATTGTACGGACATAGCTCTAGTCACAATTTCACGCCTTCTAGCCCAAAGCCTACAAGAGCTAAGATTGGCTCAAGATCAAGAATTCCAAAAGTATTGTTATCTTTAAAGAATATATCGCCACTAATTTTTTCAGCCATTACTTATCTTCTTTCACTTCGGATATATCACCCCTCATATAAAAAGCACTTTCGGGTTTGTCATCATGCTTTCCGTCGAGGATTTCACGGAATCCAGCAATGGTATCGCTCAGAGACACATATTTTCCTGGCTTACCAGTAAATACCTCACCTACAAAAAATGGTTGAGTTAGGAAACGCTGAATCTTACGAGCACGGGATACGGTTAATTTATCCTCGTCACTCAGCTCTTCCATACCTAGGATTGCAATAATATCTTGAAGATCCTTATAGCGCTGTAATATACGCTGAACTTCGCGGGCAACAGTGTAGTGTTCTTCACCTACGATTTCTGGGTCAAGAATAGTACTACTTGAATCCAATGGATCAACAGCAGGGTATAGACCAAGCTCAGTTAAGCCGCGGTTGAGCGCAATGGTTGAGTCTAGGTGAGAGAAGACAGTTGCTGGAGCAGGATCAGTGAAGTCGTCTGCAGGGACATATACAGCCTGCACAGAAGTAATCGAACCTTTACGAGTTGAGGTAATTCTTTCCTGTAAAGCACCCATCTCAGTAGCTAAGTTGGGCTGGTAACCAACAGCCGAAGGCAAGCGACCAAGCAGTGCCGATACCTCAGCGCCAGCTTGGGTAAAACGGAAAATGTTATCGATGAATAGTAGGGTATCAGAACCTTGATCACGGAAACCTTCGGCAATAGTCAGGCCGCTAAGTGCAACGCGCAAACGGGCTCCAGGTGGCTCGTTCATTTGTCCGAAAACTAGAGCAGTTTTATCTATGACGCCAGAGTCTTTCATCTCATGGTAAAGATCGTTACCTTCACGAGTGCGCTCGCCAACGCCTGCAAAAACCGAATAACCACTATGGAACTTAGCAATGTTATTAATTAACTCCTGAATGAGGACAGTCTTGCCAACACCAGCACCGCCGAACAAGCCAACCTTACCACCCTTAGTTATAGGACTAATTAAATCGATGACTTTGATACCGGTTTCTAGAATTTCTACAGCACCAGATTGTTCAATAAAAGCTGGGGGCGTGCGGTGAATAGGGGAGCGGGTTGTAAATTTATCTTCTAGGCCATCTATCGGCGAGCCTTTAACGTCAAACATACGGCCCAGCGTTGCTTCACCAATAGGCACACTTATTGGTGCACCCGTATCAGTAATATCAGTGCCACGCTCTAACCCGTCGGTAGTTCCAAGAGCAATAGCTCGAACGCTAGACTCACTTAAGTGCTGTGCTACTTCAAACAACAAGCTCTTGCCGTGCAAGCTAACTTCTAATGCGTTATAAATAGGTGGCAATTCGCCACCACTAAAATCAGCGTCAATAACTACACCAACTACCTGGCTAATGGTTCCAACGCTCTTCTTAACTTTTTCTGCTGTTGCCATATTATTCTGTCCTTCCGTTAAATTCTGCTTCTGCGGCGGCTCGGCCAGTATCATAACCTATGTCAAAGCCCTCCGAAACACCTTCATTAAATGCTTCCATTGACGCCATGTTGTTCTTAACCTCTATTCTTTCGGTTAAGCCACCAACTGCTTTGACAATCAACCTCATAAGTGACTCGTCAAATTCTTCTTCGACGTCAGGACGCATCCTGCCTGCATAAAAATCAACTAACGCTCCGTATTCAGTATCGTAAACAACTGCTTCAGCAATCTGGGCAGCCAAGTCGCCATCTTGAGTAAACCTCTCACCCATTACTTCATAGCCTCGGAACCACCGGTAATTTCTGCGAGTTCTTGGGTGATTTTAGCTTGTCTAGCAGTGTTAAATTCTAGCGTTAAATCGGAAATAATATCGGTAGCGTTATCAGTAGCGTTTTTCATACTAAGCATACGCATGCTGTGTTCTGAAGCGATAGACTCCAGGAGAGCCTGCCAAATCTGTACTTCTAGTAAACGCTCTGTCACATTTTCTAAAACTTCAGTAATAGATGGCTCAAAAGTCACGTCACTAAGACCTTGTTGATCCGACTCTTCGACGTCAAAAGCAGCTGGCAAGATAGCTAGAGATTGAGCTAGCTGTACTATATTGCTCTTAAGTTCAGTGTAAAGAAGCCTAACTTCGTCTGTTTCGGCACTTCGGTATTTTTGGACTACTGTATCGAGTATTGGACGTATATCGTTAGCGGTTGGACGATCGCCAAAGTCTGAATAAGCAGCAATTAGGTCGATATGTTCAACCCGCTTCAAGAACTGAGCACCGCGTTTACCTATAATAATAATCTGGCTTTGTACGTCAGATTTTCTATCATCAGACACGGCACGAGTCAGCATCTTAATAATGTTTGCGTTGTAAGCACCGGCCAAACCGCGGTCTGACGTAATTGCCACGTACAAACGGTTCTTTACTGGTCGTGTTTTATATAAAGGATGTTCATTAATCTCAGTCACAGTAGCCAAGCGGGACAACATACTGTGAGCAGCTTGACGGTAAGCACGTCCGCGGTGGGCGGACTCAGTAGCCTTTCGCATTTTACTAGCTGCAACAAGCTCCATAGCTTTAGTGATCTGCTTAGTGTTCTTAACGCTTCCGATGCGCCGCTTAAGCTGCTGTGTGCTGGCCATCTTCTGTCCTAATTCCTGCTGCTTGAGCAAGTGTAAATCTTATTAGATCTGAAGCCTTATCTAAACTACCAGTTTCGATAAGCTCAATGTGTCCTGCAGCTACTGCCCCGTGCACTAATCGTACATCAGGTAAATCATTAATTGTAAAGCCAGTTTCCTCATTAAGCTTCTGGACTACGCCGAAGTAAGCCCGCCGAATTTCCTCGTAGCTTTTTATATTTGCTTTTGGCATTTAAATTTTAGCCTCATTAGCTAATTTAACAACTGAACGACCAACTGCAAACCCAGTAGTAAAAGGTGATTGGTAAATTCTGTCCCGGACGTTTGGCGTCATAACAATCTCGGTGGCTATTTGAGTAACAAGTTCAGCTTCAACTCCCGAGGCCACTAAGCCGTCTGTTAGTAAATAATCACCCCGCAATTGTCCGGTTCGCGCTAAAGTCACCTGGGCCTGGGCCGCATCAACCAAAAGCTCTGGAGAAAAATCAATTATTTCAGGTAATGCCATTACTACTTATCTTTCTCCACTGGCTTGTAACTATCAGAAACGTGGTGGGCAAGTTTTATAATAATGTCGCGGTCTGCTTCTACTGGTTCATTACCGGCGTCAATGTGTTCAACAACTTTAGGATGTTTAGATTTAAGTTCGCGTAGCAAAGCAGATTCTACATTCTTAATCTTGGACACTTCAACTTTATCAAAAGCACCCTCGGTAGCGGCCACTAACATGACGTACATCTGCCATGTACTGTAAGGGCTGTATTGTGGCTGCTTTAAAAGTTCCGTAAGTCTTTGTCCACGCTCAATTCGCTGCTTAGTATCGGTATCCAGATCGGTAGAGAACTGGCTAAAACTGGCTAGTTCTCGGAACTGAGCCAAATCCACACGCAGAGATTTAGCTACTGATTTGACAGCCTTAGTCTGAGCACTTCCACCTACCCTAGAAACACTAAGTCCAACAGAAACTGCCGGGCGAATACCTTGATAGAACAAGTTGGTTTCCATAAAGATCTGCCCGTCAGTAATAGATATTACGTTGGTTGGAATGTAGGCAGAAATATCACCAGCCTGCGTTTCAATAATTGGCAGGGCAGTCAAACTACCGGCACCCAGCTCATCGCTTAGTTTGGCTGCACGCTCTAGTAAACGAGAATGCAGGTAAAAAACGTCTCCTGGATAAGCCTCACGTCCTGGCGGGCGGCGTAGAAGCAATGACATTTGACGATAAGCGGCGGCGTGCTTAGTAAGGTCATCGTAAATAATTAGTGCATGCTGTTTGTTATCACGGAAATATTCGCCCATTGTCGCACCCGCGTAAGGAGCTAAGTATTGTAACGATGCAGGATCGGCTGCACTAGTCGCAACCACAATAGTCTGATCCATAACACCCTCACGCTTAAGACGGTCTACCAAACGAGCAATCTTACTCATCTTTTGTCCTACAGCCACGTAAATGTTAATAACACCTGTATTTTGGCGGTGTTGGTTGATCATAGTGTCTAAAGCTACAGCAGTTTTACCAGTCTGACGATCACCAATAATTAGCTCACGCTGGCCACGGCCAATTGGAACCATAGCATCAATTGCAATAATTCCGGTCATCATTGGTTCATGTACAGATTTGCGGGCTAGAACACCTGGTGCAATTCGTTCTGCAGGGGAGGTTAATTTAGCCTTAATTGCACCCTTACCGTCAAGTGGGCGACCAAGTGGATCAACCACGCGGCCAACAAGCTCAGGACCGACAGGTACTTCTACTATTTTACCAGTTCGGTGGGCTTTTGCTCCAGCCTTTACTTCAGTGTCTTCACCTAGTAATACGGCGCCAATTTCTTCAACGCCGAGATTGAACGCAAATGCAGTGATATTACCACCATCATTAGCCTCAATCTCAACCATTTCGTTATAACCTACAGACGTAAGCCCGTAAATCCAAACCACGCCGTCACCAACACGGGTTACGATACCGGTCTCTTCAATCTCAGGACGCTTTTTTAGTTTGGCGATTGCCGCCCTGATGTCAGCCGACAAATCAGCGATACTGATATCATCTTTTACTGCCATTATCTTATTCCTTCCTCTGCGACCAGCCGCTTAAACAAATTAAGTTTTGATTTAATTGATAAATCCAATATCTCACGGGGCAATTCAATGCGCACACCACCAACCAATTTAGGGTCAATGCGGCTATCAACATATATTTTTTTAGAGTCTGGGAAATGCTCACTTAGAAGCAATTTGATATCTGCTATCACTGCCGGCGTCAAATCGTGAGCTGAAACAGCCACAGCTTCTACGATGCCGCGCTCTAGTCGGTACTGCATTATATCGCGCGTCAAAGAAGCTAGATCGACTTGCTTATGCTCTGTAGCTAAATAGGCAGCAATCCCTTCAACTAAAGCATTTTTATCGGTCATTGCTAAAGTTTGTTCACCAATAACTTCAGCTAATTCTTTGCGCGTAATCTGACTCACTATTATTTGCGGCCTTTCTTGATAGCCTTATCAATCAAATCAGCATCTTTCTTGGCATCAATCTTTTCTTCTACTACGGCTTCGGTAACTTCTGATACTAAGCCTACTATCTCTTTTTCTAATTTACGGCGTGCCTGATCTAGCTCTTCATTTATTCGGACTTCAGCATCGGCCAGCATTACATCGGTTTTTTTATGAGCCGACTTTTCAGCATCACGAATCTTCTCTCGAGCTTCTTTTTGTGCATCGCCAATTATATCGTCTGCGCTGTGGCGGGCTTCACGGACAATTTTAGCGGTTTCTTTTTCTAATTTTGCACGCTCTCTTTCCATTTCTAGACCGTGCCTAACACCCTTTTCAACAATAATGTAACGTTTATCTAGCATTTTAACAATCCGGTCAAAAGCAAACTTCTTTAGTAGTAAAAATACCAAAATAAAGGTGACTATCTGGATTACGAATGCCTGCAAACTCAGACCCAGGATACCGCCGGTAGCCTCTTCTGTTGCTGCAAAATATGTTGGTAACATTTTTTAATCTTTTCCTTTACTTACTAGATGATAAACAATGACGCAAAGACTAGTAGAGCCATAAGCTCAACAATAGCTATAATCACAAAAACTTGACCGAAATATTTGGCCGCTTCCGGGTTACGACCAACTGCGTTCATGAAAGCTGAACCAATCAAACCAATTCCGATAGCAGGCCCTAACATACCGAAAGCCATCATTAAACCTTTACCGAGTATCTCTATATCACCGGTTACTTGTGCGAATTGCGTTAATTCCATAACTTTTTACTCCTTAGTTTATTTTGTTACTGACATTGCTGATGACACACGCCTGCTCACTTTGAGATAGGTGACTATGTTCGCTCTTTATCCCAAACTGCATGTAGCGCGTACCATCAGTTACAACTATTATTTTATTATTAATCATACCTTAGCCGTTTTTAACTTGGTTAACTCGTACTCATGTAAATCTTCTGCCTCACTATCGTGTTTGATTGCGGCTGACAGATACATAATACACAGCATCGTGAAGATATAAGCCTGTAATGCGCTTATGAAGAGTTCTAGAATAACGAACGGTAAAACAGTAATAGGGGCAGCAAAACTACCAAGATAAGTAAAGATTGCAATAATTGTCTCGCCAATGACCACATTCAGGAACAACCTAAGTGCCAGACTAAAAATACGGGTAATTTCTGTAAACATTTCGAATACTCCAAGTAAGTAAGTGCCTGGGTTTTTTAGACTACCAGCAAAGTAGTGTCGAAAATGTTTCTTAAAACCGCTTTCACGAATAGAGAAATATTGAACCACCACAATCATCACAGTTGAAGCCGCCAAAGTACCGTTAAGGTCAGCAGTGAATGGACGTATTGCTGGCACTTCACTAAATGAAAGTACTCCGCCTGCACCCGGAATAAGCCCAAACCAGTTACTGAATAGAACGAAGAAGAAAGCGGTTGTAAAGAAAGGCGCATAACGGATGGCTTTCTTACGAGAGCCAAGTGAATTTTGTATGGTACCAATAATAAACTCAGTACCAATCTCTACAAATTGGGTAAAGCCACGCTTAGGCTTTATAGTAATGCCACGTGCAACCGTTGTGAATAGAATAAAAATTACTATTGAACTTATTAATCCATAAACCATCGAATTACTGATGCTAATACCACCAACGGTAAAAAGTTCTTCAGGTGTAATGTGGATTGCCGGTCCGCCCTCATTAGCGGCCGCAAATAAAGTAGGGATATTAAACATTCTTCTTCCTTCTTGTAGTTCTTTTCTTCAATCTTCTTGCCTCGTCGATTGCAGCCTGTGTAGTTAATTGATTATATGTCTTATATATCACCATGCTTGCACCAAAGATAGCTATAAAGAATGCCGCTAGCGCAAGTGACGGCTCAGTACCGTACCTATTATCAAGCTGCACACCAATAAAAATTGGTAACAAAATCATAATAGCTAGCTTCCAGCCCATAGTTATAACTTCTGTTACTAGCATGTTTCTAGCGTCAAACATAGCTAGAGCATTCAGTGCAGGGTCACTGTTTTTAGTAGTCGTTCGCTGTCGGCTTGCGGCTTTACCCATTTATTCCTAAATAATAACAGATTAGAAAATAGATACACAATAGTAATTCGGAATAGCTAAAGCACGCACTCTGCTGCGTCAAGTGCAACAACAGGGAAAACATTTACTTCTACGTACTAGTGTGATGTAATTTGTTTATAGGGTAGTAGAATTCTCCCCTAAGATACTTGACAAGTTGAGATAGAACTTTCAGGTGAGTTAACTTCTTAAAGGGTGGAAGCTATCTCATCTGAAATACAAAAAGTATTGAAGGCAGCAAAAGCTGTTTAGCACCCCGCTGAATGAGAAGAGAGACATAGCGAGTGTCCTACACTTTTTTTCATAAAACCTCCAGTGGCAAAGTTATCAAGTACGAGATTAACCTTTTTTTTGTGCCGTACTTACTGCTGTTTTGGTGGTATGCCTACACTGTTATTGCTCGTCCAGAACCAACCCTCTACGTCAACTTCTTCTGGGGCTTGCTCCACGGCGTCTTTGTAGTGCCAAGCTACATCGTCAGCTTGTTTAACGATAACGTCGCGATATACCAAACACCCAACATTTTCGGCTGGTATAACTTGGGATTCTTGCTCGGAATTGTTGCATTTTTTAAAGGTGCAAACAACTAAGCGCAGGGTTGGTAAGCAGACTTAATTTAGGGTAACCTAGGATAAATATCTGCACAGAAACATCTGTAATCAAACCCACTTCCTTCTTAAACTTCAAAAACTCTATCTCCTTGTCATCGCTCAACGAATTTCAGATATAT
>Ga0163144_10013678_pt1 | contig 16911 bp, 16 predicted proteins | sample OliLak19BULKMAT1_FD_123175 | JGI IMG/M metagenome (GOLD analysis project Ga0163144, IMG submission 123175) | Freshwater microbial mat bacterial communities from Lake Vanda, McMurdo Dry Valleys, Antarctica - Oligotrophic Lake LV.19.BULKMAT1 | ecosystem: Environmental > Aquatic > Freshwater >... | reverse complement strand
GGGCTTGATCGGCCTGGGCTTGATCGGCCTGGGCTTGATCGGCCAGGGCTTGATCGGCCAGGGCAGCGCCGTAAAGACAGAGCGCAAGCGCGCCCTCACTGAGTGCCTTTGCGCGCAGCAGCATGTGCCGTACATCCGGGTGCTGGCGAATTGGACACATCTCCAGACTCAACTCGACGCTGCCCGTGGCATCCATCGGTCGACCCTGGCGCCGTTCGCGCGCGTAGACCGAGGCCAAGCGATAGCCGGCATAGGCGATGGCGGCAGCGCCGATGCCAACGCCGATGCGCGCCTCATTCATCATGCGGAACATGGCCGCCAGTCCTTGCTGCGGCTGGCCGAGCAGATACCCCACGCAGGGGACGCTTTCGCCAAAGCTGAGCAGGGTATTGACCGTACCGCGATAGCCCATCTTGTGATTGAGCCCCTGCAGCTGCACGCCATTGTCGAGGCTTGCTGCGCCCTGATCATCGGGCCGGTAGCGCGGCACCAGGAACAGGGAAATTCCTGCTGCACCTGCGGGCGCGCCGGGGGTACGCGCAAGCACGCAGTGAATGATGTTCGAGGCCAGCTCATGAGCACCGCCACTGATCCACATTTTCTTGCCGCGCAGGCGATAGCTGCCATCGGCCTGCGGGCTTGCCAACGTTTTGATATCGCTCAGGCTGGAACCGGCATGCGGCTCGCTGAGGCACATGGTGCCAAACCACTCACCGGAAACCAGCTTTGGCAGATAGCGCGCACGCAGCTCAGCGTTGCCGCAGTCACGCAGCAGTGATGCGGCGGCCTGGGTGAGGAAGGCGTAGCCGTAGGTGGGCGCGTTGGCGGCCGAGAACTGCGCGCTGATTAGCGCGCGCAGCACGTGCGGTAGCTGCGTGCCACCTTCTTCGATCGGCGCGCCCATGGCAAACAGGCCGGCGTCGCGGAATGCCTTCAGGGCTTGGGCGAGCTCCGGAATGATGCGCACGCGGCCGTCGACCAAAGTGGGCTCGTTGGCATCACTGCGCGCAGCGTGCGGCGCGAAAGCCGCTTCAGCCAGCCGAGTTGCGCTTGCGAGCACCTGATCGCAGGTGCCGGGATCAAGATGCTGGTAGCGGGGATATCGACAGATCGCGCCAATATCCAGCCACTGGTTGAGCAGGAAGCGCCATTCGATTTCGGACAGTAGCATACGTGGACCCAGCAGCCATGAGGGATGCGGAACGTACACCGGGATCTGCAAAGAAACAAAAAACCCCGGCCGGAGCCGGGGTCAAAAACTTCAGCGTTGGAGCCAAAGACTTGCTGATTGCGACGCTCTAAAGGCGCGCTTACTGCAGCGCTCTTAGGCGCGCTTGATCTTCACTGACTTCACAACTTGGTCGTTAGCGGCTTCAAGGTTGCCCTTGACCAGACCGACCAGCGCTTCGTTGGTCTTGCTGACGATGCCGAAAGCTTCTTGACCGACTTGGCTCATATGCTCAACGGCTTCCTTGCTCAGGGCAACGCCCTTCGGAAACACAGTCTTCAGAGCTTCCATGTCACGCGCTTCGCTCAGTTCAGCAACAAAGCCCTGCGTGGCATTGACGCGGGCCTCAAGTGCTTTGAGCTGCACGTCCATCAGCTTCTCGAAGCTTTCGACTGCAATGCTGTTGGCCTTGATCATGGCCTGAGCTGCGTTCTTGTGGAATGACAGTACTTGGTTGGCGACTTGTTCAAACATGGTGATGCTCCCGTCCGTTGATTGGTGCGTTGCAGCATAAAGTAAGGTTTTGCTGCACTGCAACATCAAACCGCAGCGCGTTCAGCGATTCTTCACCCGCGTCGTTTCGATGCTGAGATTTGCCCACCTTCGTCGAAACCGGAAGCTATCGGGAACCTCTAGAAACCGCGCAGTAGGGTTTAGAGGTTCCCTATGGATGCTGCGGCTTCGCCCGCAGGCTCGGCGCACAGTGGCGATTGGCGGCGCTGTCATGTCGACCGCAGGCCGTAAGCTCATGCCGCACGGAGGATTGAGATCTCTCCGTGCGTTCGAAATGACAAGCGGTTTGAGCCATTGCCTGCACCCATGCTTTGCCACGTCACTTCTCACGCTGAGCGGACGTGCCTCACGCCTGCGCGCAAGTCTACTGGCCGCGCCCGGGCTACTGGCTCCGCACAGCATCACGGTTGGCGGCCGGGTATGCGTGCCCGCTCCACGCAGAAACGCACACGCGATTGCGTCCCTCACGCTTGGCCCGATAGAGGGCCTCGTCGCTGGCCTGGAAGGCTTCCCGCAATACGCCAATTTCCAGGCTTGCGCGCGGCACCACGCCAATCGAGACCGTGACGTTCGGTTCCCCGCTTGCGGGCGCCGCTACTGCGGCAAGGATCGCCTCGGCCAATGCAATCGCGCTTTGATCCGTGCGCTCGGAAAGCACCAGGAATTCCTCACCGCCCATGCGGATCAACACATCGTCGGCGCCCAGTTCAGCGCGACTCACGCGCGCGAACCGCCGCAGCACCGCGTCACCCACGTCATGGCCGTGCACGTCGTTGATGCGCTTGAAGTGATCCAGGTCAAGCGCCAGCACCGAGATCGGCCCCATGCGCTTGCTCTTTCGACGCGCATCAATCAGGCGTCGCAGGCCAAGGCGATTCATGCACTCGGTCAAGGGATCGGACTCGGCGCGCAACTCGCTTTGATTGACCAGACGCTCGACGACAAAGAGGATCATGCACATCACGGATGCCATTGCGCCAACCAGCAGTCCCAGAAGGACCACGATGTTTCCGGGCTCGTTCTCAAACGGGTTTAGTTTTGGAATATCAAACGCTAAATGCAACAGCACGCGGGCGAACAAGCAAGCCAGGATCAGGGTTTGCGTGTAGAGCAGCCAGCGCAGCGCGCGCGATGGCCTGTCCTGCCGCGAAAGGGTGCGCAACAAAATTGCGGTGGGCACGGCGAGCAGGACCGCCTGCGCAACCAAACGCACGCCAAAAACGGACCAGATGACACCAAAGATGATCCCGATGCTGAACATCAGGGAGGTCAACACCCATAGCCAAGCGCGCGAGCGGCGCCTTCCCAATGCGCGTTCAACGCCTACCCAAAGCATGACTTGACCGGCTACCAGCAGCGCATTGCCAAGCGCAAGACTGAGCCAAGTGGGCACCGAACCCTGCAACATATTGAGCAGCAACCCGCTACCCGCCAACCATGCACCGATACGCAGGCAGGTGTAGCCAGGTTGCTCGCGCACGCGGTGCACGACCACCGCGAGCAGGATGTTCATCAGCACGATGCCGATGGAGATCCCCGCGCCAAGTCCACGCAGGGTGTCGCTATCCATGCTTAGTGCCGATCCGTGACGATCCGCGTGTTTCGCAACACGGCTACACGCCCAGCTTGAGGTCGCGCTGCTCAATCGAATCCAGACGGATCCGATTTGCAAATAGCGAAAAGCTGAGGTAGCCAGCCAAAGCATTGGAGCGCTGAGCCCAGGGCGGCAGGTAGGTCGGTTCGGCAATGAAACCGGAATCGACAAACGGCTCAAACGCAATCACATCGTGCAGGGTCATTTTGCCCGCGAACAAATGCCGCGTGAGCAGCAGCTTGCCTTGCTTGAGTGCCCAACGGAAAAAGGTATGTACGCTGAGCATGCCGGTCAGATAGACGGTGTCCTTGGTGAAAGCATGACCACCCGTCAAGGGCGCGCCCCGGAATACGCGCATCGCCGAATTGAAGCTGTCGGACTCGGATTGCCCTTCGTCCATGAAGAAGCGGAACACGTCGAGAAAGTCCGCGCCGTTGAGCGCCAGATCGATGGCAATGATGCGCAGGGAGATGCGCTTCATGCGCCCAATATCGATCGAACCGGTCACCAGCTCCGCAAACACGGCCAAACCTTCCTGAGTGGCCGTGATGCGCGGCGAATTGAGTCCCAAACTTCGCAGATGCGGCTGGTCGCGTCCGTTCAGCGCAGTCAACGAGTGCACAAAAGCTTCGTGTTCGAGCAGCTGAAGGCGGTCATACTCGGAAAAACTAGTGCCGTCGCGCAGACGCACGCGCGTGGGTCCGGCGGCAGCCTTGGCCACCAGATTGGGATCAATCTCGACCTTGATCGTGTGCTTCCAAAAGAACTTGTTGAGCGTTGCCTCCATCTCGTCTTTCAGCGTTTGCGCCGAAAGACAGTATTCCGGCTCGGCCAAGCGCACGTCGGCCATGATTTCGTTCGCTGCGATGATGAAATGTCGCGCCGCATCAATATTGTTCACGGGCGAGCCGGCGATCGAATCGCCCGGCTTACCGTACAGCTGGACCGCATACTCGGTCATGTCCGGCTTGCCAAGGTTCTCCAGCAGCAGCGTGGCGTAGCGCCAGCTCTGCGCCGTGCGCAGCAGGTAGTCGCCGATGGGGTGATCTGGATCGGAGCGCAGAATGATCTGATCCAGCTCAGTGCGCTTTTCCGAAAAATCGAAGGTCTTGTACTGCACCTCGGGCAGCTTGAAATTGCCGCGATGCCAGTTATCCAGAAACTCGCGCTGTACGCCGCTTGGCCAACTCAGCGTGGAGAGCATCTTGACGTCTTTGACCGTTTCAACCAAGCGCCGGTCAAGCTCGCTGTAACGCTTGAGTTCGGGGCTTAGCTCAGCCATGGCGGCATCAACTCGAAGTAGGAATTTTCAGCACCAGACCAACCCTTACAAAGTCGGTCTGAAGTGCGTTCACGGAGCGCAATGAGGAGACCGACACGCGATGACGGTTGGCGATTTCACTCAGCGTTTCACCGCGCGCAACCACATGACGGCGCACGCGCTGGTTGGCTGCAATCCAGGTTCCTGGCGGTGGCGCGGCATGAAAGTAATCGCGAATTCCCGCCAGCAGCGCCGTCGACAGCCGGTCGCGATGATCTGGATCGTTGAGTTTGCGCTCTTCGTCAGGGTTCGAGATGAAGGCCATCTCCACCAGCATGGAGGGCACGTCTGGCGAGCGCAGAACCATGAAGTTGGCGCGTTCAACATAGCGCTTATGCGCTTTGCCCATCGACTTCAGCGAGCTGAGCACGTGATCGGCCGCTTGAGCACTGGCCTCAAGCGTGGCGCCCTGGGACAGATCAAGCAGCACCGCGGCAAGCAGATCGTCCTTGTCGTTCAACGACAAGCCACCCACCAAATCCGCGCGATTCTCACGCTCGGCCAGGAACCGGGAAGCCTCGTTGGTTGCTGCCCGTTCACCCAGAATGAATACCGACGAGCCACGCACGTTGGAATGCACGAACGCATCGGCGTGGATCGATACGAACAAATCAGCCTTGGCATTGCGCGCCCGCTCGAAGCGATCGCGCAGGGAAACGAAAGTATCGTCATCGCGCACCAGGTAAGCCTCCATGCCGGGCTCGGCGTTGATCTTGAGCGCCAACAGCTTGGACACCTTGAGCGTGACGGCCTTTTCCCGCGTGCCGGTCGGACCAATCGCACCTGGATCCTGGCCGCCGTGTCCGGCATCGATGGCGACCACAACCTTACGGCGTCCGCGTTCGAGCTGTGCCGCCGTGCGCGCCGGCGCACGCGCAAGTGGGGAATTGCTTGGATAAAGATCAAGCACAAGACGATGCCGATGGGTCTGTGCCGGCATCATAAGAAAGCTTTTAGGGCGCACCGGTTCTCGAAGATCAAACACCACGCGCAAGGTGTTGGCATCTGGCTTGCCGTAGCGCACGCCAGTAACCAAACCGCGCGGGTCGGGTGCCAAACCAGCGACGACGGTGGAATTTTCCAAATCAACCACCAAACGCTCCGGATCGCTGAGCGTAAACACCTTGTAACGTGCCGCATCGCTCAAGTCGAGCACGGCCCGCGTGTAGTCGGGTGGTGCCCAAATCCGCAGACCCTTGACCTCAGCCGCGTGGATCACCACCGAACTCATTAGCAGAAGTAGAAAGCAGATGAAGCGCATGAGTCGCAGCGTAGATGGGCTGGCCTGCATTGGAAACTAAACAAGTCCCTCTTGACAAGACATTTTTGCTTAGGAATCCACCGCTTAAACGCTGTTCTTCATAATTGCCTCTAGCGCAGCCCGCGCATTGGGCAGCCTGCTGTCCACGCGCTGACTGCAGACCCGAATCTGGATTCGGCGTCCGAGCTCGGCGTGCTCAAGGAAAATCTCCAAATCAGGCTCGGGCAAGCCACGCTTTGCGCGCTCGGCCCACTCCACCAGCCAGATCTCCTGGTCGTGTCCAAGATCACGCACGCCGAGGTATTCAAGCTCACTGGCATCAGCGATCCGATACAGATCCAGATGCACCGCGGCGCGGGCTCCCACTTCATAGTGTTCCAGCAGAGTGTAGGTGGGACTACGGATGCTTCCCTCCACTCCAAGCTGGCGTAACAGGCCGCGCGCCAGCGTGCTTTTGCCGGCGCCAAGCTCGCCATGCAGGAAGATCACCAAACCGCCCTGAGCAGGGCATAGCGCAGCGCCCACCGCCGCACAGGCGTCGGCGTCCCTGATCAAGCCAGCCAGCATCAGGCCGGAACCGATCAAACTAGAAAAGTTGCTTGATGCGGGCTGCGCGGGCATCAACGAGCGGGGTTTAAGCTGCTGCGCATCGCAAGACACAGATCTCCGGCAAGCAGACCGCGCTGGCCAAGCCGAGCCAGTTCGTCGCCGGCACGCGCGTGCGCCAGAACGCCGGCACAGGCAGCTGCAAAGGCCGGCATGCCCTGCGCCCAGAGGCTGGCCAGTAACCCAGCCAGCACATCACCGGTCCCGGCCGTGGCGAGGCCGGCATTGCCAAAGGGGCAAAGCGCGCTGCGCTGGCCGCGCGAGGCGATCAAGGTGCCCGATCCCTTAAGCACGGCCGTGCACTCGAACGCCTCGGCCAGGCGCAGCACCGCGCTCAGGCGATCGCTCTGCACCTGCGCGCCGGTGCACTCCAAAAGGCGCGCGGCTTCACCAGGATGCGGGGTGATGATCAATCGCTCTGGCAGCAAACAGGCGCCATCAGCAAGCAAAGTGAGCGCATCGGCGTCCATCACGGTCGGAAGATTGGCTTCAACGCCGGCTTGCAATAGCGCTTGCCCCCACGGCGCAAGCCCAAGCCCGGGGCCGGCCAGAAACACATCGGCCCGCTTCAGCAATGGCCGCAGATCCGAAGCAGTCTGCACCACGCGCACCATCAGCTCCGGGCGCGCGGCAAGAATGGGCGCCACGTGCTCGCCACGGGTCGCAACCGTGACCAAGCCAGCGCCAGAACGCAGCGCCGATTCAGCGGCCAGACGCACGGCGCCGCCATATCCAAGATCGCCCCCAAGCACCAGCACATGACCAAACGAATTCTTGTGCGAATCGGCCGGCCGCGGCGGCAGCTCCGTACGCAGATAGTCCACTCCCAGCGCGTCCGCGCAGGGTGCAACCTGCGCCAGCAGCGAGGCCGGAAGCTCCAGTTTTTCGAGGCAGATTTCTCCCGCCACGCGCCGCCCCTGCGCCGTCCAGAGCCCCAGCTTGTGAGCGATGAAGCTGATGGTCAGCGCCGCTTGCACGGCACAGCCACGGATCCGCCCGGTGTCGCTGCAAAGTCCACTCGGCAGATCCAGCGCAATGCGGGTTGCCGGCGCCGTATTGATTGCATGCACGGCAGCGGCCGCAGAACTGGTCAGGTCACGGCTGAGCCCGATGCCAAACAGGGCGTCGATCAGTAAATCGGCTGCCGGCAGCGCATTGGCAAGCAAATCAATACGACCGCCAGCCTCCAGCCAAGCGCGCGCTGCGCGTCCGCCGTCACCGTCCTGCGGAATTCGCCCGTCCAGGCTAAACACGCGAACCTCGCGTCCGGCTTCTCGAAACAAGCGCGCCAAGACGTAGCCGTCGCCCCCGTTGTTGCCCGGGCCACAGGCGACCACAATTTGCTGCGCCAGCGGATAGCGCTCACGCAGCACCCGGAATGCCGCCCGGCCAGCACGCGACATGAGTTCGAAGGAAGCGACCCCAAGCTGTTCGGTTGCCAACCGATCCAGAGCCCGGGCCTGCGCTGCGTTGTAGAGCGGGAATGCGTCCATGGCGCCGAGTATCCCACGCCGCGGCGGGCTGGAGATCTCTGTCTGCGGCCTGGATGAAAAGCAGTCTTGATCTTGGCGGCTCCCGGGGTACTCCAAGCCTTGGCGGTTACCCGCCGCCGATCGCATGCACCACTTCAATACGGTCTCCGTCGACCAGCTGGGTTTGCGCGTGCTGACTTTTTGGCACAATCGCGCCATTACGCTCCACAGCAAAGCGCCGCTCAGCCAAGCCCTGCAGGCGAAGCAGCTCCGGCAATGCGCAGGCCTCAGGCAGCTCAAGCGGCATCCCGTTGAAATGAATCTTCATAGCTCGATGGCGTCCGGAAACTCGGGCTTCAGCGCCCGCGCGAGCAGGCGTTTGAGCCCTTCCGCGGGCGTAATCTCCTGGTGCAATACAGCCTGCACGTGCTCCGAAATCGGCAGATCAAGCTCATGGCGACGCGCCAGGCGCATTACCTCATCGACTGTTTGCACGCTTTCGACCACCTGACCAATCTCCGCAATCGCCTGTGACATGGGCACACCGGCGCCCAGTTTCAGCCCGAGTCGCCGATTGCGCGAAAGGTCGCCGGTGCAGGTGAGCACCAAATCACCAAGCCCAGCCAGCCCCATGATGGTTTCGGCGCGCCCGCCCAGGGCGGCACTCAGGCGCAGCATTTCGTTCAAGCCGCGGGTGATCAGGCCAGCGCGCGCATTCAAGCCCAACTGCATGCCGTCACAGATCCCAGTGGCCACTGCGAGCACGTTCTTCATGGCGCCGCCCAGCTCGGCACCACGCAAATCCTGCCCAGGATAGGCGCGCAGGCTTGGCCCGTGCACCATGCGTGCAATCTCAAAAGCAAACGCGGGATCGTCGGAGTGCACGGTTATTGCACTGGGCAATCCCGCCGCCACTTCGCGCGCAAACGAAGGCCCGGTAAGCAAGGCTTTGGGCGTGCTTGCACCGCACACTTCATCGACCACTTCATGCAAGAATCGACCGCTTCCAGGCTCAAACCCCTTGCTCGCCCAGGTCAATCCCGCACCGGGCCGCATGAAGGGTTGGATGGCGTGCAGCAGATCAACAAAAGCGTGGCTTGGCGTGACCAGCAGCAGCACGTCGGAGGCTTCGGTCGCAAGCTTCAAGTCGCTTTCAAAGCGCAGATTGTCCGGCAGGTCAATGCCGGGAAGATAGCGCTCGTTGCGCTTGCAGCGCGCGATGTGCGCCAAGGTGTCGCCGTTGCGGGCCCACAGCGTCACCACGTGGTTTTGACGCGCAAGGTGAGCCGCCAGCGCGGTGCCCCAAGAGCCAGCACCATAGACCGTTACTGTTCTGGAAGTCACCATGCATTTCCCCTATCACGAGCGGATCTTGCGTGCCTCGCATAGCGCAAACGCCAACACCCGAGAGCAAGCTTCAACGCAGCTAGTCTGGGCGCCAAAGTGGCTTGAAACAAGCCTTGAGAAGGCTCTGTTGTGCAGGTAGATCGAAACCGGCGCAATCGATTCCGACGGCGCCGGGAATGACCGATCAAGCAGTTTGCGTCTCGCGGCGCTTGAGCGCTTCAGCGTAAACCTGCTCAAAGTTGATCGGCTGCATCAGGAAGGGTGGGAAACCACCGTTCTGGACCAGGTCGGAGACCGCCTGACGCGCGTAGGGGAACAACACATGCGGGCAATACGTACCCAGCACGCCGTCCAGCTGCTGGGCCTCAAAGCCGATGCAGCCAAACACGCCAGCTTGCTCAACCTCGGCCAGATAAGCCGTCTTTTCGCCAACCTTGCAGGTCACCGTGATCGCCAGCGACACTTCAAATAGGTTCGGCGCAAAGTTCTGCACCTTCTGACTGAGGTTCAGGTCAACGCGCGGCTGCCCTTGCTCCTGGAAGATCCCAGGCGCATTCGGCGCTTCAAACGAGAGGTCCTTGACATAGATTTTTTGAACGGTCAGCTGGGGGCCTTGGTCGGCCGCACCATTGGCATTACTTTGCTCGTCGGCCATGGCCGCACTCCTGTCATTAGGTCAAAAAAGGGGGCGTAGTATCCCATGCAGTTTGCGCCGATGACAGTGCTTGCCGGTATCGGTGCACCTACAGTTCAGGCGCACGCGCTTTGGTAGCCGTTCTGCGATGCAGCATGTCTTGCTAGGGCTTGGCCTGGTTAGCACCGGCTAGCACCGGGCCTAACGTGAGGCCTCAGCGTTCGGCCCAGAACCCTGCTTTCGACCCCGAAGCCACTGCGGAGGCGGGTAGTACGGAGCAAATTGGCGGCCGACTGAACGTCGGATAAACAAACCCGGCCTCAAGACGCTCAATCAACACGAAAACATACGCCAGCGTATGGACGCGGCGCGCGCAAAAAAGTTAACTTACTCACTCAACTTGATGCCGGGCATCCGCTTCGGCGCTTTCACGCACTTGGGAGGGTATTCGTGAAATTTTCTAACTTAGCACTGGCTATGTCGGTTGCTTTTTGCACTTTTTCTGGCATCGCCAGCGCCGAAGCCCTGCTCGCTAAAGAGCTGTCCGGGCCGGCTTCTGAATTCAACGAACTGAAGCCTGCGGATGGCCTGCAATCGGCCATCCATTCCAAAAGTGCACTGCTGCCGGTCTATTTGGACGCCGACGGCCGCGCAGTGGTTGATATGCCAGTGGCAGCCGAGCAGTTCCGTTTCATCGTATTGAACGGTGGCGCCGATTGGTCCATGCAAATTCGTCGACCCGGCGCGCGCAGCGCATCGCCGGTTGAACTGGCCGCATCAGAAATCAACAACGCGTCGTTTGGGATTGAAGCCGCCAGCCACCAAAGTACCTATTACGGCTTTGTGGGCGCCGAACGGGGCACTTGGCAACTTGAGATTCAAAGCAATGATCGCGCGAGCCAGAAGGGTTTTGTGCTGCTCGAAGGTGACTCGGCGACCCAACTGGTTTCGTACCGCAACGCGAACGGCCAAGTGGTGGGCAACTCCGTAAGCATCTTGGCCAGTCTCTCAAGCCAAAACGGCGGCGATTTGGCGCTCGGCAAGGGTGCGGCAAACGTTGCAAGCGCGAATGTTCGCTTGACCGCGCCCGACGGCAGCGAACGCACTTTGAGCATGTTTGACGACGGTCGCAGCGGTGATGGACGCGCCGCAGACGGCACTTTTGGCGCTCGCTTCCAAGCCGAACAGGTGGGCAATTACCAGGCCCAGGTTCTGGTGCGCGGCTCAGATTTGAGCGGCAATGCCATCGCGCGCAGCGCAGAGCACGTGATCCCGGTGGCCGAGCAAACGCTGCGCCTTTCCGGAACCACGGGCAGCATGGTGCAACGCAGCGGCACGCGCATCGCGATCCAAATCCCGGTCAGTACTGATCTGCAAGACCAGCACTATCGTGGCTATGCCGAGGTTTGGGGCGTGGGACGCAACGGTGAGGCGGTAGCAGTAGCCTGGGTTGGTGGCATGGTGCAGCCGGAAAACGGCGCGGTCAGCTTCGGCTTCGACACGCGCTGGGCGAGTCTGGCGAATGCAAGCGCGCCGTTTGAATTGCGCAATGTGCGCTTTGAAAACCCGGACAACTACGTCAGCATCGCAACTGCCGCGCGGATATCTTTGGCAGGTCAAGCAAGCTTGGTCGGCGCAAAGAATCTTGGCTCGGTGCAAATCGATGAGTCCATGCTGATGGGCGAACGTCCAGCCGAACTGCTCGCTAAACGCGGCACCGGCGCGCGTTTGCTGCTGGTCCATGGCTACTGCTCGGGTGGCGTCTGGCCCACCGCGAACTTCAGCAGCGCCTCCACCTTCCTAGACACCAATCAAAATCGCTCCCACGACCAGTTTGCGCGCCTGCTGCAAACCTTCGGCAACACCTGGAACTCCTTTGGTGTAGTGGCGCATAGCCAGGGGGGCGCGGCCTCCTTGCACCTGTTTACCTACTACTGGAGTGGACTCGACAAGGCCGTCGGCAGCCGCTTGATTCAGTCCGTCGGCACTCCATACCAGGGCACCAATCTGTCCGGCATCCTCGCCGCGCTTGGTAACTGGTTCGGCGTCGGCTGCGGCACCAACAACGACCTGACCTACAGCGGCGCAAGCTCCTGGTTGGCTGGTATCCCAACCTCCCGCCGAGCCAAAGTGAACTACTACACCACGTCGTTCCGCACCACCAATTGGTGGACCAACGACTTTTGCCAAGTTGCCACGGACCTGGTGTTGAGCGATCCAGAAGACGGCACCACCGAGCAGGCCAAAGGCCAGCTTTCAGGTGCAGTCAATCGTGGCAACACCACCGGTCAGTGTCATACCGACAACATGCGTGACCCGGCTCAGTACCGCGATGCCGGCCGCAACGGGGTCATGAATACGAACGCAGCACGCTAAGTACCCTGCACTCCAGAACAAAACCCGGCTTCGGCCGGGTTTTGTGCTTCTGGGCTAAGTTTCATGGCACGCAGCCACCGCGGAGCATGACGCACGGCGTCAGGACTGCTGTGGCCTGTCATCTTTAGGGGATTGCGCGACTGGCGCGCGCAAGGAGCGTTCCCGAACTTCTAGATCAAGCGCTGCGAAGCCCCAAGCACCACAACTTGCAGACTCGCTCGGAGTATTGTTAGCGCCCTTCGTTTGACTGGCAGATCCATCATGAATCAGAAGCAGCGGAGATCCATGCGGATTTTGCGCCATGGGTGAGCGTGCTCGACGCTCGTCACACGCGGCGTTTCCATCATGATGCTGCGCATTTTGGGCATTGATCCTGGCTCGCGCCGCACCGGTCTTGGGCTGATCGAAGCGCGCGGACAGTCGCTGCGCTATGTCGCGCACCATGTCGTGCAGACATTTGATGAAGATTTTCCGACGCGTCTGAAGGACATCTTTGACGGCGTCAGCGCCTTTGCGCGGGAATTTGGAGCGGGCGAAGTGGCCATCGAAACCGTGTTTCTGTCGAAAAACCCGTCCTCAGCATTGAAGCTGGGGCAGGCGCGCGGGGCGGCCATTTGCGCCTGCGTCAATCAAGATCTGCCGGTGCGCGAATATGCCCCCCGTCAGATCAAGCAGGCCACAGTCGGCGGTGGCGGCGCCGACAAACTGCAGGTGCAGCATATGGTTGGCGTATTGCTGAACTTGAACCAAGCGCTCCAGGCCGACGCTGCCGACGCGCTCGCGGTTGCCCTTACCCACGCGCACTATCGAGAAACAGCGGCGCGAATTGGGCTGCCGGCGGGTTTGTTTAGGCGCTAGCACGGCGCACGCGCCGACCGCGTCGCGGCATCCCACCTTGGCCGCGTTCGGACGCGATAAATCGCGCCCCTACAGTAATCAACCACCTGGGCGGGGTTCGGACGCGATGAAGCGCGCCCCTGCAGGATCGAATCTGATCCGCGATGGCGCGACTGCACAGGCTTTTCGCGCTTCGTGTAAGCCATTGTCATGACTGGTGCGTTACCTTTAGATTGTGCCAACGATGGCGCTGAGGCTGATTCAGCGAACCGCGAGCGCGTCGGGGCCACAATCAGTCGGGCGCCGGTCCACGGTTTGGTCGAGTCGACTCGGTTTCTGAGCGACCCGAATACCGTGAACGGTTATGCTGTTCATAATTAACTTGATGGAGTGAGCCGTGGGCACATTCAGTATTTGGCATTGGTTGATCGTGTTGTTGGTGGTGGTGGTGCTGTTTGGCACCAAGAAATTGCGCAATGCGGGTCAGGATCTTGGTGAAGCCGTGCGCGGCTTCAAGAAAGGCGTGGCGGGCAATGAAGAAGCACCCAAACTCGGCTCTGATGGTGAAAGGGCGGAAGCCGAAAAGGTGGACCAAAAGGACAAGGTTTGACCATTGCACCGGTTTTTCTCCCCTTAGGCAGCAACCTGCCGCAAGCTTTCGAGTCGCTAGTCGAGTACAAGCTGCGTGTTTGACATCGGTTTTTCAGAGATGGTGCTCATCGGCCTGATTGCACTTATGGTGCTGGGCCCCGAGCGCTTGCCCAAAGCCGCGCGCATGGTCGGCGCGTTTCTGCGCAAGGCCCGTTTGAGCTGGGACAACCTGCGTAGCGAGGTCGAACGCGAAATTGATGCCGACCGCTTTCGCAAAGCAGTCAAGGACGTGCCCAATCCGCAAGAGCTGGTGGAAGAACATCTCAACAAGCCGCTGCGCGAAGGCAGCGCGGAGCTGGAGCAATCGATCAAGAGAACCGAGCCGTGAAAGGCGCCGAAGACGACGTTGAGCAGAGCCTTATCGGTCATCTGATTGAGCTGCGAACGCGCCTGATGCGCACCGTGTTCGGCATTCTGGGCATCCTGCTGTGTCTGGTGCCGTTTGCCAATAAACTGTATAGCGTGCTTGCGCTACCGCTGCTCGCCTCACTTCCTAACGGCGGCCAAATGATTGCGATCGATCCGATCGCGCCCTTCTTGACCCCGCTCAAATTTGCCTTCTTTCTGGCTCTGGTGGTTGGCGCGCCGTGGATCCTCTTTCAGATTTGGGGCTTTGTGGCGCCTGGGCTGTATCGGCATGAAAGGAAACTGGCAATCCCGCTGCTGGTCTCCGCGACGTTGCTGTTCTATCTGGGCTGTGCGTTTGCCTATTTTCTTGTGCTGCCCACCATCTTCACCCTGATGAATGCGATTGCGCCGGAAGGCGTGACGGTGATGACCGATATCGGCAAATATCTGGACTTCGTGCTGGTGCTGTTTCTCGCCTTCGGCGTGACCTTTGAGGTACCTGTCGCCACCGTCATCATCGTGCGCCTGGGCTGGGTCACTGTGGCGCAGCTGAAGGAAGCGCGGCCCTATCTGATCGTGGCCGCATTTGTGATCGCCGCGGTCATTACGCCGCCGGATATCGCGTCGCAGCTGCTGCTTGCGATACCGATGTGCATATTGTTCGAGATTGGGCTGATCGCAGCCAAAGCCTTGGAGCCCAAGGAGCAAGCGGCCAGCAAGACTGAGAGTTGAGTCGTACTGACGCTCACAGCCAGCCGTTTTTTTTCAGCCGCCAATACACCACACCCATCAGGCCACCGCAGAGCAGGAGCATGATCGGATAGCCGTAGCGCCATTTCAGCTCCGGCATGTATTCAAAATTCATCCCGTAGAGACTTGCGATCAAGGTGGGCACGGCAAGCAGGCCGGCCCACGACGCGAGCTTCTTGACCGACTCGTTCTGCCCCACCGTGACCAAGGACATGTTCACCTGCAAAGCGGCAGTGAGCATCTCGCCGAGCGTGTTGATCGATTCGGTAATCCGGATCGCGTGGTCAAACACGTCCCGGAAGTACAGGCGCACGTCGTCGTGCACCAGTCCCTGATGAAAGCGCACCAGCTGATTGAGCATGTCCTGCAAAGGCGTGACAGCGAGGCGCAAGCTGACCAACTCGCGCTTGAGCGAATACAAACGGTGGATCGTGGCGCGATTGAAGTGATCCTCGAAGATCGCGTTTTCCAGCTCGCGCAGCTCGCCCTGAAAGCTGTCCACCACCGGCATGAAATTGTCCACGATGTAATCCAGCACCGCGTAAAGGCCAAAACTTGGCCCCAGACTCAGCAACGGCGGCGTTTGCTCGCAGCGCGCGCGCACCGGGGAATAGGAAAGCGAAGCGCCATGGCGAACCGTGACCAAAAAGCGCGCCCCCATGAACACGTGCGTTTCGCCGAACTCGACCTGCCCGCTTACAAACTGCGCGGTATGAGCCACCAGAAACAAAACGTCATCGTAGGTCTCGATTTTTGCCCGCTGGTGCGCGTGCTGGGCGTCTTCAATCGCCAGTTCGTGCAGATTAAATTCACGCTGTACATGTCGCAACATGGCCTCGTCGGGCTCGTACAAACCAACCCAGACGAAAGTGTCTTTGCTGCGCATCACGTCCGAGATTTCATCGATCGTGATGTCACGCAAGCGGCGGCCGTTGTTGCTGTAGGCCACGCAATTCACCACCATGTTCCCGCCGCTGCCTGCGGCGAGCAGCGGAAATGACTTTTCCAGGAACTGTGGCATGGCAATCCTTACGCGCGAACCGCACTGGGACGCCAGTTTGTCACGCTACGCCACCGATGCGCAGCCGCAGAAGCTTGACCCACGGCGGGCGCGGGCGAATGTGGACGTCAGTGCGGTCAATCGGCCTTGATCTTGTAGCGATCAAGGATCGCCGCGAGCCGCCCATCTCCACGCAGTACCTCATAGCCGCGCTCAAGGGTGTTCACCAGTGCGGCGGTCTTCGGATTGTTTGGAGTGCAGGCGATCAACAATCGATCCTGGCTACGAATCGGCGATCCGGCCGCGCGCACCCGCTGCTCCAGACCGGAGGCGCGCAAACTAGCCTCGGCAACCACGTTGGTTTCCAGCACGGCATCCACTCGGCGGGTAAGCAGGCGGCTGAGCAGGTTGCGCAGCGGTCGGTTGGGTACTGGGTGCGGCATAGATGCGCGAGGGCCGATTGAGGTTGGCCTGGATGTATTGATCCAGCACTTCGCCGTAGCTTTAGTCGAAGCTGACACCGAGCTTGCTGGGCTCAAGATCCGCCATCGAGGCGATGGTCAAGGGCTTATCCGCGTTCGGGTATACGGTTTGCTGCGAGATCGTCCACGCCTGCTTGGAAACACAAAATCCGGCGCATCGCTTGCCAATTCGCCCACAATCCGCTCGGCGCGCGCTTCGCGCACATCTGCGCACATCTGCGACAGCCAGGTCCCAGGTCAACATGCGAGAGTCCATTTGCATCGCGTTGTCAGTCAGAATCTGCTCGGCAATATCCGCCATCAGGCCCTGCTGTCCGCGCTTACCGTCACCGCGAATGGCGATGCTCTGCGCACCTGCCGTACCCGCCAGGCCCAGGCCCAGACCCAAGCCCAGGCCTAATCCCAATCCCAATCCCAATCCCAGGCCCAAGCTCAGCGACACCCCGGTCAACTTGTTTCGTGACACCACGCCAATCTCCCGCCGCAGGCTT
>Ga0163144_10013676_pt1 | contig 16911 bp, 13 predicted proteins | sample OliLak19BULKMAT1_FD_123175 | JGI IMG/M metagenome (GOLD analysis project Ga0163144, IMG submission 123175) | Freshwater microbial mat bacterial communities from Lake Vanda, McMurdo Dry Valleys, Antarctica - Oligotrophic Lake LV.19.BULKMAT1 | ecosystem: Environmental > Aquatic > Freshwater >... | reverse complement strand
GCACCCTGCTGGTGCCGGGACGCGGCCATGCGCCGACGCTGGACGAGCCGGCCTGCCGCACGGCGATCCGCGCCTTCCTCGAGTCGATCGCGTGAGACGCGCGCGGCTCGCCTGGCTCGCCTGCGCCGCGAGCCTGCTGCCATCGTGGGTCGCCGTGGCGGCCTCGCCAGCCGCGCCTGCTGCGGCAGCGTCGTCGGCGATGCCCCAGCCTGCGGCGCAAACCGCAGCGACAGTGCTGCGCGTGTCGCGGCGCGAGCTCGACGGCGTTGCCGACGACCTGTTGACCGCGGGGCTCGGTCTCGAGGGGCTGCGCGCCGCAGCGGCGCCGTCGTTTGCCGATGCGCGCCGGCCTACGCCTGAGGAACTGCGGCGCCGTGCCGTCTATTTCGCGTGGCGTGGCCTGGCCGACCTCTCGCCCGGCGGCGGCGTGGGCGAGTTGTTCGGGCCGCGACCCGGTGAGCGGATCACCGGCGTCGAGATCCTCGGTGCGGTGCGGCGGCCCGGCGCACGCGGCGCCGATGCCGTGATGCTGCAGCTGCCGCAGCACTTCGAGCCTCGCGATCCGTGCGTGATCGTCGTGGCCTCGTCCGGCTCGCGCGGCATCTATGGTGCGCTGCCGACCGCGGCGGAGTGGGGCCTGCGCCGTGGCTGTGCCGTGATCACCAGCGACAAGAGCACTGGCAACGGCTTCTTCGACCACGGACGGCGCGTCGGGCTGCGGGTCGATGGCCTTGCGTCGACAGACCTGTCGGATCCGCTGCTGAGCTTCGTCCCCACGTCCACCGCGGCCTCGCCCTGGTTGTCGTCGAAGCATGCGCATGCCGGGGTCGATCCGGAGGCGCAGTGGGGCGAGCGGCTGATCGAGGCGGCGCGGATCGGGTTCGAGTGGCTGAACGTCGAGTTGCGCGATCGTTTGCGTAGGCCGCTGACGCCCGCCAACACGATGGTGATCGCGTCGGGCATTTCCAACGGCGGCGCGGTCGTGCTGCGCGCGCTGGAGCTCGATCGCGCCTCGCCGCGCGAGCGCTGGTTCGATGCCGCGGTCGTGTCGGAGCCGAACGCGATCGTGGCGGCGGCGCAGCCGCAGCTGCGGCTTGCCGATACGGGTACGGGGCCGGCGCGGGCAGTCGCGGTGCGCAGCCTGCTCGACTACGCGACGCTGCTCGCGCTGCTGCAGCCCTGCGCGGTGCTCGCCGCGGACGAGTTGGATGCACCGCTCGCCGCGACGACGCAGGCCAACCGCGCCTTCCACGAGGCGTGGTGCGCCGATCTCGTGAGCCACGGCGAGATCAAGGGGTCGACCAGCGAGGCGCGCGCGGCTGCCGCCCGGCAACGGCTGCTCGAGGTCGGCATCGAGCCCGCGGCGCTGCGGCTCGGACACCTGAACGTGCAGTCGCAGCTCTGGCTGTCAATCGCCACCACCTACCTGAATGCTCAGGCCCGTGCCGCAGCGAACGAGGCGCCCTGCGGCCTGCGCTTCGCGGCGGTCGATGGCGCGGGCCGGCCGCGTCCGCTGACCGACGAAGAATGGGCGCGGCTGTTCAGCGACGGCACCGGCATTCCGCCCACGGCCGGGATCGCGATCGTGCGCGACGACGGCACGCCCGCCAATGCGCCGGGCGTGGCGCGCTGCCTGCGCGGCTGGGTGGATGCGGCGACTTCCGGTCGGGCCGAGGGCTTCGCGACGCGGCTGCGCGCGGGGCTGGAGGAGATCCAGATGCGCGCCGATCCGGGCTGGCGTCCGGTGATCGTGCTGCACGGGCGGCGTGACGGGCTGATCCCCGTCAATCACAGTTCTCGTCCCTGGTATGCGGCGGCGCTGGCGCGCGATCGCCGTCGTGAACTTCGCTACTACGAAGTAGAGCACGGCCAGCACTTCGACGCGTTCCTGGGGCTGCCGGGATTCGCCAATGCCTACGTGCCCATGCAGCCCCATCTGCTGGCGGCGATGGACCAGGTGGAAGCGCGGTTGCGCGCGGGCCGCGCGCTGGCGCCGAGCCAGGTAGTACGCTCGCGGCCGCGTAATGCCGTCCTGCCGGGCGGCGCTGCGCCGCTGCAGCGCGCCGACCTCGGCGCCGTGCAGTCGCGTCCGGGCGCGAACGAGCGAATCGCGCTGCGGGGTGACGGCGCGCTGATCGTGCCGCCGTGAGCATCGATCGGTTCGCCATCGCGAGACCAGGGGAAAGAGAATGCTGAGTCTGCTGGGCCTGCTGCTGGGCCTCGTGCTGCTGGTGTGGCTGACCGTGCGCGGCATGGAACTGCTGGTGGCGGCGCCGCTGTGTGCGCTGCTGGTGGCGCTGACTGCTGGCTTCGCGCTCTTTCCGCAGCTCGCGGCCGAGGGCGCGCCGAGCTACACCGGCGCCTACATGGGTGGTTTCGTCGGCTTCGTGCAGGCCTGGTTCTTCATGTTCCTGCTCGGCTCGCTGTTCGGCAAGGTGATGGAGGCCACTGGCGCGGCCGACAGCGTCGCGACCTGGATCGTCGCGCGGATTGGTGCGCGCCATGCGATGGCCGCGATCGTGCTCGCCTGCGCGGTGCTCACTTATGGGGGCGTCAGTCTGTTCGTGGTCGCGTTCTCGGTCTACCCGATGGCGCTGAGCCTGTTCCGGGTCGCGAACCTGCCGCGCCGGTTCATACCGGCGACGCTGGCTTTCGGCTCGGTGACGTTCACGATGACTTCGGCGGGCTCGCCGGAGATCCAGAACTGGATCCCGACGAAATTCCTCGGCACCACGCCGTATGCAGTCTGGGAAGTGAGCCTGGTGGTCGCGCTGGCGATGGCGCTCGGCGGCTACGCCTGGCTGCAGTGGATGGCGAAGCGTGCCGTGGCCGCGGGCGAGCAGTTCGAGGCGCGCTTCGACGATCCGGACGTCGAGGAACGCGAGCGGCCCGCGATGTGGCGCGGCCTGCTGCCGCTGCTCGCAGTGCTGGTGGTCGCATTCCTGCTGCACGACTCGCTGAAGGAGTCGGCGCTGATCGTGGCGCTCGGCGCCGGCCTCGGCGCCGCGATCCTTCTGAACTGGCGCTTCCTCGAAGGGCGGCTCGGCGCGGCCGCCACGCAGGGCGCGCTCGGCGCGCTGATCGCGATCTCGAACACCGCGGCGGTGGTTGGCTTCGGCGGCGTCGCCAAGCTGACGAGCGGCTTCCAGGCCGCGGTCGATGCGATGACGACGCTGCCGGGCGAGCCGCTGGTCGGCGCCGCGATCGCCGTCAGCGTGATCGCAGGGCTCACGGGCTCGGCCTCGGGCGGCCAGACCATCGCGCTGCCGCTGATCGCGCCGCACTACCTCGACCAGGGCGTCGATCCCGCGGCGCTGCACCGCGTGGTCTCGATCGCCTCCGGCGGCCTCGACTCGCTGCCGCACAACGGCTACGTCGTCACCACCGTGCGCGCGATCTGCCGCGAGCCGTTCCCGGCCGCCTACCCCGCAGTCGCCGCGCTGACCGTGGTCGTGCCGCTCCTCGGCACGATCCTGGCAATCGCGCTGCTCTAGAGGGTAGCGTCCCCTTTCGGCGGGCGCGGTGCGTCTGGGCCTTCGGCGAGTGCCGACTTCACGAGCAGCTGGGCGCTGACCGGCGCGGTGACGAACAGGAACACCACGACCAGCAGTTCGCGCAGGCTCGGCACTCCACCATGCGCGAAGAACAGGCTCGAGGCGACCAGCAGGCTGCCGACGCCGAGCGTGGTCGCCTTGGTCGGGCCGTGCAGTCGGCGGTAGAAGTCGCCGAGCTTCGCCAGGCCGAGCGAGCCGACCAGCGCGAACAGCGAGCCGGCCACCAGCAGCGCGGCGATGACCCAGTCGAGTGGCGAGGCAGCGAGCTCAGTCAACGATGTCTCCCGACAGGCGGTACTTGACGAGCGCGACGGTGCCGACGAAGCCGAACAGCGCGATCACCAGTGCGGCGTCAAAGAACGATGGCTCCGTGAAGCGCACGCCCGCGACCACCAGCAGCGCGAGCGTGTCGACGTAGAGCGTGTCGAGCGCGAGGATCCGGTCGACGGCGCCCGGACCGCGGACGAAGCGGAACAGGCACAGCAGCAGCGCGACTGACAGCACTGCGAGCGCGAAGTTGGCGGCGCCGAGCACGATGGCGCTCATTCGAGGATCTCCGCGAGCGGCGCCTCGTAGCGGTGCTTGATCTCGGCCACCAGCGCGGCCGGGTCCGTGACGTCGAGCGCATGCAGCAGCAGCCAGCGCCGGTCCGGCGTGACGTCGCAGGACACGGTGCCGGGCGTCAGCGTGACCATCGCCGCCAGCGTCGAGATCGCGTAGCGGTTGCGCAGGTCGAGCGGCAGCCAGACGAAGCCGGGACGCAGCGCCGATTCGGGGCCGAGGATGCGCGCCGCGACCTGCAGGTTTGCCACCACGATGTCGCCCAGCAGCACCAGCAGCAGGCGCAGCGCACGCAGCGGCCGGCGGAACGCGAAGTCCTCGGGCCAGAGCCCGCCGAGCAGCGCGGGCAGCGCGAGCCCCAGAAAAGTACCGAACACGAGATGACCAGGGCTCAGCGAGCCATTCAGCACCAGCCAGGTCAGCAACACGACCAGGCCGCCGAGCGGGCGCAGGCGCAGGCGGCCGCTCATGGCGCAACTCCGGCGGGCGCGGTTCCGGACACCGGCATGCGGCCCAGCACCGCTTCGCGGTAGTCCGACGGCGATTGGAGCTGCGCGCCGGCACGCGCGAAATGCCGCGCCAGCGGCGCGGCGAACAGCACGATCGCGACGCCGGCTGCGGCGAGCAGCACGATCGCCGACACGGCGCCTGGTCGTGGCTCGGCCTCGTGCAGCTCGCCCGGTTGAAACGCGGCCGGCTGCGCCTCATCCAGCGGCGCTCCTTCTGGCGCTGCCGCCGACTTCCAGAACACGAGACTGCCGCCGCGCGACAGCGCCACGACCCAGGCGAGGCTCGCGCCGAGCACGACGATCCAGATCGCGACCGCCGCCGGCGAGTCGATGACGCTGTCGAGCAGGATCGCCTTGGCGACGAAGCCGCTGAATGGCGGCAGGCCCGCGCTGGCAAGGCCACAGACGACGAACAGCGTGCCGAGCAGCGTGGCGCCAGCGGGGCGCGGCCCGGCTTCGAAGCGGTCCGCGAGGGCGGTGCCGCGCGCACTGGCCAGCAGGCCGGCGACCAGCATCAGCGCGGCGGCGGCGAAGGTGGCATGGGGCAGGTAGAACAGCGCGGCGCCGAGGCTGGCGTGCGTGCCGACGCCGACCAGCATCAGCAGCGTGCCGGCGGAGCCGCAGATCATCCAGGCGGCCAGCGTGCGCAGATCGCGCGCCGCGAGACCGCCGATGGCGGCGAACGCGAGCGTCGCGAGGCCCACGACCAGCAGCACCGGGCCCGACACGCTGGCGTAGCCGCCCGCGCCGAACAACAGGGTGCCGACGCGCGCGATCGCGTACAGGCCCACCTTGGTCATCACCGCGAACAGCGCCGCGACCGGCGCCGCGGCGGCGCCATAGGTGGCCGGCAGCCAGAAGCCGAGCGGCAGCGCGGCGGCCTTGATGCCGAAGGCGACCAGCAGCATCAGCCCCGCGGCTTCGACCAGGGCGCGATCCTGCGGCGCGACCGCGGCGACACGCAGCGAAAGGTCCGCCATGTTCAGCGTGCCGAGCACGCCGTAGAGCAGGGCCGCGGCCAGCAGGAACAGCGCGGACGAGAACAGGTTGATCACGACGTAATGGACGCCGGCCCGCACCGCCTCGCGTCCGGACGTGACCATCAACAACGCGTAGGAGGCGATCAGCAGCACCTCGAAGAACACGAACAGGTTGAAGAGGTCCGCCGTCAGGAAGGCGCCGTTCAGGCCGGCTACCTGGAACTGCAGCAGTGCAGGGAACCGCGGGTGCCGCTGCAGGAGGCCGTCGGCGGCGGCCAGCTGGCAGGCGATCGCGATCAGCGCGGTGACCAGCAGCATCAGCGCCGCAAGCCGATCGACCGCGAGCGCGATGCCGAACGGCGCCTGCCAGTTGCCGGCGAGATAACTGATGACGGTGCCCCCAGCGGTCTGAACGCCGAGCGCGGCGGCGCAGCCGAGCACGAGCAGCAGCGAGGCAAAGCCGAGCGGTGCGGCCGCGGCGTGGTGCCCGAGTGCAACCAGCAGCGCGCCGACCAGCAGCGGAATCACGATCGGCAGCACCGGCAGTTGGTCGATCAGCGTCAGCGCGTTCATGGCGCGTCGCCGTCGACGTGATCGTCGCCGCTGTCGATGCGGCTGCGTACCGCGAGCGCGAGCAGCACCGCCGTCATGCCGAAGCTGATCACGATCGCCGTCAGCACCAGCGCCTGGGGCAGCGGGTCGGCATAGTTGGCGAGCGCGGGCTCGAGCGACGGGTCGCGCAGCAATGGGGCGGCCGCGACGTGCAGGCGGCCCATCGCGAACACGAACAGGTTGACGGCGTACGAGAGCAGCGTCAGCCCGAGCACGGCGTCGAAGCTGCGTGTGCGCAGCATCAGCCAGATGCCGGCGGCGGTCAGCAGGCCAATGCCGCTGGCGTAGAGAAGGGCCATCAGCGGCGCTCCATCCGGCCGATCGTGGTCAGCGCGAGCAGCGTCGCGCCAGCTACGGCCACGAACACGCCAAGGTCGAAGAACATCGCCGAGGCGAGCGAGCTTTTGCCGAGCAGGGGCAGTTCGCCTTCGAAATAGTGGCTGGTCAGGAACGGATGGCCGACGACGAAGCTCGCGATGCCGGAGAGCGTGGCGAACGCGAGGCCGACGCCGATCCAGCGCTGCAGCTGCAGTCGAACGCGCGATTCGACCCAGTCGATGCCGCGGCCGATGAACGGCACCAGCATCCCGAGCGCGAGCGTCAGGCCGCCGATGAATCCGCCGCCCGGGTCGTTGTGGCCGCGGATGAAGAACCAGATCGCGAGCACCGCGGCGAGCGGCAGCAGCACCGGGCCGACGGTTTCGAGCATCAGAGGCCGCGGGTCGCCCGTCGCGGGCGCGCCCGAGTCGTCGCCACCGCCGCCGCCGTCGGCCGTGCGGCGGGACGGCGCTTGCGCGCCGGTCACCTGCGCGAGCAGCAGGGCCACCAGCAGCGCCGCGATGCCCAGCACCGCGACTTCGCCGAGCGTATCGAGGCCGCGGAAGTCGACGATGATGACGTTCACCGCATTCTGGCCGGCGGCGCCGGGGATCGCGTTGGCGAGGAACCAGGGCGCGATCGAGGCATCCGGCGGGCGTACCAGCACCGCATAGGCGAGCGCTCCGATGCCGCAGCCGGTGATGCCGGCGATCGCCGCATCGGCCGCGCGGCGCGCGAAACCGGGCTCGGGTGGCGAAAGCTTGGGCAGGAAGTGCAGCGACAGCATCGCCAGCAGCACCGATGCGACCTCGACCAGCAACTGGGTCAGCGCCACGTCGGGCGCCGAGAGCAGCGCGAACACCAGGCTGACGACGAGGCCGGTGAGGCCGACGAACAGCGTCGCGACGAAGCGCTGCCGGTGCCAGACGAGTGCGCCGAGTGCGCCGCTGCAGCCGAGCAGCCACAGCACGATCGCGAGCGGCGCCGGCAGCGCCGCGTCGACGTCGGGCACGAAGCCGCCCCGGCCGAGCCAGGGCAGGCCGACCGCGACGAAGGTCGCGAGCACCGCGAACGTCAGGTAGCGGTGCAGGTGGCCGTTGACGACCTTCAGGGTGAAGAAGCGCGCGCCGCCGAGCACGGCGCCGAGCAGCGCATCGAACACCTCCTTGGCGCCGCGCGGCAGATGGACGTGTTCGTGCAGGCGATCGATCCGCTGCAGCGAGAAATAGAACGCGGCGCCGGCGGCGAGCGCCAGCGCGCTCATCAGCAGCGGCAGGTTCAGGCCGTGCCAGATCGCGAGCGAGTATTCGGGCAGCGGCCCGCCAACCACCGGCCCGGCCGCAACGGCGAGCAGCGCTCCGACCGTCGTCGAGGGCAGCACGCCGACCAGCAGGCACAGCAGCGCGAGCAAGCCGGCCGGCACCATCATCCAGAACGGCGGTTCGTGCGGATTGCGCGGCAGGTCGTGCGGTTTGCCGTTCCAGAACACGTCGTGGATGAAGCGCACCGAATAGGCGACCGAGAACCCCGCGGCCAGCGTCGCGATGATCGGCACGGCCAGGCGCATGAACGGGTGCGAGCTGATCTGCAGCGTCTCGGCGAAGAACATCTCCTTGGAGAGAAAGCCGTTCAGCAGCGGCACGCCGGCCATCGCAGCAGCTGCGACGATCGCCAGCACGGTGGTCACCGGCATGTATTTCCACAGCCCGTTGATGCGCCGCATGTCGCGCGTGCCGCATTCGTGGTCGATGATGCCGGCGGCCATGAACAGCGAGGCCTTGAACGTGGCGTGGTTCAGGATGTGGAACACCGCGGCGACCGAGGCGAGCGGCGTATCGAGGCCGAGCAGCAGCGTGATCAGACCGAGATGGCTGATCGTCGACCAGGCCAGCAGTCCCTTCAGGTCGTGCTGCCAGACGGCCGTCCAGGCGCCGACCAGCAGCGTCGCGAGGCCGGTGCCGGTGACGAGATAGAACCAGGCGTCGGTGCCGGCGATCGCCGGGTGCAGGCGCGCCAGCAGGAACACGCCGGCCTTCACCATCGTGGCCGAGTGCAGGTAGGCCGACACTGGCGTCGGCGCGGCCATCGCATGTGGCAGCCAGAAGTGCAGCGGGAATTGCGCCGATTTCGTGAACGCACCGAGCAGCACCAGCACCAGCATCGGCAGATAGGCGGGATGGGCGCGGATCTGCGCGCCGGAGGCGAGCACGACGTCGAGGTCGAAACTGCCGGCCATGCTTCCCAGCAGGAGCACGCCGCCGAGCAGGCAGAGGCCGCCCGCGCCGGTGACGAGCAGGGCCATGCGTGCGCCCTGGCGCGCGTCGGCGCGATGCTGCCAGTAGCCGATCAGCAGGAACGAGGCGAGGCTGGTCAGTTCCCAGAACACGGCGAGCAGCAGCAGGTTGCCGGCCAGCACCAGGCCGAGCATCGCGCCCATGAACGTCAGGAAGAAGGCGTAGAACCGCGCGATCGGATCCTCGACCGCGAGGTAGTAGCGAGCGTAGAGGATCACCAGCGCGCCGATCGCCGCCACCAACAGGGCGAACACCAGCGCGAGTCCATCGGCGCGGAAACCGAAGTCCGCGCCGGCGAACGGCAGCCATGCCCAGTCGATCGACACCACCTGGCCGGCGAGGACGGCGGGCAGGTTCACGGCCAGCAGCGCCAGCGTCAGCAGCGTGGCGGCGCCGGCGACAGTCGCGGTGAGGTTGCGGGCGCGGTTCGGCAGCGCGAACAGCAGCAGCGCCGCCAGGAACGGCAGGGCGACTGCGAGCGCGAGACTCATGCGGGCCGGCTGCCGCTGCCGCCGCCGCCGCCGGAAGCATCGCTGCCGCGCGCGCGCCAGGCCCGCGTCACGACCACCAGCAGCGTCAGCGCCGTCAGCGGCAGCACCACGGTGCGCATCACCAGCCCGTACGTGGCGACTGCGGCGTGCTGCTGCGACTGCAGCAGCAGCCAGGCGGTGTAGGCGACGTAGTAGGCGAGGAACACGCCGCCTTCCCAGCGCGCGATCGTGCGGCCGGTGAAGAACACGGGCAGGCAGGCAATCGCGACGGCCACCATCACCGGCAGGTCGAATGCCAGCATCGACGGCGCGACCGGCAGCGGCGCCGGCGCGATCGATGCCGAGAGGCCCAGCACGCCGAGGATGTTGAAGGTGCTGCTGCCGACGACGTTGCCGACCGCGATGTCGCGCTGGCCGCGGAGCGCAGCGGTCACCGATGCGGCGACCTCGGGCAGCGAGGTGCCGGCGGCGACGATCGTCAGGCCGATCACCAGTTCCGGAATGCCGAAGGCACGGGCGATCGTGGTCGCCGCCTCCACCAGCAAGCGCGAGCCGAACACCAGCAGCACCAGGCCCGCGACGATCAGCGCGAGCTGCACGGCCAGGCTGGTGCGACTACCGGTTGCGGCGGCGATGCGGCCTTCGGTCGCGTACTCGTCGCGCAGTGCCTGGGTCTGGCGACGGCTCTGCCAGACCAGCAACGCCGTATAGGCGACCATCAGCACACACAGAAGCAGGCCCTCGCCACGACCGATGCCGCCATCGAGGGCCGTCGCGAACAGCAGCAGCGACACGCCGATCATCACCGGCACTTCCTGGCGGATCATCTGCGCGTCCACCACCAGCGGCGTGATCAGCGCCGAGAGGCCGAGGATAAACAGCACGTTGAAGATGTTGCTGCCGACCACGTTGCCGAGCGCGATGTCGACGTTGCCGGCGTTGACGGCCTGGACCGACACGGCGAGTTCCGGCGAGCTGGTGCCGAAGGCGACGACCGTGAGGCCGACGACCAGCGGCGAGAGGCCGAGCGAGAGAGCGAGCTTCGAGGCGCCGCGCACCAGGAGTTCGCCGCCGGCGACCAGCAGCACGAGGCCGGCGATCAGCAGAACCGTTGTCAAAGGAGCCTCCTTGCCCGGTGCACCACTATTACAGCATGCGCTGGCGGTGCAGCGCCCAGATCACGAGGCTGCGCAGCAACCTGCCGCGTCGGTCGGGGGGCGCCTCGAGGTCCATGCGCCGCAGCGCCGGCAGGTCGGCCGCGTCCGCGCGCGCGAACATGGCGGCGGCAACGGTGCGCAGCCGGCTCCAGCGCGTGCCGGTCGAATCGCGCAGCGTCCGCAACGCGTTGCCGAGGATGACTTCCTCGTCGCTCAGGTCGGTGCCGAACGGGAAGTCGCTGAACAGGCCCGCCTTGCGGTGGGTGACCAGCGCGCGCTCGAGCCGCGCGGGCGTGTTGTGGCGGAACGGCTCGGGGATCACGTGGCCGGGCGGCAGCTTGCCGGCCGCCCTGGCGCTGGCGAGCAAATCGTCCTGGAAGCGTGAGTCGGCGACGGTCAGCAGCGCCGCGACGCATTCGCCGTCGGTGCGGCCACGCAGGTCGGCGATGCCGTATTCGGTGACGACGATGTCGCGCAGGTGCCGTGGAATCGTGCTGTTCCCGTAGCTCCAGACGAGGTTCGACTGCAGGCGGCCCTGCCTGCGGCGGGTCGAGCGCAGGCAGAGGATCGAGCGAGCGCCCGGCAGCGCATGCGCCATCGCGACGAAGTTGTACTGGCCGCCGACGCCGCTGACGACGCGGCCGTCCTCGAGCGTGTCGGAGATCGCGGCGCCGAGCATCGTCACCATCATCGTGGTGTTGACGAAGCGCGCGTCGCGCCGCTGCAGGATCCGCAGTTCCGCGTCTGGCCCGTAGAGCTGGTTGATCCAGCCGACGCCGCGCATGTCGAACTGGCGCAGTTCGTGCTCCGGCATGTCGCGCAGCGCCGCGTAGAAGCTGCGCGGTCCGAGGAAGAAGCCGGCGTGCATGACGCGGCCGTTGCGCAGTTCGCGGCCGAGGCAGTGCGCGGCCAGCGCCGCGACGGCGGCCGGGTCGGCGAGATCGGCCTCGATCCACGGGCCTTCCGGCGCACGGATCCGGCCGTCGCGCCATTCGCAGTCCTGCCGGAACACGCCGAAGTGGCGCAGGTGCGCGAACTGCACCGCATCGATGCGCGGCCCGACGCCGACATGCGGCAGGTCGCCGAGGATGCGCGCATCGAAGCGATCGTCCGCCTGGCCGCTGGCGATCAGGCGCGACAGCGGCAGCGAGTCGTAGACCCGGCGTCGCAGGATGCCGGTTCGGTAGAGGTCCAGCATCTGGTCGGCGAACATCTCGGTCGAACCGAACAGGCCGTCGCGGAACGGCTCGCGGCCGCCCTCCGCATCGACCAGCGGCGCGCCGCTGCGTTCGGTGCCGACGTCGTGCAGCGCCTGCGTCCAGGCCTGGTTCTGCTGGTGGCGCAGCAGCAGCGCATAGCTGAGCGCGTCGCCGAGCTCGCCGATGCCGATCTGCAGCGTGCCGCCGTCGCGCACCAGCGCGCTGACGTGCAGGCCGATCGCATGCTCGACGCTGCTGAGCTGGCCGTTCGGCGGGCAGAACAGCGTCGCGTCGTAGCGTGGGTTCTCCAGCACGAAGTCGAAGCTCTCGGGCGCGAGATCGGCGGCCCCGTGCATGAACGGCATCTGCGCATGCACCGCTGCGATCGTGACGATCTCCCGGCCGGCGCGGCGCGCGGCTTCGAGCAGCGGCAGCAGGTCGAGCGTCACGTCGGGGTTCGAGCCGAGCGACAGGCGCGGCTGGCCGTCGACGTTGCGGCGCGCGACCAGCTGCGCGATCACGTTGACGCCGCGGGCCGCGAGGTCGCGCGCGACGTGGGTGTAGTTGCTGCTGAGGTAGTTCGTCTGCGCGGCGGCGACGTCCAGCGCGGCGCCGGGCTCGAGGAAGAACTCGATCACTCGCACGTTCGGCGGCAGCGCACCAGCGCGCTGTGCGGCGACGTACTCGGGCTCGCGGTAATCGCCAAACACGCGCTCGACCAGCGGCGTGGCATAGCGACGCTCGAGCTCGCCCTTGGGCATCGGCCGGCGCAGCGTCAGCGCGGTGACGATCGTCAGGTCGAGTTGCGGGTCGCGCAGCGCGCGGCGCCAGAACTCGTCGATCAGCGGCACCGGCTTGCCGAGCGCGAGCGGCACCGCGAGCACGACCCTGCTGCCGACGCGGCGCAGCGCCGCGTCGACGCATTCGCCGACCTCGTCGAATTGCTGCGGCATTCAGTCGACGAAATCGTAGCGCCAGCGATCGCCCTGCGAGCGGATGCGCCCGACGGTCGGTGCCGGGAAATGTGCTGGAATCACCAGCGTGCCGGTGTCGGCATGCGTGCGGACGAACTGCTGCCGGGTGCGCGCCGACTGCGCGCGGTCCTCGCAGAAGATCGACGACCATTCCGGATAGGCGACCTGAATCGGGTGGTGCAGCACATCGCCGGCGAACACGCCGCGCTCGCCGCGCGACTGCAGGTGGATCACGACGTTGCCGGGCGTGTGCCCCGGCGCCGGTTCGAGCCTCAGGCAGCCATCGAGCTCGTGGCCGTCCTCGACGATCACGGCCTGGCCCGACTCGACCACCGGCAGGATGCTGTCGTCGAACGCACCGTAGCCGGCGCCGGCGGCCGCCTCCCAGTTGCGGCGGCGGTGCTCATACTCGGTGCGCGCGAAGAGGTATCTGGCGCGCGGGAAGGTCGGCACCCAGCGGCCGTCGACCAGGCGCGTATTCCAGCCGACGTGGTCGGCATGCATGTGCGTGCACAGCACGAAGTCCACCTGTTCCGGCGCGACGCCAGCGGCCTTCAGGTTGCGTAGCCAGGGCGTGCGCAGCTTGTGGAAGAACTTGTGGCCGCCACGTTCCTTGTCGTCACCGATGCAGGTGTCGACCAGGATCGTGTGTTGCGGCGTGCGCACGACATAGGTGTGGAAATCGAGGAAGCCGACGCCCTGCGCGAGGTCCGCGAAGCGCGGCTCGAGCCAGGAGCGTGTCGCTTCCAGCACCTCGGGCGCCGCGGCGAGCTGCGGCAGGAACTCGGCGAACGACATCGGCACGCGCAGCGACTCGACGACCGTTGAGATCCCTACGCCGCCGATGGACAGGTTCTTCATGGGCGCTGCTGCAACCTCAGGTCCCAGCGCACCGTGACCTCGTCGCCGACCCATTCCGTCGACTGCCACTCGCCCTGCCCGATACCGAACTCGAGGCGGCGCAACCGGGTCTCGCCGCGCAGTGTCGCAACGCGCCGGCCGGCCTCGTCCTCGAAGCGCAGCGTCAGCGGGAACGCGATCGGGTGCGTGCGATCGCGGATCTGCAGCCGGCCGTTCACGGTCCAGGTGGCCGCCGCCGCGGCCGGGGCCCAGCGCATCGCCTCGAACCGCGCCTTCGGGAAACGCTCGACCGCGAACAGGTCGGCGCCACGCAGCGTGAGATCGCGGTCCTTGTCGGCGGTGTCGAGCGAGGCGGTGTCGATGTCGACCGTCAGTGCCGCAGCGCCGGGCGAGGTGCCGGCGGCGGGCCAGGTGAGCGCGGCCTGGAAGCGCGTGAAGCGGCCCTTCGAACTGGCGCCGGCCTGCTTGAATTCGAACTCCAGCGTGCTGCGCGCGGGATCGACGACGTAGTGGGTGAGCGCCGGGGCGGGTGCCTTGGCGGCTGCGGCCGGGCGCGGCCCGACCGGCGTGGCGGCGGCCGCCTGTGCCGCGCTTGCTGCGCCGGCCAGCACCCAAGGCGACGCCATTGCGGCCAGGAGCGCCGCTGCGGGCACGGCGAACGGCACGACGCCGCGCACGAACGGCAGCATCCGGCGCAGCACGGTGTCGCGATCGAGCAAATGGTGCTTCAGCGCGCCGAGCAGGTGCAGCAGCGCCGTCAGTACCAGCAGGCCTGCCAGCGTCTCGTGCGCGCCGTGCAGCGCGCGATAGGCGCTCTCGGACGGCGCCACGAGGTCCGGCAGCTGGAACAGGCCGAACCAGCTGACCGGGTAGTTCTTCGCCGAGGACATCAGCCAGCCCGACAGCGGCATCGCCAACAGCAGCCCGTAGAGTAGGACGTGCGTGCCCTGCGCAAGGCGCCTCTGCAGCGGCGGCGTCGAGCGCGGCAGCAGCGGCGTCGGCTGTGTGCTGCGCCAGAGCAGGCGCAGCAGCGCCAGCGCGAGGATCGTCAGCCCGACGGACTTGTGGCGCGCCAGCATGCCGAGCTTCGCCATGCCGAGCGGCAGGCCGTCGGCGAGGTTCGCGAGCACGAATTGCCCGATCACGAGCAGCACGACCAGCCAGTGCAGACCCTTCGAGACCGCTCCCCAGCGCGTTGTCGTGTTGCGGACCTGCATGGCGGGTAAAGTAGTGCCGATGGCGGGTGAGGTCAAAACGGATTCCCGGTCGATCCGCGCGGTGCGCGCGACCGCTACCGCGGGCGCCATCGCAGGTGCAATGGCGCTGGTCGTGGTGCTGGTCGCGGGCTGCGCCGGTCCGGCCGAGCGTGGCGCGGACGCGCCCGCCGCGGTGCCGGCTGGCTCGGCAGCCCCGCCGTCGTCCGTCGCTGCGGTGCCGCGCGGCGCCCGCCACTACGACATCGATGCCGCGCGCTCCCTGCTGACGATCCGCGTGCTGCGCGGCGGCACGCTGGCCTCGGTCGGCCACAACCACGTGATCGCCTCGCACGACCTGCAGGGCAGCATCGAACGTGCGCCGGCGCTGCAGGACTCGCTGGTGCAACTGCGATTTCCGGTCGCCGCGCTGACCGTTGACGAGCCGGCCCTGCGCACGCAGGCCGGCGCGGACTTCGCGGCCGAGGTGCCCGACTCGGCGCGTGACGGCACCCGCCGCAACCTCTTCGGGCCGGCGCTGCTCGACGCCGCCCGGTTCGGCACGATCGAACTGCGTGCCAGCCGGATCGTCGCCGAGCCCGGTGGTGCGCGCATGACGATGCGCGTGCGGGTGCGCGAGGTCGAGTCGGAATTCGAGGCGCCGGTCGCGATCACGACCGAGGGCGCGGATCTGGTAGCTTCAGGCGAGGTCGAGCTGCGCCAGAGCCAGCTCGGCCTGACGCCGTTCAGCGTGATGATGGGTGCGCTGCAGGTGCAGGATGCGATGCGGCTGCAGTTCCGGGTCGTCGCCCGGCCCTGAGCCGGGATCCGCGGGCCGCGCGTGGTCGCCGCGCCTGCCCGCTGGTCAGACGCGGCCCTGTACCGGCACCCGCGATGGGACGATGGTGCTTAGCATGGTGAACAGGGCCGGGCGCCCGGGATGGGATTCGTGGCCACTGAAGTGATCAACCGGCGATTCGGCCCGGTGCGTCTCGCGCCGGGATACACGGCGATGAACGCCACCACCTACGTGTTCGCCGCGTTCATCACGATCGGCATGCTGGCGTTCATCAGCTTCATCCAGCCCTACCTGCTGAACGCGAACCTGCAGGTGCCCGATAGCCAGCAGGGCCGTGCGCTCGGCATCCTCGGCTTCAGCAACGAGATCGTCTCGCTGCTGCTGGTGGCGCCGATCGGTGCGCTCGCCGACAAGATCGGCCGCCGGCCGATCTACGCGCTCGGTTTCCTGTGGCTCGCGGTCGGCTTTTTCCTCTATCCGCTGGCGCGCACGTTCCCGCAACTGATCGCGGCGGCGTTGTTCTTCTCGGGCGGCGTGTCCGCGGTCGGCTGCATGCTCGCGACCGTGCTCGCCGACACGCCGAAGGAAGAATCGCGCGGCCTGCTGGTCGGGCTGACCGGCTTCTGCCAGGGCCTCGGCGCGACGCTGGCGGTGCTGGTGCTCGGTCGCCTGCCGCAGCGGCTTTCCGCCGGCGGCATGGACGCGATTGAAGCTGGCCGGGTCACGCTGACGATCGCCGCGGCGATCTGCCTGCTCACCGCCGCAGTCTGCTGGGCCGGCCTGAAGCGCGGCACGCCGAGCCGCATTGGCGAGCGCGAGCCGCTGTTGGTGGTGCTGCGCATCGGCCTGGATGCGGCCAGGGCGAATCCCAAGATCTGGTTCGCGTACCTGCTGCAGTTCGTGTCGTTCGCCGATCGCATCGTGATCGGCACGTTCTTTTCCGCGCGCCTGCAGCAGGCCGGCATCGCCAGCGGCCTCAGTCCCGGCGAGGCGATCGCGATGGCGACCAAGCCCTATGTGATCGCCAACGCCTCCGGCCTGGTGTTCGCGATCTTCTTCGGCCTGATGCTCGACAAGATGAACCGCGTCACCGCGGGCGTGGTGGCGATGGGCATCGCCGGCGTCGGCTACATCGCAGGCGGCTTCGTCGGCGATCCGCAGGCCCCGGCGATCGTGCCGGTCGCGATCCTGCTCGGCTTCGGCCAGATCTGCGCGATCATCGCCAGCCAGACGGTGCTCGGCCAGGAGGCGCCGCAGGATGCGCGCGGCGCCGTGTTCGGTCTTGCGGGCATCTGCGCCTCGCTCGGCATCCTGTTCACGACTTCGGTCGGCAGCGCGCTCTACGACATGGTCGGCAAGGGCGCGCCGTTCTTCCTGATCGGCGCCGTCAACGTCTGTATCATGTTCTT
>Ga0163144_10013674_pt1 | contig 16913 bp, 13 predicted proteins | sample OliLak19BULKMAT1_FD_123175 | JGI IMG/M metagenome (GOLD analysis project Ga0163144, IMG submission 123175) | Freshwater microbial mat bacterial communities from Lake Vanda, McMurdo Dry Valleys, Antarctica - Oligotrophic Lake LV.19.BULKMAT1 | ecosystem: Environmental > Aquatic > Freshwater >... | reverse complement strand
CTTCCCATCGACCTCGATCGGCACGTCCATCGGGATGGCCGTCTCCATATGCTCGCGAACCTGGGCGGCAAGTTCCGCGACTTGCTCAGCAGTCGCCCGATCCTGAACTCACAATTTCCTAAGAGCCGGCGAATGACGGCCCTCTAGCTCTCCCCTTGGGGCCGACCGAAGTCGACCCCTTGACTAGCCCTCTCCTTTTGCCCAACACTAGCGGGCCAAGGGGCCGCATGGAAACTGAGTAAAGGCCGTAGCCCCGTGGCCCCTGATGGGACGCTACGGGGCTTCGTCTGGAATGTCAGTGTCTACGGAGTGACCGAGATCTTGACCCTATCTATGAAAAGCCTCCAATCGTTTTGGCTGACCGGACCGGTCGGTTTCAGCGACAGTCGCACCTTGATTTCACGGGTCGTGTCATTGATGAACCGGGACGGATTGGACAGGTTGTAGTATAAGGTCGTGTCCACGGTCGGAGCCGGACGCTGGTCAATTGGTTGATAGGACTGGGTCTGCCAGTCATAAATCTCGAGAGTCATTCCGATGGAGACGGAGTTGACGCGCAACGTTAAGCTCAGGCCACCATTGACGGCCCGAGACCAAGGCGAAGTGGCCCCTAATGTGACATTGATCGGTGCTTCGAGACTGTTCAAAACGAGCCCTTTCTTGACTTGCAGATAATTTTGGTCTACATCATAAAGGCCCGGCAACAGTCCTCCCGCCACAAGCCCCCTCGTGAGTGTCATGGTCGTCGGTACCGGTGTGACGTCTGGGTTCGCGATGACCGGATCCGAGTCTCTTTCGATCACGAAACTTGGAACGTACGCTTGGGGAAAGCCACTGTTTGGGAAGTCGTTCCATCCGGTCTGAGAACTGCCGATCGGATAACGGTAGTGGGCGAAATCTTCGAGATCTAAATAGTTGTTAGGCTCGCCCGGAGTCCAATTTCTATATGTACTGGTTTCCAGGCTTGACCACAGCCACCCGCCTGCCGGTTCTGGCGCGTTCTCGGGTTGCCAAAGTCCGAGCCAACCACTGATGAACGTTGAGTTGACAAATTCCGGTATTCGGTATCGGTCGCTGTTAAGTAGACTGTAAACGAAGTCGTTCTCCGAGTTTGAAGTCGGAGTAGCGAGATAGCCTCCCTCCATTGCAGCCTGGGCTTGAGCGTCCGTCCACCGGATGCCTAGGGGGCACGAGACTGCCTTGTACGAATGGCCGTTGACGGGCCACTTTTGCCAAGCCGAAGGGGGATAGGGGGACTCGATCAGAAGGCTTACAAGCTGGGGGCTGTTACGCGGGTTCGTCCCATCAAATATGTCGTTCCAGAATGGCCCTGTCTGGTTCGGCTTTTGCATGTAGCATCCCACGTCCTCGTGGCCGCCGTCGTTGTTGGGCTCGCCTGGCAACCAGTTTGTGAAGTTGAACGCCTCACTCGTCACCCAACCCCAGCCTCCGCTTGGCTCTTGGGAACCAGGTTGCTGCACCAGACCCAGCCAAGGGCCGTACTTGTTCCCGTTGGTAGGGTCTGTGACAGAGTACTTCGGATCGTTGACTAGCGAGAAGGCGAAATCGTTCTCTGCCGCCGACGTGGGCGTGGACAAGTATCCGCCTTGCTGGCGGGCAATGACGTCAGCCTCTTTCCAACTCAAACCTTGGGGGACGGAGACCACCCGGTACCAATGGCCGTTGCCTGACCATTGAGACCAACCAAGATCGGGGCCAAAGACAAATCGTTCAGTAACGACGTTGCCCAAGTGTGTCACCTGCTGAGCGGTCGAGCCATCAAGGTTTGTGCGGTAGACGTCCAAATAGCGATTGAAGTAGATTTGGTTTTCCGGGTTGAAGGTCGGGGCCGCGTCTGCCGTTGCAGGAAAATTCGTCACGTTACGCTGGTTTCCTCCATTCTTGTCGACCACCATGATTTCCCAGTTTCCGCCTTGAAGACCATGGTATGCGACCCAATTTCCATCGATTGACCAGGCCGGAAACCACTCATCCCAACCGTCGGCTGTCAGTTGCTGGAGTCCAGTTCCGTTGGGGGTCATTGAATACAGGTTGATTCCACCGTTTGGTGTGCCACGCGAGCACACGATACGGTTTGTCGCTCTGTTCCAGTCCGCGCCCGCCTCTTGGACGCCGGGTGAATTCGTGATGTTGACGGAATTAGAGGCGTCAGCATTTGCCACGAAGAGGTCGTACCACTCTCCCGCCGTACTGTGCGAGTAGACGATTTTTGTCCCATCTGGACTGAATCGGGCGTCTCTGTCGATTCCGGTGAACGTGATTCGTGTCTTGTTGGAGCCGTCCCAGTTCATGGTGTACAGTTGATACTGTCCCGTGGCGTTACTATAGTACAGGACAGTAGTGCCGTCGGGACTCACGTCGCAAAAGACCTCCTCGCTGGGCCCGTTCGCCAAGGTCACAAGGTTCAGGCCCGATTCATCGACGCGAGCAACGTCGTAGAGTGTGCTGACACTTCGAGTTGTCAGCATCAAGTACCGTCCTCGTTGGGCAAAGCCGGTCGCGCTCGTCATGAGGGCGACAGCAACGGCCGCAAGTACAAAAGTTCGATTTCGAATATTCATGGTTCCTCTCGCTTGCACTAGATGGCAAGTGCCATCAATATACCAAACAAAATCAATTGATGTCAAGTGCCATCAAAAAATGCCATAATCCGTTCAATGCCCAAATCTGTTCCAAGCAAATTCGAGTTCGACCTCGTTTCGTTCGTCAGTGAGCACGACGGCATCTCAGTCCGGGACATCTATGATGGCTTTGGTAAGCCCCAAGGTTTTGTCCGGGGCACCATCGTCAAGACAATGGACAGACTGCTCAAAAAGGGGCTGGTCGAACGGGAACTGGTCGAAGGCACCTTCGTCTATCGCTCCAAGCAGGGCCGAGAGGAGCTCGACAGGATACTTGTGCAGTCGTTCGTCGAAGAACGGCTTGGAGGGAGCATTTCGCCTCTCGCGCTGTTCCTCTCGAAGGCTGAAGGACTCGATCCCAATGAATTGAGACGATTGAGGGAAATCCTAGACAAGCTGGAACCATGAACTGGCCGTCCCAAGAATTTGTTCTCGCGCTGGTTGGCAAGACGACCATTGCGTTCGGAGTGGCACTGCTCCTTGAAAGGGCGATAAAATCGAGCCTTCCAGCTAGACGGTGGCTCTGGACGCTCTGCTTCCTTCTCCCTCTCTGGTTTTGTGTCCCAATTGAGGGGTTCAAAGTTCCAATTCTTGCCCCCAACTCAGAAAGTCCCCTTTCTGGAAACAGGGTCTTGGAGCTTGAGTCTGGTTTCGCCTCCTTCAAAACGACTTATGGCGCAGACCCCGGGCCATCATTGGCCCTGTTGGTGTTCGGTTCCGTAGCCGTCGTCGGACTGCTCGTTCTCGCCTTGAGGCTCTTTGCGACGCTCAAGACCGTCAGGTCTGCAGATCAAGTCACGGATGAAAGTCTTATCGAGCAGCTGTACGAGATCGGGCAGCGCCACGGACTGAGCGACGCTCCACTCATCAAAGTGTCCGACGCCGTGGACAGTCCGTGCGTTTGGGGTGTTCTCCATCCCGTGATCCTCGTGCCTTCACGGTTCCATTCGCTCTCACACGAAGAGTGGGGATTGGTGCTCGGTCACGAGCTATGCCATCTTGCCAGGAGAGACCCATTGCGAGTCCTCTGTTACTCCCTCGTCCAATACGCCTTCTGGTGGAACCCGTTGGTTTGGATGGGGATGCGGCAAGCGTTGCTCGCCCAAGAGCTTTCGGTCGACAGTTCTTTCTCTGGCTCGACCGCCTACGCAAGGCTGCTCGGCAAGATGGCGCCTGCGACGGCGTCAGGAACGTCACTTCGTTTCCTCGGAGAAGGGCATTTGTTGACCAGGATCAAAGCGGCGACAACGCTAGTCACACCGGGAACGAACAAGGCAAGCATGTTTGCCTTTCTAGCGTTCCTACCCATCGTCGTGCCGTTTCGTTTAACACCTCAATACCATCCGCAACCTGGACAGATCGGATTTGACGAGATCGTGTTCCTGTCAAACAGGGCCGGGAAAATGAAGCTCTGGCGCATGACCGGTAGCGGCGACTCGCCGAGCCCACTGAGCCTATTGTTCACGGGGATCGGCGTCCACGCCGTTTCCCCAGACGGCAGGTTCCTCGCCTACACTCGGCTCCGAGACGGCAAAGAAGACATCTTCGTGGCCAACATAGACGGGACAGATGAGCGGCTTTTGGTCTCCACGCCTGAGCGGGACGTCCAACCGATCTGGAGTCCAAACGGGAGGCTGATCACCTTTTGCACCCTCGCAACTGGAAGCTGGGAAGTCGCGGTCGCGGACTCTGAAAAGGGGATATGGCGTTACGTCACGCACGATGGCAAAAAGAACCTCGAGTCTTCGTGGCACCCGAACGGAGAGCGCCTTGTCTTTTCTTCGCACAGGTCTGGTTCTCAGAAACTCTGGTCGATGAACCTTGACGGTAGTGGACTCGTCCAGCTCACGTTCGACACGTGGGAAGACACCCACGGACGGTACTCGCGGGACGGGAGGTTGGTGGTGTTCTCGTCATTGAGGCGTGCCAAGTACGACGTGTGCGTTCTAGACCTCTCGAACGGTTCTGTCCGACCCTTGACTGCTATCTGGCTCATCGATGGCGGCGAGCCACAATTCGTGGACGGTGGCAGATCAGTGGTCATGACCGCGAACGACGGCCAAAAGCCGTTCCTTGCGACGATCGAGCTAGATGCAGGTGAGTTGAGACGGTTGAACCTGCCAGGGGACAACTTGTGGCCTGTGGGTCGTTAATCGATCACTTTCAGCAGAAGGAGACAGAAGCGGAAATGGTCACGTTGTGACACGTTGGAGCCGGGAGGGGCCTAGGTGTTCCGGGCCGGACGATGACGTTCCAATCTAGCCGATGAAGCGCCAGTCCGTCTCATTGATCTCTGGGTGGGTGGGGAGGTGCCTGGATATGCTTTAGTCGTGTCCGAACGCTCGACAATGCTCCTGAAGAAACGATTTGGGAGCGGGATTTGTTCACGGGTCAAGAGAGAAAACTGATATCAACCGAAGCCGTCAGGAGTTCGTGCTACACCGGCTTCATCTCAAGCCAGTTCGCACCAACTTTCCCGTCGACCTCGATCGGCACGTCCATCGGGATGGCCGTCTCCATATGCTCGCGGACTTTTGTGAACTGAGACCGAGAGTCTTCGAACTGACCAGCGACCTCGAAGACCAGTTCGTCGTGGACTTGCAGGAGCATCCGGTGCGGCGAACCCTCAAGGTCTTTCCGGACTTGGAGCATCGCCAGCTTGATTAGGTCGGCAGCTGTGCCTTGGAGCGGCGCGTTCATCGCCTGCCGCTCGGCATATTGCCGCACTCCTCGGTTGGCGGCGTGGATGTCGGCGAAGAACCTTCGGCGGCCAGAAAGAGTCGTTGTAAATCCCTTGGCCCGCGCTTCATCCACCACGCTCTGGGTGAATGCCTTGACCGTTGGAAACCGCTCGTTGTAAGTCTTGATCAACTCTGCCGCCTCGGTCCGAGAGAACCCCTCACCGAGTTGGTTGGCCAGACCAAAATCGGTCACACCGTAGAGCACCGCATAGTTGAGGAGCTTCGCCAACCGCCGCTGATCCTTCGTGACATCGGTCTCCGAAACCTTGAACATCAGCGCCGCCGTGACAGTGTGGACGTCCTCGCGCTTCTGGAACGCCGAGACCAGGTTAGGGTCGTGCGACATGTGCGCCAACACGCGAAGCTCTATTTGTGAATAGTCGAAACTCGCGAGCTGAAAGCCAGGGGCAGACTCAAAAGCACGACGAATCTGGCGACCAAGCTCGGTCCTGACAGGGATGTTCTGCAAGTTCGGGTCGATGCTGCTCAACCTGCCCGTCGCGGCGACGGTTTGGTTGAAAGTCGTGTGGATCCGACCGTCGGGGCCGATCATCTTCGGCAGAGCATCGGCATAGGTCGACTTCAATTTAGTCAGCTCGCGATAGTTCACGACCTCTTGCGAGATAGGATGTTCAATCTCCGTTAAAATCTCCGCCCCTGTTGCCCATCCCGTCTTCGTCTTCTTTCCGCCAGGAATCTCTAACTTTTCGAAAAGAACCTCGCCAAGCTGCTTTGGCGACCCAATGTTGAACTCCATTCCCGCCAACTCGTGGACCACTCGACGGGCTAAGTCAATGGATACGTCTAAAGATTTAGAGAAATCTTGGAGATATTCGCGATTGACCGTGATCCCGTACCGCTCCATTTCTGCGAGCACAGGCACCAAAGGCATTTCAATACCATCGAGCACTTGGGTTTGACCCTCAGCTTCGATCTTCGCCCGCATGACGGGCTCTAGGTGCTGGATTCCGACTGCCCGTTGCTCGGGAGTTCGGGGCCGTGACTCCAAGTATCCGTTGCAAAGGTCGTCGAGCTCATAGTGCTGACGACCAGACTGCAAGACATACCCAGCGAGCATCGAATCGAACTTCGGCACCCCCTGAGAAGTTCCCAAAGGAGTCTTGTAGAGTGGTTTCAGGTCATGACCCATGACTCGTGAAGGATCGAGAAGGAAGAGACGAACTGCGTCCTCATACTTGGCCCTGCGGACCTCATGGCCGACCGCTATGAACGCTTCTTTGCCACCGGCCTCTTCGAACATCGATGGCTGAGCCTGGCCCTCAGCAAAGACCAACGAAAAAATCTGGGACTTTGAGGCGAACTTGACCAACTCGTCAAAACTTGCAACGCCCTCGACAAGCTTCGCTTCGATCGTGTCCGGGCCCATCTCCACAAAGTCGCGGGCTCCGTCCGTCATGTACTTTTGAAGCACCCCTTCCAACCTCTTTGCGTGCGATTTGAACTCCAGAGATTCGACCATCGAGCGAACCTGATGGACGTGCTCGACATCGATATGGAACGGTTTGAAGTCCCATTCGATCGGAACGTTTCTGTCAATGGTCGCCAACATCTTGCAGAGCATCATCTGTTCAAGCATCGGCTTGATCTTCTTTCGATACTTTTCTTCGACTTCGCCAATCTTTTCCCTTAAGACCTCAACAGAACCGTATCGCTGGACGAGCAAGGTCGCAGTCTTGTCACCAATTCCCGGAACACCTGGAATATTGTCACTCGCATCACCAGCCAATGCCTTGTAATCGATAAGTTGCAAGGGATCAAACCCATACTTTTCACGAACTCCTTCGGGATTATAAAAGGTCGCGTCTGCTCCTCGAATCCCGGGCATCATGACCGTCACGGCGTGATCGACGAGTTGCAGATTGTCGCGATCTCCGGTAACGATGATCGTCTCGTAACCGTTTTCTTCGGCCTTCCGACTGATCGTGCCGACAACATCGTCCGCTTCAAACCCGACGACTTCCAGAACCGGAATGTTCAACGCAGAGATCATCTCCCGGCTGGTGTTGAGCTGGCTGATGAGCTCGTCCGGGGTGTCTCGGCGCGTGCCTTTGTACTCGGGATACTCGGCGTGCCGAAACGTCTTGCCGGGAGGATCGAGAGCCACGACCACCGCATCTGGCTTGAGTTCGCCGAAGAGTTGCAACAGGGTGTTGACAAACCCAAAGAGGGCATTTGTCGGCCGGCCGTCGCTCGTGCTCAGGAACCGAGTGCCGTAGAAGGCTCGAAAGAGCAGGCTATAACCGTCGATCACGACTAGACGCTTGGGAGGCATTGGCCGAGGTTACCACTGCCAAGACCCCCTCCATGAAACCCTTTGCCATACATTCAGGGTATCATGTGACTGTCTCGTGTCGTGTGCCTGAATTTAGTGCGCTGGTAGAGAGGCCCGCGTAGCAGGTGTTGGTCCTGCGCATTTTCAGACGCCCGAGACGGAGGTTTTGACTTATGGTGTACCGTCCATTGCGCTACGAACAAATGATGAAGGCCGCTGAAGGGCTTGACGTAAGGGCGAGGAGGATGTTCGACGGGATGGCAATCTACTCTGGAGAGAAGATGTTCGCCTACCTAGTCGGTGAAGACATCGGCCTCAAACTTTGCCCTGAGGACTACGGTCACGCGATCGAACTCAACGGCGCAGAGCCGCTACGTGCAAACCCCGAAGCCGAACCTATGAGAGAATACGTCCGTATGCCAAGAACGGTCTTGGACGACTATGACGGATTCTGTAATTGGGTTCAAAAGAGCGCAGCTTATGCGAACGGCCAGATGGTCCATTAAGAATCACAAGAAAATTCAACGACGAAATGCCGGGTTCAATTTGAACCTGGCATTTTTTTCATAGGTCACTTGACTAAGGGGCTCCCAAAGGGGACTCCTATGCGTCTCTTGACTGGGCAACCCGAAGATATTCAAAGCATGGAAAGGATCGGAGTCATCACGAGCGGAGGCGATTCGCCCGGCATGAATGCCGCGGTTCGTGGTGTCGTGCGCGCCTCGCTTGGTCGTGGAGTCGCTGTCACAGGATTTCTGCACGGCTGGCAAGGAGTCATCGACAACGAGGCCATCGAGATGACCTCCAAGACCGTTGGTGGCATCATCGCTCAAGGCGGAACGATCTTGAGAACAGCCCGGTCCAAGGAGTTTATGTCCTACGAAGGTCGAGAAAAGGCCATGGCCGTGCTGATTTCCCAAGGGATCGAAGGGCTGGTGGTCATCGGTGGCGACGGTTCGCTCACCGGTGCCAAAGTTCTCAGCGAGGAGTTTGGAGTCGCCGTGGTAGGCGTCCCTGGATCGATCGACAACGACATCAGCGGGTCTGACTTTTCTATCGGATTCGACACCGCCGTGAATACTGCCCTGGGAGCCATCGACAAGGTTCGCGACACCGCGTACTCTCACGAAAGAGTCTTCATCATTGAAGTCATGGGGCGAGCGAACGGGTTCATCGCACTTGAGGTCGCCCTTTCGTGTGGCGCCGAGGCTGTGATCGTGCCCGAAGTACCCTATTCTCTTCTCGAAATTTGCGACTATCTTAGAAAAATGGCGGTCAAAGGCAAGAAGTCGGCGATCATCGTGGTCGCCGAAGGAGCGGCCCGCGCCGCCGACATCAAAGAGTTCATGCAGTCCAACACGGGCTTCGAGGTCCGGTATCTTGTCCTAGGTCATATGCAACGCGGTGGCTCGCCGACCTCGTTCGACCGTGTGCTCGCCCTAAGGCTAGGCGCGATGGCAGCAAACCGACTCATCAGCGGCTTCACCGGCGAAATGGTCGGAGTCGATGGAAGCAAACTAGTCACCCACCCACTATCATACGTACTCGGAACAGAGCGCACCATCGATCCCGACAAACTCATGCTAGTAGACGTAATGGCCCAATAACAATCTCTCACCGTTCACAGTTCAATGCTCACCATTCTTCATTCAACATTCCTCATTCTGCATTAGCCCATGTTCCTCACCGTTACCCTCAATCCTTGCATCGACCACACGATGTTCGTCGAAGGCTTGCATCCCCACGATTCCAACAAAATCGTGCATTCGGAGACTGACGCTGGCGGTAAAGGTGTGAACCTGAGCCGGATGGTGGTCGAACTTGGCGGCAAGACGTTGGCGACCGGTTTTCTTGGCGGAGAAGCTGGCGACTATGTTTGCTCTGTTTTGACAAGGAAAGGCGTAGCCCATGATTTTGTAGAAGTTCATCCGGAAACGAGAACAAACATCAGTGTCGAGTCCGGAGACGGCCCCCCGACGGTCTTCAGCGCGAAAGGCCCCCAGATCACTGGGTTTGACTGGGAAAACCTGATCGCCAAAATTTCCACCCATGCGAAGAACAGCGATTGGGTCGTTCTCGGCGGCTCGCTGCCGCCAGGGGTTCCAGTTGAAAGCTACAAGATTCTAGGCGAACTCGTCAAGAGTTGTGGAGCCAAACTTCTGATCGACGCAGACGGAGAGGCCATGCGCCACGGTCTCGAAGCGGGGCCAGACATGGTCAAACCGAACAAAGACGAGGCCGAACGACTTCTAGGCAAGCCGATCAACAACCTCAAAGATGCGATCGAAAGTGTAAAAAAACTTCGCCAGCGACTCATCGAGAAGGGATCTCCAGATCCCGTCGCCGTCATCTCCCTAGGCTCTCGCGGCGCCGTCGTCGCTACAAGTCAAGGCGTAACGTATGGCGTTCCTCCGAAAATTGAAGTCAAAAGCACGATCGGCAGCGGGGACTCTTTTCTTGCAGGCTATCTGATCGCGCTGTCTCAAACCAAAGACCACAATGCCGCCCTTCGGCTAGCCACCGCCGCAGGAGCCGCAACCGCACTCAGCGATGGGACGAGGATTGGAAGCAAGCAAGACACCGACCGGTTTGCACAACAAGTCGCCGTCCGCAGAGATGATGAACTGACAAGTGACAATTGGCTGGCCTAAGCCAATCTTCAAGAGTTCAGTCCGGCTTACGGCCTTTGTTGTAGGGCACCTTCATCAGTATGAGGTTCTCGAGGTCGTACCGTTGACCTTTGAGGAGCGTCTGAAGGTGACCGTGAGCGTGTTGCTGACACTTTATCGCCCATTCTAAGGCACTGTCAAGGTAACTCGAGTTACTCAACGACATCATATACCTATAGGAATAGGTTGGAACTTCGGGATAAGCTTCCGCCGCATTTTGAAAATAATTCAGCATTCTTCGCTCGTCAAGAGGGACAGAAAAAGTCATACCAGTTGCCAACACGAAGTACGACCCTGCTTTCCATTCATTCATATTCGATGGCGCAGGCGGCAGGTTTCGTGTCTGGTCGTAGTTCCCCGTTTTCTTGTCAATGTGATCGAACGCCCCTCCGTTGGCACCTGGGTTCCTTGGAGCGACCCTCGATGCAGACACCTCATCGCCAAGCTCACAATAGGCGATACAAAGCATAGGATTGATCACTCCAGGATCCCCGTGTGGGAGCTGTCCTATTTCGGCCTCAATAGCATCTTGCCATCGGCCAGTGTCAATGTATAGGAGCGACAGTTTGTGGGGAGCGCCGGAAAGAACAGTGTTCGATCCATCGAACTTGGGCGACATTTCGATGGCTCGCTTGTAGAAAGCCTCGGCCCCGAAAAAGTCCTTAGCAAGCACTGCGGCGTCGCCTTGGTCCTCGACAACCAACGCTTCTCCTGTCACCTCGCTTAGCCGCTTATTGTACGCGTCGTGCAATACCCTTTCTTCCGGAGTTCTTTGATGCATAAGTCCGTCTCTGATCGGTGAGTTCTCTGATGCAGCCTTCTTAACGGTCAGAATTTTGTTGCTTGTGGAACGCTTAATGTTTGCCAAAACAAAGCACGCGCTTAGAAGACATATCGTCATCGCCACAAACACCACTGTTGACTGAATTCTATTAGTTTTCATTTCACTTCACCTTAAGGTATAAACGGTGCGCTAGCAAGATTGACACGAACCCATTCAGGTTGAAAAGGCATATCGCCGGTGTAAGACCAACCTTGTGATGGACTTACAGGCCCAGCCCACTCACTTAGAAGATAGTCGTAATAGCATTCGCCACCCGAATACCAAAGGGAATTGAACAACAAGTCGCCGTCCGCAGAGATGATGAACTGACAAGCGACAGTTGGCCGACCTAAGCCAATCTTCAAGAGTTCAATCAGGCTTCCGCCCTTTGTTCCAAGCAACATTCATTTTGATGTAGTTGTCGATGTCGTACCGTTGGGCTTTGACAGATATCAGCAACGCGCCCTTTGCATGAAGCAAGCACTTGTCAGCCCATTCGAGCGCACTGTCAAGATAGCCGTTTTCCTGCAACGCAACCATGTAATGGTAGGTGTACAGTGGAACCTCTGGCATCGCTTCGGCGGCTTTTTGGAAGTAGGTGACTGACCTCCTGTTTTCAAGTGGCTCAATCGCACTCTGTGTCAATCCCACGGAGAAGTACGAAGCTGCTTTCCAACCCGTTAGGCTAGTCGCTGGCGGCGGCAAATTGCGCTCTTGGTCGAAGGCTCCGGTTTTATAGTCGACGTGGTCATAGGCACTGCCATTTTCGGCACCAGGGTTTTCAGGTGCTGTCCTTTTTGCAGCCACTGCGTCGCCAAGTTCAGCATAGGCAATACCAAGAATCGGATTACAGACGCCAGGATCACCATGTTTGAGTTGCCCCACTATCGCAAAGACAGCGTCTTGCCACCGACCCTTGTCGATATAAAGGAGCGCAAGTTTTTTCGGCGCACCGGAAAGGATCGTGTCAGATCCTTCGAACTTGGGTGATATCTCGATTGCACTCTTGTAGAATCTCTCTGCCCCAGTGAAGTCGTTAGCTTTCGCGGCTTGATCACCTTGCTTTTCAACTTCCAGCGCCCGACCCGACATTTCGGTGAACCGACGCTTGTACTCTAGTTCTTCTTCCGAGTAAAGAATCGACAACCGATCTTTGTCAATAGTATTTGCACCGCTTTTTGTCGAGTTCATTTCGTGCGGGATGCCAGTTATACTTCTAGAGTTACCAGTCGATGCGGTGTTGCAACCAATACTCAATACTAGAGAGATTGCTAACCAGCCAACTTTTCCAATCAATTTTTCTTTCATTGTGAACCATTGCCTCATTGCGGAGGTAACCAACTTGCGTCGGCGAGATGTCGATGTTCCCATTGCGGCTGCCTGGGGAAATCGGCCGAGAACGAACAACTTGCGGTTGCACCTGAGGGGCCAAACCATATGGGATCAATCCTTTGACATGTGCCGCTCCAGTTCCAAGACATTTCTTTAAGTGCGACCCATTGCCTCCCGAAGCCTGGCTTCGCCGGAGGAATGTACATTGGATAGGTTTTGAATCGCTCGTCTCTCACTTCCCAATATGTATATGGCGGATACTCCAAAGGTACTGAGGGAGCATCCCCATCGATTACAAGCTCTCCATTTGCAGGATACGGCCCCCAGTATGGCCAAGGAAAGGTTGGATATCGGGTGTCGAGCCCCAACATACCATTTGTTGACAGGTTCTGATATACCGTATAGCGTGAACGAAATCGACTAGGGACTATGGTCTGAACCCAATGCCAACCACCGATGGCGTTGCCCTGAATGTAGAGCGATGGCGTTAATGGATTTGCGGCATACCTTACGCCCCACCATGACGCTGTATTGTTAGTTCCAGGTACCGGTATGGGCGCTGCATCAAACAGGCCCATTGTCAACCAACCAGGGTGAGTACCTTGCTTGACCGATCCAGTTGCTATGTAATAATTGCTCACGGGTTTGTCTGTGCGCAACGATCTTGGTATGAAAAACGTTTGCTGAATCGGCCCACCAATGAAGGCCTGACAAAAGAACACTGGGTTCACATCTGGTCGTCCAAAGAAAGTCGTCGTGCTCCATAAATGCGTACCCTGTGCGTATGGTGTCCTAACCGCAGTATCACCATTTGGCGGTGCCACTTGATAATCAGCAAACGGATCGCCGCCAAGAATCGTCCATGTGTAAGTGTCGTCTGCCCAACCCAACCCCGACTTGTCCAACGACGCGACTACTTGTTGACCAATCAGGATGTGATGATTGGAAGCGGGAACTACAGTCCCCCCGAACACGATCCTCACCGGATATGTCTCGACAAAGTAACTCACACCTGCCGTCCCGCTGAGCATCTGCGAAGCACTACCGTCGTTGTGAGTGCAATTTGCCGACGGGCTTCGCGAAGGGATGCTGAAATCGTAACCAGGGTTCGATTTGGACGTCCATTCAGAGCCGGTTGAACTTCGGTTGTAGCCACTCGTTGGCAACTCTGGGTCGCCAAGACCGTTGCTGCAAGTCCCACCGTCCGCGCTCCATTGTGCCGTACATGTCTCTTTGATGATGACGAGAGGAGGTGGCGGCTCCAAATCTAGTATGTTGTCAGCTGTCCAATGAAAGCTTGCAGTGACGGCTCCGGTACAAGTGACAGTTCCTGTTCGTGGCAGGCTCGGCGGCGGTTCCACACACATTCCTGCCGTTCCTCCACCACCATAGAGACCAAACAGAAAAGTATAGGAAAGGGCACCGGAATTGCACAATGGATCGACACCCGTGACAGTGTAGGTTCCGCCAGCGTAAGACGCCACATAGTGCCCCGCTTGACTAGCAGACATTAGCGCAACCGCAAGCACGAAAGCCGTGAGCCGTGAGCCGTGAGCGATCTCAGCATAATTATCATTATAGCACGTTTTTGCGTGTTTGAGTGCAGAATTTTAGATTTTTTTCGCGCAGGTCCGACTTGGGAAATCGACAGATTCGGTATCATCAAACTCCTTGCCGGGGTGGCGGAATGGTAGACGCGGCGGTCTCAAACACCGTTGACCTCAAAAGTCGTGCGGGTTCGAGTCCCGCCCCCGGCACCAAGTGCTTGCGTTTGAAGAGCGGGCGAGGGCGCCAGCAGAACCCAACACCGTGCTAGAACGTCAAACTAGTAATGATCTCGTTGCTCGCATTCCTAGCCACCAGCGGTATAGCTCAAGACACGAAACACCCAGGAGCCTATCTTATGGACTTCAAGACAGTTGCGACCGGTGACCGAGGCGAGAGTGCGGACAAGGACGTCGTGATTGCCCGCACCCTGCCGCAGTGGGAAAAATTGAGGGTCAAAATTGGAATTCCAGATGAAAAGGACGCCGAGGCACGGCAACTCCACGGCACGCTCGGAGCGATGGACTGGGGCCGGGAGCAAGTCGTCTTTGCCCGAACTGCCCAGCAAAGAACCGGAGGTTACTCTGTTTCTGTCCAGAGGCTTACAAAGTTCGCCAATTCATGGCGTCTCGACCTTGTTCTCCAGCCCCCAGGAAAAGACGTGCTGAGCATCGAAGTGTTGACGACACCCTATGTGGTGTTCCGAATGCGCAAGACAACCGGCGACCCGACGCTCATAGTGCATGTTGCAAAGGCGAAGTGAGCAGTTGGGAGTTGGGAGATAGCAGTTGGGAGTGAGCGGAGAACGGTGAACGGGGAGAATTCCTGAATCTTTTCGACAATAGATCCAGTCGCAAAACCGCCAACCGCCAACTGCTATCTCCCAACTCCCAACTGCCAACTGCTATCTCCCAACTCCCAACCGCCAACCCCCACTTCCCAACTGCCAACCACGTTCCTGAGCCATCATTAGCCTATGCGGGCGGAAATCATCTCGGTCGGAACCGAAATCCTCCTCGGTCAGATAACCGACACCAACGCGGTGGAACTCGGCAAGGCCTTCGCGCTCTGCGGGATCGACCACACCCACCGGCAAACTGTCGGCGACAACCTCGACCGACTGGCTGACGCTTTGAAACTTGCTCTGTCCAGAGCCGATATCGTCGTCACGATCGGAGGGCTCGGCCCGACCGAAGACGACATGACCCGCGACGGGATCGCCGCCGCACTTGACGATCCCTTGATCGAAGATCCCGAGGTCGTTGAGCACCTCAAAGCGATCTTTGAAAGACGTAGGTTTCCTTGGCTTGAATCGCAAAGGCGCCAGGCGATGCGCCCAAGTTGCGCCCGAATCATCGACAACCCAAACGGCACCGCTCCAGGTTTGGTCTGTCTCAAAGACGGCAAAGTAGTGATCGCCATGCCCGGCCCGAGGGTCGAGTTCGTACCGATGCTCGAAAATCACGTTCAGCCACATCTATCCAATCTCGGTGGTGGACAGACGATCGTCTCGCGCACTCTGCGGATCATCGGCATCGGCGAATCAATCGTCGAAGACAAACTCCACGACCTCATGACGGCATCCGACCCGACCGTCGCACCCTATGCCAAAACCGGCGAGGTCCACATCCGCCTGACCACAAAGGCATCATCTCGCGAGGAAGGTTTGACCAAGCTCCTTCCGGTCGAAACTGAGGCAAGATCGAGGCTGGGCAACTTCATCTACGGCGTAGAGGACGAGACCCTTGAATCTGTGGTTGTCGATCTATTGCGGCGTCGAAACGCGACTCTGGCGACCGCAGAGAGTTGCACCGGCGGCTGGCTCAGCCAAAGAATCACCAGCGTGCCGGGCTCCTCCGACGTGTACCTCGGGGGCGTCGTCAGCTACTCAAACGAAGTCAAGAAGAGCCTTCTCGGGGTCAAGCAAGAAACGCTGGACAAGTTCGGGGCAGTCAGCGAGGAGTGCGCAATCGAAATGGCAATGGGGGTCAGAAAGGCGACCGGCTCGACATTCGGCGTCAGCATCACCGGCGTCGCCGGCCCCGGCGGTGGAACCGACGAAAAACCCGTCGGCACCGTCTTCATCGCTCTCGCCACCCCCTTCGCAGTCGAAGTCCACCAACTCTCCTACCCAGGCATCCGCGAGACAGTCCGGCTGCGGAGCACGCAGTCAGCGCTGATGTACTTGCGGCTGTTGTTGTTGATCGGAGTAAATGCGAATACTTGAGACCACTCTAGATTACGATTTGAAAGGTTGCCGGATCAATGCCAGCTTTCCGTAGCAACTTGACGGAGGCGGCTTGATGTCGTTTAGCACTAAAATTACCTTCAACTTGCCAAGCGCGATGGGGAGCTGGCAGGACAATCGGCATGCGCATTCGCCCACTCTCAGGAGAGCCCACGACCGCAAGCAACGGGGACTTGGCCCGCTCGCTCAGGTAAATTGGAAGCATTAGAATCGTACCGAACTCTATGGCGTAGAGAGTCGCATGAAGTGTTAGTTGAATCCATGTTGTGATTGGCACAGTGCGACCGTCCGGGAGGACAAGAGATTTTATCTTGGTACCAGTTATTTCGCGCGAACTTAAGCTACCAAGCGCAATAGATCCTGTTACTGCCGGTGGCACAGTCTGTATTGAATCAAATCCATCTTTCTTTGGAGTTGACTCACTATTCGACGGACTAGCCGGCTCCACTAAAGGCTTCGGAAAAACCGAAGAGTAATCGCTCCAAAATCCAACGACATCTGCCGCAGTAACATTGGACAAGCCAGATACACCCCTCAGCACTTTGACAATCGCTTTTACGACATCACTCTCGGTGCGGACAATCTGACTGGTCAAGTACGAGTACAGTCTTTCATTGCGT
>Ga0163144_10013673_pt1 | contig 16913 bp, 13 predicted proteins | sample OliLak19BULKMAT1_FD_123175 | JGI IMG/M metagenome (GOLD analysis project Ga0163144, IMG submission 123175) | Freshwater microbial mat bacterial communities from Lake Vanda, McMurdo Dry Valleys, Antarctica - Oligotrophic Lake LV.19.BULKMAT1 | ecosystem: Environmental > Aquatic > Freshwater >... | reverse complement strand
TGGCGGTCACACCGCTGGCTATAATGATGTCGGCGTGCTGACCGCGCCCGATGGCCGCAGCTATTCGCTCGCCGTGATGATTGGCGACACCGATCGCCCGGTCCGCGACCGGCAGCTGCTGATGCAGTCCGTCGTTGAAGCGCTGGTGAGTTTGCACGACATCGGGTGAGCCAGCCCGCGCACCCCCTGCGGCTTGCCCTTCAATGTCTCGACATCGCCCGACCGAGCCGATGCCCGGAATGATCAGGTTAGCGTAAAGTCGTCGCGCGATCGATCTGGTTTCAGGGCTTTGTCTCAACCAACGCTTGGGCTATCCCGGCGCAATGCCCCATCTCTATCTGGTTGACGGCTCCGGTTATATCTTTCGCGCCTATCACCGGCTGCCGCCGCTCACCAATGTCCATGGCCAGCCGGTTGGCGCGGTTTACGGCTATACCACGATGCTGTGGAAGCTGACCGAGGAGCTCCACAAGGCCGATGGGCCGACGCATATGGCGGTCATCCTCGACAAGGGCAGCCACACCTTCCGCAACGATCTGTATGACAAATACAAGGCGCAGCGCCCGCCCGCGCCTGAGGATCTGGTCCCGCAATTCCCGATGATCCGCGATGCCACGCGCGCATTTTCGCTGCCGTGCATCGAGGAAGCGGGGCTTGAGGCCGATGATATCATCGCGAGTTACGCCAAGGTCGCGCTGGCGCAGGGCTGGTCAGTCACAATCGTTTCGTCGGACAAGGATCTGATGCAGCTGATCGAGCCCGGGCTGGACATGTATGATACGATGAACAACCGTCGGCTCGGGCCTGAGCATGTCGTCGAAAAATTCGGCGTCGGGCCTGACCGGCTGGGCGATGTGCTCGCGCTGATGGGCGATAGTGTTGACAATGTCCCCGGCGTCCCCGGCGTTGGGCCAAAGACGGCCGCGAAGCTCATCCTGGAGCATGGCGATCTCGAAGCCGTATTGGCCGCCGCCCCCGCAATGAAACCCGGCAAGCTGCGCGACAATCTGATCGAGCATGCTGACATGGCGCGGCTGTCGCGCATCCTGGTGACGCTGAAGGATGATGCGGCACTCCCCGATCCGCTCGACAGCCTTGAGCTGAAGGGCATTCCCGATGCGCCTTTGCGCGCCTTTCTTGACCATCATGGTTTCAAGTCGCTGCTCAACAAGCTGACGGCGATGGCGCAGGCATCGCCAACCGAACCGGCTGCCGCTGCTGGGGCCCTCGAGCCCGAAGCACCGCAAAGCATCGATCATGATGGCTATGAAACCGTCGTTGAAGCCGCCGTGCTTGACCGCTGGATCACCGATGCGACCGCGCAAGGCTGGCTCGCGGTTGATACCGAGACAACCGGCATTGATGCGACGCGCGCCGAACTGGTCGGGGTCAGCCTCGCGCTTGCCCCCAATCGTGCCTGTTACATCCCGGTCGGGCACGGCGGCACTGATATGTTTGCCGAAAAACCCGCCCAGCTTGATCGAGCAACCGTGATCGCCCGATTGAAACCGCTGCTCGAAGACGCGTCGGTGCTGAAAATCGGCCATAATCTGAAATATGACATGGTCATCCTCGGGCGGCTCGGTATTGATATTGCGCCGCACGATGACACGATTTTGATGAGCTTTGATCTTGATGCCGGCTTGCACGGGCATGGGATGGATGAGTTATCGCTCGCGCACCTCCAGCATCAGTGCATCTCGTTCAAAGACGTGGTCGGCACGGGCAAAGCGCAGCGCGGCTTTGCCGAGATCGATCTGAAAACCGCGACGCGCTATGCCGCCGAGGATGCCGATGTCACCTTGCGGTTATGGCAGCGATTCAAACCGCGCCTCGCCACTGAATCGGCGACCCGCGTGTATGAGATGGTTGATCGCCCGCTCGCCCCGGTGGTCGCGCAGATGGAACGCCACGGCATCAAGGTTGATGCGGCTCGGCTCAACCAATTGTCGGGCGAATTTGCGGTGCAGATGGCGGTGCTTGAAACCGAGATTCACGGCCTTGCGGGTGGACCCTTTGCAATCGGATCACCCAAGCAACTCGGCGAAGTCTTGTTTGAGCGGATGGGCATCAAGGGCGGGCGCAAGGGCAAATCGGGCGTTTATTCAACCGACGTGACCGAGCTTGAACGGATCGCCGCTGACAAGGCGAGCCCCGGCGCGGTAATCGCCACGCGCGTGCTTGACTGGCGACAGCTCGCCAAGCTGAAAAGCACCTACACCGATGCGTTGCAGGCGCAGATCAATCCAGCAACAGGTCGCGTGCACACCAGTTACAGCCTGACGGGCGCGCAGACCGGGCGGCTGTCGTCAACCGACCCCAATTTACAAAACATCCCGATCCGCACCGAAATTGGCCGACAGATCCGCGATGCCTTTGTGGCAGAACCGGGCAATGTCCTGCTCGCAGCCGATTATTCGCAGATCGAGCTGCGGCTGGCAGCGCATATGGCCGATGTGCCTGCGCTCAAACAGGCGTTTGCCGATGGTGCTGACATTCACAGCCTGACCGCGCAGGAATTGTTCGGCGAGGTCAATCGCGACACGCGCGGCCGTGCCAAGACGATCAACTTTGCGATCCTTTACGGCATTTCGCGCTGGGGGCTGGCGGGTCGGCTTGATGTCACGCCCGATGAGGCACAGGCGATGATCGACCGCTATTTTGATCGCTTCCCCGGCATCAATAATTATATCGCGACGACGATTGAGGAGGTGCGCGAGCGCGGCTTCACCACCACTTTGTTCGGGCGCAAATGCCATTTCCCCCGCATCAAATCCGCGCTCCAGCATGAGCGGCAAGGGGCAGAGCGTGCCGCCATCAACGCGCCAATCCAGGGGACAAGCGCTGATATCATCAAGCGCGCGATGATCCGGATGGGGCCAGCTTTGGAGACCGCGGGCCTCGGCCATGTGCGGATGCTGTTGCAGGTGCATGACGAATTGGTGTTTGAGCTCCCCGAAGGCGATGTCGCAGCGGCAAGCGTCGTCATCCGCCACGTCATGGAAAGCGCCGCCGAACCCGCCGTGCCATTATCCGTCCCGCTCGGGGTGGAAATTGGGACGGGCCTGAGCTGGGGCGCGGCGCATTGACGACCGCCACCGCCACCCCGCCCAGCGAGAAGGGCGGCGACACAGATATTGCAACGCTGGCCGAAGGTGGGCGGACCAATATTATCGGCTTTGCGCTCAGGCTGGCCGCGCGGATCCCGTTCCTCTTCGTCGCGGGCAGGCTATATGGTGCCGCAGCTGTCGGCCATTTCGCCCTCGCAGTGGTGGTGGTTGAACTCGCAGCACTGATTGCGACGCTGGGGATGAAACGTGGTCTGGCGCAGGCGCTGTCCGCAACTGACCGACCCCACGCCCATGTCGCCTGGGATGCACTAATGGTGGCGTTCCTCGCCTCGATGGTCGCGAGCGGCATTCTGTTCGCAGCGCCTGGGCTTATGTATGCGCAAGGCCAGCCCGTTGGTCTTGCGCGCGGGCTCCCGGCGATTGTTGTTGCGATTGCGTGGTCCGATATCAGCCTTGCCGCGCTCGCCTATCGCCATAATGTCCGCGCCGCCGTTACCGCGCGCGCGATCATCGAACCCTGGACAATCAGTATCGCGGCAACCATTCTTTACTATGTGGCACCGCAGAGCGGGCTGGAAATCGCCTATATGCTATCGATGCTGGTGGCGATGATCGCCTCGATCATCCCTTTCGTGCGCAGTTATGGCCTGCCCACCGGGTGGAAACCCCGGCTCTCAACAATCGTTGCGCTTGCCACCCGCAACATCCCATTGGCCGGTGCCGATGCAATTGAATGGGCCTCGCGCAATGTTGACCGGTTTATCATAGGCCAGCTTTTTGCACCCGCCGTGGTTGGCGTCTATTATATGGCCCAACAATTCGCCTCGTTGCCGGGGCGGTTGAAGACCAGTTTTGACCCCATCCTCGGCCCTGTCATCGCGACCAGCCTCGCGCGCGGGGACAAGCACGCTGTCGCCAAACAAATCCGCCAGGTCGGTTTCTGGATCATGGCAGCACAGGGCGGGATCGCGCTGGCATTGTCGATCCCCGGCGAGGCAGTGATGGGCATGGTCGGCCCGCAATTTGTCGGCGGGGCAGCCGCACTTGCGTTTCTGCTGACGGCAGAGGTTGCCGCATCGACCGCAGCAGTATCTGAAAGCGGCCTTGTCTATGTTGCGCGCCACCGTAATCTGATTATCTCGGCTGCCTTGTTGATCTTTCAGACAGCGATAAGCTTTGCATTGATCACCGTGCTGCGCGAGCTGGGCTGGTCGCCAGCAGGTCAGGCGGCCGGGCCGGCCATCGCGCTTTTATTGTCGCTGACGCTTGCCTCGATCATCAAGTCGCGCCTGCTCTCTTCAATTCTCGGTGCACCGGTGTCAGGCTTACGTCTGCCGCTCGTTGGCGCAGTTGCTGTAGCGGCGGCGATTGGCGGCGCATTTACCGCCTTGCCGTCCCAGTATGAATGGGTCGAGCTGCTGGTCGGCATCCCTGCGATTTTGGCGAGCTATTTGTTGATCCTGCGACGCTGGGCATTTGGCCCCGAAGACCGCGCGCTGTTCAAACGGGTGCCGCAACCGGCCTGAATCCGTGCAAACAGCGGTCAATGCCGGAAATGCCGCATGCCGGTGAAGATCATCGCAATGCCCGCCTCGTCCGCTGCCGCAATCACCGCTTCATCGCGGATCGAACCGCCTGGCTGGATCACCGCCGACGCACCCGCCGCAATCGTCGCCAACAGGCCATCGGCAAACGGAAAGAACGCGTCCGATGCAACCGCTGAACCAATCGTGCGCACCTCGGCCCAGCCCTCCCGCTGCGCCGCGTCCTTTGCCTTCCAGGCCGCAATCGTCGCTGATTCGAGCCGGTTCATCTGCCCTGCGCCAATCCCCGCCGTCGCGCCGTCCCTGGCATAGACAATCGCGTTGGATTTGACGTGCTTGGCAACCGTCCAGGCGAAGCGGCAATCGGCGAGTTCCGCTGGTGTGGGCTGGCGCTTCGTCACCACCTTGAAATCGCTTGGCAACAGCACCCCATTGTCGCGCGTCTGGACAAGCCAGCCGCCCGTAATCGACTTGGCGACCAATCCGTCGCGCGCCGCATCGGGCAGATCGCCCGTCAACAACAACCGCAGGTTTTTCTTGGCAGCGAAAACCGCGACTGCATCTTCGTCAGCATCAGGCGCGATCACGACTTCGGTAAAAATACCACAGATCGCCTCGGCCGTCGCCCGGTCCAGCGGGCGGTTGACCGCGATGATCCCACCAAACGCCGAAACGCTGTCGCACGCAAAAGCCGCCGCATAAGCCTCGCCCAATGTCCGCGCCGTCGCGACCCCGCACGGGTTGGCGTGCTTTACTATGACGACTGACGGGTCGGCATCGTGAAACTCGCTGATCAGCTCAAGCGCTGCATCGGCATCGTTGAAATTATTATAGCTGAGTTCCTTGCCCTGAACCTGCCGGGCCTGGCCGATGCCGTGCGCAAACAGGCCGGTTGCGCTGTAAAAAGCGGCGGATTGGTGAGGATTTTCGCCGTAGCGCAGCGTTGTCGCGCGCTTGAGCGTGAGCGGTAGAGTTTCAGGAAATGGTTCGCCCTGATCGGCAAAGCCAAACCAGCTGGCGATCATGCCATCATAACGCGCGGTCGCAGCAAAGGCGCGCGCGGCAAGCTGACGACGCAAGGCTAGCGTTGTCGCGCCGTTGTTCAGCGCCATTTCGCTGATCAGCGCATCATAATCCGCAGGATCAGTGACAATCGCGACAAAGGCGTGATTTTTCGCCGCCGAACGCACCATTGATGGGCCGCCAATATCGATATTTTCAATAATCTCGTCGCGCGGCGCACCGCGTGCGACGGTTGCCTCAAACGGGTAAAGATTGACAACGACCAGATCGATCGCGCCGATCTCATGCTTCGCCATCGCGGCGAGATGGTCGGCATTATCGCGCACCGCCAGCAAGCCGCCATGGACCATCGGGTGCAAGGTCTTGACCCGGCCATCCATCATTTCGGGAAAACCGGTCAGCGCGCTAATATCGCGCACCTCAAGCCCTGCCTCACGCAGCGCCTGCGCGGTGCCGCCCGTCGAGACAAGCTCAATACCGTGCGCGGCAAGAGCATGGCCCAGGCCAACGATCCCCGTCTTGTCCGAAACCGAGAGCAAGGCGCGGGTGATTTTTACAGTCGACATCGATACTCTCCAGGACGGCCCCAGGCCCCCCTGCCCGGTCAGGTCGCGCGCTTCAAGGCCCAGCTCACCGTCGCGCCGCCGGCTGCTGCCTCACCCGATATCACCAGTTGCTCTGTGGGGTGGATCACGCCGTTACCGTCGACCCACAGACTGGCCTCGATTGACAGCGTCGCGCCACGACAGCGAAACTGCCATAGAACGCCGCCTGGCAGACGGAGCAGCGCGGCAAGCCCGTCCGCCGTTGGCGACACCTCAACGCCGGGCGCGAGATGGAATCGCACCGCAAAGCCCGTCGTCGCATGCTTGCGGCGCTTGCCCGTCGGCAGCAACATATCCTCGCCGCGCAGATCGCGACCGTCGCTCGCCATCACCAGCTGGCGATGGTGCTGAAAGCCGTGGCGGCGCGCATAGCCATCATGGCTTGCCTCAATCCGGCTCGATGTCTCGCTTTCCTGGCGGGTCAGTTCAACCTCGGCTACGCCTTTGCCGAGTGTGCCATCGGCGTGGATCGCGGTTGAGTTACTGTCTGCGATAATCAGCGTCGAATGCGCTGCCGTCGAACGCAGCCCGTCCGCCAGGCCATCGGGCACCGGCGCGATGAGGGCGCGGGCACCACCGCAATTGACGATGATCCGGTTGGGACCGTCCGATACCTCGATCGCGAGCGTTGACGCGCATCCGCCATCGATCAGCCGCGATACGGGGGGTGGCGCAGCATCGATGATCAGCACCGTCTGACCCGCCGCCATCCGTTGATACCCCCACTCGCGCGCTTGTCGCAGCGGCCGTGCCCGGACCCGCGTTGCGGCGATGATCGCGTCGAGCACGCTGCCCGGTACCGGCGAGCCGCCTTGCCAGCTGGCCAGCCCCTTGTCGCTGTGGCAGCTGCCAAGCAGCACCGGCACCATCTGCGTCAGCGTCTCCTCAATCAGCGCCAGCGGTTCGAGCCGACGCGCCGAATAGGATTCGCGAAGCAACGTCAGCAGCATGATGACATCAAGCTGGGCAGCAGGTGAACGCTGGACTATCCCGCCATCACGAAACAGCGAAACGCCGAGCGCCCTGGCAAGGCCAGCTTCGCCGGCACGGTGGCGGGAATCACCGCCGGGGATCAGGAGCCCCGCCGCCGTAATGCCGCACCAGACCGCAATCCTGGCGGGGCCGGGCGGCATTTTTTCTGCGGTGCGCTCGAGATGGCGCGCGCCCCTTGCCAGCGTATTCAAAACGAGCGAGCGATAGACCAGATCGGCACTCGACAGGATCAACGGGGCGTGCGCCGTCCAGTTCAGAATGCGTCGCCCCCACAGATCGGCGCGCCATGCGGGTTCCGCAATTTTTTCGGCATGGCTGGCCAGCCAGAGCCGCATGATCGCCTCAGCGACCGGAGCGCCCTGCGCGCGTGTGCCCGCGCCCGCCAGATCGCGCAACCAATCAAAGCTGTGAAGATGCTCTGCATAGCGGCGCGAAAAATCGGGTCTGGCAAGCGACAGCGCGTCGATCTGCCGCAACTCGCCCCGGAACAGCAACGCCCCGCTCAGCAAGGCCGCACCATGCGCGGGATTGCCGGGCAGCGGATCGTGCGGCGCCGCGATGAGTTTGAGCGGATGGCGGCCCTTGAGCCGCAACCGGTGCAGTGGCGTCCGCCAGGTCAGCCGACTGAGCCGGTCCGACAACCGGTCCGACAGCGACAGGCTCTTGCCCCCCGAAAGGGTAATCAGCCGCTTATTCTCATCGATTCCGTCGGCACCGGTCTCGATCGTGAGATCGCCGATCACCCTTCCCTAAGCGCGGCGATATTATCGGCATAGCCCGCCGGACCATCGCAAAAAATCGCGGTGCCAGCGACGAGCGCATCCGCCCCCGCTTCAATCGCGCGCCGTGCCGTCTCACGGTCAATCCCGCCATCAACCTCAAGATCAATCGCCCGCCCCGTCATGTCGATCATCTTGCGGATCGCGGCGATCTTTTTGAGTTGTGACGGGATAAAGCGCTGCCCGCCAAAGCCGGGGTTCACACTCATCACCAGCACCAGATCAACCTCGTCGATCACATAATCGAGCATTTTAGCAGGCGTCGCAGGGTTGAGCACCACGCCCGCCCGCTTGCCGAGCGCCTTGATCCGCTGGATCGTGCGGTGGAGATGCGGGCCAGCCTCAGGATGCACCGTAATCGTGTCGGCACCCGCCGCAGCAAAGGCATCGAGATACAGATCGACGGGCGAAATCATCAGATGCACGTCAAACGGCTTGGTCGTGTGCGGTCGCAACGCCTTGATGACGGCAGGGCCAATCGTGATGTTGGGCACAAAATGCCCGTCCATCACATCGACGTGAATCCAGTCTGCGCCTGCTGCATCAATCGCGCGGATTTCCTCCCCGAGGCGGGCAAAATCAGCAGACAGGATCGAGGGCGCAATGCGAACAGGGTTTGCCATAGCGATTCTCTAGCATGGTCGCGCGCGCCCGCAAGACGCGGACAGCGGCTGCGATTCGATGCAAGCGCTTTCTTAGACCGAACGACTTAGCCGGGCGATAAAAAAGCCGTCGCACCCGCCCTGATCTTGCATCATCCCCGGCACAATCCGAAGCCAGCCCGCGGGATCGGGAACAAGCCCCGCTGGCAGTTCATCGTCGCGCACCCGGTCAATCGTGAAATCGCGGCGGGTGGCAAGGAAGTCCCCCAGCGGAGCCTCCCCCTCCTGCGGCTCAAGCGAGCAGGTCGCATAAACAAGCGTGCCGCCCGGCCGCACCCAATCCGCCACGCGCGCGAGCATTTGCGCCTGGAGCGCGGCCATCTCGACAATCTGGCCGGGCCGGACGCGGTGCAGCACATCGGGATGCCGCCGGAAAATGCCCGTCGCGCTGCACGGCGCATCGAGCAGCACGGCATCGGCAAGCGCCTTGGGCGACCATTTCAGCACGTCGGCTGTCACGATATTGGCCTGAAGCTGCGTGCGCTCCAGATTATCGCGAAGTCGCGCCAGACGACTTTCATTATTGTCGACCGCCGTCACCTTCCATCCTGCCGCGGCAAGTTGCAGCGTCTTGCCGCCGGGGGCAGCGCAGACATCGATCGCGCTACCCGCACCCGCACCCGGGCCGATCAGCCGCGCAGCGAGCGAGGCCGCGATATCCTGCACCCACCAGCTGCCCTCGCCAAACCCCTCCATATCGGGGATGGCGGCATGATCGGTCAGCCGCAAATGGCCGGGCATCAGGCTGATCCCGCCCAATCGCGCCGCCAGATCATCGGTTTGGGCTGGATCGGCAAGCGTCAGATCAAGCTTCGGGGGTGCAGCAAGCGCGCGTTCGGCCGCCAACACCATCGCATCTCCCCATGCCGCCTGCCAACGCAAGCCGACGGCAGCGGGCAAGCTTGGAGTATCGGGCAGCTTCGCCCCGCCGCGCATCAGCGTGCCGAACACGCCGTGGACCAGCTTGCGCGGGCCACCATCGACCAGCGGCAAAACGGTTGCGATGGCGGCATGCGCCGGGGTTTTGAGCACAAACACCTGCACCAGCGCGATCCGCAACGCCATGCGCGCCTTGGCGTCATCGGGCAGCGGGCGCTGCGTCGCGCCATCGATCAACGCATCAAGATCCCCCATCCGCCGCAGCGTTTCAGCAGCAATCGCATGGACAAGCGCGCGATCATCACTGCGGCTGATATCGCGCGCGGCCGGCCCCAGCGCCTGTTCCAACGGTTGCCCGCGCCGCATCACCGCATCAAGCACGCGCAAAGCCGCACGGCGAACGGGCACGCCGGGTGCGTCTTCGGCGGGCGCATCGGGGCGATTATTCGGCGTTGATCGGGGTGGCTGCACTTGCACTTGCTCCGGGGGATGACGATGTCGTGGACGGAAATGGAGAACCGCCATGGGCCAGCGCCCCGCACATGTGAAGCCGCCCGCCCATCTTTCGCACAACGTGCCCGTGCCGGTGCCCGACCCCAAACCCGCCGCCGCACCTGAAACTGATCCGCTGGGGCTAAACCCGGTGCGCTACGGCGACTGGGAGCTAAAAGGCATCGCGATCGATTTTTGAGGGGGGTGTTAGACTTGGGTGAAGGCAGCCGCCTCATTTCTAGGTGGTGTTTGACGATTGCCGCGCGACTGTGAATGGACATCCGCGCTTTCATTAGACGCCAAAATTTATGCAACGGCCGAATGCTGCATCGGGGGGAGGCGCCCCCCGCTGTCGGCATCGGGGGGAGTCTTCTCCTCAACCTTCTCGACGGCTCGGCAGCTTTAACGACCAACGGATCATGTCAGCGAGGATCGGGAAAATATCGTTATGCTTTGCCCCGAAGCGCATAAATTCGCCCTGCAGCGAACCAATGTCCCGATTGCCTCCTGCGTCATCTGGCAAATATTCAGCCAAGCCTGACAATCCTTTATCAATCCGCGCACCTTCGGACAATGCATAGTAATTCCACATCGGATTGTTGTGTGAAAAGTCGATCTCAGGGAGTTCGTCGAGGAATTTTTTGTAAAGCGCGTCAGCATTATCCGGCTTACGATTGCTGAAATTCAGATCGTAAGTAAGCTTGGCCAAAGCCTTCAAAACAACCGGCTGAGCCACTACCGTCTTCTCTTTAGAACGGTTACTGGCAAAATCCGGGATTTCGACTATTCGGCTCCACAGGTCCATAATAACCGCCTCACGCGGCTCAATGACTGCAGGCGTCGCACCTGCGACATTGCCCTTATTGAGAAACGCGATTGCATTTACACCTACCAAGTCTTTTAGCACCAGTGCGCCGGTATCCTCAGACCAGTCTTTGGCTTCGGATTCTGTTACGGCGATGCCCAGATCGCCAGCGAGATTGCGCTTAATGAATTGGGTAATTGGATTTGAGCCGTCGAACTGAAATGCCAGCGACGCATCAACCTTTTTACCTAAACGATTGAGATCGTGGAATAGTTGGCGTTCTTGTTCGAAATCAAGGCCCAGATGGACCTCAACCGTCAATGTTGCATAGGACCGTGCTGCTTCGTAAGCCTCGTTCCAGACAAGCATTTCGTCTTCTGTAACGGCCCGCCCCTTTTCGACAAAAAGCACGGCACCCTTTCCGGGATACTTCCCCTTCTGGCGCACTTCATCGAGAAAAGTCATCGCCAGATCGGCGGCATGGCGACGATGCTGGCCATCGACCACCCAGAAATATGACGCTCGGAAACGAACACCTTAAATGCCGCCGTTTCACCCGTGGTTGTCTCCAAACGAAAGCCACGGATGCCTCCCGTGCCTGTGCCGCCCGGAGGGACGTTGCGAATGTTACAGACCAATGGCTGTAAAGAAAAATATGGTTGCTCGCCTAGCTGCCGCAAGAGCGCATCAAACGCTGGCGGAACAGGCTTCTCGTTAACTAATCTGCGCATCTTGGCAGCGGAAACAAGGCCCTTCACCATGTAAATTGCGAGCTTCTTCGCGTGATTTTCGTCCAGTTGACGCTGCGCAACAGGGCCAGCCTCACGATTGTTCGCAACGCCGGAAATCTCCTTAAACTTACGAAACGGGACCGACATCGTAAACACGCGATGCCCCAGGTTGTGGCCGATAAATACGTTGAAGGGCGTTTCATTTACGTCACCCATATCTGCCAAAACATCAAGGGTATCCAAGCTTTGCATGTTACGGATGGGGCTAGGCAGTTCGTCAATCTTCGGATACATAGTAACTCTCCTTTTTAGGCACCTGACAGGCGGGGCATTTAGCGGTGATCCGCCCCAGGTGTAGGAGTTAAATATCCCAGGGTTATTATTTTGTCCAGACAAAAATAACCCTGGGGTAAATTTAAATGGTTTCGGATCATTTGTGGCATGCCCATAGAGAGCGGAGAATCTGGTGGTCGCTTTGCTGCAGTCCCGCATACTCTGACTCGGCGCCCCGTCCCCTAACCCCCCACCTCATCCTCCGCCCTAGGCGGCCGCGCCAGTAGCGCCTCGACAACTTCCCCCACCGGCATCCCCTCCAACAGCGCACACACCGCTGTCACCACGGGCATATCCACCCCCGCCGCGCCCGCTGCATCGCGCAACACCGGCGCGGTGGACGCGCCTTCGGCGACGCTGCGTTTGTCGGCGAGCATCTGCGCCGCAGACCGGCCCTGGCCGAGCCCGACCCCGAGTGAAAAATTGCGCGACGACACAGACGAGCAGGTCAGCACGAGATCGCCCAGCCCTGACAGCCCCGCCAGCGTCTCCGCCCGTGCGCCGCGCGCAAGGCCAAAGCGCGTCATCTCGGCAAAACCGCGCGCGATGAGGGCGGCGCGGGCGTTTTGACCAAGGCCTGCCCCCTCCACCACGCCACACGCAATCGCGAGCACGTTCTTCACCGCGCCGCCAATCTCCGCCCCGATGATGTCGCTTGATCGGTAGAGCCGGAAGGCTGGCCCCGCGAGCCGCGCCGCCATTGCCGCGCCCAGCGCCTCATCAACACAGGCAAGCGTCAGCGCGGTTGGCTTGCCCGCCGCGACTTCGCCTGCAAAACTTGGCCCCGACAGGACCGCCACCGGCGCATCCGGCGCAACCTGAGCCGCAATCTCGCTCACCAGCAATTGTGTCCCCGCCTCAATCCCCTTGGCGCACAGGATCAGCGGCGTCGTGCCAACGCGCGCTTGCGCCAAGATCGCGCGGACATGCTGCGCCGGGGTCACCACAAGCAGCGCATCGCATGCCGCAAGGTCTGTGAGCGCCGTGGTTGCCTGAATAGCGGGCGACAGCGCGACACCGGGCAGGAACAACAGATTGGTGTGGCCCGAATTGATCGCCGCCACGACGTCATCCTCGCGCGCCCACAGCATCACCGGCCCGCCGCGCGCCGCCACTTGCGCCAGCGCGGTTCCCCACGCCCCGCCGCCGATGACACCCAGCCTCATGCCTTCACCCCCGCGCCGCGCACCGCCTCTGCGGAGGGATCAAGCGGCCAGCGCGGTCGCGCAGGCACATCGAGCGGATCGGTCAACCCTGCGGCAAAGCGTTCTGCGCCTGCCCAGGCGATCATCGCGGCATTATCCGTACACAGCCACAACGGCGGCGCGATGAACGGCAGGCCGCGCGTTGCCGCGAGCGCTGCCAGCGCGCCGCGCACTGCCTGATTTGCCGCGACGCCGCCCGCCACGACCAACGCCGTCGCGCCATCCGCCCGGTCAAGCGCGCGCGCGGTGCGATCCACCAGACAATCAACCACCGCCGCCTGAAACGCCGCCGCAATATCCTCTGGCCGGTGCAGCCCGGTATCGCGCGCCCGCGACACCGCGCTTTTCAGGCCGGCAAAAGAGAAATGCGGTTCGGCTGATCCGAGCAACGGTCGGGGCAGGGAGACGGCTTTTGCATCGCCCAACAGCGCGGCGCGCTCAACTGCTGGACCACCGGGAAAGCCCAGCCCCAGCAACTTGGCGGTCTTGTCAAACGCCTCGCCGGCCGCATCATCAATCGTCGTCGCCAGCCGCCGATAGCGCCCGACACCTTCGACAAACAGCAATTGGCAATGCCCGCCCGACACCAATAGCAACAGATAGGGAAACCCAAGCGCTGGATCAGCCAACCGCGGCGACAACGCATGCCCCTCCAGATGGTTGACCGCAACCAGCGGCTTGCCCGCCGCATGGGCGAGCGCCTTGCCCGTCACCAGCCCCACCATGACGCCACCGATCAATCCCGGCCCTGCGGTTGCGGCGACCGCATCGACATCCGCCAGCGTCACCCCGGCGTCCGCCAGCACGGCTTCGACAAGGGGAATAAGTATCTCAACATGCGCGCGCGCCGCAATTTCCGGCACGACCCCGCCATAAGGCCGGTGCGCTGCCTCCTGACCCGCCAGCCGGTGGGCGCGGATGACGCGATTATCGGTCACCAACGCGGCTGCCGTTTCATCGCAGCTGCTTTCAAGGCCAAGAATTAGGGCCATGGCTTCCCTCTAGCCGCAACCGGCGCTAGCACAAGCCGCGATGACCAAGCTCCGTCTCGGCACCCGGGGATCCCCGCTTGCCCTCACCCAGGCCCATATGGTGCGCGCCGCGCTTGTCGCCGCGCATGGCCTTTACGAAAACGATATCGAGATCGTCGTGATCAAGACGACAGGCGATAAGGTGCAGGACCGCGCGCTCGCCGAAATTGGCGGCAAGGCGTTGTGGACCAAGGAGCTTGATCGCGCGATTCTGGACGGCGACATTGATCTGGCGGTGCATTCGATGAAGGATGTCGAGACGATCCGCCCGGTTGAAATCGTCATCAGCGCGATGTTGCCGCGCGCAGACGTGCGGGATCGGATCATTGGCACAGCAACGATCGCCGATTTGCCGCACGGCGCGACCATCGGCACCAGTTCCCCGCGTCGATCCGCGCAGTTGCGCCGGATACGGCCCGATCTCGTCATCACGTTACTGCGCGGCAATGTCGACACGCGGCTGGCAAAGGTCGCCTCGGGCGAGATTGACGCAACCTTGCTCGCCGCCGCCGGACTTGACCGGTTGGGGCGGCCCGATGTCGGTGCAGGCATTGGCCTTGACGTCATGTTGCCCGCCCCGGCGCAGGGTGCCGTGGGGATTGAGACGCGCGTTGCCGATACCACGACCACCGCGCTCGTCGCCGCGATCAGCGACGCGCCGACGATGGCCTGTGTCCGCGCCGAGCGCGCGCTGTTGCTGGCGCTGGGTGCGGATTGCCATTCGGCGATGGCAGCGCTTGCGGTGATTGAGGATGGCGCGCTCCATCTGCGCGCCGAGCTTTATGCCCCCGATGGCAGCGATATTGTAACAGGTGAGGCGCGCGGCGTGGTGGGCGACACAGGCTTTGCCGCGCGGCTGGCGGCTGATCTGCTTGAGCGCGCTCCACCGCCGATCCGGCACTTGTTCGCTGCATGACACGCCGGGTCGCTGTGTTGCGGCCCGAGCCTGGCAATGCCCAAAGCGTCGCCCGGCTGCACGCCATGGGGCTTACGCCCGTTGCCCTGCCGATCTTTACGATACTGCCGCTCGACTGGGAGGCACCCGTCGCAAGCGCTTATGACGGCCTGCTGTTGACCAGCGCGAATAGCCTGCGGTTCGGCGGCGCGGGTCTTGTGGCGCTGCGCTCGCTGCCCGTGCTGGCGGTTGGGGCAGCGACGGCGCGCGCATCAAAGGCAGCCGGATTTGACGTCATTCACACCGGCACCAAGGATGCAGCGCAGCTTTTGGCGCAGGCACAAGCGACCGGCAAGACGCGATTGCTGCATATTGGCGGCGAAGACAAAACGATCAGCGCGGGCGGCATGATTGCAGATTCGATTGCTGTCTATGCCAGTCGTCCAAGCCAGATCGACCGCGCGCTGTTGTCCGATCTGGCCGGATGCGTCGTCCTGCTTCACTCCCCACGCGCCGCTGCGCATTTTGCCGGACTGGTCGATGAAGCTGCCGAAAAACGATCCGATTTCCGCATCGCCACACTAAGCGCGGCGGTCGCCGCGGCGGCTGGCGAAGGTTGGGCAGGAGTCACCATTGCCGATGCTCCAGACGAGACAGCCTTGCTCAACCTTGCAGCACGGCTCGCCGATTGACCGGGTGACGCTGCGCGGGGATAAGGGGGCATGACCAGCGACGATCCCGCCTATCCGCCGTCCTACCCGCCCCGGCGCGACCGGTGGGTTGCCGTATTGATGGTCGTCATCGCCTTTGCAGCAGGGATCGGCGCGACGGCTTTTGTGATTGCAAAATATCGCGAGTGGGCACCGCAAACAGTCCGTCCGATGCAACAACCGTCTGCTGCCACACCAGCCATCGCCAACAGCCCCATGTTCATGCCCCCGGCCGAGGTCGGCTCGGGCGCTGCCAATGTCGATAGCGACACACTCAACGCGCGTGAAGTCGCGCTGGCAGCCGAACTCGCCAATCTTGAGGCGCGCGCCTCCATCATCGATCGCGATTCGCATCTTGCCGCCAGCAATGCTGGCCGCGCCGAAGGTATGTTAATCGCCTTTGCCGTCCGGCGCGCGATTGATCGGGGTAGCACGCTTGGCTATCTTGAAGAGCAGGTTCGTGCCCGGTTTTCAGGTGCCCAGCCCGCAGCCGTCGCTGCGATCCTGCAGGCCAGCAAACAGCCCGTTACGCTGGAGGATTTGCGTGCGCAGGTTGAATCCATCGGGCCGGCACTCACGAGCGGTGCATTAAAGGATGGCTGGTGGGCGAGCCTGCGCCGCGAATTTACAGGCCTGATCGTGCTGCGTCGCGAAGGCACCCCCTCGCCGCGCCCCGCCGCCCGATTTGACCGGATCAGACGCCTGCTCCATGTCGGCCAGGTCGAGCCTGCATTGACCGAGGTCGCCCGTCTGCCGGGGGCCGCCCAGGCCTCTGGCTGGACAGCCGCCGCCAAACGCTATGTCGAGACGCAAAAGGCACTCGATATCATCGAATCAGCAGCGATTGTCGGGATGGGCGGCGCGATGCCTGCTGTGGCAGCGGTCGCTCCGTCCCAAACGACGGTCGCTCCGGCCCCTACGGCGGTCGCTCCGGCCCAAACGGCGGTCGCGCCAATCCCGCCAGCGGCAAACACACCGGCCACAGCACCGTAATTTTTCGGGAATCATGAAGTGCTGCGGCTACACAAAAACTGGAGCGGGCGAAGGGATTCGAACCCTCGACCCCAACCTTGGCAAGGTTGTGCTCTACCCCTGAGCTACGCCCGCTCTGGCGCCGTCGCTTGCAAGCGGTGCAAGCGGGGTAAGGGGGCGGCT
>Ga0163144_10013672_pt1 | contig 16913 bp, 13 predicted proteins | sample OliLak19BULKMAT1_FD_123175 | JGI IMG/M metagenome (GOLD analysis project Ga0163144, IMG submission 123175) | Freshwater microbial mat bacterial communities from Lake Vanda, McMurdo Dry Valleys, Antarctica - Oligotrophic Lake LV.19.BULKMAT1 | ecosystem: Environmental > Aquatic > Freshwater >... | reverse complement strand
GCGCGTCTCCGCACGCCCTAAAGCTTGGCGCGTCTCCGCACGCCCTAAAGCTTGGCGCGTCTCCGCACGCGCTCGCCTTCGCGGCGCGCGTCGCTGCGCACGGTGTCGGCGTCGAGCGTGCGCAGCTCCCCGTCGGCGACGACGACGCGGCCGTCGACGAGGACGTGTCTCACGTCGCTCGCGGTGCACGCGTAGACGATGCGCGCGATGGCGCCGCCGCCGGGCTCGGCGTGCAGCGCGTCGAGCCGCACCACCGCGAGGTCGGCGCGCTTGCCGAGCTCGATCGAGCCGGTGAGCGCGTCGATGCCGAGCACGCGCGCGCCGTCGATCGTCGCCATCGCGAGCGCGTCTTCTGCTTTGAGCGCGCCTGCGTCACAGCGCTTCACCTTGGCGAGCAGCGCTGCCTGACGCAGCTCGGTGAACGGATCCATGCGGTTGTTGCACGGTGCGCCGTCCGCGCCGATGCCGACCAACATGCCTGCGTCGCGCATCGCGACGACGTCGGCGATGCCGCTCGCGAGCTTCAAGTTCGCGCTCGGGCAATGAGCGAAGCGCGTTCCGGCGCGCGCGATGGTGCGCATCTCCGCCGGGCGCAGCTGCACGCCATGCGCGAGCACGGTGCGCGGGCCGGTGACGCCGTATTCGGCGAGCGCGCTCACGTCGTCTTTGCCGAGAGCGTCCTTCACGGCCTTGCGCTCGTCGGCGTGTTCGGCGGCGTGCGAGTGCAGCAGCACACCCGGCGTCGCGTGTGCGGCCGCAGCCGCGCCGCGCAGCAGCTTCTCCGTACACGACAAGATGAAGCGCGGTGCGTATGCGTAGCCGAGCCGCCCATCTTCCGCGCCGTGCCAGCGCGCGCGCAGACGATCGCTCTCGGCGAGGCTCTGCTTGGTCGTCTCGCGCAGCCCGCGCGGCACGCCGACGCCGGTGTCCATCATCGCCTTGCCGGAGAAGGCGCGCATGCCGGACTCGGCGATCGCGGTGAACACGGCGTCGTGGTGGTTCACCGTACCCATGTCGAGGATCGTCGTCGTTCCCGCGCGCAACATCTCCGCGAGCCCGAGCCGCGCGCTCGCGTAGAGCGATCGCTCGTCGTGCGCCGCCTCGAGCGGCCAGATGCGCTGCTTGAGCCACTCGAGCAGCGGCAGATCGTCCGCCATGCCGCGGAACAGCGCCTGGCAGAGATGCACGTGCGTCTGCACGAAGCCGGGCATCACCGCGCAGCCGCGCGCATCGAGCACGAGCGCGGCGGCGCGCGGCGCCCTCACGCGGCCGAGCTGCACGATGGTGTTGCCGCGCACATGCACGTCGGCGCTGAGCACGCGCCGCGTCGCGTCCATCGTGACGACGGTGCCGCCCCGCAAGATGACGTCCATCCCGCCATGCGCGGCCGCGTGGAGCGCTTCGCCGATCACGCCTGGCTCCACACGCGACGCAGCGCCCGAGCGCTCACGCGAGCGCATCGCGTCAACGCGCTCAAGGCTTCCCGCCGTGCTCCGGCAGCTGCGCCGGATCGAACGCGTGCGGCAGCAGCTCGGCGACGCTGCTCACCAGCACGCCGCTGCCATCGAGCGCGACCGAGCGCACCGGAAACGACGGCGCGAACTCGGCGAGCACCTGTCGACACCCGCCGCACGGAGACGCAGCGCCCGGCCCGCCGGTCACGATCGCGCACGCGAGAAAACGTCGCGCGCCGGCGCTGATCGCAGCGGAGATCGCGCCGCGCTCGGCGCAGAGGCCGAGCGGATACGCCGCGTTCTCGCAGTTCGCGCCGACGAAGACGCGCCCGTCGTCGGCGAGCAGCGCTGCGCCGACTTGGAAGCGTGAATACGGCGCATGCGCGTTGGCGCGCGCCGCAGTGGCGGCGTCGACCAGCGCCGTCCAGTCGATCGCGTCCACCGCGCTCACGCTTCTGCGCCTCGTCCGGCGGCGATGCCGTTGAGTACGCCCTCGAGCAGCGCGGTGAAGCGTCCCTTCACGCGCTCCGCGACATCGGTCACCTCGGCGTGGTTCAGCGTCTCGCTCGACAGGCCGGCTGCGACGTTGGTGATGCACGAGAAGCCGAGCACGCGTGCGCCCATGTGCCGCGCGGCGATCGTCTCGAGCACCGTGCTCATCCCGACGGCGTGTGCGCCGAGCGTCCGCAACATGCGCACCTCGGCCGGCGTCTCGTACTGCGGCCCGAGCATGCCCGCATAGACACCGCGCAGTAGACGAAAGCCCTGCGCCGCGGCGACGGCCTCGGCGAGCCGACCGAGATCCGGATCATACGCGCGCGTCATGTCGGGAAAGCGCACGCCGAGAGCGCTCTCGTTGCTGCCGGTGAGCGGGCTCTGCGCGGTGAGGTTCAGGTGATCTTCGATGAGCATCAGATCGCCTGGCATCATGCCGTCGCTGATCCCGCCGGCCGCGTTGGTGACGAGGATCGTCTTGACGCCGAGCGATATCATCAGCCGCACACCGAACACGACATCGGCGACGGGGTGCCCCTCGTAGAGATGCACACGCCCTTGCATCGCCGCGACCGGAAGCGCGCTGCCGTCGCCGCTCTTTCCGCCGACGGTGCCGAGCACGAGATTGCCGGCATGACCGACGACGTGGGAGACCGGCATACCGGGCACCTCGCCGAACGGCAGCACGACGCGATCGCTGAGCGTGTCCGCGTAGCCGCCGAGCCCCGAGCCGAGCACCAGCCCGACCTGCGGTGCGATCTGCGTCTTGCTCTTCACGTACTTCACGGCGTTCTCGAGACGCGGCGCCTGCGGGGAATCATCGTGCATGGCGCGTAGAGAAGTCGCGGAGCGCTGCAAAGTCAAGGGAGCGCGCCTTTCGGCTTGCTGCTGCGCGGCTGCACGTCGCCCAGGATCTCACGCCGGCGCGAGCTCGCCCATCGCGCGCATCTCGCTGGTGCGCGTCGGCACGTACGGCGGCGCGAGCGCGACGCGGAGGCGGGCGCGCACTTCGTCGAGCGGCAGCGGCATCAGCTCTTCCCACATGGCGGCTGGCAGCCACGCGGCCGCGAGACCGTCGCGAAACGCGTTCACCACCAGCCGCGTCAGCTCGAGATCGCGGCCGCGGAGCAGCGCCGTCGCGACGATGAGCGCGACGCCCGGGTTCTTCGTCTGCGCGGCGCTGAACGCGAGCAGCGCCGTCTCGCCGACGACATCACCCTGATAGCCGCTGACGGCGTGCCAGAGATCGTGCGTGTCGCGCAGTCGATCGCCGACATACGCGAGCTCCGCATGCACGTCGAACGCGCCGGTCTCGCCCATCACCGACGCTTCGACGAGCCCGTCGGCGCTGATCCCCTCGCGATCGAGGAACGCGAGATACGCCTCCGCGAGCGAGCCGCGCGGCATCGCGCGCAGCCTCTCGCGATCGAGCAGCAGCGGGCGGATGTCGGAGCGCGTCTCGAGCAGGCGCCGTCCGTCGGAGTCTGCGCGCATGCGGCGCAGCACGCGCAGCGGCGCCTTGCCGGAGAGCGACTCGATGATGGTGAACACCTGCGAGGTGTCGTCCGGATTCGCGATGAGCTTCTGCAGCGCGGCGAGCGCGCGCAGCGGCTGCAGCTTCAGCGACGGAATGTTCGACTCGGTCGGGGCCGGCTCGGTCGGCGCGGCGCTCATTGGCGTGGAGAACGGGATCATGACGGGCCTCCTGCGTTGCTGACAATGCTGTAGATAGCGCTACCGACATCCTTGTCAACAGTGCGTGCAGCTGAAATCATCAGGGCATGAAGAAAAAATCAGCGCCGACACGCGTGCGGCGCAACGCGGAAGACGCACGCACCGCGATCCTCGACGCGACCGAGCGGCGGCTGGTCGCGGCGGGGCCAGCCGGCATCCGACTTCAAGATGTCGCGCGCGATGTCGGCGTCGCCCATCCGACGATCCTCCATCACTTCGGCAGCCGCGAGCGCTTGGTGCAGGCGGTGATCAGCCGCCGCGTGAAGGCGATGAACCACGAGGTCGTGCTCGCGCTCGTCGGCCTGCCGCCTGGCGACACGGGAGGACACGCACCAACGATCGCGCTGTTCGAGCGGCTGTTCCAGATGTTCGGCCCGGGCGGTCACGCGCGCGTGCTCGCATTTCTCGCGCTCGAAGGTCGCGTGCCCGGCGCCGAACCCGAAAGCCTGATGCCGCTCGCGCAGGCTGCGCACGCTGCGCGGCTCGCGCGGCGCGCATCGCGTACGCCACGTCCCTCGCTCGAAGACACACATTTCACGCTGCTGCTCGCGGCGTTCGGCCTGTTCGGCGAAGCGATCGCCGGCCCGCTGTTTCGCGGCGAGCCCGAGGACGCACCCGACGAGAAGACCAGCCGACGATTTCGCGAGTGGCTGGCGCGGCTGATCCTCGCGCATCTCGAGGCGTAACGGCGCTGCGTGGCTGCGACGCAACACGACGCGACGAGGCGTGCGCGCGGCGTCCGCCTGCGGATCAACGCGCGACGAGCTGCAGTTCGCGCATTCGCGCTTCGCCTCGGCACGCAGCGTCGAGATGACCTTCCCGGCACGCGCGTTGGTAAAGCGTGTTCGCTTCGTCGAGATCCGCTTGCGTGGCCGCTGCGGTCGCGAGCCGTGCCGCGCGGGCGGTACAGCTGATCCACGCGCCACCTGCGCACCCTGTCTGCTCGAGCATGAACGCGCGCGTCATCGCTTCCGGGCTCTCTGCGCGGACGAGCAGCCGCGACGCATGCTGCCCACACGCGTCCGCGCTGCCGCGTGCGCACGCCGACTCGAACGCGCGATCGACCTCCGGCCGCTCGGCGTCATCGCGCAGCAGCGCTCGCGCGAGGCCGAGACACGCGGCCGGCGCCCCGTCGTTCGCCGCCGCGCACTCGCGGTCCAGCTGCGCGCGCTCGCCTGTGAGCAGCACCGTGCCATCCCACGGCGGACTGCGCCGACGTGTACGCGGCCGGCTCCCCGGCAGCGCGTGCACACGCACCTGATAGGGCGCCGCAGCGGCCGCAGGAATCGTGTAGAGATAAAGCCCGCTGGCCGGACACACACGGTCGACGGAGACGCCGTCGCGTCCTCCGACGGGAACGCGCATGAGCGACGGAATCGCGACGCGCACGAGCTCTGCGCCTTCCCGCGCCGGCGCGATACGCGTGAAAGTGAGCGCGACACAAGCCGGCCCGAGCGCGTCGAAGTCGACCACCGCGAGCACACGCTCAAAGCCGTCCGTCACGCGCAGCAGCGCGGCGGACTCGAGGCCCATGCCCGTCGGCAGCGCGACCGGCGCGGCGAGCCAAGACGGCACGGTGTCGAAGTACGCGGCGAGCGCGGGCGTGGCCGACGGCGTCATGAGCGCGCGCCGCGCGGCGAGAAACGTCGTGGGCGTCGGCGGTAGCAGCACGGCGGAGCGCACATCGACGTCGAGCAGCGCGCTGCGCTCGACGGCGTCGGGCACCAGCGATGATTCGGCTGCGCGTGCCGGCTCCACGATGCGGGCGAGCGCGGCGGCGTCATCTGCGTCGTCGAGCGCTTGGCGGAGCTCGTCGCTCGCGCTGGCGTTGCGCGTCAACGTCCGCTCATCGAGCCCCGGGCCGCGCGCGCCTGACGCGAGCTTCCACAACACCTGCAGTTCTTGATCCGTCTCCCCGCTGTCGAAGGATCCAAAGAGCTTGAGCTCCACGCGCACCTGCGTTCGCCCGCGCGCACACCACTGCACCTGGCCGACATGCGTCTGCGGTTGCCCCGGGATGCTCGCGAGCATGCCGCCTGACCGCCGCTGCAGCGCGAGCGAGGAGATGCCCTCGATCCCGGTGACGCCCACGATCACCGCGACGCATTCGTCCGCTCCGACGCTGAACTCGTGGACCCAGCCGTCGGCGCCGGGCGCGCTCGTGCCCTCGCTGGTGACACGCAGGCCGAGTCGCGCGGCCTCCGCGACCTCTCGCGCCATCGGTGCCGCGAGACCCGCCTCCAGTACCGGCGCGCGCAACGTCGGGCGCGATCTCCACGCGGATTGACCACCGAACGCGAGCGCGCCGATCCCCGCGGCGCAGATGAAGATCGAGCGCTTGTCCACGAGCACCAACATTCGCACGACGACGCGCGCGACGTCCACGAGGGTCGTCGATCGCGGTACTCTCTCGGCGTGCCGCTCATCGAGGCCCGAGACGTACGCGCGGCGGCGCTTCTCGCTCTCTGCGTGCTCGCGTCGACGATCGCGCCGACCGCTTCCGCGCAAGAGAGCGGAGGGAGCTTCGGCGGCTCGCACTTCGGCGGCGGCGGCTCGTCGTCGGGCAGTCGCGATCGTGGCTCGTCGTCGGGCAGTCGCGATCGTGGCTCGTCGTTCGGCCGTGAGCGACGGAGTTCGTCGTTCGACAGCAGCCGGCACGGCTCGTCGAGCGGCGGGAGCGACTCGTACGGATCGAGCGCGAGCCCCGTCACTTTGCCGACTGCCGCGGAGCTAGCCGCCGCGGAGCGCCGACGTGCGCAGCTGGCGGCAGAGCGCGCCGCCGCGGAGCTGGCGCGGTTCCTCGCGATGCCGCCGCTCGAGCGCGCCCATGCCGCAAGCTGGCCCACCGGCGAGGCCGCGTGGCCGGCAGGCGTGGGTGCCACCGACTGGGCCGCGCCAGTGCCCATTCGTCACACGTGGGCGCAGACCGAGCGTGTGCCCGACCCGACGGCGTCGGTGAGGGAGCGGCCGCGCGGACCGCCTTCGAAGGTCGTGTTCTTCGTCACGTCAGCCTTTTGCTTTGTGCCCGTGCTCGTGCTCGTGCTGGTGCTGAGTGGTCTCTTCGGGCAGGACAAGCGATCGTCGTCGCATCCGCTCGCGAAGAACGTCGGAGCGAGCGAAGTGCGGCGTGTCTCGCTCGCGCTCGATTGGACTGCACGCCGCGCGATCCAGGCGCAGCTCGACGCGCTCGCGGCGCGCTCGACGATGCGCTCGAAGCGTGGCCTCTTCGACGCACTTCTCGCCACGCGCACGCTGCTCGGGCTATACGAAGAGGCGGTTCGCTACGCCGGCTGGGAGCGCGTCGTCACGCGCGGCGCGAAGGCCGCAGAGACGGCCTTCCAAGACCGTGCGCTCGCGCTTCGAGCGCGCTTCCGCAGCGAGCTGATTCGCAACAGCGCGCGCGCAGAGCTCGGCGAGAGAACGCCGCGAAGTGACGAAGGCGAAGGGCTCGTCGTCGTGACGATCCTGGTCGCGACGGCGCACGCGCTGCCTGCGCTGCCCAACTTCAAATCGCGCAACGCAGCGGGCGCGGCGCTGCGCTCAATCGCGCCGCGCAACGCCGATTCTTTGTGGGCCCTCGAGGTCATCTGGTCACCCGCGGCCGAGCAAGACCGCCTCTCGTCGGCAGAGCTCGAGGTGCTCTACCCAGAGCTCGCGCGCACCGATGGGAGCAGCGACGTTGGCCGCACGACCTGCGACTATTGCGAGGCCACGTACCCCGCCGAGCTCCGCCGCTGCCCGGCCTGCGGCGCACCGCTCAGCTCTTGACCCGTCGCGCGCCTCAGCTCAGCTCTTGACCAATCGCGCGGCCAGCTGCTCGAGATTTGCGCCGCGGATCGCCCCCGAGAGCAGCTCCGGCAAGATCGCCGGGGTGCAGCCGAAACACGGCACGCCGAGCGCGCGCAGCTTCTTCGCGAGTGACTCCGAATACGACGGCACGCCGGAGTCCGACAGCGCGAGCATCGTCACCGCGCGTACGCCGGACTGCGTCAGCTCTTCCATGCGGCGGACCACGCCCTCTTCGCTGCCACCCTCGAACAAGTCGGTGATCAGCACGAGCAGCGTCTTTCCCGGATCGTGCACCAGCGTCTGACAATATTGGAGCGCGCGGTGGATGTCGGTGCCACCACCGAGCTGCACGCCAAACAAGAGATCGACCGGATCGCTGCACTGCGCAGTGAGGTCGACGACCTCGGTGTCGAACACGATGACGTGGGTCTCGAGCGACGGCATGCTCGCGAGGATCGCGCCCATCACGGCGCCGTAGACGACGGACTCGGCCATCGAGCCCGACTGATCCATGCACACGATCACGTTCCACTCTTTGCGCCGCAGCTGGCGCGACCAAAAGAAGAAGCGATCGGGGATCACCGTCTTTCGCTCAGCGACGTAGTTCTTGAGGTTGCTGCCGATCGTGCGCTTCCAGTCGAGGTTCGGCAGGCTCTGGAGCGGCGAGTGACGCGAGCGATCGAGCGCGCCGCGCACGGCGGAGACGATGTCGCTCTCGAGCTTCTTGATCAGCTCTTCGACGACCGCGCGCACCACCATGCGCGCCGTCTCTTTCGTCTTGTCCGGGATCATCCCCTTCAGCGACATCAGCGTGCCGACCAGCTCGATGCTCGGCGTCACTTGGCCGAGCGTCTCTGGCTCGAACAGCAGCTGTGTCAGCCCCTTCTTCTCGATCGCGTCTTGCTGAATGACGGCGACGACGTCGCGCGGAAAATAGCTGCGGATATCGCCGAGCCACTTGGCGAGTCGCGGCGCCGAGCGACCAAGTCCGGCGGAGCGCCCACCGCGCTCTTCGGGCCGCTCTTCTTCGATGCCGTAGATCTGCTCGAGCGCGTCGTCGAGCTCACACATCTCGCCCGAGAGCAGCGACTTAGCACCGCGGCCTGACATCGCCGCCAGCGACTCTTCCGCCGTCTTGCCGAGGATCAGCCGGAAGCGCTGCACGCGATCGAGGGTGTTCGCGGTCGGCGCCGGGGTGTTGTTGGGAGGTGTCGTCACAGCAGATCCAGATCGGCGAGATCGTCGGCGAGATCGGCGAGGTCGGCGTCGTCGAGCTTGGTCTCGACGGCGACCGAGAGCGCCTCGACGCCGACGTCTTTCCAGCCCTCACCGACGAGCATCACCACGCGGCGAATCTCGCCTTGCGAGAAGCTCGAGAACGCGCGTCGCAAATAGAGGAGGGCGCGACGAAACGCGTCGTCGTCGAGCGACTCGACGTACATCGACAGGCTCGCCCAGAGCGCTGTCCGCAAGAACAGCGCCGCACGATTGCGCTGCACCAGGCCCTCGAACCAGCCGACGCCGACGTCCGCGCTGGTGCCCGGCGAGAGCCGCCGTGAGACCTCGTGATCGATCTGCGCGTCGTCGAGCAGCCCGCGTTCGATCAGCAACGCGCTCGCATAGCCGGACAAGAACGCATTGCGGTCGTCGCTCTCCGACACGCGTCGCAGCGAAGCGATCCATGGCCCCGCGTCGACGTCGTCTTCGCCGAGAAACGCGAACTCTTGCACGCGATCCATGCCTGTGCGGACCAGCTTCGCGGCGTCGTCCGAGCACAGCGACGCGCCATGGAGCAGCAGCGTCGCGCGCAGGTAAATCTGCGCGAGGATCGGCCGCAGCGGCGCCGGGTCGACGTCGCGTACGGTGCCGTAGCGGATCACCTCGGCGAGGTTGGCGATGCCCTCTGCCGCGCTCGGGAAGCCGCCCTCATCGACGGTCAGCTCTTGTACTTTCTTCGTCGCGAGTGACAGCGCGTCGGCGAGCTCACAGCTCGCAGCGCGCAACAAGATCCGCGTCGCGGCCGCGGTATCTGCCGCGGTCTCTAGCTCGGTCGCGAGCGCGAACGCCGCGCCGGTCTCGACGCTGTCGGCGAGCAGCGACTTCTCCGCCAAGCGGATCTCGCAGTCGGGTGTCCAGCGCAGCGCCCACGCCTCTTTGGCTGTGCCGCGCTGCTCGCGGTTGGCGAGTCGAGCGAACGTCACGTCGAGCACGGCGAGCCGGCCGAGGAAGGTCGAGCGCGCGCGATCGAGGAACGCTGCTTCCTTGGTCTTCTTCGTACGATCTTCGCGCAGATCGAGCTCGAGCTTCTGCTCTTTGTCTTCGACGTAGCGCTCGAGCTTCAGCGTCTTGATCAGCTGATGAAAGTCGTCTTGCAGCGCAGTGCGACTCACGCCCGGCGGCAACCGCCCAACGCGCGTGCCGATCTCGACCTCACGTAGCGCGGCCTCGATCGGCGCGCGCTCGCCGTGGCCGAGCAGCGTCACCGCGGCATCGCGCAGATCACGGAGCGCCGGCACCGGATAGCCGTTGATCGACGCGAGCCCCTCGGCGAGGCGCAGCGCCTCGATCACCTCCGCCGACGAGCGCACGATGCCGGCTCTGCGCAGCGCGCGCGCCACCTCCGCGAGATAGCGCGCTCGCACGCGGTCGGGCGTACCTGCGACGGCCTCTTGATACACCGCCTCGAAGTACGAAGGTGCGGTGTTGCCCGCGCCATAGCCGCTCTGCGCCGACAGCCGCACATAACTGTAAGGCATCAGCGTGAGCACGCAGTCTTCACGCGGCAGCGCAGCGAGCTCCGCGTCGGTCATCACCGGTTCGTCGTCGGTGAGCACTGGCGCGTGGTATGCGCCGCATACGACGACGACCTTCTCCTTGCCACCCGCGATCGCTGCGATGATCTCGCGTCGCATGTACGCCTCGCGCAGCAGCGTCTCTTTCTGGCGCCAGGGTGCATCGCGGCGCGCCTCGCGCAGGCCCTTGCCGAGCTCGAAGATCGCCTCGCGATAGGCAGGCTCTTCGCGGGTGTGCTCGAACTGACGCTCCCACCAGGTGTCGTGATCAGGCTCGCCGCTGAGCCGCGCGATCGCTTCGTAGGGATCGTCGAGATATTCGCGCGAGCGGTCGGGCGACGGGGCAGCGTCGGCGTCGGCGTCGGCGTCGGCGTCCGCGTCCGCGTCGGCGTCGGCGTCGGCGTCCGCGTCAGGGTCCGCGACCAAGTCCGGGCCGCGCATCGCCAAGAACACGGTGGCGGGGAGGTCGATGAAGCGGACTTTGCGCTTCTTCTCGAGCGCCCAGCGCGCGGCGACCCACTCGGCCGAATACGACGCGAGCGGATAGACCAGTGAGCGCACGGGGCGCGTCTTGGTGAAGGCGAGGATGGCGACCGGTGGCGCGGTCTTCTCGTGGAGCAGATGCACGAGCTCGCCGGTCGAGTCGGAGGGGCCCTCGATCAGCACGATGTCGGGATTCTGCTCGTCGAGAAAGCGGCGCACGTGCAACGCCGCCGCGGGCGAGAAATGCCGTACTCCGAACACCGGCGCGAGCGCCCGGCCCCTCACTTGCTGCCCCATCACTTCTTCTTCGGTGGTTCCACGTTACCGAGGAGCTCTTTGCACGCGTCGTAGAGCGGCTGCCACTCTTTGCCGCGCTTCTTCATGATGTTTTCGAGGTACTCCGTCCACGGGGCGACGTCCTTCGAGTCTTCTTTCAACACCGCCGCAGACAGGCCCGCTGCGATGTCGCGATCTTCGACCTTGCCACTGCCGAAGTGGCCGGCGAGCGCCATCCCCGAGCCAATCAAGCTGATGCACTCCGCGGTCGAAAGTAAGCTCGACGGAGACTTGAGCTTCTGTTTGCCGTCGAGCGTCTGGCCCTTGCGCAGCTCTTGGAAGATCTGCACCACGCGACGCACCGCGACCTCCGTCGGAGGCGGCGCCGGGAGCTTCAGCTGCGAGCCCGTCTCGGCGACGCGCTTCATGACGATCGAGACCTCGGTGTCGAGATCATCGGGCACCGGCAGCACGACGATGTTGAAGCGCCGCTTGAGCGCAGCGGACATATCGTTGACGCCACGATCGCGGGTATTCGCCGTGCCGATCAAGCTGAAGCCGCGGCGCGCGTGGATGTGCACGCCGAGCTCCGGCACGGTGAGCACCTTCTCCGACAGGATGGTGATGAGCGCGTCTTGTACCTCGGCGGGCGTGCGCGTCACTTCCTCGAAGCGCACGATCTTGCCCTCTTGCATCGCGCGGAATACCGGGCTCGGCACCAGCGCCTTCTCCGACGGACCCTCTGCGAGCAGCAGCGCGTAGTTCCACGAGTAGCGAATCTGCTCTTCGGTGGTGCCGGCGGTGCCTTGCACCAACATCAAGCTGTCACCGGAGATCGCCGCGGTGAGGTGCTCGGAGAGCCACGACTTCGCCGTGCCCGGCTCACCGACGAGAAGGAGCGCGCGATCGGTCGCGAGCGACGTAATCGCGATCTGCACGAGGCGCTGACTGCCGATGTACTTCGGCGTGATCGATACGCCGCCCGCATCACCGCCGAGGATGTACGTCTCGACTGCTTTGGGAGAGAGCTTCCAGCCCGCCGGGCGCTCGCCCTTGTCGTGTTTCGCGAGCGCCTCGAGCTCGTGCGCGAACAGCACCTCGGCCTGCTGTCGCAGCACATCCGTCGGGTCGCCCGCCGCGGTCTTCGTCGTCGACTTCGTCTCTGCTTTCGCCATGTTCCGTTCTCTCCATCGCGCCGCCAATGCGGGCGTCGCTACGCTCGAGATCATCCGTGCGGCGGATATACCCGTGAGATCTTCAGTGCCCCGGATATCGGCGCTCGAGTGACCGCAGCAGATAGCTCAGCTCCCAGTTCTGGTTCGGATTTTTCAGCGCCGCGAAGAGCGTGCGCACGGCATCGACGGTGGTCTCATCGGCGAGCGCGAGTACCGCGTGCGAGATCGACCAGCGCAGCTCGCCCGCCGCCACGCGCGCGATGATCGGCGGCAGCGCGCGCTTGTCGCCAAGCGTGCCGAGCGCGTCGACGAGCTCCGCGGCGAGCTCCGCCTTCTTCTCGCGCTCGAGCGCGGCCATCAGCGGCGCAACCGCCTGCGCGTCGCCCGTCGCTGCGATCATCCATGCGAGCGCCTCCGGCCGCGTCACCGCGCCGCCGAGCAGCGCGAGCAGCGCCGGCGCCCAGCGTGGACCCACCGGCACGAAGCGCGCGCTGCGCAGCGCTGTGAGCCGCGCCTTGCCGAGCTTGGTGTCGCGATCTTTGGCGACGAAGAGCGCCATTACGCGATCGAACGCTTCGTCGACTGGCAGCTTGCCGAGCGCGTCGACCGCGACGCGGAACTCCGGCTCGTAGTCTTTGTGCAGCAGGTCCGCGACCAGCCGCAGATCGTCGCTGTGCCCCTGCGCGACGAGCGTCTGCGCTGCGAGAATCGGCGCGACCTCGAGCAACGCACGCACCGCCGGCGCGATCCGCGGATCGCGATGCTCCGAGAGCGCGCGAAGTACGGCAGAAACGCGCGAGCGCGCGGCGTCGCGCTTGGTCGCGGCCGCCTTGTCGTCCTTCTTCACCTTCGCCGCCGCCTCGACGCGCGAAGACTCGAGTCGTTCGAGCAGTCGCGTGGTCGCGTCGGGATGGCGCGACTTCGCCAGCGCCTCCGCGGCCTGATGCAGCGTGCGCGCATCGTCGAGCGCCTCGAGCAGCGTCTGCAGCGACGCGTCGGTGCCGTAGCCAGCGAGCGCGCGCACCGCCGCGCGCCGCACCTCGCCGGACTTGTCGCCGTCGAGGGCCGCGAGCGCCAGCGCGTCGAGCCCCGCGGCTCCCGGCAGGTGATCGGCGATGGCGTCGAACGCCGCTGCGCGCATGTCGGCCGAGCCAGTGGCGATCGCCTCGTCGATCAGATCGCGCGCCTCGTCCTTCTGCACCGCGACCAGCGCGCGCAGCCGGCGGCCGTCGACCTTGCTCCCAGGAAAGCGCAGCTTCTTGCGGATCGGCTCGACGATGGCGCGGCCGAACTGCGGCACCACTTTGTCGGCGACCGTCGCGCCGATGTACGCGTCGCTCATCGCCTGCACGACCGCGTGGACCAAGCGCAGATCGCCGATGTCACCGCGCTCGACTGCGCTGTCGATCACCTCCATGCGGCCTTGCCCGGTGGTCACCAGCGCGTCGTGCACCGCGTAGAGATCTTTCGCGTTGCACGGCGTCTCGACCGCGTGCGCGACTGGTACCGCGGTGTCGTCGCTCGGCACCGGCGCGAGCTGCGCGAGCCCCGCGCGCACCTGCGCGAGCGAGGTCGCCAGCGACAGCAGCTCGAGCGCCTGCGTCTTACCCGGCGCAGTGAGCGTCTTGGCGAGCTGCTCGGCGAGCTTCGCGAACACCGGCGGAGACTTCGCGCCGAGCTTCGCGATGAGCTGGTCGAGCGCTTCTTTGTCGCGCGTCAGCTCCGCGTTTCCGCGCGCGAGATGTGCGCCCGCGACGAGTAGGCGCTCGGTGTTTTCGGAGAGCTTGCGGATGGTCTCACGCGGCATCGCAGTTCCTCACATCCCCACGCGCACGTGGTCGTGTCCGACGATCAGCGCGAGCGGCTGACCGTGAATCGCCTCGTCGGCGAGGCCGACGTAGAGCCGCACCAGCAGCGATGCTGGCTGCTTCAGCGCGCCGTTCGCATCGAGCGACGCGCCGATGGTGGTCTCGAGGTTGCCGAGCGAGCGATAGCGCGCGAGCGGCGAGTCCCGCAGATCGAGCTTCGCGCCTTTGCCGTCGATGGCGACGAGCCCGCCGTCCGACAGCTTGCGCACGTCGCGGATCTGCACGAGCAAGACCGCCTCGTCCGGCGCGAGCGGGTTCTTCAGCTGCTCTTTCAGCTTCGCGACGGCGGCGTCGAACGCAGGCAGCGCGCGCGCGTGGATCGCATCGAGATCCGCGCGCTCGAGGTTGCGCGATTTACGCGCCGCGATCTCCCAGCGAATCCGCTTGTTGACGAAGCCTGGATAGACGACGGCCTCGCTCACCAAGAGTGGCTTCTCGAAGCTCTCGCCCTCTTTCATCTTGTCCATGCGATCGAGCGGCCGAAACGTGCGGTCGACGTAGATCGCGCCGTCGCCGAGTTCGAGCAGAAAGCTCTGCTCGATGCGCTCTTCGCGCACGTGATCGTCGTAGCGCTCGTAGGCGAGCTCGAGCAGCACGAGGCTCTGCCGCGCGTAGCCCTTCTGCTTCAGCTCTTCGAGCTTCCACACACGGCCAAGCAGCTCTTCGACGACGCTGTCCGCGTCGTCTTGCGATTCGCCCTCTTCGAGCTTCTCGTCGAGATATTTGCGGCCCTTGCGCACCATCGCGAAGAGGCGCGTGACGTGCCGCGTGAGCAGCCGATGGCGCTGCTCGTCGGGCAGATCGTCGCCGGGCTCGCGCAGCTGATAGTAGGTGTCGTCGTCGTCGTCGCGCGGCGTGCTCAGCGCGGCGATGCGGCGCAGGCGCTCGGCCGCGCCGGGCAAATAGGCGTCGTTGAGCTGCCGCGCCTGTTCGACGAGCTTGGCGGCGCGCTTGCCGTCGATGGTGCCGAGCCCGCCGTTGAGCAGATCGAGCAGCAGCGGCTCGAGCAGCTCGTCGATCGCCGCGCGCTGCGCCTCCGACTTCTTCTTCTGCGCGGCGACGTTCGACGTGCTCGGCTTCGCGGCGCCCTCGACGCGCTTCTCCGCGCGCTCGACGTTCTTCGCGCGCTTCTCGATCAGCTCGGCGGCGGGCTCACCCACGCCGAACTTCGCCGGCTGCTCGAGAAACAGCACCAGCAGCCCGAGCGTGTGTTTGCACGGCGGCGGCTTCACCGGACACGTGCAGCGGATCGTCGGCGCGTCGCCCGCGAGATCGATCGACAGCACATATGGCTTCGCGCCGCTCCCTTGGCAGTCGCCCCAGATGAGCGAGCCGTCCGCAGTGCGGAACGTCGCCTTGAACGACCCCTTCTTCGCCAGCGTCCGACCGTCCGACAGCGCCTTGTCCTTGGTGGTGACGGCGCGGATCAAATCTTCGGTGACCTCGATCGGCATGGCTCCTCCGCGGTGCGCGAGAATACGCAGAAGACGTCGATGCTGGGAAGCGCTCGTCATCGGCCTCCGATTCACTCACGATTGACAACTGGTCATCTAAGCGTCATTCGTCTCCGATGACTGGCGGCACGCACCGACGCATCGACTCGGCAATCGCGCTTCAGGCGTTCGAATCGCTCGATCATCGGCTCACTGAGCCGTGCCGGCTCGTGCTCGGAGGCGGGACTGCGATGATCCTCGCGCACGGCCATCCCGTCTCGACGACGGACGCTGATGTATTCCCGGTGCGCGGTACGTTGAGCGACCTCGCGCCGCATGCGCTGGCAGTCGCGCGCGAGCTCGGTCTCGAGCCCGACTGGCTCAACCCGTGGTTCACGACGTTCACCCACGTGCTCCCGGGCGACTACGGTGCGCGTCTGATCACGGTGTTCGACGGCGCGCACCTCCGCGTCGACGCGCTCGGTGCGGAAGATCTCTTGGTGATGAAGTGCTTTGCCGGGCGTGACAAAGATCGGCCACACACGATCCGTCTGCTCAAGCAGGCAAAGGATCTCGATATCGTCGATCGCCAGCTCAGCAACCTCATCGAGAAGCGCATCCCCGGCGCGGAGAAAGCCGCGGATCTGTTCGACGACCTGCGCGAGCGCGTCGGCCGATGACGCCCCCGAAGCGCGTCCGCGAGGGCCCGCGACCGCGCGATCGAACGCGGCTGCGCGTCCCGACCGAAGCCGATCTCTCTCGTCTCTATTGGGAGCTCGCGCAGCGCGGCGCGAGCGCCGTGGGCACGCGCAAGCCGTGGGCGTATCGCCCCGCGAACGACGAAGAGCTGGTGTGCCTCGCGGCGGAGATGGCGCGCCATGACGGGCGTGCGCTCGGCCTCACCGTCGAGCTGATCGTGCGAACTTGGCGCGAGCTACATCCGTACCTTCTGCGGCAGGCGATGCAGCAAATGAACACCCCGCAAACGCTCTGCGTCGTGCTCGACTTCGCCCGCGAGGCGGACCCGGATCGGGAGCTCGCATACTTCGTTCGCTACGTCACGGCGGACTGGCCGAAGGTCGCGCCAGTGGTGCACTTCTTCGTCGACGATGTGCGACCGGGAGAGCGTACGAACGCACATCGCGTGGGCCGCTCGCTCGTCGCATACGCGCGCTGGGGTTTCATCGGTGTCGAGCGACCGACCGTCGACGTCTTCCAGAAGCGCACCGTTGGGCGCTACGACGCCGCGACGCGCACACGCATCGCGCGCGCCCTCGCGCAACGCTCGCCCGATGGTGTCGGCATCGTCGCGTATCTGGCTGCGGTCGACGGCTCGATCTCACGGCAACAGGCGGCGGCCGACCTCCGCGCGAGCGGACTGCGACCGAGCCGACGCGGCCCCGGTGCGATGTGG
>Ga0163144_10013671_pt1 | contig 16914 bp, 20 predicted proteins | sample OliLak19BULKMAT1_FD_123175 | JGI IMG/M metagenome (GOLD analysis project Ga0163144, IMG submission 123175) | Freshwater microbial mat bacterial communities from Lake Vanda, McMurdo Dry Valleys, Antarctica - Oligotrophic Lake LV.19.BULKMAT1 | ecosystem: Environmental > Aquatic > Freshwater >... | reverse complement strand
TCGCCGCGCGCGCATAAAAGGTCTTTGTCCGCCCGGTCCGCGCCGCCAGCGCTTCCAGGCGACTCTCGGTCTGCTCGTCCAATCGTATCGCCAGCATCACAGTCTCCTTGCTATACGTGTATAGCGCACCGACCCGAACCGATCAATGACCCTTCCGGGAAACTATGCGAACGGGTGCAACGCTGTACCTAAGCGTTATCATGCTCTGCCGATCGGCCAACTGATGGGCGCCCCCTTCGCTAAAGATGGATCACTTCCGCATATCCCTCGCCGTCGGCGCCGCAATGCGTTGCTTCCCATCCTTCAACCCATCCCACGGATCGGTCAGCGCATAGGGCTTTACCGGCAACGCATCGCCGTCGAGCGATCCGGCGATCCTTTGATGCACCATGCGCCGTGTCTTGTGCGCCGATTGCGCATCGCTGGTGTAGCAGTTGCCCGGCCATGTTGTGCAATGATATAGCCGAGGATCGCTGACCGCAGCCGATCAAAAACGGCAGTTTCAAGCGGCGGCATGCCGAGTGCGGCCCCGCGCGATAATCTCTTCGATCGTCGTATCCATTATTGGAGACGCCAGCCCCTCATCAATCGCCGCCTGCAACGCCGCCAGTTTCTGCACATAATCCTGATCGCGCCGCATCAGATCACGGACATAGTCGCTCGTGCTGCTATAACGCCCCTGCGCCACCTGCGCCTCGGCCCAGCTTTTTGCGTCCCTCGGGGAGCGAAACGTTCATCTGTGCCGTGCGGCAATCCTGCAGTTTCGCGCTCAGATAGAAAAGATGATCAATAACCATACCGGCGCTGCACGACATCGAGCGGCTGCGCGTCGCCCTTGCCGGTGACGCGCTACACCAGCCAGTGTTCCTGATTGATCCGCCGTGCCCATCAGCCCGATCCATTGCCGCCGCGCGGCTCGGGCTTGCCGATGCCGGTGAAGGGGTCGCGGTGGTGCTGGGGGTGGTGCCCGGCGTGGGTGGCGGTCGGCTTTGCGTTATATCTGTTGCTACAGATCAAGCAGCCTGGCGGACGCACGGTCTGATCGGGGTATGGCGCTCGCCGCGCTCACCCCAGCATCTTGGCTGCCAGCACCCATACCCACACCGCCATCGTCAGCGCCCCGCCCAGCATTGTGGCGCGCACAGCGTTGTGGAGAAACCGTGCCTGAATATCGATCGAGCGGACAAACGCAGCGAGCAGGCGGACGCGCAGCGATTCCTCATCGTCGGTGCCATCAGGATCGAATTCCTCGCCGACCAGCAGCGATCGGAGCAGCAACAGGTTTGACCAGATGAACGGCAATATGCCGATGATACTGGCGATGGTCTCCAGCGGTTGTCGGGCGGCGTCAACGCTGAGCGGCGCGCCGGGCGATGCGGAGATCGGGTGCGTGCCGATGGTGATGAGCAGCGCGTTGAAGGCGAGCATCGCGCCGAGCCTGATCGACAGATCAAGGTCGCGATTTTCCAGATACTCCAGGTCCGCAATAAAACCGGGGAGTGGCGTGCCACCATGCATTTTCTGGAACGCGCGCAGGTTCGCACGGAAGGAGCCGTTACCCATCATCGCTGCGCGCCCCCCGGCCTGCCGTTATTCAGCCGCTGCGGTTTGCGCCGCCACCAGCTTATCCTGCGTCTTTGTGTCGAAGTCGCTTGCATCATGCCGCTCATGCAGCTGGTTCGCCGGATCGCCGAATGTGCGGTTGACGATGCGGCCCCGCTTGACGGCGGGGCGTTCGGCAATGGTGTCGGTCCAGCGCCGCAGGTTTTTATACTCCTCGACCTGCAAAAACTCGCCGCCTTCATACAGCAGCCCTTTGGACATCGCGCCATACCAGGGCCAGATCGCCATGTCGGCAATCGTATACTCACTGCCCGCGATATACTCACTTTCGGTCAAACGGCGATCAAGCACGTCGAGCTGGCGCTTCACCTCCATCGCAAAGCGATCAATCGCATATTCGATTTTGGTCGGTGCATAGGCGTAGAAATGGCCAAAGCCCCCGCCCAGATACGGCCCGCTGCCCATCTGCCAGAACAGCCACGACAGGCATTCGGCGCGATTGGCGGGATCAGTGGGCAGGAAGGCACCGAATTTTTCAGCGAGATGCATCAGGATTGCGCCTGATTCGAATATGCGGATGGGTTTTGATCCGTTGTGGTCGACAAGGGCTGGAATCTTTGAATTGGGGTTGGCGGCAACAAAGCCGCTGCCAAACTGGTCGCCTTCATTAATGCGGATCAGCCACGCGTCATATTCAGCACCCTGATGGCCAAGCGCCAGCAGCTCCTCGAGCATCACCGTCACCTTCACACCGTTGGGCGTGGCGAGCGAATAAAGCTGCATCGGGTGCTTGCCGACGGGCAAGTCCTTCTCGTGTGTGGACCCCGCAATGGGGCGATTGATATTGGCGAAGCGCCCGCCATTTTCCTTGTTCCAGGCCCAGATTTTGGGCGGCATATAGTCGGCTGTGTCGCTCATCATTGGCTCCCGTCGCGGTGCTGGCGCATGCGCCAAAAATCGGGCGCGGGCCGGGCAATGTCAATGCGCCGTCGCCCGGTGCGGTCAGCCCTTGGTTGTCATCGGGCTCATCCGTTCGGGATGCTTGCCGCTGATGCCAGCGTAAAAGGCAAGGGCCGGGGCCATGTCCGCCTCATAATCGCCCGTTGGGATGATGATGGGGCCAAGGCCTGAGGTGCGCTTGGCATAATCCATGAAGCCGCAGACAATCGGGACGCGGGCGCCCAGCGCAATCTGGTAAAAGCCCGAGCGCCATTTCTTTGCCGCGCCGCGCGTGCCCTCAGGTGCGATCGTCAGCACGAATTCATCGCGCTGCGCGAATTCGTCGATCATCTGCTGTACCGTGTCCTTCGCGGTCGCCCGGTCGAGCCGCACGCCGCCTACCTCGCGCATGAAATCGCCCATCGGCCAGCGGAACAAGGACGCCTTGGCCATGAAGTGCGTACGGATGCCCAGCGCCTGTGTGACGCCGAGGAAATTGGGAAAATCCCAATTGCTGGTATGCGGTACTGCAATGAGCACAAAGCGTTGCGGCGTTGGCACCGTGCCAATCGACGTCCATCCGCCCCGGCGATAGAGCATCACCAACAACCGCCGCACGATCCGCGTCGCCAGGCCGACCCTGTCCTCGCTGATGCCTTCATGAATCCGGGGCGCGTTCTGGTCCATCGTCAACGCTCAATCCCTACCCATACAGCGCCCCCCGGCGGTGTCCGCTGCGTCCCTTGTGGAGAGCGGCAACCATTGGGTCAATCGCGCCGAGGAGACTTTTCTCGCGCGCAGAAAACTGGCACCAGCCTTGCCATGCTGCCGACCTTCATCATGATCGATGATTTCCTCGCCAATCCAGAACATGCCCGCGCATCCGCGCTGCGGCTGGGCTATGATCGCGGGTTAAAAGACGGCAATTATCCCGGTGTCCTGTCCAACCAGCCCTTGGTCATTCCCGGGCTTGAGGAAGCAGTCGGCGAGGTTCTCGGCCACACCTTGAAGCCCGCGCCCGGCACCTCGCACAACCATTGCCGGATCACGCTGCGCAATGAAAAGGGCGCAAGCGGAGTGCATGTTGACCCGTGTTTTTATTCCGGCATCCTCTATCTCAGTCTGGCGCAGGATTGCCGGGGCGGGACTGATTTCTTCCGCCACCGCCGCACCGGGCTTGATCGTGTCGTGACCGATCAGGATGCGCTCGCCGCGATTGGCTATACCAATCCGAACCAGCTGATCGAGGAAGTCGTCAATCACGACACGTTGAAACCGGCAAAATGGGAAAAAAGTTTCACCGCACCGATGCGCTATAACCGGCTGATTCTATTTTCGCCCTGGCTGTTTCACAATTCAGGCCCGGGCTTTGGCGATGGCCCGGAAAACGCCCGGCTGGTGCATCTGATGTTTTTCGCCAACGCTGGCTGATCGCGGCACCAACTTGCGGCGCGTAACGAAAAGCGCAATCAGGCGTTTGCTTGCTGAGGAAACCCATCATGATGCTCCGCCTTTCTTTGCCGTTGTTGCTGCTGTCGGGCTGTATCGCTGGCCCGCCACCCATCGTCCCGCCGGTCGCCGAGCCACGCTTTTCCGTCTTTGCCTTTTTTCTGGGCGAGACTGAGGGCACGGGAATGCTGCGCGTCATGTTCGGCAAGGAGCATCAGGTGCTGGTCCATGGCCGCGCCAGCATGACGCCAAGCGGGGCGCTGCAGCTTGATCAAATCATTGAAGAGGCGGGTCGCAAACCGCGTCAGCGGCGCTGGCGCCTGCGCGAAGTGGCCCCAGGCCGCTATGAGGGCGCGCTCACCGATGCCGATGGCCCGGTTGTGGCGACGACAAATGGCAACCAGCTCAACATCCGTTACGCGATGAAGGATGGCTTAAGGGCCGAGCAATGGTTGTCGCTTGCCCCCGATCGGCAATCGGCACGCAATATTTTGGTCGTTCGCAAGTTGGGTATGACAGTGGCGGTGCTCGAAGAAACGATCCGGCGAATAGGGGGAAGCGACATTCGTTAGCGAGGGGCGCCGATTTCGCAGGAGAATGACATGCCTCTTTTCCTGACGCTTGCGCTGATCATGCTTTCCCCAACCGCGCCCGGCCAAATTGATCGTGATCCGCCTGCCGGGGTTGAGGTGGAGCGCGTGGAGCTTTCCCCCGGTGATCGAATTGCCTTCACGCTGGCACAGGGGTTTAGCCATCAGTTGTTGCGTAAAACCAATGCCGCGCGTCCCGCCCCTCACGCAATCATCATCCGTTATGCGGTTATCATCGGGGAATCCAACGTCACTATTTTCAGCAGGACGGGCTATCCGATCCGTTGCTCGGTGCTCGCCGATCCCAAAGGCGACGGCGGCTTCACATCCGCTGGGATGATCGACGTTCCCGGGGCCGGAACGCTGGTCGAAAAACGCTGGCCGCAGGCGATGGGCATGCTCAACATCGGTAATTTTGAAGGCGGACCGCAAGGTGGCGCGGGTGGGATGTCCGCGCGGCGTTAGTCATATGCTGGCAGTATTGCTCGATGCGGCGCATGTTGCCGTCTGACCATGCGTGCCTTTGCCGATCTGCTCGATTCGTTGATCTACACGCGCTCGCGGACGGGCAAGCTGCGTTTGATCGCAAACTATCTGCGCGCAACCCCCGATCCTGATCGCGGCTGGGCGATGGCGGCGCTCACCGGCGCGCTGGATGTCCCCGCGGTCAAGCCAGCGATGATCCGCGCACTGATCGAGGCGCGGGTCGATCCGTTATTGTATCGGATGAGCCGGGATTTCGTGGGCGACACCGCCGAAACAGTCTCGTTGCTTTGGCCCGATCCTTTGGTGCCAGTCGCGCGGGCCGCGCCGCCGTCGCTTGACCAGATCATTCAAACGTTATCGTCGGCGCCGCGATCCGAAGCGCCCGCCATAATGGCGGCCTTGCTCGATCAGCTAACGCCAACGGAGCGCTTTGCGCTCATCAAGATGATGACCGGCGCGCTTCGCGTGGGCGTCTCGGTTCGGCTGGCCAAAACCGCGCTTGCCGATGCCTTTGCGCTGGAGGTCGATGCAGTGGAGGAGGTGTGGCATGCACTTGCCCCGCCCTATGCCGCGTTGTTCGACTGGGCGGAGGGCCGCACCGACAAACCAACATCAGATCACTTGCCGGTTTTCCGCGCGTTCATGCTTGCCCACCCGCTCGGCGAAACCGAAGTAAGTCTCGCTGATTATGCAGCCGAATGGAAATGGGATGGGATCAGGGTTCAGATCGTCAACGTGGCGGGGCAAACCCGGCTCTATAGTCGCGGCGGGGAGGACATCACGGCCGCTTTTCCCGACATAGCCGGACGGTTTTCGACGGCGGGCGTTGTCGATGGCGAATTGATGGTGCGCGGCGAATTGCAGGGTGGAGCGCTGGCAGCAGGCACCGGTGCGGCGAGCTTCAATGCGCTCCAGCAGCGGCTTGGGCGCAAGCTCGTGTCGGCGCGGATGCTGGCCGATTACCCCGCCTTTGTTCGACTTTACGATATTCTGTTCGATGGGGGTGATGATTTGCGCGCCCTGCCCTGGACCGAACGGCGCAAACGGCTGCTCAGTTTTTATCCGGCACTTGATCCCGCTGCCTTTGATGTCAGCACGGTAATCGAGGCGGCGGACTTCGAGGCGCTCGCCGAAGTGCGTGCCGGTGCCCGCGATGCTGCGATTGAGGGGGTCATGCTCAAGCGACGCGATTCGCCCTATGTTGGCGGGCGTCGCGTGGGCCTGTGGTATAAGTGGAAACGCAATCCGCTGATCGTCGATTGCGTCTTGATGTATGCGCAGCGCGGCAGCGGACGGCGATCCTCCTTTTACACCGATTTCACCTTTGGCTGCTGGAACGCAGCGGGCGAACTGCTGCCCGTCGGCAAAGCCTATTCCGGGATTAGCGATGCAGAGATAAAATTGCTCGACCAGTTTGTGCGGACGCACAGCACCGCCCGCTTTGGCCCGGTGCGTGAGGTGGAAAAGAAGCTGGTGCTCGAAATCGCCTTTGATTCCATCCATGCCTCCAAACGTCACAAGTCGGGCGTTGCGATGCGCTTTCCCCGGATCAACCGCATCAGGTCGGATAAACCTGCAAATGAGGCAGATACGCTCGCCGCCTTGCAGAAACTCGTGACGTAGCTGTCGTCAGCCCAGGTCGCGCGCGAGCACGACAAATGCGAGAGTGCCGGTGCGCGGCACGCCGAATCGCGCATCGCCATATGGAAAGGGGCGCTCCTCGCCAGTCAGCGCGTAGCCACGGCGCTCGTAATACGCGATCAGCTCAGCGCGTTGCCGAATAACCGCCATTTCCATCCGCTTGGCTGAAAACAGCGCAATAGCCCGGGATTCGGCCGCTTCGATTAACTGCCGCCCGAGCCCACCACCCTGAAGCCCCGGCGCGACTGAGAGCATGCCAAGATAGGCAAGGCCACCGCCCATGTCGGTAATCTGGACACAGCCGGTCAACTGCCCCGCCAGATCTGCGACAATCAGGCGCTGGCCGGGATCAGCGATGAGCTCATTAAGCGCGTCGGCGTCCGTGCGCTGGCCATCAAGCAGATCGGCCTCATGCGTCCACCCTCCGCGCGCCGAATCACCGCGATAGGCCGATTCGATCAACTGGTGGAGCGCGGCGATATCGGTGGTCACCGCCAGCCGGAAGAGTGTCTCGGTCATGATCGGGTGGTTAGCGCCAATGACGGTCGAGCCCCATGAAAAACCCGGCCCGCGCGAACGGACCGGGTTTTTCCATCAATCGCTAAAGCCGCGCTGTTTATTGCAACGGGGAAAGATTGACGGCGGCGTATTTGCCGCGACGATCAACCTCAAGCTCGAACTCAAGCTTGTCGCCCTCATTCAGCGTGGTCATACCAGCACGTTCAACCGCACTGATGTGCACGAATGCGTCGGGCTGGCCATCATCGCGCTGAATAAAGCCGAAGCCCTTCATCGCGTTGAAGAATTTGACGGTCCCGGTCGCCTTTTCCCCGGTAAGCTGACGCTGCGGCCCACTTGCTGGTGGACCGCCGCGCGGCGCTGCCTCACGATCACGTGGCGGTCCCCGATCTTCAACCGGCAATGGTTCGCCATCGATCTTGAGATCAGTTGCCGAAATTCTGCCGCCACGATCAACCAGCGTGAACCCCAGCGGTTGGCCTTCGGCAAGTCCGGTCAGGCCCGCCTGTTCGACAGCGCTGATATGGACGAAAACATCCTCTCCGCCATCGTCGCGCACGACAAAGCCAAAACCTTTCTGACCGTTGAAGAATTTGACGACACCGGTCCCTTCGCCAACGACCTGGGGTGGCATCCCGCGGCCAGCACCGCCGCCGCCGGGCGCACCACCGAAACCGCCGCCGCTGCGGAATCCACCGCCAGCACCGCCGCCGCCGAATCGGTCGCCACCGCCACCGCCGCCGAAGCGATCGCCGCCACCACCAAAACGATCACCACCACCAAAGCTATCGAAACCGCCTTCGCCAAAACCGTCCCGTTTGTCTTTGCCGCGCCCGCCGCGATCACCACGGCGCCCTTTATCGAAACTCATACCCTGTTCGTCTTCCTGGTTCGCCCATGATACTAAAAGAAACTAAGCGTCGGACGACAAACGCAGTTCTTCGGGCGCCCCTCTTCTTGCGCCACTTTTCGGCCTTAGCTGAAAAGTGGCAAGGGGGCGAACAGATTCGTATCCACTATGGCGCGACGCTCACAATGGCTGCCCTGTGTTGCGTAACAGCGACGCTTTTGTGGCGTCGTGACGGGCATTTTGGTCCTCATTGACATGCCGGGCACGTCGGTTGGACCATTGAGCCGCGCCGCAATCAGGGCTAGGCGAATCACATGACAGTGTATTTTCACGAAGAAGACCTGCCTGAGGCCGTTTTCGCCGCAGGTGCCGCGATCGCCGTTGACACAGAAACGATGGGGCTCGTTACGCCGCGCGACCGGCTCTGCCTCGTTCAGCTTTCGCAAGGCGATGGTGATCAGCATCTCGTGCGCTTTGCCCCGGGAAGTGATTATGCTGCGCCTAATCTGCGGGCGCTGCTCAGCGACCCGGCGCGACTCAAGCTGTTTCATTTTGCCCGATTCGATTTGGCGGCGATACGGCATTATCTGGGGGTGGTGGCAGCGCCCGTCTATTGCACCAAGATCGCCTCGCGGCTGGTGCGGACCTATACAGACCGGCATGGGCTGAAAGAACTTGTGCGCGAATTGCTCGGGCAGGAAATTTCAAAGGTTCAGCAATCTTCGGACTGGGGCGGTCCTGTCCTGTCAGAGGCGCAGCGCGATTATGCTGCATCGGACGTTCGCTTCCTTCATGCGCTGAAGGCTGAACTTGATCTCCGGCTGATCCGCGAAGGCCGGATGGCGCTGGCGCAGTCTTGTTTTGACTTTCTGCCGGCCCGGGCCGAGCTTGATCTGACGGGCTGGCCTGAAATCGATATCTTCGCCCATGTCTGACGGGACGTTGCGCGTCCGGACCGAGCGTCAGGTCTGGGCAGCGCCGGGGAGCAGCCATGATCGCATCATCAACGGGTCGCGCATTGTCCTGCCCATGCTCATCGGGATTCTATCGGCCTTCATGATCATGGCCCCGCTGACGACGCAGGGCGATGTCAGCTTTCTGCTCGACAAGAATAAAGTCGAGGTTGCCCGTGAAAGGCTGCGAACACAGTCAGCGCTTTATCGGGGCGAAGATGCAAAGGGGCGGACATTCTCCCTGCGCGCGGGTTCAGCGGTGCAAAAACGCTCGGACGAACCGGTGGTCGAGCTTGATCAGTTACAGGCCCAAATCCAGCTGAAAGACGGTCCAGCCGAGTTGCGTGCCGATCACGGCCAATATGATCTGAACAGTGAACAGGTCGCAATTGCCGGGCCACTGCATTTCGAATCGTCGGGCGGTTACGATCTTGCCACGAGCAACGCCACCGTTGATCTCAAGACGCGAAGCATGAAGAGCGCGGGTGCCGTCAGCGGCACTGTCCCGCAGGGCAAGTTTAGCGCGTCGCGGATGAGCGCTGATCTGGACAGCCATGTTGTGACGCTTGATGGCGATGCCCGCTTGCGGATCGTGCCCGGAAAGACGAAATAACCGCTGATGGTCTGCCGAAATTTCCTGACCCTGCTTCTTCTGGCCGTTGGCAGCAACGCCGTCGTCGCGCAAACCCGCCATGATTCGGCGGCCCCGATCGATTTTGGCGCAGACCATATCGAACTGCAGGACCGGGCAAATCGTGCGATCCTGTCGGGCAACGTCGCGGTCCGGCAGGCGGACATGAAGCTGACGGCGGCACGGATGACGGTATCCTATACTGGGCAAATCATTGACGGTTCGCCACAAGTCTCGCGCCTTGACGCATCGGGTAAGGTCACCGTCGTCCGGCCTGATCAGTCAGCGCGTGGCGATTATGCGATTTATGATCTCAACCGGCGGATTGTAACGATGCTGGGTGGTGTGACGCTGTTGCAGGGTGGTAACAACATCAACGGTGGTCGCCTGACGATCAATCTTGATACCGGGCGGGCCGTTATTGACGGTGCCTCGGTTGGGAAGGGGCCGTCCGGCAGCGATGTCGGGGGAGGCCCGGGCCGTGTGACAGGCCGTTTTTCAGTGCCAAAACGCGCCCAATAACATCGTTATTTTACAAAGCTTGGCCGCATGAGGGGTTTCGCGCCCTGCGTTGATGCGCCAAAGGACATGCACAAATCCTGCCAACTTCGCTTAATGCAAGAAACTGGTAACCATTTCCTGTAACGATTGGGAAGTATGATGGACGATCTGACCACAATCGCCGCCCAGCCGACCGAGGATGTTGCGATCCCCGGCAATGGGCTGGCCGTGGTGTCGATCGCCAAGGCCTATGACAAGCGCACGGTGCTATCCGATGTTTCGGTGTCGGTCGGCCGTGGCGAGGTGGTCGGGCTGCTCGGCCCCAACGGTGCTGGCAAGACGACCTGCTTTTATTCAATCATGGGGTTGGTGAAGCCGGACAGCGGCCGGATCATGCTTGATGGGGACGATATTACTGGCCTGCCCATGTATCGCCGCGCAATCCTGGGGATTGGCTATCTCCCACAGGAAACCTCGATTTTTCGCGGGCTTTCGGTTGAAGGCAATATCCTGACGGTGCTTGAACTGTCCGTTCCAGACAAGGCGGTCCGTCAAAAACGGCTTGATCAACTGCTGGAGGAATTCGGCCTGACCCGGCTGCGCGATGCCCCGGCGATGGCGCTTTCAGGCGGCGAGCGTCGGCGTGCGGAAATTGCCCGCGCGCTGGCCGCCGATCCGGCAATCATGTTGCTGGATGAGCCCTTTGCCGGCATCGACCCGATCTCGATCGCGGATATCCGCGATCTCGTCTGTGAACTGAAGGAGCGCGGGATTGGTGTGCTCATCACCGATCATAACGTCCGCGAAACGCTCGAAATCGTTGATCGCGCCTATATCATTTATGACGGTCGCGTGTTGTTTGCGGGGTCGCCGGAAGAACTCGTTGCCGACGCCAATGTGCGACGGCTCTATCTGGGTGAGGGCTTCTCGCTCTAACGATGGGATTGGGACCCCGCCTCGATCTGCGGCAATCGCAATCGCTGGTCATGACGCCGCAGTTGCAGCAGGCGATCCGGCTCCTGGCGCTCTCAAATCTGGAGGTTGAGGGGTTTATTGCCGAGGAGATTGAGCGCAACCCGCTGCTCGATTCAAGCGCCCCCGATGAGGACGGGCCAACGCTTGAGCGCGAAGCCCCCGCTGCGCTGCCCGATGAGCCAGCGTCTGCAGACACGCTGATCCTGGGTGGCGAGAATGCGGGGGAGGCTGCACTCGATGTCGATTTCGCTACCGAATCCTTTCATCATGACAGCATCGCCGATGGCGGCGGCATGGATGGCGCACTAGGCATGAATGGCGGCGGCGGCGGGGCGAGCGAAGACGGGCTCGATTTTGACAGTTTTGCCGATACGTCGCTTAGTCTTGCCGATCATCTGCTCGCGCAAGCCGGACCGGTCGTCAGCGGGGCAGAGGCCTTTATTGCCGCGCATCTGATCGATCAGATTGATGAATGCGGCTATCTGACCGTGCCGCTGCTGGATGTTGCCAACCGGCTCGGTGTACCGCTCGCCCGGGCGGAGGCGGTGCTGGGGATCATCCAGACCTTTGATCCGACCGGCGTCGGCGCACGCAGCCTGTCAGAATGTCTGGCGCTTCAGGCCAAGGAAGCGGATCGTTATGATCCCGCAATGGCGCGGCTCATCGACAATCTTGAACTGGTCGCGCGTGGGGAACTGTCGCGGCTCAAGCGGCTGTGCGGCGTCGACGATGAAGACATGGCCGACATGATCCGCGAATTGCGCAACTATGATCCCAAACCCGGCTGTCGTTATGGTGGCGAGGCCGCACAAGCAGTGGTGCCCGACATCTTTATTGCGCGGCGCAAGACCGGCTGGGCGATTGAGATTAATTCAGCCACCTTGCCGCGCCTGCTCGTCAATCGCAGCTATTATACCGAGTTGTCGAATGGTCCGCAGGACAAATCATCCAAGGCGTGGCTGTCGGATATGCTCGCTAGCGCCAATTGGCTCGTCAAGGCGCTCGATCAGCGCCAACGCACGATCATCAAAGTCGCGACCGAAATCGTCAAGCAGCAAGAGGCGTTTTTCGTGAATGGCGTCGCGCATCTGCGACCGATGACCTTGCGCCAGGTGGCAGAGGCAATCGAGATGCACGAATCAACCGTCAGCCGTGTCACCAGCAACAAATATCTCAGCTGCGATCGCGGGCTATATGAACTCAAATATTTCTTCACCAGCGCGATCCAGTCCGCCGATGGCGGCGATGCGGTATCAGCTGAGGCGGTTAAGAGCGCGATCAAAGTGTTGATCGCCTCGGAAGGCGCGAAATCAATCCTGTCAGATGATACGCTCGTCGATTTACTGAAGGAAAAGGGCTTCGATATCGCCCGGCGCACCGTCGCCAAATATCGCGAGGCCTTGGGGATTGGCAGCAGCGTCCAACGCCGCCGTTCCAAGATGCTTGAAGGGGCGGGGTGAGGGGATGGGATGAACAGCCGAGGAATTATATCGTCATAAATGCGCCGCATCGCCGTCGCAATCGGGTCGTGATGACCGCAAGGATCACCGGCATCAAAGCCAGTGCCGCAGCGCTGAGCGCCATGATCGGCAACTGCAAAAGCCCCCGATATTTTGGGGGTTGAGATTATGCGTCGTTGACGGGGCTGTTTATTCGATCACGCCGCGCGGCGACCGGTTTCCTGCAACCAGGCGCGCGCCATCCGTTGTGCTTCGACGATTTCGCGCGCGGTCATGTCTTCGGCAATATCAGCGCGACATTGCTGCGCCGCTTCGCTACCGCTGACGGCTGCCAGATTAAACCATTTATGCGCTTCGACCAGATTGATCGTCACGCCGCTCGCTCCGGTTGAATAGACAATCCCGAGATCATAACAGGCGGAATAATCCCCCCGCGCGGCATCGGCGATCCGGCTTTCTATCAGGAACGTTGCGCTCTTCAGGCTGTTGCCCATTTTCGCCACCCCTTATTTGCCTTCCTTGGCATCTTCAGGTTCTGGCGCGACAACGGTCAACAATTGGTTAACGCGGTTAACCTTATTTGCTAATTGTTATCGCGATGTTGTCGATCAGCCGGGTGCCACCGAGATGGGCGGCTGCCAGCAATCGTGCGGGACGACCGGGCACCACCGCAGACTGCAAAGTCTCAGCATCGACCAGCTCGACATAATCAACTGAATCGAACCCGCCCATCAGCAGCGCCTCGCGCGCCGACGCGAGCACCGCTGTTACACCGGCACCGTTGCCTAGCGCCCTGGCGGCCTCCCCCAATGCGCGCGGCAGCGCGACCGCGCGGGCACGGTCTGCTCCCGTAAGGTAGGCATTGCGCGAGGACATAGCGAGGCCATCATCCTCGCGTTGTGTCGGTACGCCAATAATTTCGGTCCTGAAATCAAGATCGAGCGTCATCCGCCGGATGACGGCAAGCTGTTGAAAATCCTTTTCGCCAAAAACCGCGACATCGGGGCAGACCTGGTTGAACAATTTGGCGACAACGGTGGCCACGCCATCAAAATGACCCGGTCGCGCCGCGCCGTCCATCCGTTCACTCACGTCAGCGACCGTAATGTTGGTGGCAAAACCCTCAGGATACATCTCTGCACGACTCGGCATCCACAGCAGGGCACACCCCGATTGAGCGAGCATCCGGGCATCGGCAAGCTCACGACGTGGATACCGGGCGAGGTCCTCAAGTGGCCCAAATTGCTTGGGGTTTACGAAAATCGTTACAATCACCTTGTCCGCGACCAGCTTGGCTGCGTCCACCAGGGCGATATGTCCCGCATGCAGCGCTCCCATGGTCGGCACGAGCGCGATCCGTGCGCCTTCAGCCCGGTAAATCGCAAGGGCGTTGCGTAAGGGAACAAGTTGACGGATGGTTTGCACGCGGTACCTGCCTTCGTTAAGGACGGGCGGGCCTTCTATGAGCGGGCGGTCCAACGATCAATAAGGGATGTGACCGGGTTGCGCACCAGTCCGAATAAGACGCACGTAATTGTGTTTGCCAACGAAAAGGGCGGCACGGGGAAATCGACGGCCGCCGTGCACGTCGCAATTGCGTTGGCGGCCAGGGGTGCGCGCGTTAGCGCCTATGATCTTGATCATCGTCAGCGCACGATGGGGCGCTACCTTGAGAATCGCGCCGATACAATCAAGCGACTTGAGCGCGACCTGCCGATGCCGCGGCACAAGTCTCATGATGGGGAGAGCTTGCCGCGCTTTACCGAGCAGCTGCAGGAATTGGCTGAAGGCGCTGATTTTCTGGTGATCGACACGCCTGGCCGTGATGATCGGTTTGCCCGGATGGCATCACAACGCGCTGACACGCTCGTCACGCCGATGAACGACAGTTTTGTCGATTTTGATCTGATCGGTCAGGTTGATCCGATGACTTACAAGGTCACGAAACCGAGCTTTTACGCCGAACTGATCTGGGACGCCCGCAAGGCGCGCGCCAAGGCCGATGGCGCGACAATCGATTGGGTCGTCTTGCGCAACCGGCTGCAACATATTGAGGCGCGTAATATGCGGCGCGTTTCCGAGGCGCTTGATCAATTGTCCAAGCGGGTAGGTTTCCGAATCATCCCAGGGCTTGGCGAGCGTGTGATCTACCGCGAGCTTTTCCCCACGGGGCTGACGATGATCGATTCCCGTGATTTCGGCGAAATGGGCCTGGCGCATGTTGCGGCACGCCAAGAATTGCGGGAAATGATGAACGCGCTGGGGTTGCCAGAACCTGCATTGCCGCTGTTCGCATGATCCTGAAACTCCTCATCGGTTTGATCATCGTCGTTGCCGGATGGTGGCTATGGCGGGGCCCGGCGCGGGTCCGGCCGTCGCGGCAGATTGCACCGATATTGGTCGATCCGGAACTGGCCGAGGCTTACAGCGTTCTTGGGATCGATGAGACCGCCACCGATTCAGAGATTCGCATCGCTTATCGCCGTATTGCCGCATCCGTTCATCCTGACCGGGGCGGATCGGCGGAACTCGCCAGGCAAGTTAATGCGGCGCGCGATACGTTGCTGAAAAGGCGTGCCGACCACAAAGCTTGAATCAACCAAAGCATTCCCACAATTTGAAAATCCAGGAACGCCCACGTCATGACCCATCAGTTTAACCCGAGCTCGCTTCGCGAATATGACATCCGAGGCGTCGTCGGAAAAGCGCTCGGGGCTGAGGATGCACGAGCGATCGGACGCGGATTCGCGACCCGCGTTCGGCGCGCGGGCGGCACCCGGGTTGCGGTGGGGTATGACGGACGCCTTTCATCGCCGACGCTTGAATCAGCGCTCATCGAGGGTCTGACCGCATCGGGTGTCGATGTCGTGCGGATCGGCCTGGGGCCAACCCCAATGCTATATTATGCCGAGGCGGTCCTTGAGGTCGATGGCGGCATCCAGATAACCGGCAGCCATAATCCCGCCGAGTATAATGGCTTCAAGATGGTCCTTCAGCATGGATCGTTCTTTGGTGAGGATATCCAAGATTTGGCGCTGCTGGCCGCAACCGGCGACTGGGAAACGGGCAGCGGGACTGTTTCCGATTACGACATTGTCGATACTTATGTCGCGCGGCTCGTCGAAGGTTTTGACGGCGGAACTTACAGGATCGGTTGGGATGCCGGGAACGGGGCCGCAGGGCAAGTCATCGAGAAGCTCGTCAAGCTGCTGCCCGGCGAGCATCATCTTCTCTTCACCGATATCGACGGTAGTTTTCCCAACCATCATCCTGATCCAACCGACGAAGCAAACCTAACCGATCTGAAGCGGCTTGTCGCTGACAACCAGCTCGATTTCGGACTAGCTTTTGATGGCGATGGTGACCGGCTCGGCGCGATCGATGGCACAGGGCGGGTGATCTGGGGAGACCAGATTCTGTCCATCCTGGCGGAACCCGTTCTGCGGGCACTGCCGGGATCGACGATCATCGCCGACGTGAAGGCATCGCAAGCGTTGTTTGATCGCGTGACCGAACTCGGCGGCGTGCCGCTGATGTGGAAGACAGGACACAGCCTGATCAAGACCAAGATGAAGGAAACCCACGCGCCGCTGGCCGGAGAAATGAGCGGCCACATTTTCTTCGCGCATGACTATTATGGATTTGACGATGCGCAGTATGCAGCGGTCCGGTTGATCCGCGCGGCGCATATGATTGGGCGGTCGGTGACCGAGCTTCGCGGCGCGATGCCCGCAATGATCAACACGCCCGAAATGCGTTTTCAGGTCGACGAGACGCGTAAATTTGCGGTGATCGAGGAGGTGTTGGAACGGCTGACCGCCGAGGGCGCGGACGTCAACCGCACCGACGGTGCCCGGGTGTCAACGCCCGACGGCTGGTGGCTGCTGCGGGCGTCAAACACCCAGGATGTCCTGGTGGCTCGGGCCGAAGCCAAGGATGCGGCAGGACTTGACCGGCTGATGGCGATGATCGACGCGCAATTGGCAGCGAGTGGGTTGAAGCGCGGCTCGCAAGCGGGGCATTAATCCTACTACGGCCTAGCGACCGTCAAGCAATTTTCCGGTCACGCCACGATCAGCGTTTCTCAGCGACCACCCAGTTGCGCTTAGCCAGACGTTTCATCGGCTTTTTGCAATAGACGCAGATACTTTCATAATGATCGCCATCGCCCGAACGGACGGCGTGCTTTGCCGAACGCGTATGCTGTCCGCGCATGCAAGCCAAACGACCCTTTATCCCTTCCAACACGCTTATTTTTTCCGGTTCTTTTTATGATTTGCTCGCCGATTGTGCGCAGTACGCACTCCCAATTTATTTGGCAAGGCAAAGCGCCATTGCAAAGAAGGCTGGCAATCTT
>Ga0163144_10013670_pt1 | contig 16917 bp, 16 predicted proteins | sample OliLak19BULKMAT1_FD_123175 | JGI IMG/M metagenome (GOLD analysis project Ga0163144, IMG submission 123175) | Freshwater microbial mat bacterial communities from Lake Vanda, McMurdo Dry Valleys, Antarctica - Oligotrophic Lake LV.19.BULKMAT1 | ecosystem: Environmental > Aquatic > Freshwater >... | reverse complement strand
CTAGACAGCGGTATTGGCTCAGCTCGCCAACTGGTATGATGATCACTTCAACGAGAACGCGGAGTCAATGTCCAGGACAACTCATGGCCGCGACTGAGCCCATTCAGCGACGCAAGCTTTCGCACGAGGTGCTCGAGCGGTTGCTGGCGCGCATTCGCGGTGGCGAGTGGCCGGAAGGCGAGCATCTGCCCTCCGAGCGCCAGCTGATGGAGAATTTCGGCGTCGGCCGGCCGGTGGTTCGCGAGGCGCTGCAGGCGCTCGAGCGGATGCGGCTGATCTCGATCACCCATGGCGAGCGCGCGCGCGTGCTGCCACTCAACGCGCAGAGCGTGATCGCGCAGGTCGCGGACATCGCGCGCCATCTGCTGTCGATCTCGCCCAAGACCCTCGAGCAGCTCAAGGAGGCGCGGCTGTTCTTCGAAGTCGGCATGGTGCGCATCGCCGCCGAGCGGGCGACCGAGGCGGATGTCCTGCGGCTGCGCGCCGCGCTCGCGGCCCAGCAGCGCGCCGACGACGCCGCGTTCCTGAAATGCGACATGGAGTTCCACCGCTGCATCGCGAAGATATCCGGCAACCCGATCTACGCGGCGTTGTCCCAGGCGATCTTCGAGTGGCTCGAGGCGTTCTACGTCAGCCTGGTCCGTGTGCACGGGGCGGAGAACGTGACGATCGCCGAGCACACGAAGATCTGCGACTGCATTGCCGCGCATGATCCCGACGGCGCGGCTGGCGCGATCACCGCGCATCTGACCAGGGCGAGCAAACTCTATCGCCGACTCGAGCGCAAATCCGCCGGCAATGGGATTGCTGCCATGCGCCCCGGCAGGACCCGGAAATGAGCGAGCGGATCCTCGCGAGCTATCTCATCGAGACGGCGTATCCGCTCGCCGATGCCGCGGAGATCATGGCGGGCGAGCAGTCGAGCGGCACCTTCGTGCCCGTGCCGGGCGAGACGCCCGAACTCAAGGCACAGGCGGCCGCGCGGGTCGAGGAGATCGAGGAGCTGGACGCCGTCGCTTCGCCTTCGCTCCCGGGAGCGGGCGTGCCAAAGGGACTCGCCCATCCGGTGTGGCGGCGCGCGCGCGTCGTGCTGTCGTGGCCGTTGTCCAATATCGGGCCCGATCTGACGATGCTGATGGCCACGGTTGCGGGCAATCTGTTCGAGCTGAAACCGTTCTCGGGGTTGCGTTTGCTCGATGTCGTGATGCCCGACGCCTTCGCGCACGCCTATCCGGGGCCGCAGTTCGGAATCGGCGGCACGCGCCAGCTCACGGGCGTCGAGCGGCGCCCCCTGATCGGCACCATCGTCAAGCCGAGCGTCGGCTTCGATCCGCAACAGACGGCGGCGCTCGTCCGCCTGCTGTGCGATGGCGGCATCGACTTCGTGAAGGACGACGAGTTGCAGGCCGACGGGCCGCGCTGTCCGTTCGCCGCGCGCGTCGCCGCGGTGATGCGCGTCGTCAACGACCACGCCGAGCGCACCGGTAACAAGGTGATGTACGCCTTCAACCTCACTGGCGACGTCGACGACATGCGTCGCCGTCATGACATCGTCGTGGCGGCCGGCGGCACCTGCATCATGGCCAGCCTCAACTCGATCGGGCTTTCCGGGCTGCTCGCGCTGCGCAAGCATGCGCGTCTGCCGATCCATGCGCATCGCAACGGCTGGGGCTATCTCACGCGTGCACCCGCCCTCGGCTTCGACTACGTGGCTTGGCAGAAATTCTTCCGGCTCGCGGGCGCCGACCACATGCATGTCAACGGATTGGCGAACAAGTTCTGCGAGGACGACGCATCGGTCATCGCCTCGGCGCGCGCGTGCCTCACGCCGATCTTCGCCGGCAAGCCGTGCACCGTCATGCCCGTGTTCTCCTCCGGTCAATGGGCGGGGCAGGCGGCCGACACTTATGCGGCCCTGGGTTCGAGCGATCTGATCCACGCCAGTGGCGGCGGGATCATGGCCCATCCCGGCGGCATCGCCGCCGGCGTCCGGAGCATGCGCCAGGCATGGGAAGCCGCGTTGCAAGGCGTCCCCGCACGCAGCTATGCCGCCACCCACCCCGAGCTGAGGCAGGCGTTCGAGCGCTTCGGTCGGGCATGAGCGCCGTCCTGCCGAAATTGGTGCTCGCCTATTACGGCGATGATTTCACCGGCTCGACCGACACGCTGGAGGCATCGACGATCGCCGGCCTCCCGACGGTGCTGTTCCTCGATCCGCCTACGCCTGCCGACCTCGGCGCATTTCCGGAGGCACGCGTCGTTGGCATCGCGGGGGTCGCCCGCGCGAAGCCTCCCGCGTGGATGGACGAACACCTGCCCCCGATCTTCGCATCGCTGCGGAAGCTGGGCGCGCCGCTGGTGCAGTACAAGGTCTGCTCCACGTTCGACTCATCGCCGCGGATCGGCTCGATCGGCCGCGCACTCGACATCGGCCGGCGTGTGCTCGCGCCGACTTGCTTCACGCCGATCGTCGTGGGAGCGCCCGCGCTCAGGCGCTACGTGCTGTTCGCCAATCTCTTCGCAAGCGTCGGGCCCGGCACCTTCCGGCTCGACCGTCATCCGACGATGTCGCGCCATCCCGTCACGCCGATGAACGAAAGCGATCTCACCCGGCATCTCGGTGCTCAGACGAGCGCGCGCATCGCGAGTTTCGATATCCTCGCGCTGTCGAGCGCCGATCCCGCCGCAGGTCTGGCAAGCCTGCTCGACTCGAAGCCCGACGCGGTTCTCTTCGATACTCTCGACGTGGCATCGCTCGAGCGTGTCGGGGCGCTCATCTGGGCGCATGCGGTGTCGGGCATGTATGCCGTCGCCTCCTCCGGCCTCAACTACGCGCTGACGGCGCATTGGCATGCCGCCGGATTGCTTCAGGCCTCGACGCCAATGGCGCCGCCCGCGAGGACGGACCGAGTCGCGGTCATCTCCGGAAGCTGCTCGCCGACAACAGCGACCCAGATCGCGCGGGCGGAGCAGGAAGGATTTGCGGCGATCCGGATCGATCCCCGCGCGCTCATCGACGAGACCGCCGCCGATGCGGAACGCGCGCGCGCGCGCCACATGGCACTTGCCGCGCTGCAATCCGGGCACAGCGTCGTCGTCTATACGGCCCGTGGGCCGGAGGATCCCGCCATCGCGCGCTTCGATGCGTACCGCACCGAGCGGAGGATCGCACCGGATCTCGCCAACGAGCGCATCGGCGGTGCACTCGGCACGCTCCTCAAGGATTTGTTGCTCGAGTCCGGCGCGCGCCGCGCAATCGTGTGTGGTGGCGATACGTCCGGACCCGCCTCGCGCGCGCTCGGCCTCCACGCGTTGACGATGCGCGCACCTCTCGCGCCTGGCTCGCCGCTCTGCGTCGCGCATGTACGCGATGCGCGCCTCGACGGCCTCGAGATCGTGTTGAAGGGCGGTCAAGTTGGTGGAGCCGACTGTTTCCGTGCGGCGCTTGGCCGCCGCATTTGACACGACATCCAGAGGGAGCGCGGCAATGACGGCAGTGACCATCATGGGCGCGGGTGGAAAGATGGGTTTCCGAACCGCCTCGAATCTTCGACGCAGCGGATACGATCTGCGCCTGGTGGAAGTGAGCGAAGCCGGCCGCAAGCGGCTGACCGATGCCGGATTGCAATGCCTACCCGAGGCGGAGGCGCTCGCCGGCGCCGACGCGGTGGTGCTCGCGGTCCCCGACGCGTTCATCGGTCGCGTGTCGCATGGCATCAATCCGAATCTGAGTCCGGGCGCCATGCTCGTCCTGCTCGATCCGGCCGCGCCGTTTGCCGGCGAGTTGCCGCAGCGCGACGATCTCATCTACTTCGTGGCGCATCCCTGCCATCCGCCGATCTTCAACGACGAGTTCGATCCGGCCGCGCAGGCCGATCACTTCGGCGGGGTCGCGGCCAAGCAGCACATCGTGTGCTCGCTGATGCAGGGACCGGAATCGGCCTATGGCATGGGCGAAGCGATCGCGCGGAGCATGTACGCGCCGGTCATGCGCGCGCACCGCGTGACGGTCGAGCAGATGGCCATCATGGAACCGGCGCTCTCGGAGACGGTCGGCGCGACCTGCATCTCGATCATTCGCGAAGCGATGGACGAGGCGATCCGCCGTGGCGTCCCGGCGCAGGCGGCCCAGGATTTCATCGAGGGCCATCTGCGAATCGAGATTGCGATCCTGTTCGGGCATCTGCCGGGCGCGCAGTTTTCGGACGGCGCGAAGAAGGCGATCGAGCGCGCGAAGCGCACGCTGTTCCAGCCGGATTGGAAGACTGTGTTCGAACCGCAAGCGCTGGCCGAGAGCATCCACGCCATCACACGCCCCGGCAAGTAACGGAGAGACTCGACGGCTTCGAAAACTAACTCGTCGTCGAGACCGGCCGCGAGGAGGTGACGATCGCTTCTGTCGCTCGATCGGAGCGGTATCGCCTTCATCAGGCAGACGCGCCATAGTGGCTTCACGACGTCGGTCCGTTCGGGGGAGCCAGCCAGTCATGCCACACATCATCCGTGCCGAGGATGCGGCCGCCGCGTGCGAGCGCAGCTTCGGAAAATATGTGCGCGGCGACTCGCCAGGCGTCGTCGTGGCGGTCACGCATCGTGGCGAAGTCATCCATCGCGGCCACTACGGCATGGCGGACATCGCGCAAGGCGTACCGCTCGACAGCCGGTCGGTGATTCGCATCGGCTCCCAGACCAAGCAGTTCACCGTGGTGCTGGCGCTGATGCTGGAGGCCGAGGGCAAGCTGTCGATGGAGCACGAGGTCCAGCGCTACATGCCCTGGCTCCCGAGATTCGAGCGGCCGGTCACCCTGCTGCATCTCGCGAGCAACACCAGCGGCGTGCGCGATTTTCTCGAAGCCCTGACCTATAGCGGCGTTGCGATCACGTCGCAGTCGACGCGCGAATTCGCGCGCCGTGTCATCGCCCGGCAGAACGAGCTGAACTTCATGCCGGGGGAGGCGCTGATCTACTGCAACACCGGGTTCTTCCTGCTGTCGGAGATCGTCGAGGAGTTGTCGGGTCGCAGCTTCAATGAATTGCTCGAGGCGCGGATCTGCGGACCCTTGGGCATGGCGGATTCGCACCTGATGATTCGCGACAGCGCCATCCTGCCTCGTCTGGCCGGCCACCATACGCGCGACGCCGACGGCGATTGGAGCCGTGCGAGCTGGGGTGTCGATCTCGGCGGTGAAGGCGGCATGGTGTCGACGCTCGACGACATGCTGATCTGGCAAGCCAACCTCGCGCATCCGAGGATCGGGACCGCGGCGATGTGGGATCGCATGAAGGCGCCCACGGTTTTCGCCAACGGCACGACCAGCCTGTATGGCCTCGGCCTCGTCTCCGCCGAGTATCGCGGCCTGCGTGCGATCGGTCACGGCGGCGGCGTGGCCGGCGGACGATCGGATTCGCAATACTACCCGGCGGCGGAGTTCGGCATCGTCATTCTCGGCAACCATGATGAGCTGGCGCCTTTCTCGCTCGCGCGGCGCATCGCCGACGCTTGTCTGGGCGACGCGCTGCAGCCTCCGCGGCGCGCCGAGGATCTGGCGCCGCTGACGGATCAGATCGGGATGTACCGCGAGGTCGGCGGCGATGATCTGTTCGAGCTGCGCATCAAGGATGGTGAGCCGGCCTTCGGCGGTGGCGCCGGCACGATCGCGATCGATCGGCTCGCGCCGGACATGTTCATGCCCGAGCGCGGCGTAGTGCAATACGTGCTTTCGCCGACGGGCGACGGCGCGATCGATGTCGCCTGGTGCGGGCATCGGCGCAAGTATTGCCGCCTGCCTGACGAGCTTCCCGCGGCGAGCAAGGCCATTGCGGGACACTACACGCATCGCGGGCTCGACATGCATGCGACGATCGCGGAGGAGGGGCGGGATGGGCTGGTGCTGCGCATCACCTCGAGCTTCGGCGTGATGACGATGGTGCTGACTCGCGCCGATCACGATCTCTATCTCGGTCGGTCCGGGCCTGCGATGCCGTCGCCGCCGCTCGGCAAGGACTGGCTCTACACGGTCAAGGTCGACGAGCGCGGAATCCTGCTCGACAGCGATCGCACGAAGCATCTGCGCTTGATGCGCGTCCCATGATCACCGCAAACGCCGACAGGAGGAATCGCATGTCGTACGAATCGATGGATCCCCGTGAGTTCCTGGAACTCACCTATGCGCATGCGCGTCGTCATGCTGTGTCGCGGCGCGGCATGCTCGCGGCCGCCGCCGGCGCCGGTGCGCTGGCCCTCGGCGGCGATGCGCTCGCCCAGACGCCGCGCCGCGGTGGCATCCTGCGTTGCGGCCGCGATCAGGAACCGGACAGCCTCGATCCGCACAAGACCGCGCTGGCGGTCTCCGAGGCGACGATGCGGCTGGTGCATGAGCCCTTGGCGCGCATCGATGCCGACGGCAACGTCCAGCCGGCGCTCGCGGCGAGCTGGGAACTCACCAACGGCAACAAGACGATCGTCTTCAAGCTGAAGGAGGGGATGACCTTCCACGACGGCACCCCGGTCGACGCCGAAGCCGTGGCGTGGACCGTGGCGCGTCACCGTGATCCCGCGACCGCGTCGCCTACGGTGTTCCTGCTCGGGCCGCTCGAGAAGGTCGAGGCCGTCGATCGCTTGACCGTCGCCTACACCTATCGTCAGGCCTTCGTGCCGCTCTGGGTCGGCCTCACGCTCGGCTACTGCGTTGTGCTGCCGCGCCGCGCGGTGGAAGCGGCCGGCGCGCAATTCGGCCGCAATCCGGTCGGGGCGGGTCCGTTCAAGTTCAAGTCATGGGCGCCCGACAGCGGTATCCAGATGGAGCGCCATGACGGATATCGGGCCGGGTCGGTGCCGAACATCGATGGCATCAAGCTGGTCCATTATCCGGAAGATGCGACGCGCATGGCGGCGCTCGAAACCGGCGAGATCGACCTGATCTACACCGGATCGTCGGTGCCGCTCACGAGTATCCGCCGCCTGCGCGGCCGCCGCGGCATCGACATTCTCAGCCGCCCTGCGCTGACATTGCGCAACATGACGTTCAATCAGAGCATGGCGCCGCTGAACGATGTGAGGGTCCGGCGGGCGTTGAGTCACGCCATCGACCCGGCGCGGATGGTGGCCCTCATCCTCGACGGCCAGGGCAAGCCGGCCTACGGCCCGCTGCCGTCGACCATGCCGGGCTATTCGCCGACGGTGGAGCAGCTTGCCCATCGCTACGATCCTGCGCGTGCGCGCGCCTTGCTCGCGGAGGCCGGCCACGCCACTGGCTTGCGCCTGACCGCGATCGGCAATGACACGCCGGCCATCCGTCGTGCGGCGGAGATCGCGCAGGCGCAGTTCGCCGAGATCGGCGTCGAGCTGGCGGTGCAGTCGATGCCGATCGGCGAATGGTCGGCCGCCGCACGGCGCGGGCAGAGTCAGATCATCTTCGACGGCTACACCTATCCCGATGCCGATGCCTTGTACGTCAAGTTCCATAGCACCAGCGGCATCAACGTGAATTTCGTACCGAAGGAGCAGAGCGTCGAGTTGGATGGTCTGCTCGACGGCGAGCGTACCGAGTTCGATCCCGCGAAGCGGCGTGAGCTTCTCAAGCAGGCCCAGGAGAAGATCGTCCGCGAGGCCTATTGGATCCCGATGTTCGAGCCGCTCAACGTCGCCGCGATCGGCGCCAAGGTGAAGGGCGCCGTGCTGCATTCGAACGCCGACGTGAACATCTCGCAGCTCTGGTTGGAGGGCTGAGGCGAAGGCCAATCGGACGCGCGCGTGCTGGCGCTGATCGCCAAGCGGCTCGGCTATGCGCTGATCGTGATCGCCGGAGTCATCTTCGTCGTCTCGATCATGATCAAGCTGGTGCCCGGTGACCCGGTCGACATCATGTCGGCCGGGAATCCCGGCATGACCGAAGCGGACAAGGACCGGCTGCGCCAGCAGCTCGGCCTGACGCGCCCGGTGCTCGAGCAATATTTCTCCTACATGGGCGGCGCCTTGCGCGGCGATCTCGGGATCTCCCTGCGTCAGCGCGTGCCGACCGCTCAGCTCATCGTCGAGCGTCTGCCGGCGACGCTGGAGCTGACGTTCTGGGCGATGGTTCTGGCGCTGATCCTGGCGTTCACGCTCGGCATCGTCACCGCGCTCTACCAGGACACGCTCATCGACTACGCGGGAACGATCGTCGCGGTGCTCGGCGTCTCTATGCCTGGCTTCCTGTTCGGCATCCTGCTGATGCTGGTGTTCTCGGTGCATTACGATCTGCTGCCGTCTTCGGGTTATGGTGGCTCGGTGATCGCGGTCATCCCACGGGCGATCGTCAGTGGCGATCCCGCGCTGCTGTGGAGCCGGGCGCGGTATTTCGTGCTGCCCAGCGTCTCGCTCGGCTTCGCGCTCATGGCGATCAATGCACGGCTGATCCGCTCCGCGATGATCGAGACGCTGCGTCAGGATTTCGTGCAATTCGCGCGCGCGAAGGGTTTGCCGCGCCGCGTGATCTATCTGCGCCATGCGCTGCGCAACGCGATCATCCCCGTCGTGACGGTGGTGGGGTTGCAGATGGGCGCGTTGCTCTCCGGTGCGATCGTGGTCGAGACCGTGTTCGCCTGGCCCGGAATCGGTCGGCTGGCCGTGCAGGCGGTGAGCTGGCGTGACTATCCGGTCGTGCAGGCGGTGGTGCTGCTCTCGGCCTCACTGTTCGTCACGCTCAACCTGATCGTCGATCTGCTCTATCGCCTGATCGATCCGCGCATGCGCGATGGCTGAGAGGGCGATGGACATCGAGTCCGGCCTCGCGCGCTTCTGGCGCACCCTGCGTCGCAGCCCGAAGGGGATGACGGGTTTCGCACTGATCGCGCTCGCACTGGGGATCGCGATCGCAGCGCCGCTGCTCGCGCCACACGATCCGTCGCGGCAAGTCATCGCCTGGCGCTTTCTGCCGCCGCTGTGGGAGGACGGCGCCGATCCCGCGCATGTCCTCGGTGGCGACGACCTCGGCCGCGACATCTTCAGCCGCGTGCTCCTCGGCGCGCGCGTCTCGATCGCGGTCGCGATCGTCGTGGTCGCCCTGGCGATGACGATCGGCTCTGTACTCGGCGCCATCGCCGGATATTTCGGCGGCATGCTCGACACTCTGATCATGCGGCTCGCCGAGTTCCAGCTCGCCTTTCCCTTCCTGCTGCTCGCGCTCATGTTCATGGCGGTGCTGGGCCCCGGCTTCTACACGCTGGTTACGGCGCTCACCGTTGCGCTGTGGGTCAATTTCGCCCGTGTCGTGCGCGGCGAGGCCATGAAAATCCGGCCCCTCGAGTACATCGAGGCCGCGCGCTCGATCGGGGTGCCGACCTGGCGCATCGTCCTCGGTCATGTGCTGCCCAACGTTTTTCCGTCGATCGTCGTGCTGGCGACGCTCGACGTGGCGTTGGTGATCATCGCAGAGGCGGCGCTGAGCTTCCTCGGCCTGGGCGTACAGCCGCCGACGCCGTCCTGGGGCATGATGATCAGTGACGGCCGCGACTTCCTCTACGAGGCGCCCTGGATGGTGCTCGGTCCCGGCGTCGCCATCCTCGGCACCTCGATCGGCATCAATCTGTTCGGCGATTTCCTGCGCGACACCTACGATCCGCGCCTGGAGCGGCCGTGACCGGCGCACTGCTCGAACTCGATGATCTGCACGTCGAGTACCCGGCGCGACGCGGCACGGTGCGCGCGGTGAATGGCGTGTCGCTGCGGCTGGAGCGGGGCATGACCTTGGGCTTGGTCGGCGAGAGCGGCTGCGGCAAATCGACGGCGGGGCAGGCGATCCTGCAGCTCATCCAGCCGCCGGGTCGCATCACCGGCGGGCGCATCGTGTTCGAGGGGCGGGACATGCGGGATTTGTCGCCCGAAGCGCTGCGGCGACTGCGCGGCGACCGCATCGCCATGATCTTCCAGGATCCGACATCGACCTTGAATCCGGTGATGCCGGTCGGCGCGCAGATCGCGGAACTCTTCCGCTGGCACCGATCGGGGGTGGACGGTGCGGAAATCCGGCGCCGCGTGGTCGCGCTGCTCGCGCGCGTGGGCATCGACGAACCGGAACGACGTGTCCGATCCTATCCGCATGAACTCTCGGGCGGCATGCGCCAGCGCGTGGTGATCGCCTGCGCGCTGGCGCTCGATCCGGCGCTGGTCGTCGCCGATGAGCCGACGACGGCATTGGACGTCACCGTCCAGGCGCAGATTCTCGAACTCGTGCGCGATCTGCAGACGGAACGCGGCACCGCGGTGCTGCTGATCAGCCACGATCTCGGCGTGATCGGTGAAATGTGCGATCGCGTCGCCGTGATGTACGCGGGCGTCATCGTGGAATCCGGCGCGGTCGACGACATCCTCGAGCGCCCGCGCCATCCCTATACGATCGGGCTGGTCGCTTCGCGTCCGCGGATTGGCCAACCTGATCAGGACATCCGACCGATCCCGGGCAGCGTGCCCGACCTCGCGAAGCTGCCGACCGGCTGTGCCTTTCATCCGCGCTGCGCGCTGGCGGATGAGGCTTGCCGCAACGTGACGCCGGCGCTGCGCACGATCGGCGCGCAGGCGGTCGCCTGCCACAAGGCCGTGTGATGGCGGCGTTGCTTGCGGTTGCCGATCTCGCCAAGGACTTCCCGCTCCCGGGATCCTGGCTGCGTCCGCGCCACGTGCGCGCCGTCGACGGCGTGACCTTCGCCATCGCACGGGGCGAGACCTTCGGGCTGGTCGGGGAAAGCGGCAGCGGCAAGTCGACGATCGGCCGCATGGTCGCGCGGCTGATCGAGCCGAGTGCGGGTACGATTCAATTCGACGGGGGCGACTGGCTGGCCCTGCGCGGCGCGACATTGCGCGCTGCGCGGCGGCGCATTCAGATCGTATTCCAGAGCCCCTATGCCTCGCTCGATCCACGCTGGCGGGTCAGCGACATCATCGGCGAGCCGTTGCGCACGCATCTCGACCTCGCTGCAGCGCCGCTTCATGCCCGCGTCACCGAGTTGATGGCGGCCGTCGGCCTCGACCCGGCGATGGCGCAGCGCTACCCGCATCAATTCTCCGGCGGTCAGCGCCAACGCATCGCGATCGCCCGCGCGATCGCGCTCGAACCTTCGCTGCTGATCGCCGACGAGCCTGTCTCGGCGCTCGATGTCTCCATCCAGGCGCAGATCCTGGCGCTGCTGCGCACGATTCACGCGCGCAGCGAACTCGCGATGCTCTTCATCTCGCACGACCTTTCTGTCGTCAGCCACCTCTGCGATCGCGTCGGCGTGCTCTATCGCGGTCGGTTGGTCGAGCAGGCGCCGACGCGGCGTCTCTTCGCCAACCCGGCGCATCCCTACACCCGCGCGCTGCTCGCGGCGATCCCGCGCGCCGGGCGCTCGCGCGCAGCAAGCGCGGGCGGTCTCGCATTGCCGAGGATCGGCGAGTCCGGCTGCGCCTTCGCGCCGCGCTGCCCGCATGCGCGGCCAGCTTGCGCCGAAGCGGCGCCGCCGGAGATGGTTCTCGCGCCGGGCCATCGCGTCGCCTGCTTTCGCGCCGGCGAGATCTGATCCGCGACCAGCAGGCGCACCCATTTTTTCCCGGGCGCGTATTAGTATGGCGTCCTGATGAGCGACCCGAAACCTCGAGGCTTGGCCAGGTGGAGCGACATCACCGCGTGGCTCGGGCGGCAGTTTTCGCCCACTGCCGACGACATCGCGCGCGCCGCGTCGTCGGAGAAGGCCAGCGAAGCGGCGCGTCACGCCGCCGCCGATGCCGCACCGGTGATCTGGCTCCTGGGCAAGGTGCAGAGCGGCAAGTCCTCGATCGTCCAGCGCCTGACCGGTGCAAGCGAGGTCGAAGTCGGCGAGGGGTTCCGGCCGATCACGCGCAGCGCGGCAATCTTCGACTTTCCCGCCGAGGCGCCGGTGCTGCGTTTCCTCGATACGCGAGGGCTCGGTGAGAAGGATTATGCGCCGGCTGAGGATCTCGCCGCGTGCGAAGCGCGCGCCAATCTGATCATCGCCGTCATGCGTGTCGGTGACCCTGCGCAGCTTGCAGTGCTCGCGCCGCTGCGCGAGATCCGGGCACGGCATCCCGATTGGCCCATCATCGTCGCGCAGACCTGGCTTCATAGCTTCTACCCGTTCCCGCCCGCCCATCCGACGCCTTATCCATTCACCGGCAAGCCCGTTGATGCCGAACTGCCCGGCGTCGCGCCCGACCTCGGCCGCGTGCTGCTGCATCAGCGCCGGCTCTTCGACGCCATGCCGGGAACGGCGCCGATCGTGTTCGTGCCGATCGATTTCACGCGCGCGACGGATGCGCTTGCGCCAGCGGATTTCGGCCTGGATGCGCTGCTGTCGGCGATCGAGCGTGTTGCGCCGGCGGTCGTCAGCGCTCGCTTGGCGGCGGCGCGCGCCGGCGAGGGCCAGGATATCGGTTCGAAGGCCCAGGCGCTGATCACGGGCTACGCCTTCACCGCCGCGGCGATCGATGTCGCGCCGATGGCCGGGATGGTCGGCGTGCCGATCCTGCAGGGCGCGATGCTGCATGCTCTCGCGCGACGCTTCGACGTGGAGTTCGGTCGCGACGCGATCATCGCCTTCCTTGGTTCCCTCGGGACCGCGACTCTCCTGCGCTATGCAGCGGGCTTCGGGCTGCGCCAACTCGTGAAAATGATCCCCGTTTACGGTCAGACCGCCGGGGCGGTCGCGGCGGGAGCCGCGAGCTTCGCCTTCACCTATGCGCTGGGCCAGGCCGCATGCGTGTATCTCGCGGCGCGTCGCCGCGGGATCACGCCTGCGGATAGCGAGATCGTCGATCGCTATGCGCGCGCGCTCGGCGAGGCTTTCGAGATCTTTCGCCGACAGAAGGGGAAGGCATGATCTGGTGGCGACTCGCGCGCGAGTATCGCAGCGAACTTGTCGCGGCGGTTCTGCTTTGCTTGCCACCCGTCGCGCTGATCGCCTTGGGGGGCGTTTGGCTCTGGCAACGGGGCCACATACTCGCTTTCCTCGCCCTGTGCCTGGTCGCGGCGGTCCCCGCGACCGCCTTGACGATTCGCCACCGCCGCGCCGTGGCGCGGGCGCCAGCATTGGCCGACATGGGACCTCAACCCGATTGGCCGGCGCGGGAGCGCGAGGCGTTCGCCAAGGTGATCGAACTCGCATCGATCGTCGAGCCGCTCGCGTTCGACGATCGCGACGCGGCGCTGACGCTCGTGCAGCGCACGCTCGAGACGGTGGCGTCGCATTATCGTCCCGATGCGGCGCACCCGATCGCCGCCTTCACCTTGCCGGAAGGCTTGTTGTTCATCCACCGTGTCTCGGACAGGCTGCGCTCGGCGGTGTTGGACTCGGTGCCGTTCTCCGAGCGACTGACCCTGTCGGATCTTCGCGAAGCGTTCCGGCTCACGGCGGCCGTGTCGCCGATCACCGATCTCGCGATGCGCGCCTACAATGTCTATCGGGTGGTGCGTCCGATCTTCAATCCCGCCGGCGCGGCCATCGCGGAGGCGCGCCAGCTGCTCTTCGGCGCCGCTTGGGATTCCGCGGCGAGCGGCGTGCAGCGCAAGCTGACGCGCCTGGTGGTGATCGAAACCGGCAGGGCCGCGATCGAGCTCTATTCCGGACGGCTGCGGCGAAACCGGATGGAACTCGACGCCGCCGCCGAGACGAGCGCACGACACGGCGCGACACCTGGCGTCAGGCCGCCGCCGCTCCGGATTCTGTTTGCCGGACAGGTGAATGCGGGGAAATCCAGCCTGGCCAATGCGCTCGCTGGGGAGATCCATGCGCCCGTGTCCCCGCTGCCGGGGCCAGAGGGCTTCCGCTGTTTCGAGGTGGAGGATCTCGAGGGGCGCGGATTCGTGTTCGTCGATGCGCCCGGAGTCGATGCCTCAGCCGCGGCCATTGCGGAACTCGCCGAAGAGGCGAAGCGCGCCGATGTGGTGCTTTGGGCCGTGGCCGCTCACCAGGCGGCGCGCGACGTCGATGCGCGTTGTCTCGGCGCGTTTCGCACTTGGTTCGCCGGGCATCCCGAGCTGAATCGCCCGCCGATCCTGTGCGTCGCCACGCATGTCGATCAGCTCAGCCCCTTCACCGAATGGGCGCCGCCCTATGACATCGTGCGGGCGGATCGCCCGAAATCCGCGTCCATCCGGGACGCCGTGCACGCCATCGCGAATGACCTGGATGTCCCCGTGACCGCAATCATTCCCGTCAGCCTCGCGCCGGGAAGAGAGCCGTACAATCTGGATGTGCTGCGCGCGCGGATCGCGAGCAGCCTTCCCGAAGCGCGCCACGCGCAGCTGGCGCGGGCGCATTCGGCACGTGAGGGGATCGATTGGTTCAAGGAGGCGTCGCGCCTCGTCAACGCGGGCCGTTCGCTGCTGTCATCCGGATAGGTCGGCTCGATCTGGACGCTTCGTGGGTGTGCCACGCCTCACGTCTGCATGCGATCCGCCGCCTTGAAGTATTTTCTGGCATAGGCGACGAGCTGGGCGTCGCTTGGATGATCCACGGTTTCGACGCCGACGATGATCTTCATCAGTCTGGGATCGTGATGATGAATGTGCTTCATCAGCTCCGCCTTGGCTTTCGAAGGGCCGGTGATGAGCACGGCGCCGGCATCGGCGATCGCTGCGGCGGTGGCGTGAAGATACTCGTGATCCGCCGCCGCGTGCCCGCTGCCGATCGAGCCCGCCTTGTGGTGGATGTGTCCTGTCGGGTGGTCGGGGTGGAGGACCAGTCGCTCGACGTCGCTCGGACCGAAATGGAACACCCGCGCCTCACGGTGATCGATCCAGACGACGGCATGGAAGTGATGTGCGTTCATGGCGTGAGTCCTCTTCTGCGAATTGGGTGGGGCATCGCGACGCTGCGCTATTTGGCGAGGGAGGCTATGTAGCCGGCGATGTCGTCGGTCTCCCGTCGGGTCAGCGAAAGAGCCGGCATCTGCGGATGAGGATCCAGCAGGAAGAAGGCAACGCGCTCCGCGCTGAAATTCGGCATCCGCGCCATGGTCGCAAATGGCGGCGCATCGGCGTTTCCCTGGCGCTGAGCAGCCGACACGAGATGGCAGCTCGCGCACATGCGTTGGGCGAGCTGTTCGCCCTTGGCGATATCCGCGGCCGATCCCGGAGATGCGCGGACCGTGAGGGCGACAAGGAGGGCGAGTGCCGTTGCCGACCGGCTCCTGAGTCTCGTCATTGCGGATCCTTTCCCAGAGGGTTGTCACAGGGACATGCCCAAGATGATTGCTGGTACTCGGCGCATGCTATCAGACGGGAAAATGGCGCCTGAAACTACTCGTCGGCTGCGGCGTTCTGACGCGCGCCGCGTCGCTGCGGGCTCAGGATCGAGCGGCCTGACTGCGCCTGACGTCGCGCTCGACATCGAGCAGTGCATCGATCACGGCGGGTAGCTTCTCGATCGCGCTCACCCCGTCCTGGACGCCGCCCTGCCAGCGCGTGCCTGGCGAGCGCGGGACGCCGGGGATCGCGACTTGCCAATACAATCCGCCGGGATGACTCACGAAGATCTGGTTCTCCCTCGGCTCGGAGCGACATTTCCTGTTTCCCCGGCTGCATCAATCGGCGATCGATCGGTAGACGAGTTGGCGCATCAAGCGACGATAGCGCAATCGGCTCGGGCCCGGCGCCTGCGCCATGAAGATCGTGATCAGCTGCAGCTTCGGGTCGACGAAGAAGCTCGTGCCCGCGGTGCCGGACCAGAAGAAATCGCCCGCCGATCCGGGCACGAGCGCGAATCCATCCGCCAGACGCACGGCGACGCCGAGTCCGAAGCCATAGCCGGGCGATTGCATCGCCGCGTCCCCCGGCGTGACCGGCGTCGCGATGCGGGTCCCGAGATGATCCGACGTCATCAAATTCACCGACGATCGGCTCAACACGCGCTCGCCGTCGAGCTCGCCGCCGCGCAGCAGCATCTGCGCGAAGCGATAGTAATCCGCCGCCGTGGACAACGCGCCCGCGCCGCCCGACTCCATTCGCGGCTTGACCGCGGCGTCGAAGACCTGTCCCGGAATCCGCAGAGTCTCGCCGCTGACGGGATCGATCGCGAAGGGCTGCGCGATGCGCGCGGTCTGCGCCGGCCCGACATGGAAGCCGGTGTCGGTCATGCCCGGCGGTTCGAAGAGTCGCGCCGCGAGGAAGCGGCCGAGAGATTCGCCGGCGACGGTTTCCACGATCGCGCCCAGCAGATCCGTCGACAATCCGTAGTCCCAGGTGCTGGCGGGTTGATGCGCAAGCGGCGCCTGGGCCAGGCGGTCGACGAATTCAGCGGGGCTGAGCTCGCGCGGATTCACCGCGATGCCCAGTCGTGCATGGGCCACGCGCACCGGCGCGTTGGCCGATCGCTCGCCATAGGTGAGGCCGGAACCATGCGTCAGCAGATCATGGAGCGTGATCGCGCGCGCGGCCGGCGCCATCCGATGGTCGAGAGTCCCGTTCGGACCGGGTTGCGCCACACTGACCATCGGCGCGCGGAACTGCGGCACGAATTCGCTCACCGGATCGGAGAGCTGTAGACGGCCTTCCTCCATCAGCATCAACACGGCGACCGACGTGAATGGCTTGGTCATCGAGAAGATGCGAAAGATCGAGCCGATCTCCATCGGCGAAACCGTCGCGGGATCCTGAACGCCGAGCGCCGTCGCATGGACGATGCATCCTCGTCGCGCCACCAGCACCACAGCGCCGGGAAGCTGCCCCGCGGCGATGTCCGCAGACAGCACCTGGTCGATGCGCTGGAGACGCTGTGCGGAAATCCCGTGCTGGCCGGGCCGTGCGACCGGCCGGGACATCGTCTCAGAACCTGTGAACTAATCGGCGTGGGGATGTGTACGATGAATCATGAGCATCGAGACCTCCCGTTCTTCGCCGACGCCAGCAGCGCTGTTTGGTGATCTTCCGCACTCGACGGCGAGCG
>Ga0163144_10013668_pt1 | contig 16919 bp, 9 predicted proteins | sample OliLak19BULKMAT1_FD_123175 | JGI IMG/M metagenome (GOLD analysis project Ga0163144, IMG submission 123175) | Freshwater microbial mat bacterial communities from Lake Vanda, McMurdo Dry Valleys, Antarctica - Oligotrophic Lake LV.19.BULKMAT1 | ecosystem: Environmental > Aquatic > Freshwater > Lake... | reverse complement strand
TCAACGCCTTCGATGGCCATCTGCGCGATGTGTCGGGATCGATCAGCCTGGCCGCAAAGAAGAAATATCGCGTGCTCGTGCAAGATCGCTATCGTCGCGGTGGAGCACGCTTCCAGTATGTGCTGACGATCCGCAAGCCGGTTCCGGATTTCTATGTTGCCGTTATTCATGGCCAAAATCCCGGACCGGGTGGAACGACGATTCGCCGTGGCGGTGCCGTGCATCTCGATGTGATCCTGCACAACCAGGAAGGATTCGGCGGACCCGTGACAATCTCGGCCGAAGGACTGCCAAAGGGACTTCACGCTCTGCCAACGACGATTCCAAGCGATACTCGCGGTACATTTGTCCTGTGGGCCGACGCCGATGCTCCCGATTTCGTCGGCCCAATTAAGCTCATCGCAACGGGAAAGAGCGGCGAGACGACGATTGTGCGCAACGTTCGGCCCTATACCCGCGTCTGGTCGAATCAGGACATGAATTCCAGTCGGCCAATGCGGGAGCTTGTCGTGGCAGTCGGAGAAATAGCCCCGTATGCACTTCGACCTGCGAGCGAACGCGTGGAAGTCATTGCCGGGCAGAAAGTCGATCTCAAGGTGCAACTCGATCGGAGTTGGCCGGATTTCAAGGGAGCTGTGACAGTCGTTCCGCTCGCATTTCCCGGGCCGATCAAAATGGGACAAGTGACAATCGCCGAAGGTAAGGCCGAGGCGACCGTGACGCTGGAAGTGCAGAACGGGGCGAAAGCGGGGGACTACACACTCGCCCTGCAAGGCCAGGCACAGGTGTCGTTCGCGAAAGATGCAAAGGGCACGAAGGCCAACTCGCTCGTGTCTCAGCCATCGCAGTCGTTCACGCTAGTCGTGAAGCCTGCTGCGAAAAAGTGAACTTCCATCGCGGTTACACATCCCACTCTGGAAGCCGACCTATCGGTTGGGTATCCTGCCATCATGATGCTGCATCGCCACTTCTTCTTTCTCCCGGCCACACTCTTCTTTTTGCTGTCGCTCGGCCACGGGCAGACACCGAAGGGCGAGGCCGAGCTGCTTCGAATCCCGGCCAAAACACCCGTGGACTCGCAGAAAGCGTTCGCCGTTGCACCTGGCTTTCGCATTGAACTCGTGGCCGCCGAGCCGCTCGTTCAATCACCCGTGGCCTGCGATTGGGACGAGGATGGCCGGCTCTTCGTGGCGGAGTTGCCCGAGTACAACGCTTACGCCAAAACTCGCGACCAAGGCCAGGGGCGCGTTGTTTGTCTTGAAGACACGGATGGAGATGGCGTCTTGGACAAACGCACGGTGCTGGCCGAGAATATCCCCTACCCGACAGGCCTAATCTGCTGGGATGGCGGCGTGTACGTCGGCGCTGCCCCGGAATTGCTCTACATCAAAGACACGGACGGCGATGGCAAGGCCGACAAACGTTCCGTGATCCTCTCGGGTTTTGGTCAAGACAAAGCGGGCGAAGGGCAACTCAATTCGTTTCGCTGGACGCTCGCCAATCGCATCCTGATTTCCACGGGCCTAGACGGCGGCGAACTCAAAACTCCTGAAGGCAAAGCCGTCTCTCTTCGCAGCACGAACATCTTGCTCGACCCTCGCACCAACAAATGGGAACCAACCAGCGGCGGCGGGCAGCATGGCATGTCGCTCGACGACTGGGGCAACGTTTACGTTTCCGGCAACAGCGACCCCATCCACATGTTGGCCTACGATGCCCGCTATCTCAAGGATGCGGCGCTCGTGCAAGCTCCGCCCGCCTCGGTGAATATTCTGCCGAGCGGCAAGTTCACCAAGCTCCACCGCATCAGCGAGGTCGAGCCCTGGCGCGACCTGCGCACTCGACTTCGAAAGGAGGGCAAAGTTCCCGGCTCCGATGAAGGTGGCACGCCGTCCGGCTTCTTCACGGGTGCGACCGGAGTGACCATTTATCGTGGCGATGCCTTTCCGCCGGAATTCAAGGGAGATGTGTTCGTCGGCGAAGTTGCGAACAATCTGCTTTTCCGGGCAAAACTGAAGGCAAGCGGGTCGATCCAACTCGCGGAACGTGCCGATCCCGATCGAGAATTCCTGGCCTCGAAAGACGTTTGGTTTCGCCCGGCACAACTCGCCAACGCTCCCGATGGCTGCTTGTATGTTCTCGACATGTATCGCGAACTGATCGAGGGGGCTGCGTTTCTGGCTCCGCAAGTATTGAAGAATGTCGATCCATCGGCCGGTTTCGATAAAGGCCGCATTTGGCGAATCGTTCCCGAAGGCCACAAACGCCGCCCCGCTCCGCGACTCAGCAAAGCGATAAACGAAGAACTGGTTCAACTGCTCGATCATCCGAACGGCTGGCATCGCGACACGGCCAGTCGATTGCTGTTTCAGCGACAAGCGTTGCCGGCCAAGTCGAATCCGGAAGCCAGTGCGATCAAGTCGCAGCTAGAAAAAATGGCGAGGGAGGCGAAGACTCCTCAAGGACGCGTTCATGCTCTCTACGCTCTTGCTCCGTTGGCCGGGACGAATGACAAACTCCTGAAGGATGCCCTTCGCGATTCGGACTCCCATGTTCGTGAACACGCCTTGAAACTCTGTGAACTCGACAAGCCCGAGGTGGTCCGAAAAGATTTGACCACTTTCGACATCTGGAACTTGCGTAGCGACCCGGACATCAACGTCCGCATCCAGCTCGCGAACTCTTTGAAGCACATCAAGGTCGCCTCCGCACAGCCCGGATCGAACGCCCACAATGAGTCGCTCGTCTTCGTGAACCTTGCCATCAGGGATGTTGCTGACCCGTGGGCCAAACTCGCGATCTTGGCCGGGATGGCCCCCGAGCATCACGGCACGACTTTCTCTCAACTTGCGACGTCGCAATATTTTCGCGGCGTGCCGGAAGGCCACGCGTTCATCCTTGCTCTCGCGGAACTGGCCGTATCCGGTGCGGAAGGCACGCATGGCCAGACTGTCCTCAACACACTTTCGGAATTGGCTTACGGCAGCCGAACGACTCGACCCGACCCCGTTTTAGCTCGGGCTGTTCTTCGCGTCGTGCGAACGCGTGGCTCGGGGCCGATTCAGACATTCCTCGACGATCAAAACAACGCGGCCACCATGAAGGGACTGTCGGACGCACTGCTGAAAGATGCCGTGATGACGGCGAAGGATACCCGAAAAACACCGGAGGTCCGCGTCCCCGCCATTCGAGATTTGCAGATCGCGAGTTATCGCGACATTGCGCCTGTGTTGGCTGAAACCTTGAAATCCTCGCAGCCGCCGACGGTCCAGATTGCCACCTTGGAAACTCTCGGCCGCTTTGGCGACGATTCTTCACCCGCGTTGATTCTCCAAGCTTGGCCCGCGATGACGCCGGCCGTTCGTGCGACTGCCACTGAGGTGTTGCTTGGCCGCAATAACTGGATCACTTTGTTTCTGGATGCCGTCGAATCCCGAAAGGTCGCGCGGGCCGACATTGATCCCGCACGAGTGGCACTTCTCAAAAAGTCCCCTTCTCGCAACATTGGCATTCGGGCGGGAAAACTATTTGCCGCTCCTGCCGATCGTCAAAAAGTCTTCGATGAATACCGCAAGGCTCTCGATATCAAGGGCGATCCAGTGAAGGGCAAGCTCGTCTTCAAGAATCAATGCTCGGCATGTCACAAACTCGACGGAGTGGGCGAAGAAGTCGGGGCCGATCTGAAAGCGATTCGCGATCGAGGCCTGGAAGGAGTGCTCCTCGCCATCATCGATCCGAATCGTGAAGTGAAGCCACAGTATCTCGCCTATCAGGCCGAGATGAAGAACATGCGCGTCGTCACAGGCTTGCTGACTGCCGAGACAGCCACCGGCCTCACGCTGCGAAGGGCCGATGGCATGAGCGAATCCATCTCCCGGACGGAGATCGAAAGCCTGCGCAGCCTGGGCATTTCATTCATGCCGGAGGGAGTCGAGAAGTTGATCGACCTGCCCGCGATGGCGGACCTACTGGCGTACTTGAACTCGATCAAGTAAGAGGGTCGCGGGTATTCGATGCGGGTGAACTCGTCCAATTGCTCCTCATATTCGAAGGGGTAGATTAACAACGCCCACATGTCCCAGGAGGACTTATTCATGTCGCGTGTCCTATCCAACGCCGCAATCGCCGAGTATCACCAGCGGGGATTTCATCTTGCTCGCGAACTCTTTGATCGCGACGAAATCGACTTGCTTCATCGAGCGGCCAAGGAAGATCACGAACTCGACAAACGATCCTTTGGCCGGGCCGATGGTGAAGGCGGCACGGTGCGACTCTCCCTGTGGAATCATCCAGGCGATGGTATCTATGGCATGTTCGCCCGATGTGAACGCATGGTGCGATCGTGTGAGAAATTGCTGGAAGGCGAGGTCTATCACTACCACTCGAAGATGATCATGAAGGATCCACGAGTCGGCGGGGCGTGGACCTGGCATCAGGATTATGGCTACTGGTATCAGAACGGCGTGCTCGAACCACTTCTCACCAGCGTGTCGATCGCGGTCGATCAGGCCACGAGAGCGAACGGGTGTTTGCAGGTGATCGAAGGTTCGCATCGCTGTGGGCGGATCGATCACATTCTCACGGGCGATCAGGCCGGTGCGGATCGCGAACGTGTCGATGAAGTGCTGAAGCGCATGCCGCTCGTCTATGTGGAAATGGAGCCGGGCGATGCCCTGTTCTTCGATAGCAACTTGCTGCATCGGTCCGATCAGAACAAGTCAGACTTTCCACGCTGGTCGATGATCTGCTGCTACAACGCGGCCCGCAACGACCCTTACAAGGACTCGCATCACCCTCGCTATACACCGCTCGCGGTTGTCGCGGACTCCGCGCTTCGCGAGGTTGGCGTCAAGCGATTCTCGGACGATCAATCGGATGTAGCCTGGCTAGAGAATTCCAAGGATCGCAGTGCCCGGCTTCTGGAACAGAAGCCGCGGCCGCAGGTTTGAGATATGCCAATGCGAAGAGCCGGACCTTGCGGCCCGGCTCTGGCGATCTCAATTGGACTCGTTGACTTACTGTCGGCTGACAACCGTGACCTTGCGGTCGTCGTCATTGCGCACCATCAAGGTGCTGTGGAAAGCCGGCTTGCCATTCAATCCTGTCATCATTAGCGTCCATTCGCCGGACGGCAATTCGACGGCAAATCGACCTGATGGATCGGCCTTCGCAGTCACTTCCACGTCTTGCTCGTTCACGAAACGAAGGGTCGTGTTGGCTCGCGGCGTGATGCGGTCATCACGGAGCACCAGACCCTGGAGCCGGCCGCCATCTTTCGTTCGGCTGGCCACGCGGTCGCCACGCAGTGGCGTCGCCGGGACCGGAGATGATCGACGTGGGCTGGATTCTTGTATTCCAGGGCTCTTAATCCGAGGTGGCTCCGAGGATTCGTTGACACCTGCATTGCCGCCGGCTTGTGGGATCCGCGTCGGCGATTCTTGAACACCTGCCGTCGGCGGGGTGTTGCAAGAAGGCTGCTCGCAAGCCGTGGGGCAAGCATAAGCAACCACTGGCTCCAGGTAGTACGACTTCCGCATTTCGGTCACGGGCACCATTCGGCAACGCTGCACATAACTCTGAACCGCGTTGCATTGCTGACGCAGCGAATACGAGGTATAGGGCGTCGCGACCGATTGGCTGCAACCCGTGCAAGGATCGTAGTAGCTCGTGTAGCGATAGCTCGTCGTCCCTTGCCAGTAGTACGAGGTGCGATAACTCGTGACCGGCTCGTAATACGACTCGGTTTTGTAGGTGGTTACCGGCTGATAGTAGCAGCGCTGGACGTAAGAAACAGACGGGCAGCAAGCCGGCGCGGGAGCCGGTGCGAAGTAGCTCGATCGGCTCGATCGGCCATTGCAAGTGGCCTGGAAAACATTGTTCCAGGCGGCAGACGCGTCTTCCGCTCCAACGGCCAACCAGCCGAGGGCGAGCGCGACCGCTGTTCGTGTGGTCATTCTCATAGGTGCGTTCTCCTCATGGTCGTGTCGCCGTCCACCGAGGGGGTAGGACCGGCACATTAAGCGTAAAGCGGGAAACCGGAATTCTGCATCCGATTTGGCCGCAAGCGCTACCCGTTTTTTGGGATGCGCCCGCATAAACGTTAAAGTCGGTGCATCCTGCCAACCACCCCTGGCTTATCAGCCGATTCGAGACAACCAGCCAAGCACTCGCTTGACTCTCGGGGATAGTCGCGTCCGATTGTACGCATCGGCTGCTTTCCGGAGTACTTCGCCAAAAGTGGGATACGGGTGAACAGTGTTAGCAATCCCCCTCAAGCCCGTTGCATTCGTCATGGCCAACGCAATCGTCGCGATCAACTCCCCCGCTCGTGGTCCAACAACCGTAGCACCGACGATGCGATCGGAGCCAAGCCGAACCAGGATCTTGAAGAAGCCTTCGGTTTCGCCTTCCAGAACCGCCCGGTCCACTTCCGTGAAGGGAACCGTGATGGCCTGAATGCCCGCTGTTTCACCCGTTCGACCGACCGAGGCCAACTCCGGCTCCGTGAACGTGCAATGTGGAATCACAACGTTGCTGAACTTTCCTCTGCCGAAAAACAAGGCGTTCCGAACGGCTAGTCGAGCCATCGCATCAGCAGCGTGAGTGAATCGCTGCGAGGTTGCCACATCGCCAACCGCGAAGATGCGTCGATTCGTGGTTTGCAGGCGATCGTTCACGACGATTCCGTCCTTCACATCAAACGCGATGCCGGCCTCCTCAAGCCCGAGACCTTGAACGTTTGGCACCCGCCCCGTTGCGAGGAGAATTCGATCGAACGATTGGCCTTCGAAGTTAGCCAGCGACGAATCCAGAATCGCGACGCCATCACGAACGAGAGATTTGCGAACAATTGCGGAGGCCTGCGGATCCTCCTTCGGCAAGATTTGGCCCTCTTTCGCGAACAATGTGACTCGAGAACCAAACCGAGCGAACGCCTGGGCCATTTCGCAGCCCATCGCGCCCGCACCAAGGATTGCAAGTCGTGCCGGCAACTCCGTCTGGTTGAACAGTGACTCGTTGGTCAGATAACCCGACGAGGAAAGTCCAGGCACATTGGGAATCGCGGGCCGCGAACCCGTGGCAACAAGGGCCTTGCGAAACCGGAGCGAGTGCCCATCGACCTTCAGTGTCCGGGTCGAAGTGAATCGCCCTTCACCGAGGAACACATCGATGCCAAGTCGCTGAAATCGATCGGCAGAATCGTTCGGGGCCAAGGCTGCTCGCATGCCTCTCATGCGTTCCATGATGGCCGAAAAATCCACAGTCACACCGGTCACTGTCACGCCGAAGTCGCCCGCCCGACGAGCATCCGCCACTGCTCGCGCCGATCGCACCAAGGCTTTGGAGGGAACGCAGCCAACGTTCAAGCATTCGCCTCCCAGCAGGTGCTTTTCGATGAGTGCTACCCGCGCCCCCACGCCGGCAGCAGCAGCGGCACTCACCAGCCCGCCTGCACCAGCACCGAGAACAATTAGGTCGTAAAGGGGCTTGGGAGCCGGGTTCTTCCAGTTGGCAGGCCGCACATGATCGAGGAGTTGTTGATCGTGAGGATCGTTCTGCAAGAGTTCAGCGGCCATTTGCGTGAGTTCCTTCGAGTTCGACCGTAAGGTAGTGAGCAGGCACCTGCCTTCATGGACACATGTATATTTACAAGTTCGGGATCAGGGTGAGTTGCCTTATCCAATTCTCTGTCGCACCAGGACTTTAGTCGGTAGTGGTACAGGCACCTACACGATCGTGAGCAATCGCTTGAGCATCGACCTAAGTATCCATGCCAAAATAACTTACCGAATTCGTTCTTGGCGGGTGCCATGCCCACGGCTTTGCGTGGGCATGTTTAGCCCGGAATCTTCACAGACATGCCCACGCAAAACCGTGGGCATGGCACACAAATTCGGTAATTTGATTTGGCGCGGCCCCCAAGGATCCCCGGCGAAATAACTTCCCGAATTCACGGTCGCCCGACTTTGGCAATAGGCTGCGCTAGAGGCCGAATTCACAATCTGGTCTTCAGTCCAACGGACTGCGAGCCCTTAGCCCAGAGCAACGCTCTGGGTACACGCTAGATGAAATCCAGCCTGAAGGGCTGGGAGCGGCTCCCTCAATGCCAAACGCAACGTTCGTCCCATTTTCGATTTCGCGTCCGTACGGCCCGCGAAGCTTGGAGCGTTGGGACAACGCGAAGGCCTCATGTCTCAGTCCTTCAGACTGAAAGAGAATTCGATCCCCGCGAACCCAGAGCGTTGCTCTGGGCTAAGGGCTCCCAGTCCGTTGGACTGAAAACAAAAGTCTGCGCTGAGACCCAAGCGGAATCCAGTTGCCGAGGTCAAGTCAGTGAATTCGGGAAGTTATTTCGCCGCGACTCCTAAAGCAATTTGAAATACATCCGTGACAGTAGTGAAAGTTGGAAATACGACAAACGTGACGACCGACGCTGGCACGGTGGTGACGTCCGAGCTGGTAAAGTGAGCGTGCCCGCATTCGTTTGGTCAATCCGATATTTAGTTGGCTGCGGACACGTTTCATAGTCGATCGTACCCACATCAACGAGCGTGCAGAGCGTGACGGTAATCGTGTCTCTCCTGGCTCTTATTTTCGGATTCATTACTGATCGCGGGACTCCACTCGGGGGTAAGCGTCCTTGAGCGCGCGGTGCTTGAGACTCACTAAAATCAAATGCGCCTTGGCCCCTTCGAGATCGTCGGCCAAGAGCATGTCGCGGACTTCCTCCAAGGCTTCACGCAGTTCTTCCGCGGCCTCGGCCTGTTCGCCGGTTAAGCCTCCGGAACGAATATAGACCCCTACCTGTAACTTGCGGACGAGCAGGTCCCATTGCTCCAGTCTTCGGATCGCATCGTTCTTGTCTCCCGTCCTCGTGGCAACGGCCGCCTCGGCATAAACAGCCGCGATTCGATCCAGGCATTCGTTACGGTTCGGGTAATACAAGTACGCTCCAACCACGCTGAAAGCAATCAAGCCCACGAGCGAAATCCCTCCCAGGATTGGTCCGGGAATGGTGACGTCCCATTTGGGTCGAGCCTTTCCAGTGTCAGCGTTTCGAGCCGTCAGCCACGACTCCGCTCGTCCTCCGCGATCGAGCCGTCGAAGGAACATTCCAGCCGCCAACATGCCGACGAGGCCGTAGCAGACCGTCTGTTCCAGCGGTCCGAAAGCCTCCGCCCATTTCAGGCGGATCAGTGGTGCGTGATCGACACTATGGGCTGGGAATGGGCAAGTGTAGTCGTCAAAAGCATGCGTGTGCTCTTCCTCCTTTTTGCGTGAATCGTACAAGAGCGGCTCCGCTGCGTAGGCCGTCACGAGGACGATCAAGACGTACGACAAAAACCATGGAATAATTCGCTTCCACCCGAAATCAACCAGCAGCCAAGCGAGTGTTCCAAGGCTTGTGCCAATCCCCAGCATGAAGAGGACAAGCGAGGCACCGATCGAGTTGCCGTGCTCGAACATCAGTCCGATCTTCATCATGCCGGGCAAAGGGGACGAATAGATGGGGACGGCCACAGCCGCCATGAGCAAAGGCGAAGTATGGTCGGCGTGCTGCATGGTGTGTTGCAGGCTACCGTAAGAAATCGCGCCAGCCAGCATAGCGGAGCCCAGCAGCCCGATCGCATAAAACCCCAGGTCTCGACCCGTGAGTTCGCGACACGCCGTTACAAATACTGAAAGAATTCGCTTTGGACCTTCGCCCGGCATCGGGACGGCATCTGCCTTTTCGGCGAGGAGCTTACACTCGCTTGCGTCGATGTTGCGTGCAAAGAATCTGTCCCAAAGCAAGCCGGCAAGCGTCGTGATGACCAGTGAAGCGGCCGCGAAGCAACAGATCACGGACGGCTCCGCCAGTGTGAGGCCATACAGGAACGAAATGGGATTGAGAAGCGGGGCGGCAAGCACGAAAGCTAGAACGGTCCCTCCGGGCACGCCCGATCGCCGCATCTCTCGTGCGACGGGAATGACACCCAAGGAACAGACTGGCAGCAGCATTCCCGCCAGCCAGCCGCGAAGGAGCCCATTCCAGCCACTTCCGAACAGCTTGCGAGTGCCGGCCGGGCCGACCATTCGGCGTAGCACGCCGGCCACCATCACGCCGATGAGCAGAGTCAAGCATGCTTCGATTGCAATTTGCCCCAAGCGTAGAACGAAGCCGTAGAAGATGGTGGACATGATCGCCTCGATGGTCAATTGGGATAAATGGGCACCGTCACTGAATTCAACACGTCGCGAATGACTGCTTCCGATTCTCCTTGAACACCGAGCCGCACATTCAAGACGGGCCCCGCAACCGTGCGAAGATCGTCCGGCGTAACAAATGGCCTGCCCTGCAAAAAAGACCATGCTTGGCCGGCACGTTGCCAAATTAACAGTCCGCGCGGGCTGAGACCGAGGGTGACTCGCGGATGATTTCGAATCGCTTCACCGAGATCGATGAGGTAGCTCTGCACGTTGGCGGCAACGACCTGAACGGCCACGCGATCTTGAATGGCTCGCAGCTCGCCGGTGCTGAAGCATGGTGCGGCACGATTCCCGGCGTCGGCTTCGCATGCCACGGCGGCAGCCAGCATCGAGTGTTGGCTGGACTTGTCGGGATACCCGATCGAGAGTTTCATCGCGAATCGATCGAGTTGTGCTTCCGGAAGCGGATAGGTGCCGTGATGCTCGATCGGATTCTGGGTTGCAATGACGAAGAAGACGGTTGACAGGGGATGACGAATGTTGTCCACGGTTGCTTGCCGCTCGGCCATGGCTTCCAGAAGGGCGGATTGGGTGCGGGGCGTCGTTCGATTGATCTCGTCCGTCAGCAAGACGTCCGCGAAAACCGGGCCGGCTTGAAACTCGAATTCACGTGTTTTCAGATTGAAGACGCTGAAGCCCGTGATGTCGCCCGGCAGAAGGTCTGGGGTACATTGCACGCGCGAAAACGTTCCGCCAATGGCTTGTGCCAGTGCTTTGGCCAGCGTGGTCTTCCCGAGGCCCGGCTTGTCTTCGAGCAGGAGATGCCCTCCGGCAAGCAAGCAGGCGATCACACGTTCGATCACGTCCGCCTTGCCGAGTAAGGCGGTGTTGAGTTGCCGACGAAGGCGGTCGATTGGTGCAATTGCTGCCCCGTTCATCATGCCGCCCCTCCCGTTACGTCCGACTTGCGGAAGTCTCGCCACGAGGAGCGACCAATCGCACGCCGACAGATTTCGCGAATTTCGGATTCCGGCAGCGGCGGATGGAGTTGCGCGGCATACGCCGCCCACTCGGCCAGTTCCACCACCTTGGGCATCGATTCCATGTGTAGCGCAGGTTCGCAAACCGTGCGGGCCCACTGTGCCAATGTTTCAAACTCGCGACGCGAGTTGCCGGCAAGTCGGCCTCTACGTTCGAGCAGTTTCGTGGTTTTCAGCACCACGGATGACCATGTTCGTCCCGGCTTCAGCATCCACACAAGCGTGAACGATCGATCGAGAATTGTCTTCCGCTTCCAGGCTAGAAGCAAAACCGCCAGGGCACCGGCAAGTAGTTCGATTGCGTTCCGAACGATCCACCGACCGAGGTCGCTCGCAGCTTCTTGGAGGCGATCCGCGAATGACTTGCGGGGCGGCAGAGTCTCGTATCCAGGCGTAGGCTCGATCACCAGCCAGTGCCCGTCGCGCAGCAGTATCTCGGGCCAGGTGTGCAAATCGGTCGATTTTACCGTGGTATGCTGTGAAACCGGATCGTACGCTTCCGGGCTGGCGTAATAGCCCAGGCACACTCGCGTGGGATAATTGAGCGTCCGCAGCATGAGAGTCGCTGCGGTGGCGAAGAGGTAGTCCGGCCCACTCTTGCTTTCGTTCAGAAACCAAAGGACCGGCGAAGGATGCCCCTTCGGTGGGACTGCTTTGGGATCGCAGACATATTCGGTGCGGAGCCGCGAGCCTATTGCGTCGATCTGCGGCCAGCCGCGAGGGATGGAACGGGTCCACTCTTCCGCATATCTGGCCATTTCTGACTTGAGTTCCGCCGGCACTGCGAATAGGTTCGGCTGAAAGCTCGGCACCGCAAATGCCTCTTCGGGCAGATTACGCGGGTCGAGCGTTCGGCACTGCGTGTGAACGATGACTCCGGATGGCGTTTTGGTGCGGCCGGCAAGTCCCAGTATGCCGTCGTAGTCGAGTTCGTAGGCGTCCGCACGCGTGACTTTGCGAATCTTGAACCGAGTCGTCATCGCGGGGGTCGGTACCAATCGATCCTTCAAGTCGGCGATTTTTATTTCGTGGCGATCGTCCTTCGCATACCAGTCGCCATGTTCACGACGCTTGACAGTCAGCATCCAGTCGCCGCCGTCGGACTCTTCATCGATGAAGCGGCCCTTTAAGGCAGGGGCTTGGAGCCAATATTTTTTCTCCACGTCGTACAAATCGTAAGCAACTGCCGCGATGTGCAAAGGTGTTCTTCCTTCGACCTCGAATACTCCGCGCGGCCCGCGTACCTGACCTTGGCGAGCATCCTTAGGGCCCCGACGCGATGTATCGAATTGGCGGTTGGCGCGACGATTTTCCGGCAGTTTCTTGTGATTTTCCTTGACTCTCTCTTGGCCGGCGGCCACAAGACGCTCGTCGCTCTCTCGTGGTTTGTGAGGCGGGCCGTACAAATCTCCCACAACATCGAGCAAGCTGTCCTCCCGCGATTCGATGAACAGGTCGGATTCGACCATGCCGACACTATTGGCCTCCAACCCCGCCGTTTCCTCGGGGCCATCGTTAGTCCCATGACGAGCGAACGGATCCTGTTCGCCCGTGCCGCCCGAAGTGGGCACGAGTTCGCCCAAAGTGCCAATCACCTCCTTGGGTCCAGCGAGCGTAATGGCGAGGCCGACGGCAGCCAGGAGGCCGAAGAGGATCAACTCTCGAACGGGAAATTGCAGTCGAACTTTGAATGCTTGCTCGAGGATGTTCGTGGTCGCTGAGATACTCGCACTTTCTGCGCGATAAGCAAAGACCAGCCACAAGCCGCCGCAGGCGGCCAGCACCGTCAATGCGTACGGGATGGCAGGCTGATCCCCCATGGCCGAAGCGAACAATGCAAGGAAGAGTGAAACGATGGCGGAGAGCCTGCGGTAAACTCGCCAGGAGGCCGCCGCCGCTAGGCCCATTCCCAGCACTCGCAGACCGTTGACCAATTGCATTTCGAGTGGTTGGCCTGTATTGGTAATTTCACGCAGTACCGGCTCGATTGCGATCGGCAGGGCAAGTGCCGCCACGAGCACGAAGGTGAGCCATAGCGGAGGCTTCTCGGAATCCGTCTTCGGACTAGGCAGGAAATAACTGCCGAGGATGGTCAGCCCGAAAACACCCAGCCCGAACCCGACGCCAAAGCGATCGGGGATGCCATCGAGATGAGATGCAATCTCGCAGGCGACATATGCCTGAGTAGCAAAGAGAATCGTGGCCCAGCGAGCCGATCGCGTCGGATCAAGAGCCATGACGAGCCTCCGACCACCCATATCGAAGGGCATGTGGAACACGCTCGGGGCCATCAAATTCGATCCAAGGACGGGGTGCGTTGCGGATCGGTCCTTCGCCGCATGAAGGAAACGACGCCCGTTCTAAATCGGGCTCTTGAAACTCGTTCCTACGAAGAACCGCCCAACGGATACCGGCCGAATGCGATGCCAACCGGACATGCCCTTCGTCCGTTGTGATGCCGATCCGGACCCCCGTCGCGACTCGACCGACTCCAGTTCGCAAAACCTCGCTCAACGGCAACTGTCCCGAATCGGGCAGGCGTGCGAGGCCATCCATGATTCGCAAAAGTTGAACGCTGCCGGATGCGGGCGGGCAAACAAATCCAGACCAGACGGTTCCGACCTGAGCACCAGTTTCGAGCCAACCTTTCGCCAGGCTAGCCAGGATGCGGATGCTCCATTCCCTCGATCCATTCGGCCCCAACGTGTGAATCGTGGGATCGGCATCGAGAACCAGCAAGACGACCGGGCGGGAATTGGAGTGGAGTTCGCAAACAATCAGTCGATCGTGCCGGGCGGATTGAGCCCAGTGAACTCGGCGCGGGGAGTCGCCGCGACGATAGGGCCTCAAGCCCACAACATCGCCCATCGTTCCAACTTTGTTACGCGTCACGTTGCCATCGATAACGTCCTCGCCGTCCATGACCGGAACCGGACCCACGGGGAACGTTTGCGGCCAGACGAGAAGCGGTGAATCGCAGGAAGCCAAGCGTCTCGGCTCCCAAATACCGAAAGGGAAGCCCGTCGAGAGATACAAGGGAGAGCGGGGATACACGCCCCGGATCGTCGGTCGAAAAACCCATCGCGATTCTGCCTGAATGCGGCTGGGGATGCCTCCGAACCGAACGGAAAGAGAGCGGTCGCGTTTCTCGTTACCCTCACGCAACGCCAGCCCCCACGATGGAATTGGCAAATGATTCGTGGTCCGAGCGAGAATTGCAACCGCTTCGCCTTCCATCGCTCGGGGTTGCTCGAAAAAGATGCGCGTCCGATTCCCCCGCACAACGATCCACGGCCAGCAGATTCCGGCCGCCAGCACGAAAGCGATCCCTCCCGACAGGGTAAAGATGCGAGGATGGAGAAACAAACCACAAACGATCGCCACGAATAGCGTCGCGACTAACACGCCCAAGGGCGTTCCCATCGTCCGCCGGACTTGTGCGCTAAAGCCAGGGAAGAAATCGTGCGTCGCACCCTTCTGGAACCAAGCGAAGTATCGAAGTAGATGCGGCATGTGACACTCAACCGGAGGAGTCAAGGCAATTTGACTTGGTTGTAGCAAGTATGATTATGTAATACCATCTTGGTACGTCGTTGCAAAGTATTGAGTTCGATCTTTTTTGTGAAACGTGGACCGGGCTAGCGGCCGATCGGCATGCGAAGACAGGCCTTGAGAGTTGCGAACCATCTCCGATCATACCAGGCCGCCTGCAAATACCATTTCGTGGATTGCAGCGGGTGGTTGGATCGAAGCACATACCCCATCGTCCGACAGGTTGAGCCCCAAGCTTCCGCTTGTGCCGCTCGATCTGCGAGTTTTGCATTCCCTCGGCCGACGAGCGAACGATTGAGAATCGTGAGCACACTCGCGATTCGTTCCGTGATCCTGCTGGACAGATTCAAGTGGCCGGTGCGGTAGCGGACGAGAGGCAAATCAACGAAGTCAAATTCAAAGTGGCGTGCGACTCGTAGCCACAGGTCGTAGTCGATGGCCAGGGAGAGATGCGGATCGAACATGCCGATGGCTTCGAATACGTACCGGCGAACGATGACAGAGGAGAAGCAAATCGGATTCGCTCGAAGCAAGTCGTCGTAGATTCGGCCACGAACGAGGGGGCTGGTTGCTCGTTCAATGTCTTGCCCGTCTTCATCCATCGTTACGCGATGGGCATAGACGACGCCAACATCTGCATCGACGAACAAAGGCAATTGGCGTTCGAGTTTGGTTGGCAACCATTCATCGTCGCCATCGAGAAAGGCGATCAGCGGCGCAGAGGAGAGTTGAATGCCCAGATTCTTGGCCCGCGATTGGCCCAGTCCGTCCGTGCGGATATAGCGCATTCGCGGTTCGCTGTTGAATTCTCGAACAACTCGCGGCGTATCGTCCGTCGAGCCGTCATCAATCACGATCAGTTCGAGGTCGGTCCAGGTTTGCTGAAGTACAGATCGAATCGCACCGGCCAGATACTTGCCGTAGTTCCGAGTCGCGATGACAACGCTGACAGCGGGCATTCGGTTCACGGTGCCAGGGACTTCATGTACGCTGTCGCCACAGGCGAAATGCAGAACCGATATTTTCCCGATGGCTCCTGAGGAATCGCTTCCACCATCTCGAGTTCATATTTCATCCGGGGCCCGAATGTGCTTCGAACCAGAGACTCGATTTCGCGATGCGAGTCGGACCCGAAACCCTCTCCTGCAACCATTCGCAATCGCAGAAGTGTCAGATTTTCCTGAACGATTTGCACCTGTGCCGCACCGCGAATCTCCGTTGCGAAATGATCGGTTAGTGAAATCCCCGAGATGAGCGAGCCCTCGGGGGTGAGAACGTAGTCGGCATCGCGGCCAAGGACACTTTCAACCATCGGCATACCGCGGCCACACGAGCAGACACGATTGCTCGGCACGACGACATCACCCACCTCGTAACGAATCAGCGGCATGGCCCGGTTGCGCAGATCGGTCACCAGCAGCCGGCCCGCGTTCGTCCGGCTATCGGGCACGATTTCGCAATACACGCCATCGGCATTCATGTGTAAGCCCCGATGCTCCTCACATTCACTGGCAATCAGGCTGACTTCCTCGCAGCCATAGCGATTCGTGACCGGCGTGCCAAACGCTTCCTCAATGACGGTTCGTTGCCAGTCGTGCAGAATCATCGCGGAAGAAACGATTCCATCCGGTCGGATTGAACCTGGACATGCCGCGCGGACATAAGAAGCGAACAAATAGAGAGAATGAGCGTGGCCGAACATCAATCCGGGCGGATTGTACTTCAGATGATCCGCAAACGACTTCAGCCTGGCCCGGTCGATATCGAGCGTGTTGAGGTAACTCTCGCGATCGAAGAACAGGCGTCGCAACTTGGCCTTCCAGTTGCCGCGATCCGCGACGCCGTGCCCCCATAGTCTTGCCACCCGTTGACCGAGCCGCCAGCCGCTCCATTGATCGGACCGTATCGTGCAAGCCCGCTTCCAAGCCAGGGCGTCGGGATCGACAAAAATCGTGAGCGGCACGCCCGTGGAGCCCGACGTCGTTTTGCGGGCGACCTTGGAATTGCGATAGAGGTCGGAGCGCAGCCGTTCGCCGTGCTCGCGAATGTTCGATTTAGTCAGAATGGGGAAGGCCCGTAGGTCTGCCGAGCTTCGAAGGGCTTCCGGGTGAAGCCCGAGCGATGCCCACCGTTCCC
>Ga0163144_10013667_pt1 | contig 16921 bp, 12 predicted proteins | sample OliLak19BULKMAT1_FD_123175 | JGI IMG/M metagenome (GOLD analysis project Ga0163144, IMG submission 123175) | Freshwater microbial mat bacterial communities from Lake Vanda, McMurdo Dry Valleys, Antarctica - Oligotrophic Lake LV.19.BULKMAT1 | ecosystem: Environmental > Aquatic > Freshwater >... | reverse complement strand
TCAACATCAACATCAACATCAACATCAACATCAACATCATCGCCGGCGTCCGACGGATCCCGGATTGTCGAGGTCACGATTTGCGAGCCCAGCATGTATCCGGTGTTCGCCATGGGAACAGATATGTCGATGCTTCCCCAGCCCTGAGCGTGCGACACAGCAAGAGGGGAGGCGAGAAGACCCAACAGCGTCAGAACGATCAGTCTAACACCGATGATCATGGACAGCTCCGGAGAAGACAAGTTGGGAATGTTTGATACTTTGCCGTGCGCACCGGTTCAACCCGCGCAACTCAGAGAAACGACTGCAAGCTCGCGGCTGGCCCGCCTGGCCTGCGGAGAAGGAGCGAACCGCAACGCGAGTGCCCTATGGCCGCTGTGCAGATGGGTTTGATCTACGTGAATCCGGGAGGACCGAACGGCAATCCCGACCCCATCGCCGCAGCTCGTGATATCCGCGAAACCGTTGGTTACATGGCGATGAATGACGGAGAGACCGTCGCATCAATCGCTGGCGGTCATGCCGTCGGCCAGGCCCCCGGCACCCGCGAACCCTCCAGATGTGTCGGCGCAGAACCCGCAGCTGCAACAGTCGACAGGCAAGGCCTGGCTTGGGAAAACAAGCGTGGCAGCAGCAACGCCAGCGACACCGTCTCCGGCGGGCTGGAGGGCGTCTGGTCCGCCAACCCGATCGCCTTCACGACGCAGTATCTGCACAATCTGTTCCAGTATGAACGGGCCCGGACAAAACGCCCCGCAGGCGCGCTCCAGCGGATGCCAGGCGACAAGGGTGCCGCGGATCTGGTTCCCGATGCCCGCGACAAGCCGGTTCGTCACGCGCCGATCATGTTCACCACAGATCTCTCGCTGAAGTTCGATCCCGCCTATCGCGAAATTTCTCTGCGCTTCAACAGAAATCCGGAGAAGGTTGCAGATGCATTCGCGCGCGCCTGGTTCAAGCTTACGCACCGGGATGTGGGGCCCCGCTCGCGCGATGTCGGCAAGGATGCGCCGTCGCGGCAGTTGACCTGGCAGGACCCTCTCCCATGTCGCCAATCAGGCTGTGATCCATTCATCGGACATCACGCAACAGAAGCCCGGAAGTCTGGCGTCGGGTTTGACCGTTCCGGAGCTCGTCAGAACCGCGCGGGATTCGGCTGCCCGCTTCCGCGCAACCGATACGCGCGGCGGCTGAATGGCGCCCCGATCCGGCTTGAACCGCAGACCCACTGGCCGGCGAACAGCCCCGCCGAACTGGATTTTGAGCCCGCCAATCCGGGCATCAGGAATGGGCGGCGCTTTGTGAACTGCCCGTTTGAGTAACCGATGTCGTGCTCTGCTGGGTTTCGAGCAGACCGGCAACATCGAACGTTGCTTTCCGATCCGCCAGGTTTTCTGGGCCTGAGGGGGCGATCTTCGGCGGTACTGGCGGGTCCATTTCCCCCTCGCCGCTCAGCAAAGGCACCGCGGTCAGTCTCGTCGGAGGGGTGCTCAAGGACCTCTTCTGGCCCATGAGGTCGTTTGTGCCGGGCTGAACCCGCTGCCGAAAGCGTGCAAAACAGAAAACTGCGGCAATCCAGCGCTCTCCTCGCCTCGTATCAACCACCTGAAGCTTACAACATCACGTGTGGTCGACGGGGCAGGGAGACGCATCGTGAAGTTGAAGGTCAAGGTGCCCCAGGGCCTTGCGCAGCTGGCGTTCGTGGTCGCCGTAGTCGGTGGAGCGCTCTACCTCTCCTCCGCACTGGCGCCACGGGTCAGCAGCACGCAGCCAACCGCCCGGATCGCGGTCCAGAAGCCAGGCGTCAGTATCCTCGCTCCGAGCACGATCGACTTCGAACCCGTCGTGACGCTGTCAGGCGTAGTGGAAAACCGGACCCGGACCGACATCTCCGCCCAGGTCGGGGGGCGGGTTATCCGTGTCTCACCAAGCTTTGTCTCCGGCGCAACCGTACTGATGGGCGAGGTCCTTTTTGAACTGGATCCGGCCGACTATGAGCTGGCGCTGGAAACAACCGGGGCTGAAATAGCGGCTACGCAGAGCGAGCTGGAGCAATTGCAGATCGCCGCCGACCTTTCCGTCCGTGAGTGGCGCGAGACCTATCCCGACCGCGATGTTCCCCCACTCGCCGCCAAGGTGCCGCAGCTGGCCGCCGCGCAGGCGCGCCTCAAGGCCGCCGAGGCTTCGCGCGGCAAGGCGCAGCTTGCGCTCGAGCGCACGAGGATCCTTGCGCCTTTCGACGCGCGGATTCTCCAGACCCAGCTCGATGAAGGGCAGCTGATAACGCCGAACCAGCTTGTCGGATCAGCCTTCGCCCTCGAGAACGTGGAAGTCGCCGCCGCAGTTTCGGCAGCGGAGATCAGCCTGATCGCGCCACATATCGGACGCGCCGTCCTGCTCGACCGCCCGGGTTATGGAGACGGGACAGGTAAAGGTGTGATTGTCCGGACAGACGCGCAGCTCGATGCGCGCACCCGCCTTGGCCGGATCTACATAAGGATTATCGAAGCCCCTGAACTGATGGTCGGGGAATTCGTCAATGTTGTGGTTCGGGGCAATCCGGTCCCCGGTGCATTGCAGCTGCCGGCTTCGGCGCTCGTTGGACGCGAGACCGTCTGGGTTGTGTCGGGCATGCGTCTCGCGCCGAGGCGCGTGACGGTCCTCTCCGCAACTGGCGACACACTTGTTGTGGCGCCGTTCGATACCGCGGACGGCGTCGTCGTCCTGCCGCCGTCTGAGCCAGAACAGGGACTTGAGGTCAGGGTTCTGGCGGCTGCCGCAACGCCAGCCGAGCTTGCCCGAAACGAGCTCGCCGATGTCCGTTGACAAGGACGGCGGAGACGCAGGCAGCGGCCTGGTCGGCTGGTTCATCCGCAATCCGGTCGCCGCCAACCTGCTAATGGCGATCCTGATCATCGGTGGCGTGCTCTCGGCATTGAGTTTGCGCTCCGAGGCGTTTCCGACGATCACTCCGGGGATTGTCAGCGTTTCTGTTCCCTATCCGGGCGCCACACCCGCAGAAGTCGAAGAAGCCATAACACGCCGCGTCGAAGAGGCTCTCCTTGGCCTCGATGGCGTAAAGAGAGTCACTTCGCGCGCATCCGAGAATGTCGGCACCATCAATGTCGAGGCGGCGGACTTTGTCGACATCCGCAAGCTCAAGGACGATGTCGAGGCAGCGGTTGGTCGTCTCAGCCAGTTTCCACCTGAAAATGCCGAGAAGCCCGTTGTCGTCGCCCCTGAGGCAACCGGGGATGTCGTAACGTTAGTCGTACTGGGCGATTTGCCGCCTGTTGAGCTCAAGCAGGCAGCCGAGCTGCTTGAGCGTGATCTGTTGTCGTGGCCGGGCGTGACGCTGGTGTCTCTTGCGGGTGATCGCGATTACGAGATCGCAATCGAGGTCAGTGAGGAAACGCTCCGGCGGTACGACCTGACTTTTTCGGAAGTGGCCAACGCGATCCGTTCCTCCTCTGTTGATCTTGCCGCGGGTTCGATCACCGCCGAAAGCGGTGAGATACTGCTGCGAACCAACGAGAAGCGGCAGACAGGCGAAGGGTTCAAATCCATCGAGCTACGAACGCTCGAAGATGGCGGAACGCTGACTGTCGGTGATGTCGCTGTCGTAAAGGACGGCTTTTCCAGATCACAGGTATCGAATACCTATAACGGCAAGCCGGCAATTTTCGTTCAGGTATCGCGAGCCGGCGCCGAGGACCTTCTGAAGGTGCGCGGCGCAGTCGACGACTTCATGTCGGAATACACGCCCCCCGCCAGCGTAGAGGTTGTCCTTCTGAAGGATCAGTCGCTTCTGCTCTCGGAACGCGTAAACCTTCTCACTCGCAATGCGCTTTTCGGCTTTGCGCTTGTCTTTCTCTTTCTGGTCCTGACGCTTGATCTCAAACTTGCGTTCTGGGTCAGCACCGGGATCGCGACAGCCTTCATGGGCGGATTTCTGATATTCGGCGCGCTCGATGTGACGCTGACCCAGATATCGCTTTTCGGTCTGATCATTGTTCTTGGCCTCGTCGTCGACGACGCCATTGTCATTGGTGAAAGCATAGACGAGGCGCGTCAGGCCGGCGATTCGGGCATTGCGGCGGTAACGCGGGGCGTCAGATCCGTGGCAGCCCCCGTCATTGTCGGCGTGGCGACAACTGTCGTCGCATTTGCGCCGCTCCTGCTGACGGGAGGCGCTTTCGCTGAAATCTCACGGGCGATTCCGATCGTTGTGATCGCCGTTCTGGCAATGTCACTCATGGAGGCGTTGTTCATCCTGCCGTCTCACATCAGCCATGGCGGCGACTGGTCACGCGGTATCCTGAAGCGCATTCAAACGCAGGTCACCAAAGGCATTCGCTGGTTTGCAGACAACTTCGTCTTCAAGACAACGCTTCTTGCCGCGCGTCGGCGCTATACCACCCTTGGCCTCGCACTGGCATTTTTCGTGTTCTGCGTCTCCCTGGTCGGCAATGGTGTTGTCCGCTTCATTTTTTTTCCAAACATCGAAGGCAATGAGCTGGCCGCATCGGTGACGCTCCCGGCCGGTGCGCCCTATTCGCGAACCGTCGAAATTGTCGATCATCTGGAGCGCTCGGCGCTTGCGGTGGCCGACAAGGTTCGAGACCAGACCGGCGAGATACTTTTTGTTTCGGTCTCCAAGACTGCCGGAGGTCGTGCAAGTTCGGGCGGCGGTCCTGGCAGTCAGAGTGGGTTTTCAGCGTCCGAGAATATCGGCCAAGTATCGATCGAGCTGACGCCGTTTGGCGGAAGAAAAATGTCGGCGGCCGAAATCGAGCGGCGATGGCGCGAGCAGGTTGGCGTTGTCGACGGCGTTGAACGTATCAGCTTCAACTCGGCCATCGGAGGATTCGGATCCGACGTCGATCTCGAGCTTACGCACGGCAACGACGGTGTGCTCCTGGCTGCTGCAGCAACGCTGAAAGCACGGCTTGCCGGCATAGAGGGCGCCAACCAGATCGACGACAGCTATGATCTGGGCAAGGGTCAGCTGGTCTTCAAGCTCACGCCGCTGGGCCAGTCGGCGGGTATAAAGCCTGCGGACATTGCACGGCAGATGCGGCAGGCCTTCTTCGGCGACGAGGTGCAGCGTATTCAACGCGGGCGGGAGGAGGTGCGCGTCTATGTGCGTTACCCGGAGGCGGCGCGCAGAACTCTGGCGAGCCTTCAGGACTTCCGTATTCGGCTTCCACAGGGTGGCTCGGCACCACTTTCGACTGTCGCCAGTATCGAGGAGAGCCGCGCCTACTCTTCCATCTACCGCATTGATGGGCGTCGAGTGGTAAGCGTTACGGCGGAGATTGACGAAACTGTTTCAACGGCAAACCTGGCCAATGCGAAAATTGTCGCATCCATCATGCCTGAGCTTGAGGCGGCCTATCCCGGGCTTCGTTGGAACCAGGGCGGGGCCATTCAGGCGCAGTCGGAGGATTTCGCTGGCCTTGGTCAGACCTTCCTGATCGCACTCCTTGCAATCTATGCGATACTTGCGACGCAGCTGAAGTCCTATTCGCAGCCCGTGGCGATTCTCGCGTCCATCCCGCTGGGTTTCGCAGGCGCAATTCTTGGACACTATGTTCTGGGATACGATCTGTCGTTCGTGTCGATGTTCGGAATGGTCGCGCTTGCAGGTGTTGCGGTGAACGCATCCGTCGTCCTTGTTGACCGATACAACTCACTGATCAAACAGGGCTACGAGCGTGAGACCGCTGCGGCTATGGCGGCAGCGGGACGCTTCCGCGCCATTCTGTTGACGACGGTCACGACCGTTCTGGGGCTCTCATCACTTCTTTTCGAGACAAGCCCGCAGGCCCAGTTCCTCATACCGATGGCTGTCAGTCTCGGCTTCGGCGTGCTGGTATCGGCTTTTCTCGTGCTGTTCGTAACGCCAGCGGTCGCCATTGTTCTAAGCGATATGAACGGAAGTGCCCGACGCCGGGCAGCCGTCCCATCCGCTGGCGCGCATGCCGAGTAGGCGGCCGTGTCGGTCGGACATACCGACTGATCCGATGATGGGCCGCTGACAGTGTCCTCAACGGGCGCTCGCCTCTCGGCGCGCTTGTGATCAGCTGCAGACGCACTTTTCCGTCTGGCCTCGTGCTTCGGCAGCGAGCCGCCTGAGGAGGGTGACCACGCTGGACGGAAGGTTTTGGGCAACAGTGATCGCCCAATCCCGCCTATCGCCAATTCCTGAAGCCGCGAAGCCGCCAGGACGAGGCCTTCATGGAAACGAACATGCCTGGCAGAGGCTTGCACGAGCGAATGCACAACGACATCCGGACCGTGCGGGAGATTGCCCAGTGAGCGGGCTCGCAATCCAGGTTTTTCAGCCGGGCGTGAATCGATCTCTCTAGCCAGCAGCCGTTGCAGGGCTCGGCGGTGCGTGCCGAGGCGAGGGGCGGTCACCGACGCGTTGTGCGCGCATTCGGCGATCACGTTCAGGATGTGTTGGAGACCCACGGCGTTCGCGCTGAACGGGTGCTCGGGCGGTTTTGCTGCGCCTCCGATGCACGCGCGCAAGGCATCCGCGATTTCATCGGAGTGATCCGCAGATGAGTTGGCATCGTACCACTGGAACATCGCCTAGGATTGCGACACGCCCTCCAGCACGATCTGTCCAACCTGGAAAAACTGGTCGCCATTCGTCTCGAACAAGCAAATCCACCAAAGCAGATTCAAGAAGGAAACAAATGCGCAAGCTCCTCCCCCTTATCGCAGTCGCAGCCATGCTCGGCACCACCGCATGCACCACAATGACCGAAGCTTCCACCACGATGTCAGCACCTGTTGCAGCCAGCGACATCGTGGATACCGCTCTGGCGGCCGGTCAGTTCAAAACGCTTGTGGCTGCCGTTCAGGCGGCCGGTCTGGAATCCACGCTTCGCGGCGCTGGACCTTTCACCGTCTTTGCGCCGACGGATGCTGCCTTCGCTGCTCTGCCAGCAGGTACCGTTGCGGATCTTCTGAAGCCGGAGAACAAGGCCAAGCTCGCCGCGGTCCTGACCTACCACGTTCTCGCCAGCAAAGTTCCGTCATCGGCCGTGGCCGGCAAGACGGTCGAAGTGGCGACCGTCCAGGGCAAGACAGTGAAGGTCATCGGCGCATCTGACGGCTCCGTGACCGTAAATGGCGCGAAGGTTGTGGCTGCGGATGTCAACGCCTCCAATGGCGTCATTCACGTCATCGACAAGGTCATCCTCCCGCCGATGTAGGTCAACGTACCGAAGCCGAGAGCGACCCATCTCCGAAAGGTGTTGCCCAGGTTGGCTGCCGCCCTCGCCTCTCCCCAGGTGAGGGCGGCATATTCTCTCGTGCTGGAGATTTCTGAAGTCTCAACCGAACGATGACCCGGTAGAAGAGCTGGCGGTCCCGAGGATTTGCATGTGATACGACCTCATGGTCGGGAAAAGGCTCGAGCGGTTCTCGGCGAGCCGCCGAAGCGCTGGTGTGAACCGGCGTGGGGTCACGGCGCCGATAGGCGCGCTACGTCATCGATTTCCTGAACAGCGGCGGGGTCCTCGACGGCGCATGTTCACAGGACGTCGCTTGCGGTCTCTCCAGGCGACTCTGCGGCCGCATGTCGTCCAGGCGGCAGGCAAGGGGGGCTCGACCTCCGTCATGGTCGCCCCGTCACGGGCCGCCTGGCCCGATCCTCGTGACGCTCGCCACAGAATCCTCCTCGTCACCCGGGCAGAAAGGCCTTGCCGGATTCTGCCTCCACCCGTGGGGTCCTTCGAAAATCCTCCTGCCAGATCGGACGGCCTTGCTGTTGCCGCGATCTCGGTTTCGAAGGGTAAGGTCGGTGTTTGGGGGTATCATGAAGCCGTGGAAAACACTCTCGACGGTCGTTGCGCTGCTATCGCTCTGCGGGTGCCAGAGCCTGACTGTGCTGGCCCTCAAATCGTTCGACCAGAAGCCTTACTCAATGCCGATTGCAGCACAGCAACTGGCTGTGGTTGCGGTCCCGGTCGAAGCGGACGCGGCTGGAACGCTCGCCGCGGATGCCGATCCGGGCGCGGCGTCTGTCGCGTCGACAGAAAGCAATCTCCTGGACTTCGCCGAAACGGCGCCAGAGGCCGAACTGGTCCGGACCGACATACGCGGACAGGGCGATGGACTCATGATGGACGATCGGGTTGTGGTGACCGCGCAGAGGAAAGTGGATCATCGTGTTCCGGACTATTCACGCGAACAGGTCGCCGCCATGGTCTGCGCCCGTCGCAATGAGGGGTCGGGCGATCGGCTAAAGGTTGCGAAACGCGCCTATGACATGACGCTGGCCGCCTATGATGCCCGCAGCGGCTATCTCGCCGGGACGCGTTCGGCCAAAGATTTCGACAACGCCGAGCGCAAGCGCCAGGACGCGGTCAGCGCCATGACAAGCAACAACCTGCTCTTCAGCATGTTCGGCGGGCGCTCCAGCAAGAGCGATCTGCCCAGGCCAGAGTCCCACGGACTGGTTCTCGAGAATGTCGACCTCTATACGTTCCATGAGAACGGGCGACCGGTGATGGCGGTGTCGGGTTCGGTGCGCAATACGACCGACAGGCGCGCAGAGCCGCCGCCGATCACGCTTGTCGCCATCGACCGATGGGAATTCATCCTCGCTGGCCAGACCTCGCTCTTGCCGTTCGACTCCCTTGAGCCCGGCGAGGCCAGGTCCTTCGAAATCCGGTTCACCAATCCGCCGGACACGACCTACGAGGTCTACGCCCACTTCGCCCCGCCGTTCGAATATCGGCTGCGGCGCGAATGCGATCCCACGAATCCGGCTTCAGACACGACGGCCGCCGCGCCTCGCACGGCCGCGAATGCGACAGCGGTCTTCTCGCCGATGCATACGGCCGCGGAATTGAGCCTGCTCACAGGACTCTACCGCACCGAAGCTGAATCGGCCTGGAACCTGCGCGCGTGCGGAACCCCCGGGGGAGACCCCGCCGACGATCCGAACCAGCCGCAGGATGCTTTCAAGATTGCCCCGGGCGGCGGCGGCGAGCGGCGCAGCTTCAGTGTTTCGATCAACCTTGGAAAGTTCAGTCGCGATGGCTTGTGCACGGCCTGGTCGGGTCGCCTTCCATGGCGCGAGAGTTTTGCATTGGGAGTTACAACCGACGAAGCCTGGGGCGCCATGCTCGCGGCTGAAGAGATGAAGCGGCTGCAGGCGAGCGGGCTTGCCACCCAGATGGAGGTCGACAACGCCGACAACGATTTCCGCCGCGCCTACGCGACCTTCCGCGCCCTGGGTGCCAAAACCATCGCCCGCGCCGGCGCCAGCGTGGAGGATGTCGAGGTCGCGATCACGTCCTCGACCTTTGGCTACGACCAGATGTCCAGGGCCTTCGATGGCGCAGATATTTCCAGGGTCGGCTTCTATGTCGATGTGGCGGGCAGCATCGGCAACACCGCTGCCACGCCTCGCCAGATCGACGCACTGATGCTCGCCCTGGTCGACCGGCTGCAACAGCCCTTGCTGACCTTCCGGCTCGACGATGAGATCACGCTCGGCGCGGTCGAAACACGATTGTTCGCGCATCGCGTCTATTTCAGCGACCCCGTGCGCCGCAAGGACGCAAAGGACGCGCCGCCTTGGCAAGTGCGCGTTGGCGCGGTGGGACAACAGGGGCAGCGCCCGGCAGAGCCTGTACCGTTACCGGAGACCGACGACGCCAGCCTGCAAAATTAGAATGCTGGCAACGCGCCTGGAGCCGAACGCCGGGTATGGAATAACCTGAGAGCGAGCCAGCATTGCGCTTCGGAAATTCGGTTTTTGGCGACGTCCCGCCTGATAGGGGCGGCAGTTGGGAGCGGAAGAACTGGATAGGCCCTGTCCGTCGCAATGTCGTGGCGGGCCTATCCGACCTGGCCCAATCCTGCCTATCGCCAATTCCTGATTCAGCGACGCTGCAAGGCTGAGGCATTCACGGGATTGAGCTTGATCGGCAGCGCCGCAGACCTGCGGATGAACACTGACATCAGGCTGGCTCAGGAGATTGTCTCAGGGGCGGGTTCACAATCTGGATTTCATCAGCCGGGCGTGAATCGATCTCTCGAGCCAACAGACGCTGTAGGGTTCGGCGATGCATGCCGAGGCGACGGGCGGTCACCGACACGTTCTGACCGCATTCAGCGAACACGTTCAGGATATGTTGGCGACGCACGGCGTTGGGGCCGGGCGGATGCTCGGGCGGTTTTGCTGCGCCTCCGACGGGCGCGCGCAAGGCATCCGCGATTTCATCGGGATCGGCAGGCTTTGGCAGATAGTCGATCGCGCCTGCCTTCACTGCCGACACCGCCGTCGGGATGTTTCCGTAACCGCTGAAAATGACGGATCGACACGCCGGGTTCATCTGGTGGATCGCGGTCACCACGGCCAAGCCATCACCCGACTCGAGTCGCAGATCGACCAGGGCATAGCGGGGTTGGTATTCGCGTGAGAGCTCGATAGCGTCGCTCTCGGTCGTCACTGTACGGACCGCAAATCCGCGAGCCTCCATCGCCCGTCGAAGCTGCCCGAGAAGCGCTGTGTCGTTCTCGACGATCAGGAGGGTATCGGTTTCAGACTCCAAGACGGCACGCTCCAGTTTCATGTGAACCCCATCGATATGGTGTCGGCTTCAAGGACCGAAGAGACGACCCAACGTCGCAGATCCTGCCACATCCGGCCTGCCGGAATTGCTCGGAGCAAATGCCTGGTGAACGAGACTCTGGAGTCGAGGCCTGATCATGAGGAAACGTCGATAGGCAAAATCGAGTGCCCAAAGGACCGGTGGAAGCCGCGCGATCTCACCAAACGGTCGCAGCAAGGGGATCGCGCGCCACATCGCGGCAAATGCCGCGGCTCCGGAGACGACAGGGTAACCACTTTCCTGCGCGTGGAAGCGAGATAGCAATTCGGCCCGATCAAGAGGGCAGGCCGCATCAGCGCGGTCGACATCTTCGAAATGGATTACTCCCCGTCGATCCAGACGTTTGAACAGTGCAATTTCTTGCCGGCAGAGCGGACAGGCCCCGTCAAACCAGACGGTCAGCGAAGGGCTTGTCTCCTGCAGCCGATCGCCCTGCTCAGGTTGGGGAGAAATGTTTGTCACGATTGAATGTGGATCGAACTTCATGACGCTCGGACTCATCCTGTCTGTCTTTTGGCGAAGCCAGGTTTGAAACAAGTGACTCCGCGGGAGGTGTTGTCCTGATGATTTACGGTCGATCGCCCGTTGCGGATCGGTTGCCGGACGAATTGCCGCGTGAGTATCCGCACAGGCGAATAGAAATTCAGAGTTACGGGTGTAATGACCAGGCCGCTCTGTTGCGCGATCTGGCGAGAGTTGCCAGCGAATGGCCATTTGCCGATTTTGGTCGATCTTCGCTGCCCTAGACTCAGGAAGGCAATCGCTGAGCTTTTTGACAAAGGGGGGCGTAGTGAAGTGGCGGTGCGGCCGGAGACGGAGGAGCAGGAATGACGGAGGACGGAACGGCGCCGGCGCGAAGATCGCAGACCCGCGTGCCTTCGGGCGCACTATGGCTTGGCGGGTTGGGTGCCGTCCCCTTCATAGGACTCGCTGGCGCGGCACTGCTTCTCTCCGGCCAGGCAAAGCTGCTCGCCGCTTATGCGCTGGCGGCCTATGCCGCGGTTATTCTATCTTTCCTGGGCGGCGTTCATTGGGGGCTGGCAATTGGATCTGAGCATGGCCGTGACGGGGGAAAGCCGTCCGCGAGGCTCGTTGTGAGTGTCATCCCTTCGCTTGTGGGATGGGCTGGCCTCCTGTTGGGAGGGTCGGCGGGGCTGTTCATTCTGGCAGTTGCATTTGCCGCCATGCTGTTGGTCGATCTTCGTGCCGCCAAGCTGGGCGAGGCACCCTCTTGGTATCCCAAGCTGCGCATACCGCTAAGCCTGATGGCTGTGGCCGCGCTGCTTGTTGGCGCCTGGACGGCTGCTGTGCGCATCTAATCCGGTTCAACGCCAACCTGTGCCCCGATGAGATCGGCCAGTTCCGTGCCTGATACACGAGGAGGCTCTGTACACGATGTCGGACCGCAATGCCCACGCTGCTACGGCCTTCGATTACTCCAGGCTTGCACCTGAATTCGACAGCTTATCAAAGCCCGCAAAACGAGCGCTGTTGAACGCGGGAATACAAAACGTGCGCGAACTGTCGAAATGGACGCGGAAAGACGTAAAGGATCTTCACGGGATCGGGCCGTCCGGATTTTCAATTCTTGAGGCCGCACTCGCAGCCAAGCGGCTAGGTTTCAAAACGAGGTGAGAGGCTGACCTGCCTCAGGATTTTGGGACCAGACGCAGTGCGTCACTGACCACATTTCGCGATGTCGTGCCTGATGGGGCAGGCGGCGGGCAACGGAAGCTGTCGATCAATCCTGTCGATCGTAACGTTCCCGCGACGCGGTTCGGATTGGCCCAGTGCGGACATTCTCCATCTTGATTGAAAAGCAATGACGCTGAAGCTTTTGGATGGGGGCAGTCAGCGGGGCAGCGATTTTAGCAGGCGAGCGAGGCGGGCGCGACTGACCGGGGCCATGACGCCGCCTGCCAGGTCCAGGATGCGGCGGCCGCCAGACATGCTGCGCACGGCGAGCACGTGAGCGGTGTTGGCGATGTGCGAGCGGTGGATGCGCACGAAGCCGAACGGCAGTAGGCGCTCGAGTTCCTGCAGGCGTGTGTCGTGCAGGAAGCGGCGTCCGTCAGCGAGTACGACCTCGACGTAATCATCGGCACCTGAGAGCAGCACGATGTCAGCAAAGGCGGCGAGGTCTATGCGGCCGGCGGATCGCACTGCGATGCTCGCCTTTCCATTTACGCGGCCAAGAGGCGCGCGCTCCATTGCCCGCTCCAGTGCAACGCCGAGCCGCTCTGCCGAGACAGGTTTTGCGACGAAATCGATGACAGCGTGATCGAACGCTTCGATGGCGCGGCCGGCATTCGCTGAGACCACGATGGTGAGCGGTCGCTGATCTGAGTCGAGAAGTGAGAAACCGTCCGAGCCGTTGAGATTCAGATCGAGCAGCAGCAGATCGATCTTCGACGCGACAAGCACAACTCGCGCAGATTCGATCGTAGGCGCGACAAAAATGGCGCTGACACGCTTTCCTAGGCGCTCGCGCACCAGCCGCTCCAGGCGCCGTGCCGCCGGGGCCTCGTCCTCTGCGATCAGCACGTTCATGTCGCAATCCGGCTCGCGGTTCTGTGGCGCGGAAGGGTAATCACGGTACGCCAGCCATCGGGGGTGGCACCGCTGTCAACATGTGCCCCCACGCCGAACGCTGCCTCAAGCCGTCTGCGGACATAGGCGAGGCCCTCGCCGCCCGACCCGGCCTTCAGACCCTCTCGCGGGCTGTCTGCCTGCGGCGTTAGGAGCACGAGACGTTGGCCACGGTCGTCGGTCTCTGACGTCAGCACGAACTCGCCGCCGTCGCCAAACCGACCATGCGTAAACGCGTTCTCGACCAGGGTGTGCAGCACACCGGGCGGCACTTGTTCCGTCTCGTCGACGTTGCGGACCGACAAAGAGAAAGCGCGGTCTACGCGGTAAGACATCACCTCCAGATGCCGCCGACACAGCGCAATCTCTTCGCCGAGGGGAATGAGGGGCCGGTCGCTCACTTGCGAGAGCAGCCGGAACTCCTCGGCCAGCGCCTCGATCATCTTCACGCCGGTCTTGGGATCAGACTCAACCCACTCGGACAGCGCATTGAGCGTGTTCATCAGGAAGTGCGGCGCGATGCGGCGGCGCAGCAGCTCCAGCTCCAGGACTGCCGCCCTGCGCGTCGCCAGCGTCTCTGCCTCGCGCGCCCGGCGCAGCGTGCGAACCTGATCGACGAACAGCACCAGCGTCAGGAAACTGACGGACAGGTAGAAGGTGCGCTCGATGAAGGCTGCATTCTCAACCAGCTGCAGCGCCACGAATACCGTCAACGCCAACGTCGTGACGAGTGCCCCGGAGCGTCTGGCGCGCAAGCCCTGCAAGGCGGCAGCCAGCGCCACGGTCGATGGCGCGAGGATTAAGCCCAGCGTCAGCCCGTCAAACCCATGCATGACAGGTATCCCGGCGAGCCCCAGACCCGCCGCGATCGCGACATGCAGGCGCCAGCGGCGCGGGGTAAAACGCCCGGCGACATAGGCCGTCATCGTCAGCGCGAAGGCAAAGGCCAGCACCGCGATGCCGACCAGACGCCAGACATGCATCGGATAGGGATAGGTGGTGATGGCGCGGATATGTTCCAGGACGAACTGGCCGACGACACACAGCGCCATAAGCGAGATGAACAACGATCCCACCGCCCTCCTGTCGGTGGCCCAGGCAAACCCGAAGAAGAGCGCGGCTGCAATGAGAGCGCCTGTCGTGGCAAGCCCCGGCGCAGAACCCGACAGCATCATCGCGCGCGCTTCGCCGAACGGGGCGACGAAGATGTAGTGCACCGGCGTCGAGACTGGAAACCCTGCATGGAGGGTGGACAGGCGGAGCGCGACTGTGTTCTGCGCGCGGATCAGCTGCGGCGGGATCCAGTGGACCGTATCGAGATCGCCCGGCGTTTCAGTGTCACGCGACGCGCCTGGCTGACCGCTATTGCCGATGCGTTCGCCATTCCACCACACCTCGCGCGCTGCGATGGCGCCGATGTGGAAGCCGAGGGGCGCCTGGTCGGCCAGACCCTCGGGTACGTCAATGTTCCCAAGCAGCCAGACAAGCTCGTTCTGGCTAGGCGCAAGCGATGGAGACTGTATCGGTCGGCAGGAAGCGGCGTCGATATCGGAAAGACCCTCGCCTGCGTCGCGGCCGGCGCAGGCCTGGACGTCTCTCATGCCGAGCAGCTGCGCTTGCTGGGCAAGGGATTCTGGCGTGGCGAGCGTCAGCAGCAGCAGGCAGAGGAGGGCGCGCAGCGTCATGCGCCATCCTAGCATTTTTCCCGCCGTGTGCTGCGCCGTTCGCTGTCCCATTCGCCGGAAAGAGCGGACCGTTCACCGATAGCAAGGTGCAGTACCCGCCGTCATGGGCTTCTTTGCCTGCGGTTCGCAGGGTACGGAGGATTGCCCATGCCCAGGTTCACGCCTGCCATCGCAGCGCTGGTGCTCGCTGCCTGCGCCGCCGCGCCCCCGCCGGCGGGGCCACAGTTCGCTTCGGTTCCGGTTTCGGTCACGGCCATCGCCCCGGCGCTGACCCTTGAGCCTTATGTCTTCTCGGCCGCAAATGGCACGAAGATCGACGCCGAGAAGGGCACGTTCGAGGTTCCCGAGAACCGTAAGGATCCCGGTTCGCGCCGGATCAAGATCAGCTTTGTACGCTTCAAGTCGACCTCGCCTACACCCGGCGAACCTATCGTTTATCTCGCTGGCGGCCCCGGCGGTCCCGGTACGCTGTCTCTGATTGGCGGCCGTTTCCCGCTGACCATGGCGCTGCGCGAAGTCGGCGACGTGATCGCTTACGATCAGCGTGGAACGGGGAGTTCAGGCGGGCTCTCCAACGCGCTGCCACCGTGCCGGGCGGAGCAGCCCTTCGACATGACGCAGACCATCACGCGCGCGAGCATCACAGATTTCACGCGCGCGGGTCTCACGCGCTGCTTCGACTGGTGGGAGAGCCAAGGCATCGACATCGACGGCTACACGACCATGGAGAACGCGCAGGACCTGGAGGACCTGCGCCGTGCGCTGGGCGCGAAGCAGCTCAACCTATGGGGCATCAGCTATGGCTCGCATCTTGGCCTGACCTTCATGAAGTATCATGGCGCCTCGGTGAACAAGGCCGTGCTGTCCGGCATCGAAGGTCTCGACCAGACCGTCAAGCGCCCCGCGATGACAGACAAGATGTTCGCCCATGTGCAGGCGTTGATCGACGCCGACCCGAAGTTGAAAGCTATCTACCCGGACGTCGCGGGCATGATCCGCCGCGTCACCGCCAAGCTGAACGCCAGCCCAGCCAGTGTCACCTTTACGCCGATCGGCACGCGTGATCCGGTGACGCTCAGGTTCGACGGCTATGCGCTGCAGATGCTGACTGCCAGCTCGATCGCTGATCCGTCCGCCATCGCAAACGTTCCGCTGGCCTGGCTCGCCGGCGACAAGGGCAATTACGAACCAGCCGCGCGGCGCGTCTATTCGATGATGCAGGGCATGGGCAGCTTCCGCGGCATGCCCGAAGCAATGGACCTCGCTTCGGGCGCCACGAAGGCCCGGATGGAGATGGTGATGAAGGAGGCGGAGACTTCGCTCCTTGCCGACACGCTAAACTTCCCGATGCCCCATGTCATGGGCATCCGCCCGCAGATCGATGTCGGGGATGCCTTCCGCGCGCCGTTCCTCTCGGACATCCCAGCGCTGTTCATCTCGGCGACACTAGACGGGCGCACCTATCCTGATGAGGCTGCCGAAGAAATCAGAGGCTTCGCCAACAAGCGACGCCTGATTGTGGAGAATGGCGGCCACAACATCTACGAAGCCGACCAGCGGGTTGCCGACGCTGTCGTCGCCTTCTTCAAAGGCCAGCCAACGCCGGAGCGCATCGTCATGGCTCTGCCAAAGTTTGCGATCCCATGATGGCGCAGCTATCTCAACGGCTGCTCTTGGCGAGGTCGTGCCTGATCGGGGAGGCGGCCGGGAAGGGAAGAACTCGAGCGACCCCGCCAACCGTAGCATTGTGTCGGCCTCAGCATCGATGGCCCGAAACGGCCGCTCGTGGTCAGGCGTCATGGACCATTGCGGCCATGACCTCAGGCAGCCGCGCGCAGCGCGAGTTCTTCACCCACCGCGCGCGCGACGGCGGGACGCTCCATGAGCCGGTTGCGATAGGCTTCGAGCACGGGCCAGTTTGCGAGATCGACACCCGCTGGGCCGGCCCAATTCAGCGTTGTGAACAGGTAGGCGTCCGCGACAGTAAAGCGGTCGAGCACAAAC
>Ga0163144_10013666_pt1 | contig 16921 bp, 16 predicted proteins | sample OliLak19BULKMAT1_FD_123175 | JGI IMG/M metagenome (GOLD analysis project Ga0163144, IMG submission 123175) | Freshwater microbial mat bacterial communities from Lake Vanda, McMurdo Dry Valleys, Antarctica - Oligotrophic Lake LV.19.BULKMAT1 | ecosystem: Environmental > Aquatic > Freshwater >... | reverse complement strand
GGACGGCTGGAAGCGTTTTGTATTATCGAATACCCGCTGATGATTTACTGTTTCAGCTTGATCTTGGAGGTCACCTTGGTGACGCCCGCGGTGCTGAGCGCCGCGCCCATGGCCTGGCTAACCTGCTGGGCGGACTGAGCCTCGCCGGTGAGGACGACTTCCGTCTCGCGATCGATTTCGACCTCCAAATTGTTAATGCCCATTGCCTGGGTCTTAACTTTTGACTCCACGTTCGATTTCAACGCGGATTTATCGACATTCCCCGTAGGAGTCCCGGCGGTTGATTTCGTACGGACGATCTCGCGATTGGCGCGAAGATCAGCGTCGAGATCCTGAGCGGACAGGCGCCATTCGCGCATTTCGGCGGACATGGCGTTGCCTGCCTGGTGCATCGCATCGCCGGTATCACGCGCCGCTCCGCGGGTCGCATCCGCCGCGGAGCGTCCGGCATCGGCGATGGCACCGGAGGTGGAGCTCATCGGCGCGGTGGTCATGGGTGTCGTGGTGGTGGTCGTGCCCGACGGATAGGTTGTCGTATCGGTGGCGGCCGTATCCGTACGGGTTGAGCGGCCACAGCCCGAAGCGAGAACGAGCCCGGCAGTAAGAGTGGTGATTAATAGAGTATTTTTCATAGGGAATTGAATTGCTTGCCGACTGACCGCGGTACGCGAAGTCGGTTCACGAAGGATTTTTGCTGGCTTCGTGCGATCCGCATGATTCACCTGCCTTTCCATGGTCACCAAAACCGCACTTATTACTGGCGCTTCGCGTGGAATCGGCCGGGGGATAGCTCTGGAACTGGCTCGTTCGGGCTGCCGCATCGCCATCAACTATGCGGGCAATGCCGCTGCTGCGGCCGAGTCGCTCGCACTTGTAAGGGCCGCTGGGGGCAATGGTTTTGTGGTACAGGGGGATGTTGCGGTGGCGGCTGATCGCGCGCGCATGGTGGCGGAAACCGTGGAAAACTTTGGCCGGATCGATCTGCTGGTGAACAACGCCGGCGTCGCGCCAAATGTGCGCGCGGATCTGCTGGATGCCGGCGAAGAAAGTTTCGATCGCCTGTTTGCGATTAATTTAAAGGGGCCGTTTTTTCTGTCCCAATTGGTCGCAAAGCAAATGATACAGCAAACGCCAGACGCCGAGGGATTTCGGGGGCGGATGGTCAATATCACCTCTATTTCGGTGTATACGGCATCCATCAATCGCGGCGATTACTGTATGGTAAAAGCGGGGCTCGCGATGATGACCAAGCTGTTTGCCGAGCGTCTGGCGGGCGACGGCATCAATGTGTATGAAATTCGCCCGGGCGTGATTGCGACGGATATGACGGGAGGAGTGAAGGAAAAATACGATAAGCTTATCATCCAGGATGAGCGGGGAATCACCCCCCTCCGTCGGTGGGGAAAACCGGAGGATATCGGACGCGCGGTGCGGGCCGTCGCGGAGGATCGCTTTCCGTTTTCGACGGGCGCGGTCTTTGACGTCGACGGTGGGTTCCATCTTCACCGGCTCTGAGCGGACTTGGGTGCCCCTTGCCCTAAATCCGCCGCAACGGGGCGTTCGGCCCGGCGCACCCGCTGGGTGGAATCCGGGCGGCGCGGAGCACCGTCTCCGCTATTCTCAGCGCCCACACCTTGGTTGCGGGCGCTTTTTTTGCATCGCCGCGGGCGGATCCGCCGCCACGTTCGCCGGAAATGCTGCTGACCTGCCAGGCCGGATTTGAATCGTTGCTCGGGCGCGAGTTGACGGAGCTCCATGGCGTGGCGGTGCTCGAACAGGGGCCCGGTTGGGTGCTCGCCAAACCCGCCGCAAACAACGTGGGGACGACGTCGGACGCGCCGCTGGATCCGGCGTTTGCGCATCTGACGCTGCGGAACCCGGTCGAAGTCCGCGGCGATTCGGTGAATGCCCTGGCTTCGCAGATCGCGACGACGTTTTTGGATTCCCTGCGCGGCGAACGCATTGAAGCGGAGTGGCCGAGTATTTGGATTGGCCCGCAAGAGTTGGTCGGGCTCGGGCGGCGGATGAGCGCAGTCGAGACGGCGTTTGGCGAGTTGCTCAAAAAGAAACTGTCACGGGTCGCCCGGCTGGCGACCTCGTGGTTGCCGCGCCCGCCGGGCGGCGGCACCGTGCGTGGAGTCTTCGTTCATTTTGTCGACTTTAGCCGCGCGTATGTAGCGCGCGAGGCGCTGGTGCATGGGCCGCGGCGAATGGCGGACGACCCATCGGCGCCCTCGCGGTCCTATTTGAAAGTGGAGGAGGCGTATGGCGTGCTCGGGCGTGAGCCGCAGTCGGGTGAAACGGTCTGTGATTTGGGCGCGGCGCCGGGGGGCTGGAGCTATAGTGCGGCGAAACGTGGGGCGCACGTGGTCGCCATCGACAACGGCCCGTTGAAAGGAGGCGCGCTTGATCACCCGCAGATCGAGCATCGCCGGGAGGATGCGTTTCGTTTCGTGCCGCCGGCAGGGCAGGTTTTTGACTGGCTCTTTTGTGACCTCGTCGAGGAGCCTCATCACGTGATGAGTAACTTGGTCGAACCGTGGCTGGCCCAGGGATGGTGCCGCCATTTTGTGATCAATTTGAAATTCGGGCGGGTGGACGCGATGGCGTTGCTGTGCGAATTGCAGGCGCCGGGTTCGACGCTCATGCGGAAAGCCCCGCAGGCCCGCGTGCGGCATCTTTACCACGACCGCGAAGAGTTCACCGTGGTTGGCTGACGCCGATGCATCGCCTTCCTGCCAAAGAAAAAACCGTTACGCTCTGCGGCCTGCCGGCGGTGCGGGCGCGATTTGACCGCGATGCCGGTTCGATTCAGCGCTTGTTTTTTGACCAGGCCACCGGTCGGAAAATCGGGGTGATGTGCAAGGCGCTCGCAGCGGCGAAGAAAGTCTATCGCTGCGTCGAGCCGCCGGAGTTGGAGAAGATTGCGGGCAGCCTTCATCATGGCGGGGTCGTCGCAGTCGTTGCGGCTCCGGTCCTGCGCACGCCGTCGGCCGCGGACGTGCGTCAGTGGGCGGCCAAGCAGACGCCGCTTCTGCTGCTCGATCGCATTGGCAACGCTCACAATCTCGGTGCGATCGCCCGTACCGCCGGTTTTTTCGGCGTATCCCACATTATCATACCGACCGACCCGGCGGCGGCGTTGCCGGGTGAGGCGGCGTTTCGCGTGTCTGAAGGCGGGCTCGAAGCGGTGGAGATATGGCGCGTGCCGCGGCTCGCGGGTTTCGCGAGGGAGCTTGCCCTTGCCGGCTACGACGTGATGGGCGCGGCCACGCGGGGTGGGCGCCTTGGCGGATTGGTGCGGCCCAGCGGCCGGCCCCGGCCGATCGCGCTTGTGCTCGGTAATGAAGAACACGGGCTCGGGGCCGACGTCGCGGCCGCCTGTACCCGCCTGGTCACCATTCCGGGCGGAGGGGCGGTGGAGTCGTTGAATGTCTCGGTCGCTGCGGCGGTGTTAATGTGGGAGCTGATCGTGCGGAGAACCCCATGAGCCTGGCCGGCGCCACGTTGTTGCTACTCGAGGACGAACCGCTCCTGCGGCGGCGACTCGCGGCGCATCTCAAGCAGGAAGGCGTCGACGTGACGCCGGTCGGCACACTGGCGGAGGCGCGCGAGGCATTGCGGAATCTGAGTTTCGATTTTGCGCTGTTCGACGTGAATCTGCCTGATGGGCGCAGTCTCGCGCTGCTCTCCGAAAAAGCGGTGCCGGCGAATGTGGTCACGGTCGTGATGACGGCCGAGGGCGGAGTCTCGGGCGCGGTGGAAGCGATGCGACACGGGGCGGCGGATTACCTGGTTAAGCCGTTCGATCTCGACGAACTCGCGGTGAGGCTCGCGCGCGCCCGGAGGGATCGGGGTGTGCGGCGAAGCGAGCAACATCGCAAGGAGAAGGAAGCGCCGGCGGAGAGCGGTTTCTTTTTTGGGTCCGCGCTGGCCGGAGTTTCCACCCAGCTCGAGAAAATCCTCGCGGCGGATCGTCGGGTGCGAGGTGCGCTTCCGCCTGTGATGATTGAAGGCGAAACCGGGACGGGAAAAACCACGCTCGCGCGCTGGCTGCATCAACGCGGACCGCGCGCCGAGGGTCCGTTGATCGAGGTGAATTGCTCGGCCTTGCCGGAGACCCTGGCCGAGTCGGAGTTGTTCGGACACGAGCGCGGCGCATTCACCGATGCCAAGGAAGCGCGCATCGGCCTCATCGAAGCGGCGGAAGGCGGCACCTTGTTTCTCGACGAACTGCCGAGCCTCTCGTTGCCGGTTCAGGCAAAGATGCTCAAGACCATTGAAGATCGGACGATCCGACGCGTGGGCGGCAGTCGGATGTTGCCGGTGGATGCGCGGATCATCGCGGCCACGAACGTCGACCTGCCGACGCTGGTGGGAGAAGGAAAATTTCGCGCGGATCTGCTGCATCGGTTGGATCTCTTTCGAGTCCGCATTCCGCCTTTGCGCGAGCGGGGTGATGATATTGTCCCGTTGGCTGAGGCGCTCGCCGCGCGCATTGCGAAAAATTATGGGCTGCCGCCTCCGACGATTCCCGCCGTCGGGCAGAAGCGACTCCGCGGACATCGCTGGCCGGGCAACGTCCGCGAATTGGCGCACGAAATCGAACGGTCGCTGGTGTTTGATGACGACCGGCTGACCTTTTCCTCGTTGGCGGGTGCGACCGGCACGGCGGCGGAAGCTGCTGCAAAAGCGTGGGTCGCGTCGGACTTTGTTCTTCCTCCTGAGTTCTCGCTCGATGCGGCCATCGATGCGTTGATCCGGCGCACGCTCGAGCATACGGGGGGAAACGTATCTGCGGCGGCGCGTGCGCTTGGGGTTACGCGCGACTTCATTCGCTATCGGCTGAAGGACACCTCGACGGAAACAGCGGATTGAAGCGGAGCGCATCGCGCCATTAAAGGAGGCGGCACGTAGTCGGCTTTGCGAGTGGAGGAAGAACTCCTGGCATCCGCGCGTCGGGGCGGCTTTGGAACGTACACCCACGCGTTTCGGACATTTGTTGGGTGTAGGTTCCCAAACGGTGGACCTCAAAAAAGGAGTGATTTCCTAATTGCTTGTATTCGTGACGGAAGCGCATGCGTGCCCGCTTGGCATGTCGATTGCAAAGGAGGTGTCGGATCCAAACTCATTCCAACCTCAACCTCCGATCCCTTCTTATGAATAAGCTCAATCGCATCCTGGCTCTTGCTGCTCTCGCTGTCGCCACGTCCGTTGGTTTGCACGCGCAAACGACGACGCCTCCGGCGCCTCCCGCGCCGCCGGTAACTCCAGTGACTCCAGTGGTACCGCCACCGGCCCCAAAGATGGGCAAAGGTCCAAACGAGAATGCGTCGGCCAACGCCAAGGCGGTTCACGCCGTGATTCAGCAATTCCGTGAGCAGCGCGATCAGTACCTCACCGAGCGCAAGGCGATGCTCGAAAAACTGAAGACCGCCACGGCTGAGGAAAAGAAGGCCATCATGGAGCTGTTGCGGGAAGACAAGACCGCCCGCGAAGCGGACGAACGTTCGCTCGGCAAGCAGATCCGCGAGGAGCTCAAGAGCCTCCGCGGCGAACGCAAAGCTCCCACCAATTAACCTTCCGCGTGGCCGGACGCGGCCTCCCCGATAGAGTAAAGGCAGGACAGAGTCGAAAGACTTTGTCCTGCCACTTTGCGTTCTCCTCCTCCTCTCCTTCATGCTGCGATCCTATCGATGGATTTTCATTCTCCCGGCGTCGTTTGTAGTGCTTTGTTTGATACCGTCCCGTTCGATTGCGTCGGTTGGCGCCGCCACTGCAGTTGAAACGGCCACGTCCGGTCAGGCCCCGGCGGCCGCGGCCACCGCGGCCTTGCCGCCTGACTTGCAGGCGGAACTCGACGCGTTGCAGTCCGCGAGCAGTTGGCACCTTTCGAATCAAGTGCGAGGATCGCTCGGGTGGCGGGACAACGTGCTGCTGTCGGCGTTTGCGCCGGTCGAACGCACTTTTATTCGGGCCGAGCTGGAAAGCATCTTGATCCGTCCGTTTCGGGAAACGTGGCAGGTCATCGCCTTTCTCAATGGCGATGTGCTCCGTTATTTTTCGCCCCCGTCAGACACCAGTGGAGAACAACAATGGTCGCTGCACAGTGAGCTCCGCTGGCAGGCATTGCCATCTGCGCGGATGACGGTGAAGGGCGGCGGGTATTTCAGCGACACGGTCGTGGACCTGTCGGAGTCCGAAGTGCAGCGCGTGGTGGCGCCCACCCGCGTGCGGGGTGCATACGCGATTGCGACCACGCAGATTGCCCTGCCGGGCCATCTGCGCTTTGATCCCGCGTTCCACGTGCGTCGGGTGGATTATCGCGAGTACGCGGGGGATTACGACGAAGTGCGCACCGGGGGGCGGCTTGAGTGGGGCCGTCCTCGGGGATCGTGGGCGATCGGAATCGGTTGGTTTGAGTCACGCCGCTCGTACGATCAGCGGATCCAGTTTACCGCGGGAGGGCGGGCTTTGCCGGGCACCCATTTACGTTTCCGCCAGCGCGACGGTGATGCGCGCGTGCGGTTTTCGACGGGGATGTGGTCAGTCGCAGCGACGGCCGGCTGGTTGGAGAATCGGGATGAAGCGTCGGGGTATTTCGATTATGACCGGGAACGGGCGCGTCTGGAACTGGGCTGGGAAGGAGCGATCTGGCGTGTGAGTCTCGACGCGGAAGCGCGGCGGACGGAGTATCGCGTGCAGACCGTGGGAGCGGGAATCGCGCCACCGCCGCGGATTGCCGACGACTACGATCTGTTGCTGCGGACCGAGCGGGATCTCGACGAACGCTGGACGCTGTTTGCCGAGCATCGGTGGGAGCGCAGTCGCGCGAACGAAGTCGATTTCAGCTATCGGGCGAACATGGTGCTCGCGGGCGTGCAGCGTAGTTTCTAGCGTTCGCCTCATGGTGTCTCCCTCTTCCAAGCCGCGCCGTATCGGCTTTGCGGTGACGCTCGCGACCTTCGCGATCTTTGGCGGCTTGGTGGGTGGCTTGACCTGGCAGATGCGCGGGCAGTTGCGCGGAGAAGTGTTGCGACGGGAAGCCGAGGCGATTCAGGCCGTGGCGATGATGCAGCTGCAGATGGCGGAGGAACGCACCGGGGAGAATGACGGGCCCGGAGACATGGAAACCCTCTTTGCCGCGGTGCTGGAATCGTCGCGGTTGCGCGGCGTGTTGGCGGTGCAACTTTTCGAGGTGAACGGTGCCCTGCGGGCCGCGCTTCCCTCTGCGGCGGGTGGGCCGGTGGACCGCTGGTGGTCCTTGGGCCTGAAAAGTCCGCAGGGCCGGTTCGTGCCGAATGGCTCGTTGGAGGCCGTTCTTGGATTCTTGGTCGAGGTCGGGGCGAAACCCACGCGCGTTCCGTTGATGGACCTCGCGGTGCCCTTAGCCGGTCCCGCGAATCACATTGGCGGCGTCGCGCGCTATTGGATGGATGGTGCGCCCGTGGCCGCGGAGTTTGCGCGGTTGGATCGACGACTCGCGCTGCAGGCCGGCTCGGCGCTGTTCGCCGGCACCTTGCTGATTGGCGGCGTGCTCTGGTGGGCGTTTTCCCGGCTGACGCTGGCCAATCGGCGGTTGCTGGAACAAAGCATGGATCTGAAACGTGCGAACGAGGAACTCGATTTCGCGGCGAAGACGGGCGCGCTCGGTGCCATCAGTGCACATCTGATCCACGGGTTGAAGAACCCGCTGGCCGGCCTGGAAGGTTTTGTGGCCGAGACGGCCGCGGCGGGCGACGCACCCGGTGGCGAGGCGTGCCGCGCGGCGGTCGAAACGACGCGACGGCTTCGCGCGCTCGTGAACGAGGTCGGCACGGTCTTGCGCGAGGAGAGCGGAGTGGCGGCGGAGTACGCGGTTCCGGTCGCCGAACTCGTCCAAGATATTAGAATACGAGCGCTCCCGGTGGCCGAGCCGGCGGGCGTGACGTTGACCGCGTTCGCCGACCCGAACCTGGAGATCAAGGCGCGCACGGCCAATCTCGTCGGGCTCGTTCTCGCCAACCTGATTACGAATGCGATTGAAGCCTCAGCATCGGGAGCAACGGTGGCGCTCGAAGCGCGCCGGGTCGGGGATAACGCTGAGTTCATGGTGCGCGACGCCGGTGCCGGGTTGCCGCAAGCAGTGCAGGATGCCTTGTTTCGGCCCGTGCGGAGTCAGAAACGGGCCGGTGGGGGAGTGGGATTGGCGATCAGTCATCGGCTGGCAAAACACGCGGGTGGGGAACTTTCCCTCGTGCGCAGCAGTCCGGAAGGCACCTTGTTCCGACTCGTCGTTCCCGCGGTGAACGTGGCGTAAAGCCGCGGTAAACTTGGGTGGGACGGATTGCCTCCGGTGAACCAACTGCATTGAACGGTATCTTCCTTCTCGTGACGTTTTTCTTCGCCTCCCCAATTACCCGTCGTGTCTCTTCGCGCACCGCGACTTTCCTCGCGCTCCTCCTTTCCACCGGAGCCACCCTGCTCGGTCAGGCGGATGGGGCGCAACGCTGGCCTTTTGCAACGCTCTCCACCAGTACTACCGGCAATATTCTTTCATCGCCGGCCGCCGGCCCCGACGGGCGAATCTATATAGGTGTGCAGGTGGGCGCGGCGGCGAGTGCGGCGCCCTCGGGGCGACTCTATGCGGTGCAGTCGAACGGAACGGGCATTTTGTTGTTCACGGCCCCCGACTGGATCGATTCGACCCCGGCGATTGCGGATGATGGCACGATCTATGTCGGTTGCTGGAACGGGGTTCTTTATGCGATGCGCCCTGACGGCACCAAACGGTGGGAGCTCAAGCTTGGGCCCTTTATTGCATCCTCACCAGCCATTGGCGCGGACGGAACGATCTATGTCGGCGCCGGCAGCGACGTGTGCGCAGTGAGTCCGGAAGGTGTGCTCAAGTGGAGTTTTCCGGCGATCGATTGGATTGATTCGTCTCCGGCCGTTGCTCCCGACGGAACGATCGTGGTGGGATCGTGGGACGCAAATGTGTACGCGCTGAATCCGGACGGTACCGAAAAATGGCGGTTCGCCACCGGGGACAATGCATCCAGCTCGCCGGCGATCGCGGCGGACGGGACCATCTATATCGGGTCGCGGGATCTAAAGATATACGCTCTCTCGGCGGCGGGGGGATTAAAATGGAGTTTTGATACCGGAGATACGGTGGATGCGTCTCCCGTGATTGGGGCGGATGGCACAGTGTACGTGGCGTCGACCGGTGGGAGGATGTTCGCCCTCAATCGGACGGGCGGTGAGGTCTGGCGTTACCCGCGCGCGGACCAGCCGGCGTTGAACGCGATTTACTCCAGTGCCGCTGTGAGGGCGGACGGCTCGATCGTTTTCGGCTCCAGCAACGACGCGCTCTATGCCCTGCGCGCGGATGGCACGCTGCTGTGGCGTACACCCATGGGTGATTGGAGCGATTCATCGCCCCTGGTGACCAGCGACTCGATCTATATTGGAGCCTCCGACAAGCGTCTGTATGCGTTCGTCAATAATCACGGGGTAGTGGCGACGGACTGGCCGCAGTTTCGGCGTGATCCCCGACGCCAAGCCTGGACACCGATCGGGGCCACGAGCGGGACGAGTGGGCGTCTGGTAAATTTATCGGTGCGCACCTTTGCCGGTTCTAATGATAACACGCTTATTGTTGGCTTCTTCGTTGGCGGCAGCGGCACGCGCTCGCTCCTTGTACGCGGGGTGGGGCCGACGTTGACGGCCTTTGGGGTGAGCGGGCAGCTCGCGGATCCGCAGATCACGATGTATTCAGGGAACGCGCTGCCCGCCTCGAATGACAACTGGAGTGCGTCCCTGAACGCCGGGGCGATTGCCAGTACCGCAGCTGCGGTCGGCGGCTTTCCGCTGCCGGTGAACAGTCTCGATGCCGCGTTGTTTGATTCATTTTCAACCGGGCTTTATACGGTCCATGTGAGTGGGGCAAACGGTGCGACCGGGACGGCGTTAATGGAGGTGTATGATGCCGGGGGTAGCAGTGGCGCTCGCTTGGTGAATGTCTCGGCGCGCAGTACGGTGTCGGCTGGAGATGGCGTATTGATTGCAGGATTCGTGGTAAGCGACCGCACGCGGGCGATGCTCGTGCGAGGCATCGGACCCTCGCTGACTGGTTTTGGAGTCACGGGTGCGCTGGCGAATCCGCAGCTGCGGATTTTTAAGGGAAGTCAGGTGATTGCGGAAAATGACGACTGGAGTGTGGCCAGTGGGGCCATCGCGGTCGCAGACGCTGCCCAGAGCGTACAGGCCTTTCCGTTATCCACTGGCAGCCGTGACGCGGCGCTCCTGCTGACGTTGGCCCCGGGTGCCTATACGGTGCAGGTCTCCGGGGTTGGCGGCACGGCGGGCGCCGCGCTGATCGAAGTGTACGAAGTGCCTTGAGGCGTGCGCAATCGGCGCTCCCGGCGTTGACGTCCTATCTCGAATCCGGGAAGAGCTCGCGGATCCTGGCCATTCGGAAGTCGAATATTTCAGCGAGCTGGCGTCGGAGCCAGAGTGCCTCGATCAGGCCGCCGAGGAAGGCGTAGCCGACGTCGTAGGTGATGCGATCCGTCATGAGTAAACCGCGACGATTCGCAACCGATTCGAAATGGTGCTCGTGGTGCCAGAGTCGATACGGCCCAAGTCGCTGTTCATCGACGAAGAATTCACCGTTACGTACGTGCGTAATCTCGGTCAACCAACGGGTCCAGACGCCGGGTAGAATCCCAATGCGGTACTCGATCATCTGCCCCGGATACATCCGGGCGGCAACGTCTCCGAGAATGCGAAACCGCAGACTTTCGGGTGTGAGCGCGTTAAGATTTTGCGGCGTCGCAAAGAAATTCCAAATGCGCTCCGGATCTCCGGGAACGAATTGCGGACGTTGGAAGGTGCGGATCATGCGGGAATGGAACGTATCAGAACCGCCGGCGGACGCGTCGAGCGTTGTCACTTATTGCGTGACACTTTCTTTGAACTCCGGGGGAGCCTTTCGGGCCGGTCGCGGGTGATCCAAGGATTACAGGACGCGTTCGGCCCGGGTTGGAACCGGCTGTTTACGCAGGCCGGGGGGCGCGGACTTTTTGGGTGGTGATGATGGCGACCGCGGCGAGGATGATGGCGGAAGCGACCAAGGTGCGAGTGGTGATCGGTTCGTCGAGGATCAGCCAACCGAGAAAAACGGCCACGATAGGGTTAACGTATGCGTAGGTGGAGACGCGCGCGGGGGTGCTGTGTTTCATCAACCAGACGAACGTCGAGAACCCGATCAACGAGCCGATGCCCACCAGGTACGCGAACGCACCCCACGATCGGTCGGATACCGTGCTGAGATTCAGTTGGGCGAGGTCGCCGTGCCACCATGCGACGATGAAAAGCGCCGCGCCACCGCCGAGCATCTGGAGGGAAGCCGAGATGAACGGCTCCGCGCCGTGGCGGGAATGGCGTGAGTAGATTGAGCCCAGCGACCAGGAAACACTGGCCACGAGAATTGCCACGACTCCGGCTGGATTGATTCCGCCGCCGGCGCTGCTTTCCCACGGGGCCGCGAGCCAGGTGACACCCGCAAAACCCAGGAGCAGCGCGCCCATCGTGACAAGCGTGGGCCGCGTGCCGCCGGGCCACGCCCATTCCGTAACGACGATAAAGAGTGGCCCGCCGCCGATCAGGAGCGCGGTGATTCCCGTGGGGACGGATTGTTGCGCCCAGACGACGAGTCCGTTTCCGCCCAGCAGGAGGAACAGGCCGATAATAATATTGGCTTTCCACTGGCGCGCGGTGGGCCAGGCGGCACCGCGTAACCGGAGCAAGGTGAAAAGTATCCCGCCGGCTAAGAGGAAACGACCGGAAGCCATGAGAAACATCGGCATCGTGTCCATCGCCAGGCGAATGCCCAGATAGGTGCTGCCCCAAATCAGATAGATGGCGGCAAAAGCGAGCACCAAGGCGGAGCGCGCAGGAGGGCGTTCGGACGTGCTCACCGGAGTTATATTAGGCGGTCGGGGAGGAGAGGAATCAAAGCGAATGTCCGGGATGCGCGCGTGACCGGTCCGAGCAAAGCCCCCGGCTGGCTGTCGCCCTTCGGGATCGGAAACCGGTGTGCTCATCGCGGTGCATACTCCATATAGCGCGCTGTCGCGGTTGCTGCCTCGGCGCCACACAGTCGTCGCACCACCTGCAGCGAGCAGTCGATACCCGCAGAAATGCCAGCGGCGGTAAGAATGGACCCGTTGTCCACGAAACGCTCATTTTCCACCACCTCCGCGCCGGGCGCGAGTTCGCGGAGGAGACCGAGGCATTCGTGATGAGTGGTCGCTTTGAGTCCCTCGAGCAGCCCGAGTTGGGCGAGGACCAACGCACCCGTGCAAACGGACATTGTCAGCTCCGCGGCGCGCACACGAATGCGGATCCATTCCAACAATGCGGGTTTGCGCAATAAGGCCCGGGTGCCGAATCCGCCGGGAATGATTAAAACGTGCGGCGGCGGACACTGCTCCAAGGTAAAATGTGGCACCACCTTGAGCCCATTTCGGGCGCGCACGGTTCCCGCGCCGTCGGCTACGGTAAAAACGTTGAACGTATCATGGCCACGCAGTTCGTCAGTGACGGCGAAGACTTCGTAGGGCCCGGCGAAATCGAGGACCTCGACCTCATCGAAGAGGAGGATGGCGACGTTTTTCTTCATGATATAACGATGGTTGCTATTATTACAGCAGTCTCAGGTGGAGGGTGCTTTTAAGCGCGAGCTCCAGCTATTCTAGAGGTGCTTGCGCGCGAGATCGCCGAGCGTGCAGAGGGCGGATTCGATGGCGGGCGTCCAGGGTACGCCGCAGTTCATCCGGAGGGAATTGCGGTAACGGTCCTTGACCGAGAAAAGGGCGCCGGGGGCCGTGGTGATGTGATGCTTGAGCGCTTCCCGATAAAGGCGCAGGGTGTCCACGCCGGGAGGCATTTCCACCCAGAGAACGAATCCGCCCTCGGGCCGGCTGAGGCGGGTGCCTTCCGGGAAATGCCGCATTATCGCCTGTGAGAACAAGTGCAGCTGGTGATGATACGCGCGCCGGATGGAACGTAGGTGGTGATCGTAGCCGCCGTTGCGCAGAAAGTCCGACACCGTTTTCTGCAGTACGACTGGCGTGCCCAGCGTATTCGTAAACTTGAGACGCCGAACCCGTTCGAGGTAGCGGCCGGGTGCGCACCATCCCACGCGGAGGGACGGTGCGAGGGTTTTGCCGAAGGAGCTGCAGAGGATGACGCGTCCGTCGGTGTCCCAGGCTTTGAGCGGTTTGGGCCGCCGGTCGCCAAAGTGGAGATCGCCGTAGACATCGTCCTCGATCGCGGGCACGTCGAACTCCGCCAGGATCTGATAAAGCTTCGCCTTCTTTTCGTCCGGCATGCACGATCCCAGCGGGTTGGAGAAGCTTGGCATGACCATGACGGCCTTCACCTCGTTGTGGGCGAGTGCGTCCCGGGTTTCCTTCAGGCAAATGCCGGTGCGTGGATCGGTCGGTACTTCCAGTGCTTTGAGTCCGAGGCTTTGGATGGTTTCGAGGAACCCAAAATAAGCCGGAGTCTCGATTGCGACGGTATCGCCTGGTTTGGTCACGGCGCGCAGGGCGAGGTTGATCGCTTCGGTGCATCCGATGGTGATGACGAGTTCGTCATGGGGGAGCGGGCAGCCGGCTTGCAGGTATCTCCGGGCGATTTCGCGAGCCAGCGGATCATAGGCCCAGCTCATGCCATAACGGCCGAGCAAAGCCGGGTCGTCGCGACCGACTGCCGCGAGAATCCGGGCGAGTTTCTTGGTCGGGAACAGGCTGTGATGCGGGCACGCGGCACCAAACGGAATATAGCTCGGATCGCTGGCGAGCGTGAGCATTTCAGCAGTGAGATCGTTGACGCCGACGTAGCTCGCCTTGGCCATCGGGCGTGCCATCCGTGGCTCCGGTACATCCAAGGGGAGGCGGGGGCGGACGTAGTAGCCGGACTGGGGCCGGGCCTCCACCCAGCCACGGTTTTCCAGGAGTGTATAGGCCTGCAGCACCGTCGAAATACTCACCACCCGCTGCAGCGACATCCGCCGGACGGAAGGCAGGCGGTGGCCGGGACGGAGCGTGCCTTGCTCGATCAACTGTTCGAGAGAACGTGCCAGCTCAACATAGAGAGTGGCGGGCGCGGGGGCGGTGAGCGTTTTGATCATGGGAGCGGAAGAACAGTTACTCAATATTAGGCTAAACTGGGTTCGACGGGCAGGATTAGCGGCGGGAGTTTGCGACCGGTACAGTTGGAGGAAATGTGTAGTGTGACCATGACAATTTGCTTCTCCCAAGTTGGCGGTCGTCAAATCCCGCCCTTTGCAGCGGGGATGTCGTAGCGAATTGCGCGCGCCGAAGGCACGCCGCCTCGACTGCCGTTCTGCGGAAGGTCGTGAAAAACTGTTTAATCTGGCCCCGCCGGCAGGGAGCGCGGATCCGGAGAAGCCGGACGCGTGGGATCGAAGGCGGCTCTTGGTGACAAGCCATTTAGCGCCGAAACGACCGCTGCAGTTGGCGTTTAATGGCATGCTGGCAGCCGGGGGCAGGGGAAACGGTCGCGCGTCGGACAGGATCCACGCAGAATGTGGGCTTGAACTTCAGCGATGCCATTGTCAGACGGGTTTCTGCTGGCGCGTCCGGTCCGGCCTACGAATTACTTGAGCGGGCGCGCAAGCCGTTCCGTTCACCCTGCACGATCAATTCAGCATGCGACAAATCCGAGCCGTACTCATCGAAGACGAAACCATGTTTCGTCAGCTGATACTATTGACGCTCGGCAAGGTGCAGGATCTCCAAATCGTCGGGGAGTTTGGCTTGGGTAAACCGGGCTTGGAGTTTTGTTTGCGCGAGAAGCCGGATCTGCTGGTGGTGGATTTGATGTTGCCCGACATGAATGGAATCGAGATTGCGCGTGAAGTGCGCCGCGCCGTGCCGGAGATGAAAATTTTAGTGATTACGGCCCATCCCAGTGAGCGGCTCCCTGCGGATCTAATGGCCCTGGGCGTGAACGGCTACGTGGATAAAACGGAACCGATCGAATACGTTCTCAGCGCGGTTGAGACGGTGCGGAGTGGCGGCATGTTTTTCGCCAGCCGCGTACGGGCCAAGGGTGGCAGTGCGGCAAGCCTGGCCAGTCCGCGGGCTCCGTTGCCCGCGCCCTTGACCGAGCGCGAACTGGAGATCGCGCGCCTCGTCGCCGCCGGGCAGATGTCCAAGGAAATTGCGTCCCAGTTGAATCTGAGCGTTCGCACCGTCGAGAAACATCGAGCGAACATTATGGAAAAGGTCGGGGTGCGCGAAGTGGCGAGTCTCACCCGTTGGTGCATTCAAGCGGGGCTGGTCGATACCTGAGCGCCCCGCGGCTCGTCATTGGACGGCGGAGGCGGAGGGATCCGCGAGGAACTCCCGCAAGCGTCCGGCGATGTCCTCGAATAGGGCCGAAATCACCGTAAGTTCTCCCGTGGTGATGTCGGCATCGGGTTCGTCGGAAAAGCGCGCCTCCAAGCCGGCCATGTACCGCGATAGTTCGAGGGCTCCCATGAGCCGGGAGCTGCTCTTCATGCTATGCGCGCGGCGATGTCGGTCATGGCGGTCACCGGCGGTGAGCGCCTGAAATGAAACCGGAAAGTCCCTCAAAAACGTGCGCACGAGCGTGCGTACGTTGTCCTCGCCCAAAACGGAGGCCAGCTCCGCAACAGCGTTATTCGGAAATGCGCTCGTAGCCATATCTCAACCCGCGGGGAAGAAGCCGGTCGGTGCAAAATCAAAACAACATCGCGCCGCCTCATACGAATATTTCACCCGCCATGGGACATACGGCACCCCATTATTACGGCCAAAGGTCACGTGCGACCTGCCTCTAACACCTTCCGTCGGACAAATTCTCCCGGTTCGGTCGGGGAAGGTCCCTTCGCAACGCTTCAGCTCTGCACCCGTCGGCCTTGCGAAGGTTTGTGGCGTGCTTCGCTTGGGCCGGCCTAAGCGAACGCGGCCGCGGGTGGTCCCGTGCGGCCGCGGCGGGATGAAGGGTTTCGGTTTAGAAGGTGAGGTTGATCCCCGTGATCGCCCGGAAGCCGTACTGGGTGAAAGCCTCCGGGTTGTCCGTCCGGTTTTCACCCTGATAGGAAACCTGTGGCCGGGCGGTGGCATTTTCCACGTTGAGGAAGAGGCGGGTTTTCCGGCTCAGCTGCCAGCTCGCCTCGATATCGACCTGTTCGCGCGCGGCGAACCAGTCGTCAAACGTGTTGTCACGGTCCAATCCCTCGAGATACTCGGTGCGATAACGATAGCTGACCTGTGCACGGGCTTTGCCCTTCGTATATTCGATCGCGCTATAAATTATTCTGTCCGAGAAGCCATACGTCGGCAGCTTTTCCTGCAGGCGCCCGGGATATTTTCCATCGCTATCCGTGATCGTGGCGCTCAGCGCGACCGCGAGCCCGTCGAAGGGCTTGGGGAGGAAGTACAGCTTCTGTCGTGCAATCAGCTCAACTCCATAATTGATGGCCCCCAGCGCGTTATTCGGTCGCGTGATCCGGAAGGGCTTGGTGAGGCCTTCAATGTCGTCGAAGATCAATTCAGAGCCGCTGTTGTCGTTGTAATAAAAGCCCCTCATCTTTTTATAAAAAATGCCCGCCGGGTAGAGACCTCCGCGTTTGGTGTAGTATTCGATTTGCGCGTCAAGATTGTGCGATGTGGTGGGATTGAGATCCGGATTGCCGTCCGTGATGGTGTCATTCTGAAAATCGATCGAGCGGCCGCGGAGCAGTGAGCCGAGTTCGGGCCGGGCGTAACTGCGATTGTAGCTCGAGCGGAAGATCAGGTTGGTCTTCAGCACGTGCCGCACGTGCAGGCCCGGGAGCCAGACCGTGTAGTCGCGCTGCCGGTCCACCGGTGCAAACGAT